>Ga0116175_1000453_pt1 | contig 28959 bp, 28 predicted proteins | sample AD_UKC125_MetaG_FD_89802 | JGI IMG/M metagenome (GOLD analysis project Ga0116175, IMG submission 89802) | Active sludge microbial communities of municipal wastewater-treating anaerobic digesters from USA - AD_UKC125_MetaG | ecosystem: Engineered > Bioreactor > Anaerobic > Digestate | place: USA... | reverse complement strand
TACGCTCGCTCGCCCGAGGTGAGGGTCTGGCCCAGGTCGGTCAGTGCGATGCCGTCGCCCATCAGGGCCTCCTCGATGTCACGGGCGTGCGCCCAGGCGAGAGCCGCTAGCTCGGGACGGCCGGCGGCGGTGATCCCGCTTGAGCTGTCGGAGGCGGCCTCAACGAAGGGCTGCTCTCGCGAGAGCAGCGACGACCGACCTGGGCCAGACCCTCACCTCGGGCGAGCGAGCGCCTCAACGAAGGGCTGCTCTCGCGAGAGCAGCGACTGCACTCCCATTCTGGCAGGGCTGAGCAGCGACGATGAAGGGCGCCGCGAGAGGTGACGTCATCGCTCCCGCGTTTGGCCGCTATGCAAGGCAAGCCGAGAGCAGCCCGGGGCCTGACCAGCAGAAACGCCTGGCGACGGGTTCCTGCTCACGCGGTGGCCGCTGCCACCTCTCGCTACACGATGAAGGAGCCGGCTGTCGTCACAGGCCGCGATAGCCCGATCCAAGCGAAGGAGGAGTCGCCGACTCCAGCTGTCGGCCCAAGATCACACAGCAGAATGGAGTCGAGAGACGGGTGGATCGCTCTGGTCAGCTCGCTCCGCATGCGCACGAGCCGCGCGGGGGCGGCGTCGACCACGAATACACTGAACTGAACTCGATCACCGTAGCTCTCCAGCAGATGCGCGACTCGCGACCTCCGTTTGTCGTCGGGAATGTCGTACGCCACGAGAGTCCTCCGCGGGAGTGCACGCGTCATCGGGTTCGGACTCCCCGATAGGCGGCTTGTGAGCCGTCCAGGACGCCGAGGATCATCCGCGCCTGCACCTCCATGGCTCGCCTCCAGCTCACCCGGTAGCCGAAGACGGGGTGCTTGAACTCCTGATTGGCCCGCCGCTCGTAAGCCGCGACAAGAGCCCGCCGTCCCCCGTCTCGGAGGCGCCACCCGCCCAACACATCGGTGAACATCGATAGCCTCAACTCGCCATTGTTCAGCGCGGTGAGAGCTGCGGAATCAGCGACAAGGGGGCGGAACTGCTCCATAAGGTCGAGTGCGAGAGCCGGCTTGTTTCGGCTTGACGAGTGCACGAACCCGGCATGGGGATCCAGACCACATGCGTGGATCGACTTGATGACATCTGCCAGGAGGAGTCCGTAGACCAGGTTGAGCGCCACATTGACCGGATCGGCGGCACCCCTGCCCTCCCTTCCGGGCCAACTGGTGATGAAGCCGCTTTCGACGGTTGAGCTGAGCATGGCGGGTAGGGAGCTGAAGTAGATGCTGGCTGCGGTGCCTTCCAGCCCAAGGATCTCCGGGACCGACGCGGCCGAGGCACACGCTCGAGCCAGGCGGCGAACCCTGGCAACCTCAGCGGCGACGTCTCTACGGGCGCTGCGGCGGAGCTGCGTTGCCTGGTTGGCCAACTTGGCCGCGATCAGCTCTCGTGCCAAGTCGAGGTTCCCATGCGCCGCCACGACATGCTGGCGCAGCCTCACCTGTCCGTTGGGGGACCGGCTGCTTCGGGCCACTCCAACCACGCGGCCACGCCCGGAAGCCCACACAACAGGAACTGAGCGCCACAGCAACTCTCTGATGAGTCCCGTCGATAGGTCCACGTTGCCCAAGATCACGACCGAATTCACGCGGTCGATGGGTAACGACGCCAGCTTCTCGTCCTGACGCGCCACCTCGATCCGACCGTGGTCGAGCGATGCTCGACTCCCCGGAACCGTCAGATAGAGGCATTCTCCTGTCGGGTCGCTTGCCCGGATCTGTCGCAACACGACGTCCTGGCGTCGCTCGTCCGGAAGGCAGATGCCCGCGTGAGAGCACCGGCCGCAACGGGGATCGGAGTCAAGTGGAGGCGGCGCTGTGGGGCACTCCACCACCTCTCGGGTTTGAGCGACCATGTCGACGGCCTGGCGTCGCAAGTCACCGTCTACATCGACCTCGACTGTCGTGCGATGGTTGGTGAAGAACACGGCATACCCCGTGACTGTGTGGCCCATCTCGCTGAGACACATACCCTGGAGTGCCAGCTGCACCCGCTGAGCGTCGGTCACCGCCGGGCGGCGTCTCAAGGGTGCGGCCTTGTACTCCACGACCCGCAGGTGACCATGCGCGCCGCTCTCGACGACGTCGCACTTGCCGATAACGCCAAGCTCGGCGCTGAAAACATCCACCGATCGGCGGGCAACAGACCGATCGTCAGCCCGCTGGTCGACTCCGCGATGGGACGCGACCCCGGCCTCCATCGCTTCGCTTCCGACGGTCTCGCCAACCGCCTCAAGCCAGGCCCGCCGCGGGCAGAAGACGGTGTGGGCAACGAGGCTGATCGGGAGCGCTTCCTCCGGCCGTTCGTCGATCACAAGGGTTCGACCTCGCCGGCTAGCAGTTGACGCTCAGGTGCCGAGGAGCTTCCTGCGACGATGACGGGGAAACGCACGATCGCCCGCACTCCCTGAGTACCGAGCCACCCCTTCGCGGCCGATACGCCGGGATCAGCCGTCATGAGGTCCCCAAATGCACCGATATCGAACGAGGCTGTTGACATAACCGAGCGGAAGCGGGATGAGCTCACCGGCGAGACAAAGACTGGCAGCGCGGCGAGACGGGGATGCACTCGGTCTCGCGGCCACACGCCCGGCGACTGGGACATGCCGTTGATTTCCGAAGCCGCAAACGTCCGGTGGATGGTTGGCACCAGGCTGATACCCCAGAGGGCGCACCAGGCCAGCGCCGTGTCAGTCGGCCTCGGTGACGTGAAGCCCGTGGCGGTCCGTGACGTGACACTGTTCTTGCCCAGCTCGTCCGTCACCGCTCGCCCGGAAAGCCCATCCCACACCTGTGCCGGGGTCCGTCTCGCAAGCAATCCTGCCAACGGTGCGAGCCGATGGGCGACGAACTCCTCGCCGCGGTTTCGCGTCTTCATTTCCCATCGACTGGCCCCGGCGTCTGGCTGAGAGTCCTTGGCGGTGTACCGCCACCAGGCCGGTTCACCGAGACCGGCTAACATTCCCCAGTCCAGGTCGGACATCTCGCCACTCCCTGCCGCCTCTGCCAAGGCCCCTTGGCGCTCCGCTTCGAAGGCCGGGAGTTCTTCGGCAGGGCAGGCCTTGAGTCGGGGGCTGAAGAGCGCGCCTCCGGATCTCACCCCAACCGCGACCCGAGCTTGCACCCAGGAGAGTTGCCGCGTATGCCGTTCGGCGTGACGGTGGACCACGTCCGCAACGCCCTCGCTCTCCAGCGAGGTGAACAACAGCGGTTGGGAAGGGGTGTCATCTGACCAGCACACTCTGGCCTCAGGGTCACCGTGGCCGCAGTGAGTCGCCCCATCTACGAGGATTGCTGCCAGGCCGACCGCCGCAAAATGGGACAGTGCCGACGTCAAGTCGCCGGACAAGACATGGACGTTCATGAGCCCTCCCTTGACACCTGGCAGTCGGCGGCCCTCAGCAGTGCCTCGAGATAGGCGCAGCCCCAGACTCCGAACCGTCGATGAGTGATATCCAGGATGTCGCTCCATCCCGAACCGTTTGCGAATAGACGTTCTACGGTCTGGTCGGACGCCAATGCATTGTCACCGACCGGCACCACGTCAGCGCCGTGCGGGAAGAACGGTCGACCGTGCCCATGGCTGGTGCCGACCAGCCGGATGACCAGATCCCGTTCATCACCCAGGTCTGACGCGTCGAATGCGATTGCCGCGGAGAGTTGTTCATGCCTCCATCCACGGGGTAGGAGGCCCGACCCGCGTCTCCGCCGAATCTCCTGAGCGCGAGCACCCCCGCTCTTGGCGAGCAGAGTTGAGCCATCCCAGCGCATCCGCTCCGCTTGAAAGCGCGGGTCGGCCTTGCCCACGTCGTGCAGGCGACCGGCACGGCATACGGCATCCCGCAACGCGGGAGGGAGTCCGACACCATCGGCCATCTGCGCCGCGCGGTCCGCTACGGCTCGGGAGTGCACGTCCAACGGAATCGGTTCTGCGGACCCCACCCATTCCTGGCGCAATGTGGTGTCGCTGAGCAGCCCCTTGGGTGAACGGAACACCACCCACGCAGGCACCCCGTCGACCCAGGTCGGCTCTGGAGCAAACGCGATATCTGCAGTGAACCCAACCGCCTCGCATGCCGCGACCCTCAACTCCTGCCGGGTTCCGGGGGATTCTGCACTTCCCCCGGAGTCGGTAAGAGTTTCCACGAGCTGCACGATCTCGTTACGGTGGTCCGCTGCGAACCACACCACAGTGCCTGGCGCGCCCCAACTGGTCTGTACAGGCTCGGCAGCCTTGGGTGGATCGAGGACGATCACGCCCTCCAAGGTCAGCGAGTGCCCGTGGTCGACGACAACAACATCGCCCGCCCGCGCTCGAAACTCGAGGCCAGGATCAGGTCTCAACAGGCGGGTCGTTCCTCCCCGGACAACGAACAACCTGTTGGGTCCGGTCGAGGCGCCGGCAAGAATCCTGTCGACAACGCCTTGCGCGTCCCACACTGTCGCCGGGAACATCTCCCGACTGTCCGGGGGTGTCGCCTCGATGAGTGCCAAAGCACACGCGTCATCCTCGGGCAGGGGCTCACGGACCACGACGCTTGCGCCCTCCGCATCTGCCTCCAGATCGTCACGAAGCCAGAACGAGAGGTCGGCTTCGGCGAAGGGGGCTGCACTCGTTTCGGCCAGCCGCAGAGCGTCAGCCGGCGACAACGTGCTGAGGACCGGTCGACTCAGGATCGCCTGGGGCGGGGACAACTCGTCAACCAGCGCAATCGGCGCAAGGCCGCTGGGGTTGTCTGGGGCTCCAACCCGTGTCAACCATTGGTGAGCAGACTCCAACTCGGCCGCTTCGTATGGTCGGCGGGTTCCGATGAGTTCACGCGGCGACCCCACCACCAAGACCCTTGCGTGTTCGCGCAGGCCCAGCCGATTGACCCGTCCCGCTCGCTGGGCAAGCGCCGCTCCAGGGGCAAGTTCCGTGACCAATCCAGCCAGATCAAGATCAATGCCGACCTCGACCGTTTGGGTGGCCACGAGGAACGCGACGCCCTGATCCCCGGCCACCTCGAACAACCCTGGATGCCGGGTTTGGTGAGCTTGCAGGTCCATCGGCCTCATCCGCCCGACCCAGCAGACCACCTCGCCCAACTCGCCGCGCTGTGCCAGCTGCTTGCGCAACTGGGACGCCAAGCGAGCTGCGGTGTCCACGTGATTGACGATGACGCCGACTGTTCTCGCTTGCGGACTGTCGGTCGGGATCTCGGCGCGCACCGCCAACGCCAGATCCGCCAACTCAGCGAGATAGGCCGCCGTCGCTTTGCCCTTGTTCTGGGCGAGAGAGGTCGCGTGGTAGCTGACCGATTTGGGTCGAGTCAGCCGATCGACCAAGGCGGCGTCGGCGTGTGGCCCGGAAAGGTCGCCTGGCTCCACGCCAATCGAAACCCACCCAAGGCTTCCTTCCCCTGGACTGCTCAGGATGGCGCGGTGACCTCGTGACGGCGTCGCTGACGTGCCCACGACCTGAAGGCACGGCACGCCTACGGGCGCGGCAGCCGTCCGTGCCAAGTCGGCCACCACCTGGCCGGTGCGGTGCAGCTGACGAGTCAGGTGCGCCTCGTCCAGCACCACCACCGCGTCCATGGCCAGCAGGCCGGCTTCGCGCGGGCGGGCCCGGTGGCTCGTTCCATAAGCGCTGAAGAGGACTCGTGAACCCCACATGTCCGGCGTGGCTGCGATGACCGAGCAGACGCGAGGGTCGTCGATCCACTCCCGATTCGGCATCACTCCACCCCGCAACGAGACACAGTGAACGGGCCCGGCAGTGTCGCCGGTCAGCGACCGCAGCGCCTGGGCGACGGTGGCCAGGAGGCCTTCGTCCGCGGCCTCAAGAGATGCCGCGATTGCTTCTGCGTGGAGGAGGTGATGATCTACGAGGGCACGCCGATTCACCACGACAGCGAGCCGGCGCGGAACCCTCGGGCCGGCGCCTACGGCATACAGGGCATTGGCGAAGATGTGAACGTCAACAACACTCGACTTGCCGGCTCCCGTCGGGGCACTGATCTCGTCGGGCCACCGCCCGCTGGCAACCACATGAGCGATCAGGCGACGTTGCCAGGCAAATGGCTCGCGTCCACCGTTGAGCAGCGCGAAGAACTGCGGAAAGTCCGCAAGCGTGATCATGAGGCGGTCCACCCTGGCAGCGCTCGTGCGGCGACAATCGACTCGTCGACCGGAACAAGCAGACCTCCGCCCAGATGCCGCGACTGGCCAATAGCGAGCAGCGACGTCGACGGAAGGATGGCCGACAGGTCGAGGCGAGCCGTGAATGGCTGGACGACAACACCCGAGGGCACCTTATGGGCGAACAACTCGACACGACTGTCTGGAATGCGGCGCACGTCGTGCACCTTGACCCCCCAATCTCGCACCTGGGCGACGATCCTTCGATAACGATCGGGACCGCCGACCCGGTCGCTGAGTCGATCCCGAAACACATGGCCGATGGATAAAAGTGCCGCGTCCTCCAGCGACCAGGGTTTGCCGTCTTGCTGCGCGCGCGTCTCGGCGACCATGCCGGGCACGGGACGCCAGTAGCGCACGAACCCCTCGGGGGGCTCGGGCCAGAAATGCTCGACGTCAATCTGGACGACGGGTCCCAAGGCGATCGACTCCTGACCCCGTCGATAGACCTTGCTGACTTGGGCGACGTAGCGCTGCACCAAAGCGAGTTCCTCGACAGAAGCTCCGGCCGGAGCCAGGATGAGGAATGCCCCATGCTCAGGCCGACCCAAACTGCCGGGTAGGGCCGCTGCCTCAACGAACTGAATGGCGACCCGATTCGCCGGCGGGCGCACCCCCGGCGCGTAGGTGCCGGTCAGCAGGGGCAACGCGGTGTCACCGAGGTATGCCGCAAGGGCGCGGTGCAGGGCCACGCACCACGGCACTCGCTGGGTGGGGTCAATCTCACGGGTGAGCGGCAGAGCAGACGCGGCAACCCACGGCAGGTCTGGTGGCGGTGGCGTGACCGGCCGATAGATGACGCGCTGGACACAGTGGCTCGTCGGCCGGTTTGATGCGGGCCATTTGGTCCAGGCGAAATCATCCTCAGATGCCTTTACCGGCTTGCTCGGCCTCGCAGTGGCGTAGTCCGCCTCCAATTCGTCGGTTCTACCTGATATCGGCGTGCGCACCCCGATGCCCCCGGGGGCTGGAAAGGCGGTCCTCGTTGCGTCGCGCAAGTGGGTGACCTCTACGTCACCGACCTCCAAGATGACGGGGGTGTCCGCCTCGCCCAGACAGGAGACGTCCTCGCACAGTGCCGCGATAGTGTCCACGACGTCCGAGGGGGCTTGTTGGTCCCAGGCCCACCCGAAGGGCCCAATCATCGCGATGGCATCGGATTGGTGCTTGCGGACCTTGCGACGGCTAGGCACATCGCGTTGCGCCGTTTCGAAGACTCCTTCATCACGGTAGGACTCGGTCACTGAGCCGGTCACCCCGGTCGCCACGGGGATGGTCCACGGCATGGTGAGTGCGCTAGGCGGGTGCAGCTCAAGCCAGCGCAGCGCCGTCAGCGCGTCCTTGGACGGGCGCAAGTCCGTGCCGACGACTTGGGCCAGGCTGCCCTTGCCGGCCGAGTGGGTCAAGGCTGCATGAAGCCGAGCCGTATCCGGGAAAGGCGACGGCTGGCCGTCGGGCTGATGCCCTAAGTAGATCCCCAAGGGAAATCTTGCCCGGATCGCCAGGGTGGCCATGATCTACTCGTCCTTCTCGCTGTCGGAGGTGATGCCGCCGGCGATGATCGGGTCACCCTCGACCTCAAGGACCTGACCCTCCCATCGCACCCCCAGCCCACGGACTGCGTCGATGGCCTGCTCAAGGAGGCTGTCCGCCTCGTTGATCGTCGGCAGCGCCTGCGCGATCCGCCTGCCATATCGCGCGTCCAGCTCACAGTGCGATTCACCGGCTTCCACCAGATCGCAGTTTGCCCGGAAGTTCAGCTCGGCATACGAGCGAACCAAGCCGGCCAGCGCCAGACTGGCCAACAGCGCTCGGCAGGTAGCGTCACCATCCACTCCGAGTCCGAAGCGAAGTTGACGAAGCGCGCTGAACGACAGCACGTGCGTGCGGAGAATCCGGCGACACGAGACGAACCCGAGACCGTCGAGCGACGGCGGAATCGCCCCAAGGCCAAGAGCTGCTGCTGAGGTGGTCCCCTTGCCCGCCTTGACGATGGCGCCACGGACCTTTTCCATGTTTCCGGGGCTGAGCTCTGCCTCCTGAGCTTCCAGAAGGTGAGTCATCTCGGGGGCGGCCAACCTGACGCTTGGCGCGATCTCGTCACGCCGAGCGGCACCGCGAGGCGCAATGCGCGTGCTATCGACACCCTGGTCAGCGAGGATCCCGATCGTCTCGCCCACCAGGGCGCTGCGCACGCGGACCTGGTGGCTCCGGCGCGTGGAGTCCCACACACCCATGACCAGCCCAATGGGCGACATCTCAAGGAGGGCGCGAGCGTCGGCATGGGTGCAGTCACGTGCCGCGCGGTACGCCGGGTGTTCCGTGGCGGGCTTACCACCGATCCTGCCCGCCCGGATGTGGCCGTCAAAGGCCCGATGAGGAAGGTCGAGACAGGTGACTGGCTCAAGGCCGGGGTATGTCACGCGGATGCGCGGAGTCTGGCTGAGCAATGGATGACCATCTCGGATCGCCCAGGACAGTTGCTCCTCGACACGGTTGAGAGAGCTGCCTTTCGAGTCGATGACTACCGCCTTGACGGGGGCCGCCTGCCCCGTTTGGGGGTCTGACGCGAATCGAGTCTCGAACGCATAGGTCGCTACCGTGCCGCGCACATATCGTGCGGGCGCGATGCCTGCCTCCTGGCCCGCCGCCGGCGTCAATTCGGTGCGGAGCGTGAGAACGCTCGCCCCGCCGGGTGTGCACGCACTCACAAGAGTCGCGAAATCAAGATGCTGGGTCACTGCCACATTCCTTCCGAAAAATGTTCGACTCACGTTAAGCGCGAGCCACGTAAGGTGGACACATCTACATAAGCAGGAGCCACCGACAAAGGTGGTCCATCACCCCAGCCTGGGCGCGATTTCTGCTTCCTTCACCCCCTTCCGGGGGCGTCCGACGGCTTCCAGTCCACCCTGGTGGTACATGCGGAGCCACCGGTCAAGGGTCGACCGCGAAATCTGCAGAGCACGGGCGACGTCGCCTCGGGTGTGCCCGGCCAGCACCGCTTTGACTGCAATCAGCCTCGTCACCGGCGGCCTCGCGAGCATTGGGCTCCTCCTGTCCAAAGCTATTGGCCCCACCTGAGTACGATAGCCGTTCGCCGCGGAGGCGGTCCTTCGTTGAGGATCAGGCGGGGCCCGGATGCCAGTTCCGAGTAGTGCAGCCGCCTCCGCGGCGACCGAACGACGCTCGCGTGGAGCGCCCGGGCCGCCTCCGCCGGGACCACACGTTGCCTGCGTAGGAGGACCTGAGCGGCGCGGCATACTCGCGGCATGTCTTCAGTCGACTCGGCCACCCGCCCACGGTCCCTCGCAGACGCACTTGCCGCGGGGGAGGTCATCCTCCTCGACGGCGGGTTCTCGACCCAGCTGGAGGCGCGCGGCCACGACCTGTCCGACTCCCTGTGGTCAGCGCGGCTGCTGCTCGACGACCCCGCCGAGATCCGCGCCGCCCACGCCGACTTCTTCGCCGCGGGCGCTCGCATCGCGACCACCGCGAGCTATCAGGTCAGCGAAAGCGGCTTCCAGGCCGCCGGTCGCACAGCCGACCAGGCCCGAGAAGCCTTGCGCCGCAGCGTGATCGAAGCCCGTGCCGCGGCCGACGCAGCTCAGGCCCACGACGCCCTCCAGCGCTGGGTAGCCGGCTCGGTCGGACCATACGGAGCCACGCTCGCCGACGGCTCTGAATACCGCGGCGACGATTCGCTGTCGGTCGCCGAGCTGCGCGCCTGGCACCGGCCTCGCCTCCACGCCCTCGCCGACGCCGGCCCCGACGTGCTCGCCGTCGAGACGATCCCCTCGCTGCGCGAGGTCGAAGCCCTCTGCGCCGAACTCGACACCCTCGGTATGCCGTTCTGGCTGTCGGTCACGCCGCACGACGGTCGCCTGCGCACCGGTGAACCACTCACCGATGCCTACGGCATCGTCGCCGCAACCGCCAACCACCTCGCCGTCGGTGCAAACTGTTGCGACCCAGCCGAATTCGACGCCGTGGCGACCGCGGCGCGACAGGCCGCGGACGGCATACCGGTCGTCTTCTATCCCAACAGCGGCGAGGTCTGGGACGCCGTGGCCCGCCGCTGGACCGGCGCGCCCACGATCCCTGGGCTGGCGGCGAACTGGGCCGCCAGCGGCGCCCGGCTCGTCGGCGGCTGCTGCCGGGTCACCCCCGACCAGATCCGCACCGTCGCCGCCAGCGTGTCAAGCAACGCGGGTTAGGCAGCCAGCAACGGCTGATACTCCGGGTGCTTGTCGATAAACGACGCAACGAACGAGCATTGCGCGATCACGCGCACGCCCTCCGACGCAGCCACCGTGTCGAGGGCCGCGCGCACCAGCCGACCGCCGATGCCCTGCCCCTCAAAGGCATCCTTGACGATGGTGTGAGTAAACGTGATGACACTGTCGGATTGTTGGTATTCCGCGTATCCGGCCAGCCGGTCACCCAGATGAGCCTCCAAACGGCTCTTCTCCGGATTGTCGGTCACCACGAGATCGGCTCCGGCGGTTTCGCTCATCACAGCTTCCTTCCATGTCGTCCGCGCGCCTTCAAACGCACACCGGGCAGCGGTGGCGCGGGGATGCGGCGGGTCGGCCCGGCATACCCGGGCACGTCCCCATAGCGCTGCGACTCGGCCTGCCATTCCTCACGCATCGCCACGATGTCCTCGTGACTGCGCCCGACGAAGTTCCACCACATGACGATGTCCTCGTCGAAGGGCACCCCGCCGAGCAGCACCGCCCGAGCCCCCTGCTCCCCCGCGGTCACGGTCAGCTCGGCCGCGCCGGCATCGACACAGCCCAGGTCACCGGGCGCGATCGGCTCGCCGTCGAGGGTCACCTCTCCGACGTCGGCCAACAACCCATGCTCGTATGCCGTGTCGACAGTCAGCGTCAACCTCGCCCCGGGTGCCAGGTCGAGTTGCGCGCCGAGCAGCGGCGTGAAGGTCTCCACCGGCGAATCCCCCACCCCCGCAAGCGAACCGATGAAGACCCGCGCCGTGCCAGCAGCACCGGGCAACGGCAGTGACGGCGCCGCGTAGTGCTCGAAACCCCGCGCCTCCTCGGCAGCCGACGACGGCAAGACCACCCACAACTGCACGCCGTGCAGCACCGTAGTGGCCGCCGTCGACACCTCGGAGTGGGCGATGCCCCGCCCCGCCGTCATGAGGTTGACCTCCCCCGGACGCACCAGCCCGACCACCCCGCCACTGTCGCGATGCTCGATCTCGCCCTCGAAGAGCCACGACACGGTCTGCAACCCAGAGTGCGGATGCGGCGCGACATCCATGCCGCCGCTCTCGTGGACATCGTCGGGCCCGTAATGATCGGCGAAACACCAGGCCCCGATGAAGGACCGGTCGCGGTGCGGCAAGGTCCGCCGCACCAGCATGGTCCGTATGCCGCCCAGCGGCACCTCCCGAGCCCGTAGCACCTGCACGTGTCCACCCGGCATACCCGATTGTCGTCCTTCCTCAGCGAAAGGGCCACCCAATCCGGCTGTCTCCCAACCCAGATCGCACGACAACCCGGACGCCGCCGGTCAGGTCGCGAGTGCCGGCACCAACGACCGCACGACCCACCAGGTGGCCGCCACATGCACCAGCAGGAAGCTGCCGACCCAGGCGAACCGCGGCAGATGGGTGAGCCGGGCGAGCACGCTCGGGTCGTCGTCAGAGGTGCGACGACCGGCTACCGCCATCACGTGCCGCCACCCGCCGACGAGCAGCACGAGCGCCACGCCGATCAACACCCCGGCCTGACGGGCATCGTCGCGCCACCACCACAACGCGCCGGTCCCGCCGGTCACGGCGAGCCACACCATCAGCGTCAACAGCGATCGGATGCGCGGGGCGACGACCACCAGCACGACGAGGGCCGCGAAGAGCACCGTGGCGCCCCAACCCGATCCGGCCACCCAGGCCAGCAGTCCGGCGATGACAGCGGGCGCCGCATACCCCGCCCACACCATGGCCACCTGCCCCGGGCCACGACTGCGTCCGGCAGTCACCGCATGCCCCGAGGCGTCCCAGCGCACGACGAACCCGGTGAACCTCCGCCCCACCGCCACCCCCACAACCGCATGGCCGAGCTCGTGGACCAAGGTGACCAGCAGTCGCGCCAGCCGCCACACCCCCGGCAGCCCTACGACGAGCACCGCGCCCACGACGACCAGCAGCAGCGTCGACCCGGCCAACTCCGGCCGGAGGGCTGCCGGCGTGATCCGGCTGCCGAGCTCGTACGTCCACGTCACGGCCCCGACGCTAATCGGATGCCAACCCATCGCCAACCCGTCCCCAGCCCGACCCCTGCCTGTCGCCAAGAGGTCACCAAGCCGGCCCTTGGCGACCCCCCGGGGCGGCGCGCCCGCACGGCATACTGGGGCATGGCGCAGCGCAACGTGCTCGGCGGCGAACTCGACTCCTGCAGCACCGATCCCCTCACCGGCTTCTACCGCGACGGCACCTGCGCGTGCGGCCCGGAAGACATCGGCAGCCACACCATCTGCGCGGTCGTCACGAGCGAGTTCCTCGCCCACCAGCAGATGATCGGCAACGATCTGTCGACGCCGCGCCCGCCCTACGGCTTCCCCGGCCTGCGCCCCGGCGACCGCTGGTGCGTCACCGCGCGCAACTGGCTGCGCGCCCACGAGGCCGGGTTCGCCGCGCCGGTCGTGCTCGCGGCGACGAACGCCGCGGTGCTGCAGATCGTGCCGCTCGAGATCCTCCAGCGGTATGCCGTCGACGTCCCGTCCGACCCCAGCTCGCTGCTCTGACCTGGGTCGCCGGTTGCGTCAGGCAGGCAGCCGCGCGGCGTAGTCGGTGAGCACCCACAGCACGGTCTGATTGAACGGCGTCGGTATGCCGTGCTTCGCTCCCAGCCCCACGACCCGGCCGGCGAAGATCGCGACCTCGGTCGGCCGCCCGGCCTCGACATCCTGCAGCGTCGACGTGCGCCCGTCGTCGGGCTGCCCTCCGAGCACCGCGTCCCATTGGGCGAGATCGGCGTCCGTGAGCTGGACCCCCTCGGCGCGACCCACCACGACGACCTCATCCATGAGCGCGCTCATGAAATCGCGGGCCGGACCAGGCGGTTTGAGCACTCCATAGGTCGCGCCCATGAGCGCCGACGCCTGGTTGGCGCCGACGTTGACCATGAACTTCCACCACAGCGCGTGCAGGATGTCATCAGGCTGCTGCCACGCGAGCTGCGCCCGGTCCAGGGCCCTGCCGAGAGCCGCGACCCGCTCGGCCTGCTCGGCCTGGGCCTCGGCAGACAGCCGCTTGTCGACGCCGATGCTGAACCGCCCGACCCGCCGGAACTGCACCTCACCGGCCACCCGCTGGGTCTCCATCCCAGCCGCCATCGAGAGCAGCACCTGCGCCGGCTCATAGCGGGCGGCCAAGGCCTCCTCGCTGTCCAGGCCGTTGAGCGAGGAGATGATCGTCGTGTCGGCGTCGACGAGCGGGGCGATGATCTCGACCGCCTCGGCGAGCTGGGCCGCCTTGACCGCAACGAGGACGAGGTCCACGGGGGTGGGCGGCTCGGTGCCGGTGGAGTCGGCGGGGTCGGTGCCGTCGGCGGGGTCGGTGGGGCTGGTGTTGTCGGTCGGGTCCGTCGGGTCAGTGACGGCGAACCTCCAGTGCCGTCCATTGACCCGTATGCCGTCCCGCGCCAACCGCTGGGCCCGCTCCCCATGCGCGACGAGAGTCACCCGGAAGCCCGCCTCGGCGAAGTGCACGGCATACATCGCGCCCATCGCGCCGGCGCCCACGATGGCGACGCTACTGATCTCCCGACCGCTCATCCGGCCATGGTAGGCGGGCGCTCGGCAGGGCGGCCGACGCTGGGAGTCGGCGCACGGCATACCGTGGAGCGGTGAGCACCCGAATCCCGCTGTCGATCCTCGATCTCGTGCCCGTGAGCGCCGGCTCGTCCGTGAGCGACGCCGTGCAGTCCTCCCTCGGCCTGGCGAAGGTGGCCGATCGCCTTGGTTACCAACGACTTTGGTATGCCGAGCACCACAACTCCGTCGCATTTGCCTCTGCCGCAACGTCATTGCTCATCGGCCGTGCCGCCGAGCACACCGCGCGGATCAGGCTCGGCGCGGGAGGGGTGATGCTGCCCAACCACAGCCCGCTCATGGTGGCCGAGTACTACGGGACGCTGCGTGAGATGTATGGCGACCGGATCGATCTTGGCCTGGGACGGGCGCCGGGCACCGACCCGATGACCGCGCGGGCGCTGCGCCGCGGGGCCGACACGACCGACACTTTCGTCGAGGATGTCGTTGCGCTGCACCGCTATCTGGCACCCACCCAACCGGGCCAACGCGGGCCGGTCGCCATCCCGGGCGTCGGCACACAGGTGCCGTTGTGGATGCTCGGCTCCAGCCTCGACGGCGCCCAGGTTGCGGCGCTCCTCGGGCTGCCGTATGCCTTCGCCTCTCACTTCGCTCCCGAACTGCGGCATCACGCGATCGCGTTGTATCGGAGTCGGTTCCGCGCCGAGTTCGAGACGGCGCAGATCGAAAAGCCTTATGTCATGGCCGGCGTCAACATCTTGGTCGCGCCGACGGACGAGGAGGCGGCCTACCTCTTCACCACCGCGCAGCAGCTCGCCGCCGGGATTCGGACCGGACGCCGTATGCCGTTGCAGCCGCCGGTGCGCGACCTCGGCACCGCGGTGGGGCCGGAGGTGGCGGGGTTCGTCGAGGGGTTCCAGGCGGTGCGGGCGGTGGGTTCACCGACGACCGTGGTGGCCCAACTCGAGGCGATCGTCGCCGACATGGAGCTCGACGAGGCGATCGTCACGACCTACTGCCACGACCCCGCGATGCGCGACCGGTCCTTCGAGTTGTTGGCGCAGGCCTGGTGGGGCTGAACCGGCTGAATCGGCTGAGTCCTGCCTGTGGGGCCGATCTCAGCCGGGAATAGTCGGCGAGTCGGAAGGTTTCCCGGCGCGTCACGGGTCCTAGCGACCGGTTTGACGGCGAGTCGGGAGGTTTCCCGGCGCGCCACGGGTCCCGGCGACCGGTTTGACGGCGAGTCGGAAGGTTTCCCGGCGCGCCACGGGCCCCGACGACCGGTTTGACGGCGAGTCGGAAGTTTCCCGGCATACCGGGGCATGCCTGTGGGCCCGACGCGCGCCCGTCGTACAGACCGACCGGGTTCAGGGACGCTTGGGTGGCAGCGAGCGAGCGTAGCCCAACCCCGCCTCGACCAGCCGCCGCAAGTCAGACTCATCCTCGACCGCCGCCGCGTCGGCGTGCAGCCACCCCGACATGACCCGACCGCGCATCTCCATCGGGGCCACTCCCTCGCCGACCAACTCGGCACCGGCGCCGGCATCGACCCTCACCATCACGCCGCCCTTGCTGCTGGCCGCCACCGCCATGTTGCCGTTGACGAGGAACCCGAGCCCACCGAACATCCGCTGCTCGCTCAGCCCTGACTCGCCGGCCGCCACAGCGCGGATTCGGTCAGCCACGTGCTCGTCGTATGCCATGCGGCCAGTATGCGGGGAGCGTCTCCCCACGCCCACCCGATGTCACCACGTCAGCCCACACCCGGCGTCGCATAGTCGACGACGACCGCCGCATGATCGCTGAGCCGCTCGTCCCGCGACGGCTCCCGGTCCACGACCGCCGCCAGGGCCGACCGCGCCAATCCGGGCGTCGCCAGGTGCAGGTCGATCCGCCAGCCCGTGTCGTTGGTGAAGGATTCGCCGAGCCAGCTCCACCACGAATACGGCCCCTGCACACCGGGATGCACCTGCCGCACCACGTCGACCAGCCGCCGCGGCCCGATCAGCCCGTCGAGCCAAGCCCGCTCCTCCGGGAAGAATCCCTCGGTCCGATGCTGCCGCCGCCAGTTGACGACGTCGAGCGGCCCGTGCGCGATGTTGAAGTCGCCCAGGAGCAGGAACTCCCGCCCGCGCGCTCGCGCCGCCCGCCGCGCCGCCGTCACCTGCCGGGCAAACCCGGCGAGGAAGCGCATCTTCCGCTCATACCTCGCGCCGCCGTCGGGCTTCTCGCGCATCCGTCCCGGCACCTGCAGGTGCGCCGGCAGCCCACCCTTCGGCAGATACAACGACGCCACCGTCAGCGGCGCATCGGCCAAGTCGACTTCGAGATACCTTCCCTGAGAGGCGAATTCACGCAGCTCACGAGCCAACCTCGGGTATGCCGGGTGGTCGGGTTCGGTGCCGACCCCTGCGGCGGGCGCGCCATCGGGACCCAACACCACCGCCGGCGCGCCCCAGCCGCGGATTGCGGCGGGCGGCATCCGGGTGAGGATCGCGACCCCGTTGCGGCCGGCGGCCGTGCCCGGATCGTATGCCGTGTAGTAGTCCCCGAACGCGCGCTCGGGCAGCGCCGCGATCGGGGCGCGCACTTCCTGCAACGCGACAACATCGCAGTCGCGGCCGGTGAGCCACGCCTCGAATCCCCGCCGATGCGCCGCGCGAATCCCGTTGACATTGAAGGTTGCGACGCGCAGCACCGCTCGACCCTAGTCCCCCGGCGACTCTCCGGGAGCCATCCCTCCGGCGATCAGAAGGTCGTCAGAACGGGAGTCAGAAGCGCAGCTGGTGGTCGGGGCGATCGGCCGGCACCTGGTGCCAGGTGAGCCGCCCGTCGCCACCGGCCCGTCGGACGATGGCCGCGATCTGGCCGGAGTAGTGGCACAGCGTGTCGGTGGCATCCTCGCCGCTGGAGTGCAGATAGAGCTCCAGCCCCGACTCATCGGTGGCCCCCGCACCAGCTTCCGCACCAGCTTCCGCACCAGCCTCCGCGATGGGATCCGCAGCTGGGTCGGCACTCGGCAGCACGGCATACGCGCGCAGGCCGCCCTCAACGGCGACGGTCCGCGCGACCCCGTCGACCCAGGCCGGGTATTGCTCGAGTCCTTGCAGGAAGGCGAGCACGCGACCAGCAGCGGCGCGCACGTCGGCACCCCGCAGCGACCCGCGCAGGCAGTGGTCGCCCTCGCGGGCGTGCGTCGACCACCAGGCGTAGTCGACCGGATGCGCTCGGGCCACGATCACGGCCGCACCGCCCGCTGGCGCTCGGCCATCCCGCGCAGGTAGCCGATCTGACCCAGGTGCGCGGTCGTGTCGCCGATGACCGACACCAGGCGCACGGCCGCGGTGACGGGCGGGTCCCAGCGCCGGTCGACAATCCGCGCGTATGCCGGTGCGCCACCGGCTTCGAGGCCGTCGAGCACCCGCAAGGTCATCTCGTGGACGGCGGCGTGATAGCGGCACAGCAGGTCGACGTCAGCCACCTGGAAGTCCCCCACGTCGGCACTCGTGTGTCCGTAGCCGATCGCCTCCACGGCATACGGGAGCTGGAACTCCTGCGCGAATCCCTGTGTCTGCCAGACCTGTTCGACGTCACCGACGCCGGCGAGATGGTCGTCCTGCACGCGAGTGAGATGCCAGGTGAGCCAGCCGATCGAGTTGGCCTCGGGGTCGGGGCGCCACAGCAGGGTCTCGGCGTCCAGGCCCTGCAACGCCGCCGGGAACTCGTCGGCCACGCGACCGAAGGCATCGCGCAGGATCTCGGTCGCGGTCGTTGGACGTGGCTCGCTCATCGCCCTATTGTCCGTCACCCGGCAGGCACGGCCACGGCACAAGCGTCCGGTATGCCGGGTGGCCCGGTCACGGCGCCGACAGCTGGTGGAACGCGCGACGGTGACCTGCGGGGGTGCCGGGCCAGCGGGAGTGCCGGGCCAGCGGGAATGCCGGGCCAGCGGGGTGCCGGGCCAGCGGGGGCGGCGACCACACGGCATACCCTGTCGGTATGCCGTCGCCCGTGATCGCGTGCCCCTCCTGCGGCACCAAGAACCGCCTGCCCCTGGTCGCGTCCGGCCACCCCCGGTGCGCATCGTGCAAGGCCGACCTGCCCTGGCTGGTCGACGCCGGTGACCGCGATTTCGACGCGGTGATCGACACCTCGGCGCTCGTCGTCGTCGACCTGTGGGCGCCCTGGTGCGGCCCGTGCCGGATGGTCGCGCCGGTGCTCGAGACGCTCAGCCGCGAGTTCGCCGGCCGGGTCAAGGTTGTCAAGGTCAACGTCGACGACTCGCCCGTGCTGGCCGCGCGCTACCGCGCCCAGAGCATTCCGATGCTCCTGCTCATGGACCGCGGACAGGTCGTCGACACGATGATCGGGGCCCAGCCGGCGCCGATCCTGCGCAACCGGATCACCGGAGCGCTGGACCGCCGCGGCTAGACCGTCCTACCGACCGCTCGTCAGCAGCGCAGCGGCCACCGCAAACGCGGTCATCGCGGCGAGGGGGCGGGCCGCAACAGTCAGGGTGCGCCGATCGACGGTGAGCCGGTAGGAACGCCAGGCCAGCCACGGTGCCAACAGATGCAGCGCACCGAGACACGCTGCCAGCACGACGAGCGCTGCCTGCGCCGGTATGCCGTGCCCGGGCGAGCCACTGGCGACGAGGCGGACATGCACGAGGATGAGCAGTGTCGTCCATCGGTGCGGGTGGTTGACCCAGGCAAGTGCAGTCAACGCCACGAGCACGACCAACAGGGCGGGGCTGAGCCGGCCCCCCAGGTGCTGGACGATAGCGGCGAGGACACTGACGCCGGCATACGCGATCGCGACGGGGTGCCGAGTGGAGAGCGAAGTCATCGCAGGCTCCACCTCGGGTGGCTGCTCGCGAGCGCCAGTGCGGCCGCGCCGTCGTAGCGGGAGACCCGGATGCCGGCCACCTGCAGAGTGCGTCGGCGAACGACCTGCACGCCCGCATCGACGGGACCGACCGCCGGGTCGGAGGTGTCCAGGACCGACACGCGCATGTGCTGGCGCTGCAGATGAGTGAGCAGTGCCGTCAGCCTCGGATCCACGAGCGGGGACAGCACGAGCACGATGGTCCCGGGCAGCAGTGCCAGCCGCCGGGTCCTGCCGTGCTGGTAGTCGTTCGTCGGAGCCTCGCGTGGGCTGACCCTGGCGAGGGTCATCTCCAGCCGGGTGAGGTGCCGCTCGCCACTGCCCAGGGGGATCGGCGCGAGGTCGCCCGAGCCGTGGACGGCCAGCGCGACTGCCCCACCTCGGCGGATCGCCGCGGCGGCGAACTGGCCCACCTGGCGCACGAGGTCACCCAGCCGCGGATCGGCATGGGCATCGAGGATGAGCAGGTATGCCGGCACGGTGTCGGCATAGGTCTGGGTGACGACCATCCGGCCGGTCCTCAGCGTGGCCGGCCAGTTGACCCGTCGGGGCGCTTCCCCCGGTTGATGACTGCGCAAGCCCTGGAAGTCCAGTCCCTCCCCCTCGCGTAGCCCGGCATCCGGTCCTGGTTCACGTCCGAACGGCCGCGGCTCGGGGATGGGTGGAGACCCGGCGCGGACGGGCAGGACAAGGTAGCGGGTGGGGTCTGGCGACGGCAGCTGCATGCTCCACCCTCCCCACGGCGTGAGGCAATGACTGGCTCGTGGTGAGGCCAGGTGACTGCCCCACGGGGGAGTCATCGTGGTGCGGCAGGTGCCGGTGAAGAGGGTGGCCCGCGGTGGGTGTGCGTCGTTCTGGCCTTCGACGCTCCGGTCGGCGTGGCCGGCGTGGTCGGCGTGGCCGGCGTGGTCGGCGTGGCCGACGTGGTCGGCGTGGCCGACGTGGCCGGCGTGGCCGATGGGGTCGAGGGGGTGGACGCTCAGGGTCAGCAACCCATCGATGTCGTGCCGATGGTGGTGGGTGACCCGCACCGACTCGCCCTCACGCAGCATGGCGGGTTCGACCTCGGTCGACACGCTGGGTGGCCGAGTCCGGGGGCTTCGGATGTCCATCGCCACCGCCAGCGCGAACGGGCTGGTCAGCACGATGAGGTCCGGTCGACGGAGCACAACGGCCAGGGCGAAGCCGCTCACGGCCACCGCCAGCGCCCGCCACCACGCGGGCGTCGCGTGCCAGGGCTGACTGGGCGCGGGTGAGGTCATCGCTCAGGCGTTCCAGCTGTCGGGGGCGGGGGTGTGCTCCACGATGCGCCGGATGATCCGGGTGGTGTCGGTCTGCGAGCCCCACAGTTCGGTGCGCAGCACGACCCGGTGCGCGAGGACGGGGACCGCCAGGTCTTGCACGTCGGCCGGGGTGACATAGCTGCGGCCGCGCAGCAGCGCCAACGCCTGTCCGCACTGGGTCAGCGCGAGCGAACCACGCGGCGATGCCCCGAGGGCCAGACTGCGGTCGTCGCGAGTGGCGGCGACGAGGTCGACGATGTAGCGACTGACCTCGTCGGAGACGTTGACCAGGCACAGGCGAGCTTGAGCTTGCCGGAGGTCGATGGCACGCGCTGAGGTCACCGGCGGCCGGGACAGCGCGGCGACCCCGGCGCGGGCCGTCTCGCGGACGAGGTGCAGTTCGCTGGCCAGGTCGGGGTAGCCGAGCGTGGCACGGACCAGGAATCGGTCGAGTTGCGCTTCTGGGAGCGGGAAGGTGCCCTCGTATTCGATCGGGTTGGCGGTGGCGATCACATGGAACGGGCGGGGCAGGGCATGCGTGGTGCCGTCGACGGAGATCTCCTGCTCGGCCATGGCCTGCAACAGGGCAGCCTGGGTCTTGGCCGGCGCGCGGTTGATCTCGTCGGCCAACACCAGCCCGGCAAACACCGGGCCGGGGCGAAACACGAACTCGCGGTCGCGCTGGTCGAAGTAGACCGCCCCAGTCACGTCGCTGGGCAACATGTCCGGCGTGAACTGGATCCGGGCGAAGGACAGCCCCAGCCGTGCCGCGATGGCCTTGGCGGCCAGAGTCTTGCCCACGCCGGGCACATCCTCGATAAGGACGTGCCCTCCGGCGAGGATCGCCGCCACCACGACCTGCAACTGCGGGCCTTTGCCGACCACCACCTGGTCCAGGTGGGCGACCAGGTGGGTGAGGTCGGTCGGGTCGGTCGGGTCGGTCGGACCTATCGATTCGCTCGGGTCGTGCGACCGGGACGGCTCGTTCGTCATGGCCCGATTGCCTCCACGAGTCGGGTGGCCAGGTCCTCGATGTCGGCCTGGTCCTTCGGAAGCGCGCGCGTGGGCAGGGCGGCGAGGGCGGCCACGACGTCAGGCTGGGCCGTGGCCCATGGCGGCAGCCGGCCGGCCGCTGCCAACGCCTCACCCAGCCGCGCCTGCTGCGAGGACACCGGCTGGGCGAGGTCTGGGGGCGGCGGGGCGGGTGGTAGCAGATGGCCTGCTTCCACCGGCAGGCAGGCTCGCACGACGAGGTATGCCGCGAATGCCGCGCCGGCGAGGGTGAGCAGGGGGATCAGCAGCTGGGCCAGGTGCAGGGCCACAGCAACCAAGAGCAGTGCGGCGGCCCGGATCACGAGCTTCACGCGGGGGGACACTGCTGGATCCCGTCGGTGATGAGGCCGGCCAAACTGGCGGCGCGCACGCTGTCGGCCCCGACCGGCTCCCGCCCCGAGTAGCGGGTGCGGTCGTAAAGGTCAGCGAGTTCCACCATGGGCGCGGGTGGCGCTCCGGCTGCCACGGCCCGACGCAGGACAGAGCGGGAGGTCCGGGATGCCTCCAGTCCGGGTATGCCGTGTACGAGGGTGGCCTCCACCCTCCGCCAGGCGCGGGTGACCTCGTCTCCGGCGGGCCCGACCGTCCCGACCGGCGAGGTCGGCACGTGGCCCGCTGCCGGAGCGGGTCGACCATCGGCCATCGGAGGCGCGGCAGCGGAGCCGGCGGCCACCCGCGGCCTCCTCCCCCGCAGGTGCGCGCCGCGCCGGATGAGGACCACCACCGCGACGACGGCCAGAAGGCCCGCGAGCGCCACGAGCACGACCGTGAGCCAGGCAGGGAGTTGGCCGCCTCTGCCCTCGGGCGCCAGGACGCCTTCGTAGCGCGGGTAGCTCTCAGGGCTGCCCACCCGGCCCAGGCCACTGCTCTGGGGAAAGAGGACATAGTCCTGGGTCGTCACCCACACCCCGAGGACGACCGCCGCGGCAGCCGTGGCGCCGCGGACGCCAACCGATCCCTGCGGCCGCATGCCAGCACAGTAGACCAGAGGTCCGACCTCCGGACGATCCACGGGCTCGAGCCCCTCGAGCAGCTCGAGCCCTCGGCATCCGACGCCGCGGCTGAGCTCGCCGTTACTTCTTGCCCAGCATCCACACCTTGTCGATGTAGTCGCGCATCGAGCGGTCCGAGGAGAAGAAGCCACACCGCGCCACATTGAGGATCGCCGAACGGGTCCACCGATCGACATCCTGGTATGCCGTGTCGACCCGGGCCTGCGCGTCGAGGTAGGACTGGAAGTCGGCGAGCACGAGGTAGCGGTCGCTGCCGAGCAGATCGCCGATGATCGGGCTGGCGGCCTGACGGTTGCCGCGGGTGAAGACCCCGCTCGCGATGAGGTCGAGGGTGCGGCGCAGCGTCGCATTGGACTCGTAGTAGGCCGCGGAGTGGTAGCCCTGGGCCTGCAACGCGGTGACCTCCGGCTCGCTCATGCCGAAGAGGAAGAAGTTGTCATCGCCGACCAGGCGCCGGATCTCGACGTTGGCCCCGTCGTCGGTGCCGATGGTCAGCGCCCCGTTGAGGGCGAACTTCATGTTGCCGGTGCCGGACGCTTCCTTGCCCGCGAGCGAGATCTGCTCGGACAGGTCGGCGGCCGGGATGATCTTCTCGGCGCTCGTCACGTTGTAGTTGGCCGGGAACGCGACGACCAGGCGCTGCTGCACGCGCGGGTCGTTGTTGATGACCGAGGCCACCCCGTTGATGAGGTAGATGATCTCCTTGGCCATGAAGTAGCCCGGCGCCGCCTTGGCGCCGAACATCACGATGCGCGGCGTGATCGCCATGGGGTCGACCTCACCGGAGATGATCCCCTCGTAGGTCGAGACGATGTGCAACACCTTGAGCATCTGGCGCTTGTATTCGTGCAGCCGCTTGACCATGACGTCGACAAGGTGACCCGGGGGAAGCACGATGCCCTCGCGCCGGGCGAGCAGCGAGTAGAGCCGGTCCTTGTTCTCGTCCTTCGCCGCCCGGAACGCGTCCCGGAATGCCGCGTCATCGGCATACGGCTCGAGGCCTTTGAGCTCGTCGAGGTCGGTGACCCAGCCGTCGCCGATGGCCTCGGTGATGACATCGGACAGCGCCGGGTTCTGCATCTTGAGGAAGCGCCGAGGGGTGACCCCGTTGGTGACATTGGTGAAGCGGTCCGGCCACAGCTCGGAGAAGTCCGGCAGCACCTTGTCGCGCAGCAACTGCGAGTGCAGCTCGGCGACCCCGTTGACCTTGGTCGAGGCGACGGTCGCGAGGTGCGCCATCCGCACCGCCTGGAAGGGCTGGTCGGAGACAATCGACATGCGCCGCACCCGGGCCTCGTCGCCGGGGAAGGCCTCCCGGACCTCGGCGCAGAACTGCTCGTTGATGCGGAAGATGATCTCCAGGTGGCGCGGCAGCAGCCTTCCCACGAGGTCGACCGGCCAGACCTCCAAGGCCTCGGGCAGCAGGGTGTGACAGGTGTAGGCGAAGCAGCGCCGGGTGATGTCCCAGGCCGCCTCCCACTCCAGGTCGTATTCGTCGAGCAGCAGTCGCATGAGCTCGGGCACGGCGATGACCGGGTGAGTGTCGTTGAGCTGGAAGACAATTCGGTCGGGCAGGGTCGTGATGTCGAGGTCGGCCTCGAGGGTGCCCTGGATGTAGTCCTTGAGCGAGCAGGCGACGAAGAAATACTGCTGCTGCAGGCGCAGCTCGCGACCCTGCGGGGTGGAGTCCTCGGGGTAGAGCACCTTGGAGATGTTCTCGGCGAAGGTCTGGGCGCGCACCGCCTCGGCGTAGTCACCGGAGTTGAAGGTGGCCAGGTCGAACGCCCGGGTCGCCTCGGCGCTCCACAACCGCAGCGTGTTGACCACGCCGTTGCGGTAGCCGGGGACCATGTAGTTGTAGGGGATGCCCATGACGTTCCACGCCGGCACCCAGCGGGTGCGGGTGCGGCCGTCGTCGTCCTGATAGGCCTCGGTGTAACCACCGAAGTCGACGCGCACCGCGCGCTCGGGGTTGTGGAACTCCCACGGCGCACCGAGCGAGAGCCACGAGTCGGGCACTTCGACCTGACGGCCGTCGACGAACTGCTGGCGGAAGATGCCGTATTCATAGCGGATGCCGTAGCCGATGCAGCTGACGTCCATCGTCGCGAGCGAGTCGATGAAGCAGGCGGCCAGACGGCCCAGGCCACCGTTGCCCAGGCCCGGCTCGACCTCCTGGGCGCGCAACACGGTGAGGTCGAGGCCGCAGGCGGTCATGGCCTGGTCGACGATGTCGGTCATCGCGGTCGCCATGAGCGCATTGCCCAGTTGCCGCCCGAGCAGGTATTCGGCCGAGAGGTAGCCGACCATCTTGGCCGGCCGGCGACGGCGCCGGTTGGCGGTCTCCAGCCAGTCGGCCATGAGGTATTGCCGCACGGTGCGGGCCAGCGCGATGTATTGGTGGTTGATCGTCGAGCGGCTCAGCGAGACGCCTTCGCCGAAGCTCAACTCGTGCAGGAACTCCTTGATGAAGCCCTCGACGGTGCGCTCCGGTGCGGAGACCTCACGCAACGCCAGCGGGTGCGACGGGCTGCGCAGCGGACCGAGCTTGCGGAAGTCGGTCACGGGCACCTGGAACGGGCCGGTCATCGCCGCGTGGGAGGGGTGACCGGTGTTGCCGTCGCTCATGGAGTCCTCGTCCTGGCTGGCATGGAGGCACCACGACCGACTCCGGTATGCCGGTCCGCCCCCATTGCGTGAATTTCCAGGCTAGTGCACACGCCCTCCCTGTCCACAACGGTGCGCAGAACTCTGGGCGGCCGTGCCGCGACCGGCAGTCTCTGGGCCCGCACTCGGTAGGGACGCATCGATCGCGCCACACCCACTCCGGCTGCGCCCGCCGGCGCCGGGCCCGGCGCGGGTCGGCGCAGGGTCCGCACCATCCGGCGGGACCAGCGGGCTCCGACTATAGTGCTGTGCGGTGCCGAGCTCAGCAGCAGGCAGGGATAGGATCGATGGATTTTCTCGACGCGGTTCTTGCGAATACCGTGAATTTCGCAGAGCGCGCGTGTTTCAGAAGCCGTGATGAAAGCCTCACCTACGGCGAGCTCGGCGTGCGGTCTCGCGTGCTGGGTGAGCACTTCGACGCCATGTTGGGCGACGACAAACGACCGATTGTCGTTTACGGACACAAGAGTCCATGGATGATCACGTGTTTCCTCGCGGCCGTGCGGTCTGGACGCCCCTACATTCCGGTGGATTCCTCCTTTCCCGTGGATCGCGTCACGTCGATCGTTTCCGAGTCGGACGCGTCGGTGGTCATCGCGGCTGGGAGCGAGCTGCCGGCCGCCATCGGTGGTCGTCAGATCACGACCGAGGAGCTGGAGCGGATGGTTCGCCAGCCGTTGGAAGGTGCTCCAGACCTGACGCCGGTCAGGCCCGATGATGCCTACTACATCATCTACACGTCCGGCAGCACGGGCCGGCCCAAGGGGGTCCAGATCAGCCGTGCGAGCTTGGCGTCCTTCACGACGTGGATGACCGATCTCGTCGACGGTGCGGGCGCCTCAGGCTCACGTGCGGACTCGAGGGGAGGTGACGTCCTCAACCAGGCGCCCTTCAGCTTCGATCTGTCGGTCATGGACATGGCCGTCGCTCTCGCGACCGGGCGGTGCTGGGCCAGTCTGGATCGCGATCACGTCGCCCGTCTCGGCGACTTGTTCGCCATGTTGCGAGCGTCCGACCTCGAGATCTGGGTGTCGACTCCGTCCTTCGCGGATCTGTGTCTCAGCGACCCGGCCTTCAACGACTCTCTGCTTCCGCACCTGCGCGAGTTCCTGTTCTGCGGCGAGACCCTCGGCTCCAACACAGCTGCGGCGCTGATCGACAGGTTCCCGCGGGCCCGAGTCGTCAATACCTACGGCCCGACCGAGGCGACGGTGGCGGTGACCTCCATTGTCATCGACCAGGACGTCGTGCAGGCTCACTCGATTCTGCCCGTCGGGGCCCCCAAGCCTGGCACGCGCATCCTCATCCGCGACCCCGATGGACAGCTGCTGCCCGAAGGGCAGCGTGGCGAGGTCGTCATCGCCGGCGACACCGTGAGCTTGGGCTACTACCACCGGGACGATCTCAACGCGGTCGCTTTCGGGCTGCTCGACGATGCCGCAGGACAGCTCCGGACCTACCGCACCGGAGACGCGGGGATGATCCGGGACGGCCAGTTGCACTTCCTCGGACGGCTTGACTTCCAGATCAAGCTGCACGGGTATCGCATCGAGATCGAGGACATCGAGGCCAACCTGCGCCGCCTGAGCGACGTCCGTCAAACGGTCGTCTATCCCGTCGAGAAAGCGGGCCAACCCGGCGTCTTCACGCATCTCGAGGCCGTCGTCCAACTCGATGGCGAGGTGCCGGCTGCACCGTTGGGGACGATGGTCGCGCTCAAACGCCGGCTGCGCGAGTTCGTCCCGGATTACATGGTCCCGAAGATCATCCATTTCGTCCCGGAGATCCCGTTGACAGCCAACGGGAAAGCTGATCGCCGGGCCGCGCGGGCGTTGATGTGATCACCCATTTCGGCGACATCGGGTTCTTCGTCTACCTGACCGTCGTGATGATCCCCGCTGTCTGGTTGGGGCTCACGCAGCGGCGGATCGCACCCTACGGGTTAGCGGTGTCGATCCTCACGATCGTCGTGATGTTGGCCGACAGCAAGCGCCAGTTGGCACTCTTGGGCATGTTCTTCGTCGGCGAGGCGGCGCTGGCCTGGGCACACCTGCGGTTCCTCAAGGCCAACGGCAGGGGCCACAAGGTCGAGCGGCGACTTGTCATCGCCGTGGGGCTGCTCCCGTTGGCGTTGACCAAGCCCAGTGGGCTCGTCGAGTTTCCCAGCCTCGGATTCATCGGCATCTCCTACCTCACCTTCCGCGCGATCCAGGTCCTGCTGGAGATGTCCGACGGGCTGATCACCGAGTTCAGGCTCACGGCATACGCCTATCTGTTGCTGTTCTTTCCCACTCTGAGTGCCGGACCGATCGACCGATCGCGTCGCTTCGACCAGGATGCCGACAACCCGCCTCCGCGGGATGTGTATCAGCGGCTCTTGGGGCAAGGCGTCTGGTGGATGGTGCTGGGCGCCGGCTACAAGTTCGGATTGGGCAGCTTATTCGAATACGCACTTGCCGACGGTCGGTTACTCTCGCGCAACCTTGTGACCTATATGTACGGCTACGGCTTCCAGCTCTTCTTCGACTTCGGCGGGTATTCGCTGATGGCCGTGGGCGCCAGTCGCGTTTTCGGGATCCGGACGCCGCTCAACTTCCGGTATCCCTTCGTCGCCGAGTCCATCAAGGATTTCTGGAACCGCTGGCACATCACGCTGTCGTTCTGGCTGCGCGACTACGTCTTCAGTCGACTGACGATGGCTCTCATCAAACGCAAGGTCTTCAAGAACCGATCGACCACCGCACAGGTCGGCTTTCTCGTCAACATGACCGTCATGGGCGTCTGGCACGGGACCCAGGCGCAGTACATCCTGTACGGCCTCTATCATGGAGTGCTCATGCTCCTGACGGACCTCTACGAGACTCGTCTACCCTTCTACAAACGTTTCAAATCCGCCATGTGGTATCGCCTGTTGTCGATCGTGGTGACATTCCATTTGGTGATGTTTGGTTTCCTCATCTTCTCCGGCCGACTCACTACGGCCTGACCCTCTCGAAAGGTCTGACGTGAACGAACAACAGCGCGCCACGACATCGGCGCTCATCACCCAGGTATGCGGTTCCGACGCCGTGCTGGCCGAGCCCGACCTGGACTTGCTCGAAGCCGGGTTGTTGGACTCGCTGGCCCTCGTGGAACTGCTGGTGGGCCTCGACGAGGAGTTCGGGCTGGAGATCTCACCCACCGAGGTCGAGCGTGAGGAAGTGTCGAGTGTCAACAAGATCATGGCCTTCGTCGAGGCCGGCCTGAGCCGATCATGACCCGGAGGCCATGGCTTCTGGCGGCCGCGGTGGTCGCCAGTGTGCTGCTCTTCGTCACGGCCTTCATTTCGCCGGTGGCGTCAAGGACAGCAGCGGCTGTGGCCTCGGTCCCGGGGCCCGATCTGTCGTCTCGGCTGTTGTCATACCGAAGCACGACCGAGAGCCTCCGCGCCACCCAGCGCTACGAGTTGGCAATCCAGCGACAACCGAGCGGATCGGGCCTGCACTACCTCATGGGGTCGTCCGAGCTCAGCTCGGTCGTCGACCAAAACCCGCTGCGTTGGCTGCCCGCGACGACCGCCGACTTCGATCTGTTCCTGTCCGGACGTGGCTACGTGCAATCCTTCGCCCACGCCGTCGAGCTGGCCGCCGTTGCCCCGCTGCTGCAGACCAAGAAGGTGACCCTCATCATCTCGCCGCAGTGGTTCACAGCGGAGGGTTCCAGCCCGAGCGCCTTCAAGGACGTGTTCTCGGCGTCGCTGTGGGCCGACATGCTCGACAACCGCCAGCTGAGCCCGCAGTTGCGCCAAGAGCTCATCGCCAGGGGGACGGCCCTCGGGGCGGCCTTGCCAACAAATCTGCAGGAACAGTTCGATTTTCGGACGCTTCAGCTCAAGCAAGAAGTCGCCAGCGCCTGGCAACTGCGCGGCTTCACCGCACCCTACTCGCAGAGTGCCGGTTCACGACCCATGGCGATGACCCCGTGGGATGAGGAGTACGCACAGGCTGAGCAGCAGGCGACGGCGGTGAGCCACAACCAGTTCCATATCGCC
>Ga0116175_1000448_pt1 | contig 29128 bp, 22 predicted proteins | sample AD_UKC125_MetaG_FD_89802 | JGI IMG/M metagenome (GOLD analysis project Ga0116175, IMG submission 89802) | Active sludge microbial communities of municipal wastewater-treating anaerobic digesters from USA - AD_UKC125_MetaG | ecosystem: Engineered > Bioreactor > Anaerobic > Digestate | place: USA... | reverse complement strand
AGGTATCCATCATATAGTCATCAAGAATGCTTCGCATAAAATAAGCAGTTGAAGATTTGCCCTTTGTTCCTGTTATTCCGGTCAGAGCAAGAGAAGCAGATGGATGACCGTAATAGAAATCAGCCAATAGAGCCATAGTACGTCTGACATTTGACACTATTATCCCGGGAATGTCCACGTCATATCTGGTTTCAGATATATAACATACAGCACCAGACCGACCTGCAGAATTGAGATAGCTTACATCGAAGTGAGCCCCCTTACATATAAATAGTGTGCCTGGGATCACAGCTCTTGAATCGCAGGTCACAAGCGTTATTTCCCTATTGTCTGAAATATCATTCGAAATATTAACAGAAACGTCATTTTCAATTATCAGATCCTCATGTTGGAGAATCTGGATATAATTTTTTAAAGGAGTATTGTGCATCATATATAGATATATCCTTTCTTGTGCAAGGCAGTAGTATCTTTCATCAAAAAGTGTTATTAAAGAGCCATTATCCTTCGCTCTGATTCAGATGAGTTTAGCACATGAAAAACCAGTCTTCAAGGATATGAGAAATATCCCAATGACTAAAATACATAATAAAAACAAGTATATATAAAAGCATAAAAGACTTGAAAATGCTATAATTATGCACGGAGACAGCGGCTTGGGGGGATCAAGCTGGGTTGAAAAATGTCACAATATATAGTAATATAATGGCAGTTTTTGGTATGAAGACCCCAGATGTTGACAAGCATAGTTGTAGCTAGATATGTATAATGAAAAAGCGATAAGTTCGTTTTTATATCGATGGAATCAGAATTATATTATTCCGGAAGGAGGAGCCGAAGATATGGATACGGCCACTCAGATGTCAGAAAAAACGATCCGTGAACAGCTACAGGAAATTGACTTGAGAAAAAAGGATCTAGAACTCAGGGAGCATCTCTTCAACATGAAGTGGGGAGTCCTGGAGAACGAAGTTAGAAAATTAGCTGTAGAGAGACAGGAGTTTAAGGCCTGGCGTGAGTCAGAGGAAACGAGACTGAGAGCTATGGAGGAAGAACTGGCTGGGATGTCCGGCGGTGATGGCCAGTCTATTATATGTGGCACTCTATTCTTCTGCGGTATACATAATGATGAGAACTCTCTTAAGAGACGTTATAGGGACCTTCTCAAGATATATCATCCTGATAATCCTGATGGTGATAATGATACTATTCAGGAGATAAATAGGGAATATGACAGACTTCATGATAAGATCTGTGGATGAGATATTATGTATTTTTCATAATATCTATAGTTGCCGGTTGGCAAAATGATTTATATATTTACCTTCTTTACTGATTTAATGGACGATCAGTAAGGAGGGTATTTTTATTTAATCTGATTATAAAATTGTCGTGAAATATGTCAGCTTAATTATATGCAGGTATACCAATATTTATGGTAAAATAAATCTAGCGATTATGCTGCTTCATCAGGAGGTAACTATGTCAACCATCAGTCTCTGCATGATAGTAAAAAATGAAGAAAAACTACTAAAGAGATGTTTGGACCCTATTTCAGATCTTATGGATGAGATCATTATCGTGGACACAGGGTCTACAGATAATACCAGAGAGATCGCGTCTCATTATACAGATAAAATCTTTGATTTTAAGTGGATCGATGATTTTGCGGCAGCTAGGAATTTTGCATTTTCAAAAGCTACAATGGAATATGTATATAGCTGTGATGCAGATGAGATCATTGACGATATCAATCACGAAGAGTTTCGTAAGCTAAAGGCTGTTTTAATACCTGAGGTAGAGATAGTTCAGATGAAGTATGTAGAAAGTCCAGGGAATCAGACGGTATTGAATTCAAAAACAGAATACAGACCTAAACTTTTCAAGAGGCTTAGGAGTTATGTCTGGATCAACAGAGTTCATGAAACAGTCAGGTTGGATCCAGTTGTTTTTGACAGCGATATAGAGATCATGCACATCCCTTATAATACTGAAGACCATGCAAAGAGAGATTTTCACATTTTTGAAGATATGATAAAGAATGGTGAGAAACTGTCAGATACACTTCTGACAATGTATGCAAAGGAACTTTGGAAAAATGGAAGTGGAGAAGACTTTAAGATTGCTGCTAAATATTTTAAGGACATTATAAATAAAGATGATAATAGCTCGGATAGTATGGAGATAGCTGCAGTTATTATGGTAAGAGCCTCTCGGTTATTGAAAAATACTTCAGATTTTATAAAGTACACATCTATGCTTCAGTCGGTAGGAAGAGGCGGATCAGAGCTTTTTTATGAACTGGGTGAATTCTTTTACGAGGATGGAGGATACGAATGTGCTCTTGGATGGTATCGTTCGGCGGTCAATGTAGATGCACCGGTATTGGATGTTCATTCAGGAGGAGATGAATCATACAAAAGGATAGGAAATTGCTGCAGAATGCTTCTAAAGGATAAAAATACTTCGAACAAAGATAAAAACATATATGAGGAACTTATAGAAGAGGCTGATGCTGCGGCAGAAGCATGGAATGAACCGGAAGAGCTTTAAATATTTTATAATACAGAGCATATAATGCTTACATGAATCGGACAGGAAATATTTATAGATATATATTTGTAGATATAATCTTATATGGAATATAAAAAATAGGAGAAAAAATTGAGATTTGTAATTCAGGTGGCAGAAGAGGCCTCCGTAACAGTTGAAAATGAGATAACAGGACAGATAGGGAATGGACTGGCTGTCCTAGTGGGGATCGGTCCGGAGGATACCGAGGAAATTGCCGATAAGATGATTAAAAAGCTTATTGGTCTTAGAATATTTGAAGATGAGAATGGTAAGACTAATCTGTCTATAATGGATGTAAAGGGGAGCTTACTAATAGTCTCGCAGTTTACACTTTATGCGGACTGCAGTCATGGCAATAGACCTAGTTTTATAGGTGCGGCCAAACCTCAGTTGGCAGAAGCACTTTATGAATATATAATAAAAGAATGTAAAAAAAGCATTTCGCAGGTGGAAACAGGAATATTTGGAGCTGCGATGAAGCTGAAACTAATAAATGATGGCCCATTTACAATTGTGCTGGATTCTAGAGATCTAAAGTAATTTGATATTTATCAATCATTGAACTACTAGATAATTCTACTGACTTACGGCATTGGCTATAGTCAATATATAGCAGGGAGGTGACTGTATGAGCAGGATCAAATCATTGATAGCATTACATAAAATAGGAATTCTTCTATTTATTTTTTTGGCTGTGGGAGCTTCATCGGTATTGGCTGGAAGCTATAATTTGTATCAGCATAATCATTATTTGAAATATAACACGGTTACGCTGAATAAGGAATATTCAGAGAATCACGACAAGGTAGTACAACTTGGAAAACCTATATCGGTAGATCCATCTACATATATTGATGCCGATTATGATGTAACAGGAATTGCTGTAGTGGATACCTCTAAGGTGAATATATATTCGGTTGGAACATATCCTTTATATATAACTTGTGGCAAACAGACTAAAAAGATCAACATCAAAATAGTAGATACTGTGGCACCCACCATCAAGTTGGCAACGCAGAAGACATATCAGGCAAAAGGAACTGCTCTTATGGTGTCAAAGATTGTGTCATCAATTAGGGAATTGTCCGGTCATGTCACTTTTGAATTTTTAGATGGTAATTACAGTACATCAAATGATGCTGTTAAAACCATAAACGGAGTAAAATTTACAGATGTAGGAGTCAAGTTCCAGGATACCGGTGAGAGATCTGTAGAATTAAAGGTGACAGATGAAAGCGGCAATTCATCAAGTGTATCATTTGTAGTTGTTACTACCGGAGCACCAGCACTAGAAGGTTTAAGGGATATAAGTGTAGAACAAGGCACAGAAGCGACCAAGATCGATTTATTGACAGGTGTCAAGGCACTCGATGAAGTGGATGGAGATATCTCATCTAAAATAAAAGTGGATAGTTCAACCGTAGACACTTCAAAAGTCGGTGATTATGTAGTTAAGTATTCTGTTAAAAACAGTATGGATGCTGTAGGAACCGGCGACAGAACCATTCATGTTACAGAGAAAAAAGCAGAAACAGACAAAGCAAGTGTAAATAGCAAAAAAAAGGCTAGTAAATCAGAAAGCGGAAGTGAACCTTCAGCCACGTCACCGGCAGCAACACAGTCATCACAGGATACAGGAGCACTTCAGTCGGTATCCCTTGTAGGTACATCCATGGGATGTGAGGCTGAGGTGGTACAGTATGTCAATAATGAGAGAACGGCAGCAGGACTGCAGCCGGTGACGGAAAGTCCTGTTTTGGACAAGCTGGCTGCGATACGAGCCGGTGAAACAGTGTCGCTTTTTAGCCACACGAGACCAGATGGAAGGACTTGTTTTGCTGTATTTTCAGACTATGGCGTAACATATCGTGGTGCCGGAGAGAACATTGCAGCTGGACATCAAAATGCTAATCAGGTTATGTATATGAATGAAGATGCTAATCATATCGGATGGATGTACTCACCGGGACACAAGGCCAATATCATGAATAGTTCATACACTAAAATAGGCGTTGCCGCCAGATATGTAGAGGGGTCGGCATACAAATACTATTGGTGTCAGCTCTTTTCATATGATTGATACAATGATGTGACGGCTAAATATGCCGAAGCAGAAATAAGTAAAAAATAAGTAAAAAAAATAAGAAATAGAAATTGAAATAAATAAAAAATAAGAATAATAAACAGAAAGAGAAACAAAACAAGATGCAGATATATATGGCACCCATGGAAGGCATAACAGATTATGTCTATAGAAATACTTTTGAAAAAATATTCGGGGGAGTGGATAGATATTTCACTCCCTTTATTACGCCTACATCGGTCAAAAAATTCCAGACAAAAGAGCTTGATAATATAGACCCTGAGAAAAACGATGTGAACATGGTGGTACCGCAGATATTAACTAATAATCCGGATCATTTCATGTGGGCAACAGAAGAGATTAAGGCCAGAGGGTTCAGTGAGGTCAACTTAAATCTCGGTTGCCCCTCCGGAACAGTGGTTGCAAAGCGAAAGGGAAGCGGACTTTTAAGATATACGGATGAGCTGGAAGAATTCCTAGAAGCGGTTTTTGATGGTTGTGACAAAATAGGTATGAATCTATCGCTTAAAACCAGACTTGGACTGGATAATCCGGATGAATTCTACGAGATTTTAGACATTTATAATAGGTTTCCGATTTATGAACTTACAGTTCATCCAAGGATCAGAAAGGATTTCTACAGGGAACCCATCAGACCGGAATATTTTGATTATGCTTATGCTAATTCCGTTAATCCATTGGTATATAACGGTGATTTAACTACAATCTCTGATATTGCATCATGTTTTGAAAAATACCCCAAAGTAGACTCAGTAATGATAGGAAGAGGTCTCTTAAGCGACCCGGGGTTTCCGGCAGCAGCAAAAAGAATGATCTTAACCAGAAAAGATAGTAATAGTGACAGTGTCATCAATGCTGTTACGAATAAAGCAATCAGTATAAAACCGGAATATTCATCCACGGATATATCAGGATACCAAACCGAAATTAACAGATTATTTGAATTCCATGATATTCTCTTGGAAAAATTCAGGGAGAGATTATCTGGGGACAACCCTGTTCTATATCATATGAAGGATGTTTTTACTTATATGTCGGTTCGGTTCAAGGACGATGAGCGCTTGGTCAAAAATGTGCTGAGATCAAAAAAGTTGTCGGAATATCAGACAGCTGTAAGTATTCTTTTTGAATATGAAAAGAATAAATGAGAATAAATAACTATAGATAAAAATCAGAACATTTTACTCAGTTATGCTTTGGCTTTGGCTTTTCGTATGTGCCATGGAATCCATCTTCAGAATCATGTCCTGCTTCATATATGTATGCCTGATCAGTCGTCGAAGTAGATTCTGGCTTGTTCTTTTTTGCATAGGATTTATACTTTCGCTCTTTTTCTTCTTGTCTTTTATCGATAATAGAAGCACTGATAACAGGTGCTATTGATGATAAATTCATATCCATAATTGTTACCTCCTTGTATAATCACGGATTATTTGCATTCATAGAATGCTTTTCTAATATATATATCGGAAGAATTGGTTAACAAATAAAGAAAATGAGCATACTATTGCCAGCTGATATATTAATATTGAGAAAATAAGCGATTTTATTAACTGATAACACTTGATTCCGTTTGGATAGTAAAAAGTGTTATCTGAAGTAATTTAAGATAGATTTTGAATATATTGAATGAAATTTCTTGAACACTCTGGTAAATAGATAGCAGAATTATAGGCAAGTACTACATCAGATGTAATGGTGCAGTCCTTTATTTTTTTGCACACAACATGTTTTTCGGTAATTCTGGAAACAGCAGAAAGAGGAACGATTCCAATTCCTGATCCGGATTCAACAAAATAAAGTGTTGTTCTAACATCATCATTAATACAACTAAAATGCGCCGGGATCTGTCTGGCTTCAAATTGTGATTTTAATATAGTCTCCCATCTTCGATATGTAATTAATGGATGTGGGGATAATTCGTTCAAAGTACATTCAGAGTCATTATTATTAAAAAAATGAGACATTCCGATTGCAACGAGTTCATCTGTAAAGATAGGTTCGCATGTTAAATTTTCTTTACTGAAAGGTGTCCGAAGAACTGCAAGATGTATTAGATCAGATTGAAATTTTTGAATCAATTCATACGTATTTCCTTCAATCAGTTCAAAGTCAATTTCTGGATATTTTAGTGAAAATGATTGAATCCATTCTAAAGCATTAGAACAGATTACAGATGATACAATTCCAATTCGGAGGGTGCCATTATGCTTTTTTGCAGCTATCTTCGTTTCTTGTTTTGCAACTTCGTTGAGATCTAAAATGGATTTTGCGTACTGATACAAAGTCTGTCCTGCATCTGTTAAATGGATAGAACGTGCTCCTCTTTCAAATAATATGCAGTTTAACTCGTTTTCAAGTAGCTTCATCTGACTGCTTAATGGAGGCTGGGACATATATAATTTTCTGGCGGCAGCAGTGATACTGCCTTCATCGGCAATTGTAACAAAATACTGTAATTGTTTTATATCCATAGAAACCTCCTTGTTATATCAAATGCCTCTGTATGTAAGATGTAGTTACTTAATGATTATATACGAAAAACATATGACTTGTATACTATATAGATATTTTCCGTATTGCATATACTATGATACTATTTAATTAGCTTTTATTAGAAAGAATATAGTTACAGGAATTTAAATAGTCATGCATCAGTTTGATGTTATGATCCTGTTACTGAAAATGAATGACGAACATGCCTACATCAATATAATAGGGAGAATTTTATGGAAATAATATGGAAGTATTTACGCACTTATAAAAAGGAGTGTATTTTAGCGCCAGCATTTAAGATGTTAGAGGCGGCTTTTGAGCTGTTTGTACCTTTGGTCGTTGCAAGGATCATTGATCAAGGCATCGGAAATCGTGATATGGGAATGATCGTGAAAATGTGTATATTGTTGATAGGTTTAGCATGTATAGGCCTGATATGTTCCATTACAGCACAGTTTTTTGCAGCGAAAGCATCAGTGGGATGTGCAACAGGAATGAGACATGGACTATTTGAACATATACAGAGCCTTTCATTTACAGAGATGGATACAATAGGAACATCGACATTGATCACTAGAATGACCAGTGATATTAATCAGGTACAAAATGGTGTGAATATGGTCCTTAGATTATTTCTTCGTTCGCCATTTATAGTTTTTGGTGCAATGATTATGGCATTTTCCATTGATTTTAAGTCGGCACTGGTCTTTGTCGCAGCCATTCCGGTTTTGGCGTTGGTAGTATTCGGAATAATGTTATCTACGAGACCATTATATAAGAAAGCTCAGGCTGGACTAGATAAAATACTCGGTATAACAAGAGAGAATCTAACCGGGGCTCGTGTGATCAGAGCATTTAACAAGCAAGAATCAGAGATACAGCATTTTCGTTCATCTAATCAGGAATTAAATTCATTGCAGAAGTTTGTAGGAAAGATTTCAGGTCTGATGAATCCGTTAACATATATTGTTATCAATATTTCTATTATAGCCTTGATCTGGATCGGCGCGGTCCGAGTTAATAGCGGCAATCTTACACAGGGACAGGTAGTTGCACTATATAATTATATGTCTCAGATCCTAGTGGAGATCATTAAACTGGCTAATTTGGTTATAAATATTACGAAGGCTCTTGCCTGCGCAGGACGTATCACAACCACATTTGAGCTGAAGTCTAGTATGGTTGATGGAAAAGAACAGATAAAGATCAGTGATGATAATGTCCCAATCGTAGAATTCAAGAACGTGAATCTTCGTTATGCAGGTGCAGGAGATGATTCGTTATCTGATATTAATTTCAAGGCATACAGAGGACAGACAATCGGAGTGATCGGTGGTACTGGATCAGGAAAATCATCTTTGGTTAATCTGATACCGCGTTTTTATGATGTAACACAGGGCGAAGTCCTGTTAGATGGCAAAAATGTAAATGATTTTACTGTCCATTCAGTGAGAAATAAGGTTGGTATTGTTATGCAGAAGGCCTTGTTATTTTCTGGAACAATTCGCGAAAATATCCAGTGGGGTAAAAAGGATGCTACTGATGCAGAGATTATGACAGCATTAGAGGTTGCTCAGGCGAGGGAGTTCGTGGAAAAGAAGGAAGGAAAGCTGGACTCGTATGTAGATCAGGGAGGAAAAAACCTTTCGGGTGGACAAATACAGAGACTGACAATTGCAAGAGCGCTTGTAATGAAACCAGAAATCCTTATCTTAGATGATTCTTCATCGGCTCTGGATTTTGCTACAGATGCGGCTCTACGAAAATCAATTCGGAACATGGAAAATGCTCCTACGGTATTTGTTGTGTCTCAGCGTACAGCATCATTAATGTATGCAGATCAAATTATCGTTATGGAGGACGGTATGATAGCAGCAATTGGTACACATGAGAAATTGATCGCATCTTGCGAGGTTTATCAGGAGATTTATTACTCACAATTTAAGAAAGAGGAAACAAAGAACAAGAAGTTGAATGTATCTAATAATGATATTGCAATTAATATAAAAGAAAGTGAGGAGAATGCATAATGAAAAAGCAAAAAATGAGTCAATCCTCACAGAAAGCAATTATTTTAAAAGTATTAAAAAGAATTAAGAAATATTGGGGGTTTTTAGTTTTATCTATTATGATGGCAGTAGTAACGGTTGTTTCAACATTATATGTACCAATTTTAATAGGTAATGCAATTGATTATATAATAGGACCGGATCAGGTTGTATTTGCAAAGATCATAAAGATTTTAATTCAAGTCGGTGTGATTGTGGGAATCACTGCATTCTCACAATGGATCATGAATATCTGTAATAATAAAATAACCTATCATGTGACGAGAGATATCCGAGATGAGGCATTTGAGAAGATTGAGATCCTGCCGTTAAATTATATTGATTCCCATTCCTATGGAGGAATCATCAGCCGTGTTATCGCGGATGTGGACCAGTTCGCGGACGGACTGTTAATTGGATTTACACAGTTTTTCACAGGTATCCTTACTATATTTGGAACGCTGATCTTTATGCTTCGAATAGACGTTAGGATTACTCTTGTAGTTGTTTTGATCACGCCGGTTTCTCTCTTCGTAGCAAATTTTATTGCGAAAAAAACATATTTGATGTTTAAGAAACAGTCAGAAGTGCGAGGAGAGCAGACTTCTATAATAGATGAAATGATTGATGGACAGAAAGTGGTACAGGCATATGCATATGAAGATCAAGCATTGCAGAAGTTTGATGAAGTTAATGACAGGCTTGAAAAGTGTTCGTTAAAGGCAATATTTTTCTCATCTATTACGAATCCTGCGACTAGATTTGTCAACAGTCTTGTATATGCAGGCGTGGCTGTTTCCGGCGCATTTGTTGCCATTAATGGTGGGATATCAGTTGGACAGTTGTCCTGTTTTCTTAGTTATGCCAATCAGTATACCAAGCCTTTCAATGAAATATCAGGTGTCGTTACAGAATTGCAGAATGCACTTGCGTGTGCTTCACGAATATTCGAGCTGATTGAGGAAGATCCAGAAGTTCCAGAAGTAAATGATGCAGTATCATTATCCAATGTGGACGGAAGTGTATCTATTGAAAATGTCACATTTTCATATTCGGATGACATAAAACTCATCGAGGATTTTAACCTGAATGTAAGACCAGGACAAAGAGTGGCGATCGTAGGACCAACCGGATGTGGAAAGACAACAATGATCAATTTATTGATGCGGTTCTATGATGTAAAAAAAGGAAGTATATCAATCTCTGGAATTGACATCAGGGATATGACAAGAGAATCATTGAGAAATGCCTACGGAATGGTATTGCAGGACACTTGGTTAAAAGCTGGTACTATTCGTGAAAATATTATTATGGGCAAGCCGGATGCAACAAAAGAAGAGATCATAGCGGCATCCAAAGCGTCACACTCCTATGAGTTTATTAAACGTTTATCAAATGGATTTGATACAGAGATAGAGGAAGACGGTGGTGAGCTATCACAAGGTCAGAAACAGCTTTTGTGTATCACCAGAGTAATGCTTAGCCAGCCACCAATGTTAATACTCGATGAAGCAACGTCATCTATAGATACAAGAACGGAAATTAAAATTCAGAATGCCTTTGCAGAGCTGATGAAGGGAAGAACAAGTTTTATCGTTGCACATCGATTATCAACGATTCAGTCTGCAGACATAATTTTAGTTATGAAAAATGGAAAAGTAATAGAGCAGGGGAATCATGAAGAGCTACTTGCACAGAATGGTTTCTATTATAATCTGTATAATAGTCAGTTCCAACATTAAAAAGATGGAATCTGATTTTTATAAAATAGACCGGTATTCGCTTTTCTTTTACTAATCTCGAGAAATTAGCACTCAACAGTTGACAGTGCTAACAAACAATGATACAACTAATTCATACGAGAATAATTATAGACAGCATGAATAGGGAACTGCATTAACAGTGCCTTATATATAAAAATTTTCATATTATATTAGTGTTTCATGAATAATGAAGGAAGGGAGAAACATATGAATATACAGAAATTTACACAGAAATCTATGGAAGCTATGCAGAATTGTGAGGCATACGCATCGGAATATGGTAATCAGGAGATTACAGAGGAACATATGCTGCTGGCTCTGTTAGAACAGCAGGATGGACTCATCCCAAAGCTCATAGAGAAAATGGGAATCGATTTAAATTATTTTAAAAATGATGCCCAGAACATGGTGGCAGGACTTACCAAAGTAAGTGGCGGTGGTCAGGTATATGTCTCAAGAGAATTAAATGATGCCCTAAACTATGCTGAAAATGAAGCAAAGGCAATGGGAGATGATTATGTATCGGTAGAACATATCTTTTTGTCGATAATGTCTCATCCGGACAAGGAAATTAAAAATAAGCTCAAGGAATTTGGCATCACAAGAGATAGATTTTTAGAGTCCCTTTCTACAGTCAGAGGCAACCAGAGAGTAACATCAGATAATCCGGAAGCTACCTATGGTACGTTGGAGAAGTATGGCTATGACATAGTTGAGAGAGCAAGAGATGGCAAGCTTGATCCTGTGATCGGACGAGATTCGGAGATCAGAAATATAATAAGGATCTTATCCAGAAAGACAAAAAACAATCCTGTTCTGATAGGTGAGCCTGGCGTTGGTAAAACGGCAGCAGTTGAAGGACTTGCAGAGAGGATCGTCAAGGGAGATGTACCGGATACTCTAAAGGACAAGAGAATATTTGCGTTGGATATGAGCGCATTGGTAGCAGGTGCAAAATACAGAGGCGAATTCGAGGAGAGACTGAAAGCTGTTCTAAAGGATGTCAAAGAATCCAATGGCGAGATAATTCTGTTTATAGATGAGCTTCATACTATAGTCGGAGCCGGCAAAACAGATGGCGCAATGGATGCAGGCAACATGCTAAAGCCAATGCTGGCAAGAGGAGAGCTGCACTGCATCGGAGCCACAACGCTTAACGAATATAGAGAATATATCGAAAAAGATTCTGCACTGGCCAGACGTTTCCAGCCGGTTATGCTGGATGAACCATCGGTAGAAGATACAATAAGTATATTAAGAGGACTCAAGGAAAGATATGAAGTATTCCATGGTGTCAAGATATCTGATGCCGCCCTTGTTGCAGCAGCTACGCTTTCAGATAGATATATTTCAGACAGATTCCTGCCAGATAAGGCTATCGATCTAGTGGATGAAGCTTGTGCATCCATCAGAACTGAGCTTGATTCTATGCCTGAGGAAGTGGACGAACTTAACAGAAGAGTGATGCAGTTACAGATCGAAGAGACTGCTCTTAAAAAAGAAAATGACAATCTGTCCAAGGAGAGATTGTCCAATCTCAGAAAAGAGCTGGCTGAGGAAAAGGATAAGCTCAGCATAATGAAGGCTCAGTGGGAAAACGAAAAGAGCTCAGTCACTGGGGTATCGGCTATTCGAGAGGAAATAGAAAAAGTAAAAAATGAAATAGAGACAGCCAAACAGAATTATGATCTGGACAAGGCAGCTGAACTTCAGTATGGCAAGCTCCCGGAGCTTACTGGGAAGCTCGAACAGGAAGAGCAAAAACTAAAAGGAAAGGATCTGTCCCTTGTTCATGAAAATGTTACTGAAAATGAAATCGCTGAGATCGTTTCAAGATGGACAGGAATACCAGTAGCAAAACTTAATGAAACTGAGAAAAATAAGATACTTCATTTGGACGAAGTCCTAAAGCAAAGAGTAAAGGGTCAGGATGAGGCAATTAATAGAGTTACTGATGCAATTATAAGGTCAAGAGCCGGAATTAAAGATCCTTCCAAGCCAATAGGATCCTTCCTATTCCTAGGGCCTACCGGCGTAGGCAAAACAGAACTTGCTAAGACGATCGCAGGCACACTTTTTGATAATGAGGACAACATAATCAGAATAGATATGACTGAATATATGGAAAAGTATTCAGTGTCTAGACTCATCGGAGCGCCTCCGGGATATGTAGGATATGACGAAGGCGGACAGCTGACCGAAGCAGTCAGGAGAAAACCGTACTCAGTGGTTCTTTTTGACGAAGTCGAGAAAGCACATCCCGATGTATTTAATGTGCTTCTACAGGTGCTGGATGATGGACGTATCACCGATTCTCAAGGCAGAACGGTAGATTTTAAAAATACGATAATCATAATGACTTCAAACCTGGGAGCAGAGGCTCTTTTGGATGGCATTGATGAAGAGGGCAGACTGGCTGATGGAACAGAGGATCTGGTCATGGAGCAGGTGAGAGGATATTTCCGCCCTGAATTTATAAACAGATTGGATGAGATCATATTCTTTAAACCTCTGGGAAGGGATACAGTCAGAAGCATAATAGAATTGCTTCTTGATAACCTTAATAAGAGACTGTCTGATAAAGAGATCAGTGTAGAATTAACAGATGATGCTGTTTCATATCTGATCAGAACCGGCTATGATCCGCTATACGGAGCAAGACCGCTTAGGCGTCTGCTGGAAAAATCAGTAGAGACTCTAGTCGCAAGGATCATTTTAAGCGGAAATATCAAGATCGGAGATAAAATCATTATCAGAACTGAAAATGATCAGTTAGTAGGAAAGGTCCAGTAAGACAGAGGACCAACTAAAAAATTAAAAATCGTGCAAGCTATAGAAATGTCTATGACATCCTACTTGCCTCTATTGATAATAAATAGATGAAACTTTGAGATGTTTCTCGGAGTGTTGTTTATTAGAGGTTTGTAAGGGTATGTCATAGACATTTTTTATGCAAAAGCAGTATATAAATTAATTTTCTTGTTTATTTTTTGCCATATACCTCTTGAAAAAAAGTTGTACACATATATAATAGAAAATGAATTATCAAAAAGCTAGAAATTCATTTTTGCCAAATATAAGCGTAAAAATAATGCAAAAATGAAGCAAAATATTAAATGTAAATTCATTAAAGCTAAATAACAGATATATATAAATAGATATATAAATTAGAAAAAGAGATGAAAATAAATGAAAATATTTTTTTATGTTCTAATTATTTGTATCAGTGAATTAGTAATAGTTGAAGAAAGATAACTAAAAATAATATGGTTATACATTTGAAATGGATGTATGATGCATACATATTGATGATTTAGTGAAACAAATAGGCAAAAGTAAAACAGAAACTACAGGTTTGGGAGGACAAAGATGCAGTCTTACAGTGAGATGACGCACGATGAGCTTTTACGTGAAAGAGAGAGCCTCAGGGCATCTTATAAAAAATATCAGGAGATGGATCTGACACTTAATATGGCCAGAGGCAAGCCTTCTTCTGAGCAGCTGGATCTATCAGCAGATCTTCTGACATCAGTCACGGCAGATGATATTACAGATCCTGCTACTGGAATAGATACCAGGAACTATGGCGGCGTGGATGGTCTCCCTGAGGCTAGAGCGCTTATCGCATCGATGATAGATGCCAAGCCTGAGCAGGTTATCGTGTATGGCAATTCTAGCTTAAATATCATGTTCGATACAGTGGCCAGAGGAATGTTAAAGGGATATATGGGAAGTACACCTTGGGCAAAGCTCCCTGAGGTAAAATGGATATGTCCTTGTCCAGGTTATGACAGACACTTTGGTGTGACGGAGTACTTTGGCATCCAGATGATAAATGTACCTATGTATGAGCATGGTCCTGATATGGATATGATCGAAGAACTCGTAAAAGACCCTGCTGTTAAGGGATGCTGGTGTGTTCCCCTTTATTCCAATCCACAAGGTTATATATATTCAGATGAAACAGTTAAAAGGTTTGCGGCTCTTGAACCTGCAGCAGAGGACTTTAGGATATTTTGGGATAATGCATACTGTGTTCACCATCTATATGATGAGCCTGATAAACAGGGCAAGATCCTAAATATTTTGGAAGAATGCGAAAAAGCCGGTCATCCAGATATGGTTTTTGAATTTGCATCGACCTCCAAGATAAGCTTTGCAGGTGCTGGAATTGCCGGAATGGCAACGTCCATTGCTAATAGAGAAGATACGATCAAGGCTCTTAGTGCTCAGACAATAGGCTATGATAAGGTTAACCAGCTTCGTCATGTTAAATTTTTAAAGGACAGAGAAGGCATTAGGCATCAGATGTCTAAGCATGCAGAGTCTCTTCGCCCGAAATTCGAAGCATTACTCAATATATTATATGAAGAACTTACAGGCAGAGATGCCGGTGAGTGGACCGAGCCATTGGGAGGTTATTTTGTGACCTTTACTACCAAGCCCAATCTGGCTTCAGAAGTTATAAAGATGGCAAAAGAAGTTGGAGTTACCTTAACAGGTGCTGGGGCCCCTTTCCCCTATCACTGTGATCCGGAAAATTCCATCATTCGTCTGGCTCCTTCGTACCCTAAAAAAGAGGAGCTGGAAATGGCCATCAAAATATTTGCCACATGCGTACGCCTGGCAACTGTTGAAAAACTGCTTGGATGAAAACTGCCTATAAATCCCCTTCAAATTTTGTAAGATTTGGCAGATGATTCGCGATTGACAAAAAATTATCAAAACGCTATAGTAGAAACAAATGTAATGCGAGTACTTGTTTTGATGTTAAAAACATAGAAGTACACAGAATATAAAGAATGTTTTCTAGAAGGGGGAACAACATGACAGAATTTAAAAATCTGAAGCTTGAAGTGGAAGATGAAATAGCAGTTCTTACGATTTCAAGACCTGGAGCACTTAATGCACTTAATTCAGAGACACTTGAAGAACTTAATGCTGCACTTACAGAAATCGAACCAAGGGACGATATTAAGGTTGTAATACTGACAGGTGGTCCTGATAAAAAGGGTAATGAGTTCAAGTCATTTGTTGCAGGAGCTGATATTTCAGAGATGGTCAACTTCACAGCACCTGAGGCAAGAGCTTTCGGGATACGTGCTTCAGTTCCCTTCTTTAAGCTTACAAATATGAGACAGGTCACAATTGCAGCTGTTAATGGATTTGCACTTGGTGGCGGATGCGAGATATCTATGTCATGTGATATCAGAATTGCTTCTGATAACGCTATTTTTGGTCAGCCTGAGTGCGGTCTGGGAATCATACCCGGATTCGGTGGAACTCAGAAGCTTGCTCGTCTGGTAGGAATGGGACGTGCCAAGGAGATGATATTTACATGTGATAATATTGATGCTGCAGAGGCATATAGAATCGGTCTTGTTAATAAGGTAGTTGCCAAGGAAGAACTCATGACAACAGCTAAGGATATGGCTAAAAAGATCATCAAAAAAGGAAGCTACGCTGTATCAGTTGCCAAGGCTGCTATAAACAATGGTTATGACATGGACATCAAAAATGCAGTCGAGATGGAAGCTAACCTCTTTGGCGTAGTTAATGATACACATGATAAGAAGGAAGGTATGGGCGCATTTCTCGAGAGAAGAGAAGGCACACTTACAGACTTCTAAGATACTTATATAAAATAAATATATAACCTCAAAATAACCTCAAATAACCTCAAATAACATTAAAAAAAGATGTAAGAATGATAGTCGTTCTTACATCTTTTTTATTGCTTTTGCCAAGCTATGTGACCATTACGTTATGACAAACGGAATTCAAAAACAATATGTCTATTTACTCATGTCGATCGACTTCATTATAGCAGCATGTATTCCCTCCATAACGGTGCCTCTGAAGCCCATTTCTTCCAGTGCTGCCAGACCTGCAATAGTGGTTCCACCAGGGGATGTAACGGCATCTTTTAATTCTCCGGGATGTTTGCCGGTCTCTAGAACCATTTTCGCAGAACCTAGAACTGCCTGCGCTGCAAATGTGTAGGATTTCTGGCGGGGAAGCCCGGCACGGACTCCCTCATCGGCCATGGCCTCTATCATCATATAGATATAGGCAGGAGATGAACCGCTTACCCCGGTTACAGCGTCCATGAGATTCTCGGGAATCTCTTCAGATTTGCCGAAACAGTTGAATATTTTTGATGCCAGAGCTTTATTCTCTTCTGTCACGGACTCACTGTAGGAAAGAGCTGACATAGCCTCACCTACGAGAGCGGGAGTATTGGGCATAGCTCTTACGATCTGAAGATTTTTACTTGCATCAGAATGACCAGAAAACTTGTCGCAGCCAATAAGTGAATTATTGATGACTTCAAGGCTCTTACCTGCCATAACAGAGATTATTAGCTGATCAGGGTTGAATAGTGATTTGATAGTATCTGATATTTGGCCAAATACAGCAGGTTTGACAGCTATAAAGATCACTTTGGAATTTTTGACGATTTCAGTATTATTAGATTCAATATTTATATTGTACTCTGATCTCAGACGATTGCGAGTAGCTTCAGAATTAGCGCTTGCAGCTATTTTTTTAGGGACAGACAGTGAAGAACCTATGATACCCTTTAGAATAGCACTTCCCATATTACCGCATCCTATAAAACCTATTTCATATTTATATGACATAATTACCTCCATAATTTGAATTAATATCAGATCAATGTTCACATGATCTAATTGCCTGGGAGGATCCCACTGACATCATGAGTATAGCCCATTTTTGACATTTTAAAAAGAATGAATAATATTGATTGGAAAATTCAAGAGGTGTATTATTTTTTTATAAAAAGATGATCTCTCTGCTAGAATCAATAGTATAAATTAAATATAGTCCAAACATAATATAGGTAACTGTAGCTACTGTTTATATTTTTTAGGTTTAAAACAAACTGTAAAAGAAAGCAGTGAAATAGATGAAGATTCTTGCAGTAGATTATGAAAAACCAGAGTTGGAAGTTCTTTTGGATGCTATAACGGAAGTGACTCCTGAAGCTGAGATACATGCCTTTCAAAGTGGGGAAAAGGCACTTGAATATGCAAGAACAGATATGTGCGAAGTCGCGTTTCTCGAGATAAGATTAAGAGAAATGACAGGTCTTGAAGTGGCGCTTAATCTTAAAAAAATATGGCCATACGTCAATATAATTTTTACCAGTGGATATGATGAATATGTAATGGAAGCCATGAAGGTAAGGGCTTCGGGATATATCCTAAAACCTGTTACAGCAGAACAGGTAAAGGATGAACTTGAAAATCTCAGGGTACCTTTGGCTCCGGCAAAGAGCAGAAATCATGCACAAACATTTGGGAATTTTGAACTCTTTGTGGATGGAAATGCCGTTGATTTTGATTCTACTAGAAGCAAGGAACTATTGGCTTTTCTGGTAGACAGAAGAGGAGCAATGGTTACAAATGGTGAGATCGCAGCTACCATATGGGAGAGTAATACAAATATTGCTTCCACACAGGCTCAGGTCAGAAAAGCTAGGGCTAATCTGATTTATACGCTTAATAATTGCGGCGCCGTAGATATACTGAGGATATCCCGATACGAAATTGGCGTCAATCCAAAAAAAATGAGCTGTGATTATTGGCAGTTATTAGATCATGATGAGAGAGTTTTGAATAGTTTTAGAGGAGAGTATATGTCTGGCTACAGCTGGGCAGAACCTACGCTTGGAAGCCTTATGAGTGAGTTTATGTGATATTAGATCAGTCAATTATTTTGTCAAGTTCACATTTTATAAAAATTGTATTATAATACCCTAGACTATGTATAATTAGTAATATATTAAGAAGAGAGGAAAGAATCAAAAATGAAGATTATTACATTTGCGATTCCGTGCTATAACTCACAGGATTACATGGAAAAATGCATCAATTCGTTATTACCAGGCGGAGATGATGTGGAGATTATTATTGTTGATGATGGATCTACAGACAGAACATCGGAGATCGCAGACAAATATGCAGAACAGTACCCTGGGATAATAAGAGTTATCCATCAGGAGAATGGTGGACATGGCGAGGCAGTTAATACAGGTCTTAGAAACGCTACCGGATTATATTATAAAGTAGTTGATTCTGATGATTGGGTAGATGGCGAGGCATATGCCAGGGTTGTATTTACACTTAAAGAGCTTGTAAAAGAGAATCATCATATAGATATGCTTCTTACCAATTATGTGTATGAAAAGGTATCTGAGAATCACCAGAGAAGAATGATATACTCACCTCTTTTCCCTGAGAACCAGATCATTGGATGGGGAGATATGAAGAGAGTTATCAAGGGATTTACCATTCTGATGCATTCTGTTACATATAGGACAGAGATGCTAAGAGATAGTGGAATGGTGCTTCCCAAGCATACATTTTATGTAGATAATCTGTTTGTATATGAACCGTTGCCATATGTTAAGACTATTTATTATCTGAATGTTGATTATTATAGATACTACATCGGAAGAGAAGGACAGTCAGTTGCAGAACAGACAATGATAAAACGTATCGATCAGCAGCTAGCAGTTAATTACAGATTGATAGAAGGCTGTGATGTCTGGTCCATAGAAGAACCCAATCTAAGGAATTATATGCTGTCATTTCTGGAAATGATCACTGTTGTCAGCACATGTCTTGGATATCTTTCAGGAACGGATGAGAACCTGCAGAAGGTCAAAGACCTATGGAATCATATCAAGGATGTCAACCCTAGAACTTACAGACATATTAGGTTTGGAGTATTTGGCAATGCAATGAAGATCCCTGGAAAAGTAGGAAGAAAAATGGCTCTTAAAGCTTACCATTTGAGTCAGAAATATATGGGTTTCAATTAACAGATAGAAAATGAGGATAAAACATGTGCGGAATTATAGGATATACAGGCAGAATGGCGGCCCAGAATATACTCTTAGACGGTCTACAGCGCTTAGAGTATAGAGGCTATGACAGTGCCGGAATAGCCTTTTTCAAGGAAAACACAGGGCATATTTCGGTCAGAAAAACTGCAGGTAAGGTCATGGATCTTAGGGCTATCTGCGATGATGAGAATTTGTCAGTATGCGGAATAGGTCACAGCAGATGGGCTACCCATGGTGGAGTCACCAATGCCAATGCTCATCCACACAAGGTAGGGGATGTGGTTCTGGTTCATAATGGAATAATCGAGAATTATCATCATCTTATTGAAAAGTATCACCTCATGGGGCAGCTGAAGTCAGAAACAGATACAGAGGTCGCATGCGCTGTTATCAATGCCAATTATAATGGTAATCCTGAAGAGGCTATTAAAAAGGCAGTAAGTGAGCTTAAGGGTTCTTTTGCTTTTTGCATAATGTTTAGCAATCATCCCGGTGAAGTGTATGCTATTAGAAATGTCAGTCCGCTTGTAGCCACATATGCTCCTCAAAATGGTTCCTTTTTGGCATCGGATCTGACGGCATTTATTGAATATTCCAATAAATATTTCGTGCTTCCAGAATATCATATACTTAAAATGACGAAGGATGGAATTACACTTAATGATCTGGATGGCAAGACAGTTGAACCTGAGTATATGACAGTAGACTGGGATGTATCTACAGCAGAGAAGAATGGATACAATCATTTCATGATAAAAGAGATCCATGAACAGCCGGATGCATTTGAGAGAACTGTAGGCCCTAGAATTAAGGACGGAATGCCTGATTTTTCAGATGATAATATTCCTGATTCACTTTTTGAGGGAATCAAGGACATTACGGTTATCGCCTGCGGAACAGCTATGTATGCAGGAATGGTAGGACGTACTCTGATTCAGAATAAGATAGGCCTTCCGGTAAAAGTAGAGATCGCATCAGAATTCAGATACGAACGTCCTACGATTACAAAAGATACACTTGTTATCGTGATTTCACAGTCCGGTGAGACAATTGATACACTTGAAGCACTGAGACTCGCTAAGTCCAGAACAGATAGGACTCTTGCAGTTGTTAATGTCAAGGGTTCAACAATTGCCCGTGAGAGCCATTATGTAATGTATACTCATGCAGGTCCAGAGATAGCAGTAGCCAGCACCAAGGCATATACGGTACAGGTAGCAGCACTTTATCTGATCGGAGCTAGAATAGGTGTTCTATCAGGAGAAATAGAAAACGATGCTGTAAGAGAATTTATTGCCAAGTTTAGACAGGTTCCTGAGCATATTAAGAGCGTTCTTCAGATGGAGGATACTATTCGTATGTATGCCAATAGGATGACTAATGCCAAGGATACATTTTTCATCGGAAGAGCACTTGATTATACACTTTCAATGGAGGGTGCACTGAAGCTTAAAGAGATCTCATATATTCATGCCGAGGCATACGCAGCAGGGGAACTAAAACATGGAACGATCGCACTTATCAGTGAGGGTGTTCCGGTAATCGCTATTGCTACCCAGTCTAATGTCTATAGCAAGGTTATATCAAATATCCGTGAGGTCAAGGCAAGAGGAGCGTATGTTATTCTTGTTAGTAAGGATCAGGAGATAGAGGATAATACAGTTTGTGATATTCATATACCGCTTCCTGATATAGACGATGAACTTACAGTTTTTGAATCTGTTGTAGTTCTTCAGATTCTGGCATATTACACATCAGTTGGAAAGGATATCAATCCTGATCAGCCGAGAAATCTGGCAAAATCAGTGACTGTAGAGTAAAAAGATGGATAATAACAATCAGTTTGATACAAATGATAACAATTCTAATTCAGATGTGAGTGGAAATAATACTCAGCAGAATTACCAGGATCAGAATAATACTCAGCAGAATTATCAGGATCAGAATCAGAATAATACTCAGCAGAATTACCAGAACAAGAACAATAATCAACAGAACTATCAGAACCAGAACAATTCCCAGCAGAATGGCTATGAGAATAGCAATGCTGGAGCATATTATGGACAGAATCAGTATAACCAGCCTAATCAGAATCAGGGTCAGTTTTATGGTGGTCCATATGATATGCATAATAACGGATATAACCCTCAGCAGAATGTACCACAGAGACCATATTCTACAGGATTTGGTGTAACATCCCTTATCCTTGGTATTGCTTCGATCGTTCTGTTTTGGTCAGGCCTTAACATTGTGGCAGGAATACTTGCTATTATTTTCGGAGCGATCCAGTTGGGTAAAAACAAGCAATTTGCCAATACGACCAATGGTGTTTCAATCGGCGGTATTGTATGCGGAATTATTGGAATATTTTTAAGCGTTATATTTTATACTGTTTTGGTTCTTGGAATTTTCAGATCTGGTCTTGCAGGTATCATCAAGAATGAGATAAAAGACAATGGCGGTTATGAATATAAATATAAATTCAATAATGGCGATGATCCATTCAATTTTGATGATTATAATATAGAAATACCCAATAAGGATTGATATTTTCATAATTAATGCCGATATAGGAATTGAGAGTTGCTCGGTTGACGCTAACAATTCCAGGAGGTTTTTATGAAAATCGCTTCATCACAAGTGAGCCTCTCCTCAGACGTCCGTAAATTATTGATTCATCAGAAGAGAGTCAGCTTCAATCAGGGTTATACCCTGGCGGGAAGCATTGCGGATACATCCAAAGGAGTGCTTACGAGTCCTGACAAGGATGGACAGGATGAAACAAAAAAGGGAACCAGTTTTAGTGATATTCAACGGATGGCAGAGGAAGCATTTGATACCCTTGATAGCAATAAGGGCACCGATAAGTCTGGCACGCCCAACATCCAATCGATTAAGGGGAAATCATCTGTAGGAAGAATCTCACTTCCGGACACAGCAGTTACATCGCTTACATTACTTCTTAATCTCTTACGCTCTATTGGTGGAGGCAAGAAATCATTAAGGGAACTTGAAAAAGTAATTGGTGACAATGACAACACATTAAATAATGAGCCAAATATTTTTGACGAAATGTATGGATTTTTGGGGGGATCGTCCAATGGTTTTGGGACTAACAGTAATAACGATTCCATTTTTCCATATTTGACCGGAAGTCTTGGATCATCCGATGAGGATCAGGAAAATGGTTCATCTGGTGGAATAATGTACAATACAACTGAATTCAGTGCAGAATGTACCAGTGTAACTTTTCAAGGTAAAGGTACAGCCTGTACCGAGGACGGTAGAACGATTGATTTCAATGTAGAATTGAATATGTCCAGTACATTTATCAAGGCAACTTCTATTGATATCAAGGCACCGCGTTTGAAACTGTGTGATCCTTTGGTGGTCAATGTTGGTAGTGATGTCACGTCAGTATCAGACAAGAAATTTTCATTTGATCTGGATAATGATGGCAAAATGGATAACATTTCTATGCCACAGAACGGATCGGGATTCCTAAGCTATGACAAAAATGGTAATGGCAAAATCGATAACGGAAGTGAACTGTTTGGAACGTCAAGCGGTGATGGATTCCGAGATCTGTCTAAGCTTGATTCAGATAAAAATGGCTGGATAGATGAGAATGACGATGCCTGGAGTAAACTAAGTGTATGGTTCAAATCTGCTGACGGAAAGGATACACTTATGAGCCTAAAGGATGCCGACATTGGTGCAATATGCTTGGGATCGGTTAATACGCCAATTGAATTTCGAAGTGATTCCAATGAAAAAACGGTTAATGCTCTTTCTAGAAGTACTGGTGTATTTTTAAAAGAATCCGGGGGCTCCGGCACCATACAGCATGTAGATTTTGCAATGTGAAGAGAAGAATAAAGGCAAGAATAAAAGTAAGAGCTAAATAGAATAAATAGATTTCTAAATAGTAGTCTATACCTTATAAAAAGTCGAAAAAAGGATGTCATGTATAATGTGGCATCCCTTTTTATGTAGATAATGATAAGTATATGAAAAATAAAAAGATTTTAGTTGAGAATTTGTATAAATTTTTTGAAAATTAAATCAAATTAAACGAATTCTGTTATAATAGCACAAAACAACTCATGATGTACTACATGAAATGGGGGAATTATGATAGATACAGATCAGAATATAAGACCGTTTGCTGCACATTTAAGGAAGGCAAGTGGGGATTCTTGCTACACTATAAGGGATGAAAATTTTCAAGAAGAAAAAGTTGAAGTGCAACTAATAAAGGATCATCTGAATAATACATCTAAACTTGCATCCAAATTTGCCTCAATATTTGGAGCTGAAGAATATGCTTTACAGATAGGACTGGCACATGATATTGGAAAGTATTCTGCAAAATTTCAAAAAAGGATATGGGAAAATGGACCTAAAATTGATCATTCGACAGCAGGAGCAAAAGAAGAAATAAATATTAATAACTGGAATATATTTGGTGTTGTGGCTGCAAGCTGTATAGCAGGTCATCATGCTGGACTGTTAAATGTGGGATCTAATTATGATAATAGCAGTGTAACAAAGAGTCTTGGAGCTAGGCTCAATAAAGAAATACCAGACTATTCAAACTTCAAAAGTGAAATAAATTTAGATAAATTGCAGAAAAGGCATGCATTCAATATTGTTGGCTCATCCCAAATAGATAAAGGCTTGTTTAGTGTAATGTTTTGGACTCGTATGATTTTTTCTTGCCTGGTTGATGCAGATTATTTAGACACAGAACTGTTTATGAATTATGGACTGTCAAAAAGAGACTCGGGCGACGATATAAAGACTTTGCTAGATGATTTAAATCAATACATAGGTCAAAAAAATTGGCTTGAAGGTAAAGGCCATATTAACCAACTAAGATCCGATATACTACGAAATTGCATTGAAAAAGGCAAAAGCTCAATGGATGGAGCATATACACTTACAGTTCCAACCGGTGGAGGAAAAACTGTAGCTTCACTGGCTTTTGCACTAAATAATGCAGTTACAAAAAACAAGAATCGCATTATATATGTAGTTCCTTACTGCTCAATTATTGATCAGACAGTAGATGTGTTCTCTGACATTCTAGGTAAAAAAAATGTTCTTGCACATTACTCGAATATAGATATTTCCGAGAATGACGAAGATGACGATTTGAGATATTCAAAAAAACTTGCAACAGAAAACTGGGACAAACCGGTTATTGTTACAACTGCTGTTCAATTTTTTGAATCATTATTTGCATGTAGAACTTCTCAATGTAGAAAATTGCATAACATAGCCAATGCTGTTGTGATTTTTGATGAGGCACAGACAATACCACAACAGTATATGAAACCATGTATTTCGAGTATTCTAGAGCTTATCAACAATTATAAGTGCACTTGCGTTTTTTGTACTGCAACGCAGCCTGCACTAAATAGATTTCTTAGAAATACATATATAAATCATGTTTATGCGGATATGAAGACAACTGAAATATGCGAGGATACCGATTATTTATATAGAGAATTTAAACGTGTAACATATAAGAACAAAGGTAAGATCAGTGATGCAGAAATTGCAGATGAGCTTATGAAGCAAAGTCAAGTACTATGCATAGTCTCTACCAGGAAACATGCTTATAACCTATATCATTAATTGAATGGAGAAGGAAACTATCATTTGTCAAAATGTATGACATCAATAGATATCAAAAGTACATTAATCACAATTCGAAAGAGGCTTAATGATGGGAAAGTTTGTCGTGTCATTGCCACTAATCTTGTAGAGGCAGGAGTAGATCTTGACTTTAAAATTGTATATAGGGCAAAAACAGGACTTGACAGTATTATTCAGGCAGGAGGAAGGTGCAATAGAGAAGGCAAATATCCGACAGAAGAAAGCATGGTATACATTTTTCAGCCTGAAGACAAATATTTGATTCATTTACCAGAGATGATAAAAAGACCGGCCGCGATAACATTTGTCCACAACAATGTGTACTACCACCACAGCACGTCGCTCCCTATGCGGGAGCGTGGATTGAAATATTTATGTGCGAGAACATGTATGTGTGCATTTAAAAAATCCTGAATAATTCTAAAAATACAACTTGTAAAAACCTATAAAAAAAGTGTAAAAACGATTTTTGGATTAAATTTAGAACAATCAGAGCATGGAAACCATATTGCGAACTTTGGGTTCCCATAGTATTATAAAATACGTGGTTTGCGTGAAAAAATTAACTAGAAATATATGAAACACTTATAAATAATTCAGAAGACCAGGAGTTAAAAATGCCAAAAGTAACAAAAGATGAACGTAGAATGACCAATGTGAATGATTTCGTAATGGATCCTAATTATGTTCCGGAGGACCCTGAAAAGGCAGAAATTATTTTTCAGATTGGCTACATGATTACTGATAGAATGGACAAGAAGCTTCACAAGAGCTTGAATTATCAGGACCCTGAGTACTGGTGTCTTGATGAGATTCTCACCAAAGAGGAAGCCAAGTTAATGCTTAGCTTCAAGAAAACCAGAACACTTTATAATGTAGAAGAGCTCGCACAGATGAATAATATGTCTGTAGAGAAGGCACAGGAAATAGTAGATCATCTCTGTTGGATAGGAACTGTCGAATCAGATTATAAAGAAGAAGGCGGAGTTAAATATTACGATGTGCCTATCTTTGTTCCTGGAATTGCCGAGTTTATGTTGATGAATGCTGCACTTATGGAGAAGCATCCTAATATTGCGACATTTTTTAACCTTATGACTCAGATGCCACTGGAAGGCCTGACAGAAATGGTACCTCTTGGGGGATCTGGAGTAGGAATGCATGTAATTCCGGTTGAAAAGGCAATTGAAACAGAAAATAAATCTCTTAGCATAGAGCATATCTCTCATTGGCTAGATAAGTATGAAGGTAAGATGGCTGTAGGAGTTTGTAGTTGCCGTCGTCAGCAGAGGATCCGTGGAGAGGGCTCAGGAGAAATCGAGGGAGAGTTCTGTATCGCGCTTGATAACCTGGCAGAATACATGGTTAATAGACAGTCTGCCAGATACATCGACAAGGAAGAGGCAATTGAGATCTGTGAAAGAGCCGAGAGACACGGATTCGTTCATCAGATAACTAATATTGATGGTGAGGATAAGATCGTCGGACTATGTAACTGTGCTCCTGGAGTATGTAATGCTCTTAGAACATCACAGTTATTCAATACACCCAACCTTTCTCGTTCAGCATATAGAGCCAAGGTTGATAAGGAAAAGTGCGTAGCATGTGGTAAGTGTGTTGAGGTATGTCCTGTAGGAGCTGCGAAGCTTGGACAGAAACTCTGTCACGCTGACGGAGCTGCATTTGAATATCCCAAGACAGAACTTCCTGATGCTAAAAAGTGGGGACCTGAGAAGTGGAATCCTAATTATAGAGAAGATTCCAAGCTCAATTGCTATGAGACAGGAACATCTCCATGTAAGACAGCATGTCCTGCTCATCTTTCAGTTCAGGGTTATGTCAAGATGGCATCAGAAGGCAGGTTTATGGATGCCCTCAAGCTGATCAAGCAGGACAATCCATTCCCTGCAGTTTGCGGAGCTATTTGTAACAGACGTTGCGAGGATGCCTGTACAAGAGGAACTATCGATAAGCCTGTTGCTATCGATGAGATCAAGAAATTTATTGCTGCGCAGGAACTTGAAGCAGATAAGAGATATATCCCTCTTTGCGAAAACGACGAGGGCAAGATATGGGAAGATAAAAAGATCGCAGTCATTGGTGCAGGCCCTGCAGGAATGTCAGCTGCTTTCTATCTCAGACAGCATGGTTATCCTGTTACGATTTTTGAAAAAGAATCAAGAGCCGGTGGTATGCTTATGAATGGTATCCCTAACTATAGACTAGAAAAGAATATTGTTCAGGCCGAAATAGAGATACTTGCAGATATGGGCGTAGAATTCAAATATAATACAGAGATCGGCAAGGATATTACACTTCAGTCCCTTAGAGATCAGGGATATAAGGCATTTTATGTAGCAATCGGAGCTCAGGGCGGACGTATGACTGGAGTTCCCGGCGAGGATGCTGAGGGCGTAGTAACGGGAGTTGACTTCCTTAGAAATGTCAATCTTGGTAATATCAAAAAGATGGATGGCGATGTAGTAGTAATCGGAGGCGGTAACGTTGCAATCGATGTTGCTGGTTCTGCAGTAAGACTTACAGATGGTCATGTAACCATGCTTTGTCTCGAGGGCGAGAATGAGATGCCTGCAGCCAAGGACGAAGTAGCCGACGCTAAAGAGTGGGGCATTGATGTCAAGAACGGATGGGGTCCAAAAGAGATTCTGACCGAAAACGGAAAAGTAACAGGAATCGTATTTAAGAAGTGTACGTCCGTAAAAGATGCTGAGGGAAGATTCAATCCTCAATTCGATGAAGATAATACAATTACTATTCCTTGCTCTAATATACTTCTGTCAATCGGACAGTCTATCCAGTGGGGCAATATGCTTGATGGAACCAAGGTAGAGCTTAACAGAAACATGACAGCTAAGGCTGATCCTACTACACTTCAGACAGCAGAGCCTGACATTTTTGTAGGTGGAGATGCTTATACAGGTCCTAGATTCGCAATTGATGCTATTGGAGTAGGCAGGATCGTTGAAAACTCCATCAACAGATTTGTACATCCTGGACAGAGCATGAACATTAACAGGGATCTGCGACAGTTTGTAGAGCTTGATAAGGAAGACATCAAGGTTGAGGCATTTGATAATGCTGACAGACAGGCTCCCGGAATGAAATCAGGCAATCCTGTTGAGACCTTCAGTGATCTGAGAGCGACATTTACAGAGGAACAGGTCAAGACTGAGGCAAAGAGATGTCTTGGATGCGGAGCTACAACAGTTGATGAGAACCGTTGTATAGGATGCGGACTCTGTACCACAAAGTGTGAGTTTGACGCTATTCATTTAAACAGAGATCTACCAGATGCTTCTCATATGAGAAGAACAGAAGATAAACTTAAGGGCGTCCTCCCCTATGCGGCTAAGCGTCAGTTCAAGATTATCTTTAATGGCAATAAGTAATACAATAACAGGAGATTTTATATGCACGAACTTGGAATAGTGACTCATGTGGCAGATACCCTTGAGGACGTTGCAAAGGAGAATAATCTTACAAAGATAGGTTCGGTCACTCTTGAGGTCGGAGAAGTATCCGGAATCATGACTGAGTACTTTATAGATTGCTGGGATTATTTTAAGGCGAAGAGGCCTCTTCT
>Ga0116175_1000444_pt1 | contig 29168 bp, 25 predicted proteins | sample AD_UKC125_MetaG_FD_89802 | JGI IMG/M metagenome (GOLD analysis project Ga0116175, IMG submission 89802) | Active sludge microbial communities of municipal wastewater-treating anaerobic digesters from USA - AD_UKC125_MetaG | ecosystem: Engineered > Bioreactor > Anaerobic > Digestate | place: USA... | reverse complement strand
GTTCGCGGGTCATGGCGCGCAGCACATCGAGGGCGATCACATTGCCCGAACCCTCCCACACCGCCATCACCGGCTGCTCGCGGTAGCGCATCGCCAGCGGGAAGGCCTCGGTGTATCCGTTACCGCCCAGGCATTCCAGTGCCTCGTAGGAGTGATGCGGTCCGCGCTTGCAGATCCAGTACTTGGCGACGGCGGTGGCCAGCCGGCGGAAGGCGCGTTCGGCATCACCGGCGTCCTCGTCGTGGGCGCGGGCCAGCCGCATGGCGGTGACGGTCGCGGCCTCCGATTCGAGTGCCAGATCGGCGAGCACCGCGGTCATCGCCGGCTGATCGGCGAGCATGGCGCCGAATGCGGTGCGGTGGCGGGTATGCCACAGCGCCTCGGCCACCGACTGGCGCATGCCGGCGGTGCTGCCGAGCACACAGTCGAGGCGGGTCTGGGAGACCATCTCGATGATGGTGCGCACCCCGCGACCGGGCTCGCCGATCATCACCGCGACGGTACCGTCGAGTTCGATCTCGCTCGATGCGTTCGACTTGTTGCCCAGCTTGTCCTTCAACCGCTGGATGCGGAACACATTGCGGGTGCCGTCGGGCAGTACCCGGGGCAGCAGGAAGCAGGAGAGTCCTTCGCCGCCAGGACCTTCCGCCTGGGCCAGGACCAGGAACGCATCCGACATGGGTGCCGAGCAGAACCATTTGTGACCGGTCAGCAGATACTCGGCCCCCGGGCCACCGGCGCCCACCGGCCGGGCGACGGTGGTGTTGGCGCGAACATCGGACCCGCCCTGCTTCTCCGTCATCGACATTCCGAAGATCGCCGATTGCTTGTCGGCGCTCAGGTCGGGGGAATAGCTGCGCGAGAGCGCTTTCGGTACCCACAACGCGGCCACGTCCGGCTGCAGCTCCAGCGACGGGATCACCGCATGGGTCATCGACACCGGGCAGGCGTGACCGGGTTCGATCTGGCCGAACAGCAGGAAGATCGCGGCCCGCGCCACATGTGAACCGGGCCGCGGATCGTCCCAGCAGCGGGTGTGCGCGCCGTGGGCGACCGCGGCGGAGATGATCCGGTGATACGCCGGATGGTAGTCGACATCATCGATCCGGTGTCCCCACCGGTCGAAGGCGCGCAATTCGGGCGTGTGGATGTTCGCGAGCGCCGCGTCCTGCTGGAACCGGGCGGAGCCGACCAGGGCGCCTACCTGCCGCAGTTCGTCGTCGGCCCAGCCTGCGTCGTGACGGGTAACCGCCTCGGCAAGAACAGGATTCAGGTCGTACTCGTTGACGTTTACACGCGGTTCCGGTTGGTTGAACACCTCGTGCGTAGGGTGGGGTCGCGGATGTGTGACGGGACTGGTGGCGGTCATCGATCACCTTCTCCTCGGCGTGCCGCCCGCACCCGCCCGGCTCCCTGCGCCGGTATGCATGTATGACGCACAGGTTTGTATGGCAGACAGTATGCCCCTGATCCCTGCCGGTCAAGGCCCCTCACTGCCGGTCGTGACGGTATTGCGGTCCCGGATCGCCGGTGTTCACCCCGGGTGGGTTCGCGGGCGCCTCAGTACGAGTTGTCGGCGACGATCTGTTCGGCGACGAACAGGCCGGCCGGTTCACCGTTGCCGTCGATGCGCTCGCGCACCAGTGCGCGTACCCGCTCGCGTGAGGTGCGCGAATCGCGGGCGTCGACTCCGCCCACCGCAACAACCAGCGCCGACCAGTCCGTACGCCATGCCTGTGCTGCGTTGAGCGGCAACGGGATCGGGATGGTTCCGGTCGGATCCAGTGTCGCGCGCGCGTGGAGTTCGGGTTCGGGCAGCGACACCGCCACCTGTACCGGTTCGGCCGTCCGGCCGGGCAGCAGCTCGATCCGGATCTGGGCGACCACCTCGGGCGCGGCGTCCACCGACCAGCTGATCGTGTTCTCGGCGGCGTCGAAGGTGTGCGCCGGCACCGACTCCCACGGCAGTGACGCCCGTCCGTGGGCTATGCCCGTACCCGGTCCGGCGGACCTGCCCGGGCCGGCGGCCAGGGCATAGTCGTCGGCATTGCCGGACGGGATCGACATCGGTTCCGGTTCTTCGGCGTCCAGGTCGAGTAGTAGCCGATGCAGGTTGCGCACGTCCGGCCGGGGATGTCGCGCCAGTGCCGCGATGTCGGCGTCACTGTGCCCGCCGAGCGCCGCGCGCGGGTCACCGTCGAAAGCGGTGCCGTCGAAGTACATCTCGCAATCGGTGGTGAGGACGGCTACCTCCGCGTCGAGCACCACGGCGGGCAGGGGGTCGATGCCGTCCCTGATGCTCGTCGGCCACCAGCGGCGCAGCCAGTGACCCCACGCCAGCCGGTGCAGCAGGGCGAGTTCGCGGGGACCGGTCACCTCGACGTCGGTGTCGCGGCGGGTGGCCGGCGCCGTCAGCGTGTCCACGTGCGCCGATTCGCCGACGATCCGCCACAACCAGTCGGCGTCGCCGGCTGCCCACAGCTGCAGATGCGGGGCGGCGTCGCGAGGTTGGTGCAGGTCCCAGGTGAACGTGCCTCCGGCCACCTCCAGAACGAGCGCCGACCAGGGCGTCGCCGGCGCCGCGGGGGCGGAGGAGATCCTCATCGGCCCGTCCTCTCGATGGCCGAACGGATACGTGAACGCTGATCGTAGCTGACCGATCGGGCGATTCCCTCCAGCAGATCCAGCAGTGCGACCGAATCGAATTCAGCTGTACCCACGTGTGATTCGGTCACCGACCGGCCGTGCAGGCGGACCCATAGCCGGTTCATATACGGTCGCCAGAACACCGCCAGGTCGTCGGCGAGACCTGCGCAGGCCGGCGGCTGCGACAGCAGATACCGACGGGTGTAGGCGATATGCGCCTGCGTCGCCAGCCGCCGGGACATTGTGTCGGCGAAGGCATGCACGCACGACTGCGGGGCCAGCGGGCGCAGTTGCGCCGCGACCACGACACCCACCAGCATCGCCGCCTGCCACACCGCTCCATCCAGCGCCCACGGGGCCCGTGAGCGCACGATCTCGTCGTCGACAAGTTCGCCGATGGCGGGCAGGTCGCCGCGGTCGCGGGACCGGCGCAGGGTGGTGCTCACCCGGGATGCGATCGATCTGTCCAGCGGACGCTCCTCACCCGAGCCCCGCAGCGACGGCCTCGTGGGTGGTGATTGTGCCGAGAGCGTCGGCACGTCAACGACTTCGACGATCGTCACCCCGCAGGAATCGAGCAGGTCGGCGATCGTCGACCCCGGCGTGAAGACGGCGAGTCCGATCCGGGCCGCGAGCCCTGACCCGGCCAGCCGATCCCAGTGCGCGTCACGCTCGGCGGTGGTCGCCGAACCGTTCAGCAACGCGTCCAGCAGGGCTGCCGTCTCGGTCCCTGCGGGTGGGGCCTGGTCCCCGGTGGGCGCGGCGGCCCACACCCGGTCCAGCTGGGCGTCGAGGTCGGCGTGCTGACGGTCGAGGTGGGCGGCGAGATCGTCGACCGATCGGCCTTCGCCGGGGCGGTGGATGTCGTCGATCATCTCCGCGGCGACGGCCCGGGCGTCGGGACCCGGCGGACCGAAGGCGACCGCGAGCTCGAACGCACGCGGAAAGTACTGCTCCTGGATGTTGCCACCGGTGATCCCGGCCGCTCGGCGGCATGCCTTGAGCTCGGCGAACCAGCGCGCGGCATCGGCGATACGCGGTGTGGCCTCGGCGATCAGCACGGCCACCTCGCCCTGGCTGTCGGCCTCGAGCAGTGGCCTGCCCAGCGCCGGATTCGCACGAATCCGCAGCACCAGCGGGTCGAGGAGGCACTTCACCGTGCGCGCGAGCGGTCCGCCGTCCCGGCCCGTCATCACCGACAGTGGATCGGTGCCGGTCCCGATGACGGTGTCGGCGACGGCCGTGCGCCATGCCTCGTCGATCACCGCGGTGCGCGGACGGGGAGCGGTCACGGGTATCGGCCTTCTGCTGCGGTGCGTGCACAACTGTCCCGCAGAATCTACCGTGAACCCATGGTCGAACTCGATGACGAGGCCGTGCGGGTGCGCCGGCTGGTGGAGATCCTGGCCGGACAGTTGCAGGCCGGCGACCCGCAGTGGTCGGCGACCCTGGAACAGGCGCGGACCGTCGCAACGACCATCACCGACCCCCGCTCGCGGATCGACGCCCGACTCCGGGTGGCCAACATCGATCACGTGATCAGCCTGAATGCCGGCGATGTGAGCGGGGCGCTCGGACATTTGGACCGCTGCCTGGAACTGATCGGTGCCGCGCGTGTCGTCGATGTCGCCGAGGCCGACCAGCGCAGACTCGACGAGCAGGAATGGGGTGTGCGGCTCAACCGCAGTCAGGCGTTGCAGGCGATCGGCGACATCGACGGCGCCGACGCCGAGTGCGTCGTCGCATTGGATCTGGCTTCGCGCACCGGCAACGCTGGCCGCCATCGGGCGGCCACCCTGTGCACTGTCGCGGCCATTGCCTCCGAACGTGAACAATGGTCGCGGGCACTGCGTTATGCCACCGAGGCCGTCGATGAGTGCGCGGCGCACAATCCGGCCGCGCTCGGGGTCGCGCTGGTCAATCTGGCTCAGGCACATGCCGCGATCGGTGACTACGACGAGGCCTCTCGGGTGGCGGACCGGGCTGAGGCGGTTGTGGACGACGTGCAGTCCGGGGCCGCGCTGGCACATGTGCGCGGCTACATCGCCATGGGCCGCAAAGATGTGGAGCGTGCCGCCGAACTGTTCGGCGAATACGCCGAATCGGCGAAGGAACACGCTGATTTCCTTGAGCCGCACCATCGGTCGGAATCGTTGAAGGCTCTGGGTTTCGGTGTGCACCGGCGTGACCCGCTGGGTGCGCGCGAACATTATCTGGTCGTGGTCGAGCGGATCAGGGCCGAGGAGGGCGCCCCGATGACACTGGTGGCCGCGCTCGTGCAACTGTCGGGTGCGACGCAGGATTGTGCGCTGACCGAAGTGGATCCGGTGACGGCGCAGGCGTGGCACGAGGAGGCCGTCGGTCTGGTCGCGCAGGCCGCCGATCTGGCTCTGGCACACAATCGGCCGACGATGGCGGCGGTGTGCGACCTGACGGGGGTGCGGTACGCCGAGCAGTTCTTTCGTGAGGCGACCGCCGTCAACCGGCCCGCGTTGCGGGCGGCGCTGGCGACCGTCCTGGCGGCCGCCGTATACCTGCACCATGCGAGCTTCTCCTCCTCCCGTCACGCGCAACGCCGGCACTTCGCGGCCGAACGTGGCACGGAGGCGTTCGCGCTGGCCTTCGTCGTGGCCGCCCGGTTGGGGGCCGGCGACGTCATCGCCGAACTCGTCGAGTTGCGCAGTGCGGCAGCATTCTTCATACCGACTCGCGGCGTGCGGGACATCGGGGACTCCGGTACCCGCACGCCGCGCGAGCAGACGGGCCGCGAGCAGTTGGGCAGTGCCGGATCCGGCGGCGCCGACGGTGATGTCCCCGGCCGCCCCGATCTCGCCGACCTGATGATCGGTGACGGCCCGGCACCGGCGGCCGGCGGCACCCCGTCACTGGTGGCGACCGCACCGCCGCCGCTGCTGCTGACCCCGTCCGCGGTCGTGCTCACCGAGGCGTTCGACGTCGCGCGTACGCGATTCGGCCTCGTCGACGACCGCGACGCGGTGGCAACCTGGTAGCCGCGGTGACCGCCGCCGGGCTCGGCCCGGTACCGGACGGTCCGCCGCGGCGTGGCCGGACATCACGGGCAGGTGACCTTGATCTCGAAGGACTTCTTCGACGGCGCGGTCGGGTTCGCGGTGTCGACGGCGGTCACATTTCCGGAGATCATGTACTTCTTGCCGTCCTTGGTGGCCGTGGCCTCACCGCCCGGGGTGCCCTTGACCCAGCCGAGCACCTGGCCGCCGGCCGAGCCCAGACCCACCGTCTCGACCTGTGGGTTGTCGCCGGTGGTCAGGGTCGCGCCGACCCCGGTGCCCGCGCCCGCGGCGGTGCCGTCGCCGATCGCGATCACCCACTTTCCGGCCTGCTCGGTGCAGACGACGGTCGTCGATCCGAGATCGAGCGCCTTGCCCTCGACGGTCACCGATGCCTGGCCACCGGACTTGACGGCGTCCGGGGATGCCGATGTGTCGTCGTCCGAACAGGCGCTCATGGCGCCCATCAGGCTGATGGCGGCGATGCTGACGATGAGGGACTGGATCTTGCGCATGATGTTCTCCTGAGGTTGTTCGTATCCGGCACCCGCTCCGGGGAGAGCGGTGCGGCCCGGTCTTTCGTCCGGGACCGGCGGCGCTGGTGGGCCCGCTGAGAAGAAACCTAGAAGCGTGATCGGCCTACCGATCACAGGTTGTGCGCGATATCCACATCACACGGTGGTGGTGAGTGCCGACCACAGCAACGGATTGTCGGCGGGTCGGCCGTCGTCGTACCAGCGTGTGCGGGATTCGGTCTGCCCGCGCCGCAGGTCGCCGACCGGGTCATCACCACGATGCGCGGCGTCGACGGCCAGGACCAGTTCCTCCAGCGGCGCACGGTCACCGAGATCGCCCGCCCGGGCGAGCGCCCGGTTGGTGGGCACCGCCCACCGGGTGGCCGTCACCAGATGCGCGCCGGCCGCCAGCGCGGCCATCGACAACCCCATCCCGTCGGGGTGGGCGAGGTCGCCACCGGAGTTGCAGCCGATCAGCGCCGTGCGCGGCGGGAACATGTAGTCGCCGGTGAGCATGTCGTGGGCCCGGAGTGGGAGGTGTGCGCCACCGTTGTCGGTGCAGCACAGGTGCAGCGCAGCGTCGACGCTCTCGCCGGTGGTCTCGGCGGCGCTGACATGCCCCACGTACAGCAGGCGAGAAGCACTGATCATGTTCTCGCGCAGCCATTCCCGGTCGATGTCGGTACGCCTGGCCAGTTCGCGGTAGCTCGATACCATGGGATGGATGCCGGCCGAGTCGCGCATGAGCGCGGCCAGCGGGGAGTTGTCGGCAGGTCTGCCCAGAACCGATCCGAGTGCGGAGGAGGCCGACTGTCCGGGGATGCGCGGATCTATCACGGCCACCGCCGGGCCGCCCGGCCGATCGGTGGAGCGGCGGCGCGGCACACTCGACGGAGCCGAGGACACCACGTCGGCGAGGTCGTCGACGGTGGTGTCGTCGATCAGCAGCATCTCCCACGGCACCCGGGTCAGCGATTCACTCGGCTGGATGCGCAGCAGCGGGCGGTGCGGAGCCTGCCGGATCGCCGCCACGAGGTCGTCCGGCAGCAATACCCGGCTGAGGTCGCGGGCCAGCCGCGCCGTCGATTCGGGATGCGAGAACGGTCCGCGCAGCAGTGCCCGGTCGATACCCTCGGACACCGTTTCACCCGGCAGGGCATCGGGTACCGCGCGGGCGAGCGTGTCGCGGACCGCGGCTATCTGGGCGGCGCCGATCGCGGCGACCCCTGTGAACGGGTCGGGGCCGTCGGCGCGAATCCATCGCCACGTCAGGTATGCGTCGCCGGCCTCGGCGAACTTGACCAGCAGCGTCTGTGTGTCGGGCACTACTGAAGTGTGCCAGCCGCCCCGCAAACTTCGTCCGATATGGCGGCCCGCTCGGACATATGCCCGAGCCGACCGCCATATCGGACGAAGTTTGCGGGTAACGATTCGGGAGCACTCCGGGATGTCACGTATGAGGTTGTTGATACTGGTGTGATGACTGTTGCGCGGCGATGTGCTGTGGTGCTGGGGACGGTGCTGATCGCGGGTGTGTTTCTGATGGCACCGGGAGTGGTGCGGGCCGAGCCCGCGCCGCAGTGGCGGTACACCCTGGTCGGATTCAGCAGTGCCAGTGCCCGAGATATGGATGTGTACGAGTCGCCGGACGGCACCGACTTCACGATGATCGGAAAGTCAGCGTACCGGCCCGCGGTCGGGTATGTGCGCGATCCGAGCATCGTCAGGCACACCGACGGCATGTATTACGTCACCTATACCACCGCCGACGGTGCCACCATCGGTATCGCGCGCAGCTCCGACCGCCTCGGCTGGGAGCATGTGCGCACTGTGCCGTTGCCGCTGTGCTGTGCCTTTCTGTGGGGGACCGGTGACGGAAAAGGCCCGGTCGCACCGCCGCTGTTCTCCGGCTCGGCGGGGTTCAGGGACGGACCGTCGTTGTCGCCGTTCACCACCAAGGCATGGGCACCCGAGTGGTTCGTCGACGGTGACCGCGTGCACATCATCGTCTCCCTCTCCACCGGTGGCGGATTTGTGCCGTACCTGCTCACCGCGACCGATTCGTCACTGCGGAAGTGGGGCTGGCCGGTGCCCATCGCCGGGATCGGTGCCGACCATATCGACACCACCGTGGTGAAGGTCGGGTCGCTCTATCACGCGTTCACCAAGAACGAGACGAAGAAGCTCATCGAGCATGCCGTCGCGCCGGCGCTGCGGGGACCGTATTCATTTGTGTCACCGGGAAAGTGGGGGCACCTCATTGAGGGCCCGGCGGTCATCGAACTGCCGGACGGAAAGTGGCGGATGTACCTCGACGCCTACGCCGAACGCAAGTACCTGTACTCCGACAGCGCGGATCTGACCACCTGGTCGACGCCGAAGGAGTTGCCCGGGCTGTCCGGGACGGTTCGTCACTTCAGTGTGCTGAGAGAGCCCGGGATTCCGGTGGGCTGAGAGGAGCGACTCGGCGGGAGGGCGCGAAGGCAGGTCTGGTTGTGGTGTTCATCACGTGCTACTTTGAGCATCAAAGAAACAAACTAGCCGATCCATTCCAACAGTCCGGATCGTCGCGAGTCAGATGCCTGGAGTAGTCGATGACCCTTGCCGACAGCACCACCCCCGATACGCGTGATGCAGTGGCGAACGACGCCGCCCCGACCTTCGAGGACGGGGTGCGGCAGGCGCGCCCGATGCCGGTGTCCACCGCCGAGGTCAACCAGGTCGAGCCGCTGGGGCCGCACTCGCTGGTGTGGAAGTACTACGGCGACCACCGGCAGGTCCTGGGCTTCCAGCGTGTGGCCGGCACCGAGAACTGCATCGAGCAACTCGCCAAGGGTGTCGAGGACCATTCGGTGATCTTCTCCGACTTCATGGGCCGGGCCGAGCGTACCGTGCCGCCGATCATGAGCACCGTCTACAGCGCCGAACCGCACGCCTGGGGGCGTAAGGTCCGCGACTTCCATCGCAACATCAAGGGCACCGTCGACAGTGACGGATCGTCGTACCACGCGATGAACCCGGAGCTGTTCTACTGGGCGCACGCCACCTTCGTCGATCAGGTCATCTACGTCGCCGACACCTTCATCCGCAGGCTCAGCCACGAAGAGAAGGCGCAGATCTTCGAGGAGAGCAAGCGCTGGTACGCGCTCTACGGTGTCGACGACCGCGCCGAGCCCCAGACGTACGAGGAGTTCCTCACCTACTGGGACGACATGCTCGAGCGCTTCGTGCCGACCAAGACCATCATGTACGCGACCGGTTACCTGCGAAAAGGTCTGCCGCGACCCAAGCGGGTTCCGCCCGCGGTGTGGTCGATCGTCTCGGTTCCGGTGAACGCCCTGGTGCGCACCCTCGTCATCGGCACGCTGCCCCGCCAGATGCGCGAGGTGTGCCAACTCGAGTGGAACGACCGGATGCAGAAGCGCTTCGACCGGATGGCCGCTCTCATCAGGGCGCTGAACCCCGTCATCAACAGGCTGCCGGTGGATAAGCTGTACACCCCATGGGCGGCGCAGGCGTGGGCGCGGACCGGGGTCGACCCCCGCCGGATCAACAACGGACGATAACAGCCCGAACGTCAGGAGTGATCGAGATGACCAATTACCTCGCCCCCGCACCCGCCGGCAGTGGATTGAAGCCGGTGCCGTGCTCCAACGTGCCGGGCGTGATCGATGTTCTTACGACACGACGTGACCCATACGAAAAAACTGCCAAACGGGTGGCGGCGATGGGTCCGATCTCGGGTATGAACGCCTTCGGGATCAAGATCGTCAACGTGTCCGGCGCGGCCGGTGCGCAGGAGATCCTGATGAACAAGGACAAGGCCTTCGCCAACGGTCCGGCGTGGAGCTTCTTCATCGGGCCGTTCTTCCATCGCGGTGTCATGCTGATGGACTTCGATGAGCACCGCTATCACCGCCGGATCCTGCAGGCGGCGTTCACTCCCACCGCGCTGAAGGGCTATCTGCAGGAGATGCAGCCGGTGATCGCCGAGCGGGTACATCAGCTCCCGACCGGCCAGGTGGAGATGTTCAGCTGGATCAAGCAGTTGACGCTGGACGTGGCGCTGGAGGTCTTTCTCGGTGTGGAATTGCCCCGCGCGGAGGCGGACAAGCTGAACAAGGCCTTCATCGACACCGTGGCCGCAGGGACCGCCCTGGTGCGTCACCCCGTTCCGGGCGGTCGCTGGTGGCGGGGTCTGCGCTCTCGGAAGGTGCTCGAGGAATTCTTCTACGCCAACATCGCCGCCAAACGTGCCCATGAGACCCCCGACCTGTTCTCGGCGCTGTGCCACGCCGAGAGTGAGGACGGTGACCGGTTCACCGACGAGGACGTGGTCAACCACATGATCTTCGTCCTGATGGCCGCGCACGACACTTCCACGATGACCATGTCACAGATGGTGTACTGGACGGCCAAGAACCCGCAGTGGCAGGACCGGGCCAGGGAACAGTCCCTTGAGCTCGAGCCGGAGATCGGCTTCGACACGCTGAACAGGTTCACCGACCTCGACCTGATCATGCGGGAATCGCTGCGGATGTGCCCACCGGTTCCCGCGATGCCGCGGATGGCGCTGAAGGACACCGAGGTCCAGGGGTACCACATTCCCGAGGGGTCGATCGTGGCGGTGCTGCAACAGACCAATCACCGCGATCCGGCCTACTTCACCAACCCCGACGTCTTCGATCCCGATCGCTTCTCGCCCGAGCGTGCGGAGGACCGCGGACACCGGATGGCGTGGTCGCCGTTCGGCGGCGGGGCGCACAAATGTATCGGGCTGCACTTCGGGCAGATGGAGATCAAGACGGTGATGCACCGGCTACTGCGTGAATTCGAATGGTCGGTACCGGACGACTACGAGGTACCGATGAACTACAGCGCGCTGCCGGTACCCAAGGATAACCTGCCGGTGTTCATCCACCGACGCTGACGACACGGATCGGAACGACATGAGCAGGATATGGAGGGGCCGGAGACAGGCCGGCCCGCGCGGATCAGTGAGCGGAAAGGTCGTCGGTATCACCGGCGGAGCCCGTGGAATCGGCTTTCGGACAGCGCAATTGCTCACCGAGGCCGGAGCGGTGGTGGCGATCGGCGATGTCGACGCCGATGCGGTGGCAAAGGCGGCCGCAGAGATCGGGATCGACGGCGGTGGGGTCGATGTCACCGAAGGCGGATCGTATGCGGACTGGCTCGACGGAGTCGAGGAACGGCTCGGGCCGATCGACGTGCTCATCAACAACGCGGGCATCATGCCGGTCGGATCGTTCCTCGACTACGATCCGGCGATCATCCGGCGCACCGTCGAAATCGACTTGCTCGGGGTGTACACCGGGTCACAGCTCGCCGCCCGGCGGATGGTCGAACGCGGTTCCGGGCACATCATCAACATCGCCTCGGTCGCGGGGCGGATGGCGACACCGGGACTCACCGTCTACAACGGTGTCAAAGCAGGGGTGATCGAATTCTCCGAGGCGCTCGACGCCGAGCTCGAAGGCCAGGGAGTGCGGGTGTCCGCGGTTCTGCCGACATTTGCCCGGACCGGGCTCATCTCGGGACTGCAGACCAACAGCGTCGTACGTGCGGTCGAACCCGACGACGTCGCGCGGGTGATCGTCCAGGTCGTCGCCCGGCCGCGTGTCCGGGTGACCGCACCCGAGAACATGCGCTGGGTGCACACCAACGCGATGCTCGGCGAGGGGATGAAGCGGCGGCTGCGCCGGTCGACCGGGATCGACCGGATCTTCCTGGACTATGACGCGGGCGCACGGGACGAGTACTCGCGACGTATCGCGGGTCCGGTCAGTCGTCCACGGACCGCACAGACCGGGTGACCCCGGGGACCGGACGGGCCGGACGCACACGGGTGGCTTCGGGCCACCGTGCCGGGTGGATACGGATCGCGCGGCCCTGACGGGCGCGTTCCCGAACGCCGAAGGGCGGCCCCATGACGGGGCCGCCCTTCGGTGGCCATGAGGGTGGCTGCATCGGGGCGCGGTCGGCCCTGCGATGTGCCCTCGGTGGGCCGTGAGGCCCACAGCCCGGTTCGGCGGTGCTTACAGGTAAGCGCCGCACACCGGCCATGCGCCGGGGCCCTGGCTCACCAGGGTGTTCTCGGCGACGCGGATCTGCTCGTCGCGCGGAGCCAGGTGCGGCATGCCGTAGCCACCGTTGGCGGCCCAGGTGGACGGCGAGAACTGCAGGCCGCCGTAGTAGCCGTTTCCGGTGTTGATGCCCCAGTTGCCGCCGCTTTCGCACGCTGCGACCGCGTCCCAGTTGTGGCCGGCGGCAGATGCGGTGGCGGTAGCCAGACCGAAGGGCACCGCGGCCAGTACGCCGATAACGCCGGCTCGGGCGGCGAACTTCTTCATGGTGGTCGTCATCGTTTCCTCCTGTCGTCCGCCCTGTGTCGGCGGTGCGATTCTCGGACCGGTGACGACACTAGAGGCCGATAACGGCGCGGTCACATCGCATTCGTGACCTGCGACGAGCGGATAACAGTCGGATAACACCTTTGTTGTTTGGCATTTTGCCTGCATATCGCTGCTATTTGTAAACAATTACAAAAGCAGATTGTGAATCGAAATGTGACGGATAACACTGTCGAATTGTGAAACCAATCACTCAAATATAAGTAGTTCTTTCATCAACTCGCCGGGGTATGGCCGGCGCGGATTCGCGAGAAACTAGCAATGCGGCCAGGTGAATCCTGGTCGATATCGGTGTTGACTGGGGTGGTACGGATCGCCGATGAAGGGACTACGCGCATGAGCAACAGTGACTCCGTCACCGATCAAGCGTCGAGTGTGATGCAGGACACTCCCGTGCCGGTGGTTGTGGAGGTCGAGGCGCCGCTGGGCATCATCACCCTGAACGCCGCGCGCAGGCGAAACCCGCTTTCGGCGGCCACGATGACGGCGGTCACGGAGGCCTTGCGCGCGCTGGGGGAGAACGAGGGTGTTCGCGTGGTCATAGTGCGGGCGGACGGACCCGCCTTCTCGGCCGGGCACGATCTGGCAGAACTGCACGATCGGACGCAGGAGGACGAGCGTGCGGTCTTCGATACCTGCGTGGAGCTGATGACCGCAGTCCATGACCTCGACCGGCCGGTGATCGCCGAGGTGGCCGGCGCGGCCTTCGCCGCCGGGTGCCAGCTGGTGGCCGCCTGCGACCTGGCCGTCGCGTCGACCGAGGCGACCTTCAGTACACCCGGGGTGCGGATCGGGTTGTTCTGTTCGACGCCGATGGTGGCACTGACCCGCGCGGTGGGCCGCAAGCGTGCGATGAAGATGCTGCTGACCGGCGATCGGATAGACGCGATCACCGCGGCCGAGTGGGGTTTGGTCAACGATGTAGTGGCACCGGACGAGCTGGCCGGTGCGGTGCGCGAGTTGGCCCTGCGGATCGCCGGATCGAGCAGGTCGACATTGTCCATCGGTAAGCGGGCGTTCTATGCGCAGGTTGACGCCACCGAGCCCGATGCCTATTCGATGATGGCGGCGACCATGGCCGACAACGCGATGACCTGTGACGCGCAGGAGGGGATCGCGGCGTTCCTGGAGAAGCGGCGACCGGTGTGGAGTGATCGATGATCGCGCGCTGAACCGCACCGTCACCCGTGCGCGGTGGACCCGCCCTGCGACCTGGGTCGACGAGAACCCGCCGACGGCAACGTCGGCGGGTTTTTCTGTGGCGGACACTCTGCACTATCGAGAAATCGTGGTGGTAACGACCCGGAAACCGGTTGTTCATCGCGATTCACGCGTCAGTAACACGCCACCCCTATCTTTCTCTCTTGTATACAAACCTTGTGTACGTGGTTATCCCGCGCCCGGTGTTCAACGATGATTATGTGGCGCCAAGTGCTGTACTCGTGCTTGTGATGCGCTCCCTTTCCCGGTGTCATCATGTTCTGCTCTTAGAAAGGTTCATCTATGTCGTCAGACCTCACGACGCGGCCCGCGTCGTCTCGCCGCCGAAATTCCCGCCGCCTCGCGCTGGCGCTGCCCGCCGCATTGTCGGTGGTGGCGGTGGCGCTGAGTGCCTGCGGTGCTTCTGCGGATGAGGAGAGTTCGTCCTCGGCGGCGTCGTGCGTGGACACCTCGGGTGCCAAGATCAAGGTCGGATCGCTCAATTCGCTGTCCGGTACGATGGCTATTTCCGAAGTGACAGTTCGTGATTCAATCAAACTCGCGGTTGAGCAGATCAACGCCTCCGGCGGTGTGCTGGGCAAGCAGATCGACCTGGTCGGCGAGGACGGGGCCTCGGAGCCGACGGTGTTCGCGGAGAAGGCCGAGAAGCTGATCAGCGGCGATTGTGTGGCCGCGGTGTTCGGTGGCTGGACCTCCTCCAGCCGCAAGGCGATGCTCCCGGTGTTCGAGGACAAGAACGCGCTGCTCTATTATCCGGTCCAGTATGAGGGCCTGGAATCGTCGAAGAACATCTTCTACACCGGCGCCACCACCAATCAGCAGATTGTTCCCGCTCTGGACTATCTGAAGGAAAAGGGAATCACTTCGCTGTATCTGGTGGGCAGTGACTATGTATTCCCGCAGACCGCGAACCGGATAATCAAGGCGTACGCCGGTGCGAACGGCATCGAGATCAAGGGCGAGGACTACACGCCGCTCGGCTCGACGGACTTCTCCACCATCGTCAACAAGGTTCGCGCGTCGAACGCCGGTGCCGTGTTCAACACGCTCAACGGTGACTCCAACGTCGCCTTCTTCCGCGAGTACAAGAACGTCGGACTGACCCCGGCGACGATGCCCGTGGTGTCGGTGTCGATCGCAGAGGAGGAGGTCGGCGGCATCGGCGTGCAGAACATCGAGGGCCAGCTGACCGCCTGGAACTACTACCAGACCGTCGACACCCCCGCCAACAAGGCGTTCGTCGAGGCGTACAAGGCCAGATACGGCGCCGACAAGCCCACCTCCGATCCGATGGAGGCGGCCTACACCTCGGTGTTCCTGTGGAAGAAGTCGGTGGAGAAGGCCAACTCGTTCGCGGTTCCGGACGTGCAGAAGGCGTCCGGCGGAGTGAGTTTCGACGCCCCTGAGGGCACTGTGACCATCAACGCCGAGAACAACCACATCACCAAGACCGCCCGGATCGGTGAGATCCGTGACGACGGTCTGATCTACACCGTCTGGGATTCGGGCCAGCCCATCGAGCCGGACCCCTACCTCAAGGGCTACGACTGGGCCGAGGGTCTGGGATAGCCGACGACACCGCCCGGCCGCGTCGGCGCGCCATGCGTGCGGCCGGCCGGGCGGTGTCGGTGGTTCGTGTCCTCGCCCGGCGAGGCAACCGACATAGAGAGGGAGAGGCGTGGAAACGCTGATAGGGCAGACGTTCACCGGCCTGAGTCTGGGCTCCATCCTGCTGCTGGCAGCTCTGGGGCTGACGCTCACCTTCGGCCAGATGGGCGTGATCAACATGGCGCACGGTGCCTTCATCATGGCCGGCTCATACACCGCGTACACCGTCCAGGAACATCTGGTTTCCAATACCGATGTGTCGCTGATTGTTTCACTTTTCATCGGGTTCATCGTCGCGGGCCTGATGGGGGTGTTGCTGGAGGTCACCCTCATCCGGAGAATGTATGATCGCCCGCTCGACACGCTGCTGGTCACTTTCGGTGTGGGACTGGTGTTACAGCAACTCGCCCGCGACATCTTCGGGGCGCCCGCGGTATATGTCGACGCGCCCGGCTGGCTCGACGGGTCCTACGACATCCTCGGCGCGGTAGTGCCCAAGACCCGGATCTTCATCCTGGTGCTGGCGCTGGTCTGCGTGTGCGCGGTGGCCGCCGCCATGCGGTACACGGCAGCCGGCCGACGCATCAGGGCAGTGGTGCAGCACCGGGATCTGGCCGAGACGAGCGGTATTTCGAGCCGTTCCACCGACATCACCACCTTCTTCGTGGGTTCGGGCCTGGCAGGTGTGGCCGGTGTGGCGCTGACGCTGATCGGTTCGACCAGCGCCAACACCGGGACGTCGTACCTGGTGGATGCGTTCCTGGTGGTGGTCCTCGGCGGCCTCGGCCAGATCAAGGGCGCGGTGATCGCCGCGTTCGCTCTCGGCCTGCTCAATTCGTTCATCGAATACAGCACCACCGCATCGGTGGCGAAGGTCATCGTGTTTGTCATCATCGTGATCGCGTTGCAGGTCAAACCGCAGGGCCTGTTCACGGTCCGGACGAGGAGTCTGGTGTGAGGAACAATCTCGCGAACAGCTGGAAGGTATACGCGGGCTTCGCGATCGCCGCGATCGTACTCTTCGCGATCGCCCCCGCGATGCTCTCGGACTTCCGTCTCAACCAGTTGGGCAAGTACCTGTGCTTCGGCATCGTCGCGGTCGGTATCGGCCTGGCCTGGGGGCGTGGCGGCATGCTCACCCTCGGGCAGGGCGTGTTCTTCGGCCTGGGCGCGTACATGATGGCGATGCACTTGAAGATCGCCGACGCCGAACTGCGTGGCCAGGACGTGCCCGACTTCATGCAGACCGCGGGCCTGACCGAACTTCCCGGCTACTGGGTGCCGTTCACCTCACCGGTGGTGACCATCGTGGGCATCGTGGTACTCCCGGTGCTGGTCGCGGTGGTGCTCGGTCTCGGGGTGTTCAAACGCAAGGTCAAGGGCGCCTACTTCGCGATCCTGTCGCAGGCGCTGGTGGCCGCGTTCGCCACGCTGCTGATCGGTCAGCAGAAGACCACCGGCGGCAGCAACGGCCTCAACTACTTCCGGAGCTTCTTCGGTCTCGCGCTCAACGACCCGGCCAACCGGCGGCTGCTGTTCTTCATCACCGCGGCGACATTGCTGATCATCGTGGCCATCACCCGGCAGATCATGTACAGCCGATATGGGGAACTCCTTGTGGCTGTGCGTGATCAGGAAGAGCGGGTCCGCTTCCTCGGTTACGATCCGGCCAACGTGAAGGTGGTCGCCTACGCGGTGGCCGCACTGTTCGCCAGCATCGCCGGAGCGCTCTTCGTACCGATCGTCGGGATCGTCTCGCCCAACGACATCGGCGTGGTGCCCTCGATCGCGTTCCTCATCGGGGTGGCCATCGGCGGACGCACCACACTGCTCGGACCCGTCCTCGGCGCTATCGCGGTGGCCTGGGCGCAGACGAGCCTGTCGGAGAACTTTCCGTCCGGCTGGACTTACGCACAGGGCCTGATCTTCATCTTGGTCGTCGGATTCTTCCCGGCGGGCCTGGCCGGCCTCGGCGCGGTGGCCCGTCGCCGGAAGAAGCGGTCCGATACGCATCCGTCGGCGACCTCCGATATCGCGACCATCACCACCGATGCGGGCACCGTACCCGCGGAAGGGGCCAAGACGCCATGAGTCCGGCCGCACAGACAACCACCACCGACACGCCCCCGGGACCGATCGCCGGCGGCAACGCGGGCATGGACAGCGAATACCTGCAGATCCGCAACCTTGCAGTGCAATTCGACGGCTTTCGGGCCGTCGACGGTGTGGACCTGACTCTGATGCAGGGCGACCTGCGCTTCCTCATCGGACCCAACGGCGCGGGCAAGACCACCATCATCGACGCGATCACCGGTCTGGTGAAAGCCACCGGCTCCATCCAGAAGTCGGGTGTCGAGGTGGTGGGCAAGAAGGTCCACCAGATCGCCCGGCTCGGCATCGGCCGGACCTTCCAGACCGCGAGCGTCTTCGAGGAACTGACGGTGTTGCAGAACCTGGACATCGCGGCGGGCGCGGGCCGGTCGGTGTGGACGATGCTGCGCAGGCGTCCGGCGCAGATTCCCGACGACATTCTCGAGGTACTGGAGACGATCGGTCTGGCCGATCATCGCGAGACCAAGGCCGGGGTGCTCGCACACGGTCAGAAGCAGTGGCTGGAGATCGGAATGCTGTTGGTGCAGAACGCGTCCGTTCTGCTGCTCGACGAACCGGTGGCCGGTATGAGCGGCGAGGAACGCGAGGAAACCGGTCAGTTGCTGCGTCGTATCGGCGGTGAACGGACGGTCGTCGTCGTCGAGCACGATATGGATTTCATGCGGTCGTTCGCCACGTCGGTGTCGGTTCTGGCCCGGGGCAAGGTGATCGCCGAAGGGTCGGTCGCCCAGGTGCAGGCCAACCCGAAGGTGCAGGAGGTCTACCTCGGTACCGCCGCCGCTGTCGGGAGTGCCCCTGTCGGGAGTGCCGACGCCGATGCGTCCGCGGAGAAGGAGTGAGCATGCTGGTTTTGGAGGACGTGCGCGCCGGATACGGCCGGACGGAAGTGATTCACGGTGTGAGCCTTGAGGTTCCAGCCGACGGGGTGGTCGCGGTGATGGGACACAACGGCGCCGGCAAGACCACCCTGCTGCGGGCGGCGGTCGGTCTGGTGAAGACGAACTCGGGAAAGATCCTGTTCGACGGCGAGGACATCTCGTCGTTGCGGCCGAGCGGACGGGTGCGCCGTGGCATCGCCTATGTGCCACAGGGACAGCAGAGCTTCCCGCAACTGACGACGGCAGAGAACCTGCAGGTGGTGGCCGATGGCCGCACACGCGGTAAAGAACTGATCGGTGAGATGCTCGACCTGTTCCCGGCACTCAAGGATCTGCTCGGACGCCGGGCGGGCCTGCTCTCGGGCGGCCAGCGCCAGCAGCTGGCGATCGCGCGGGCACTGATCACCGAACCGAAGATGCTGATCCTCGACGAGCCGACCGAGGGCATCCAGCCGTCGGTGGTCGCCGAGATCGAGCAGACCATCACCTCGCTGACCGAGCGCGGCGGTCTGGGCGTACTGCTCGTGGAACAGCACATCGGGTTCGCGCTCGGTGCCGCGCAACGCTACTACGTCCTCGAAAGCGGGCGGATGACGTCCTCGGGTGCCGGTGGGGCAGGCTCGGAGCAGGCCGTGCGCGAGGCGATGACCATCTGACGTGCGAGGTGGGTGAGATGTCGGGGACCACGGACAAGAAGCGTGTGCGGCGGCGAGAGCCCTTGTCGCAACGCATCTATCGAGAACTGAGCAAGGATCTCGCGGCCGGTGAGTTCGGCCCGGGAGCAACACTGGGCGAGGAGCGCCTGGCCGAACGATATCGTGCCTCGCGTACCCCGGTGCGCGAGGCACTGGTCCGGCTCATCTCCGACGGGCTGGTCGAACGGCGCGGCACCATGCTGTATCCGGTGCGGTCGCCGGCCGACGGGCTGGCCGAGTACTACGACGCGCGGGCACTCATCGAGGTCGCGGGCCTGGACCGGGTCCGCGCAGGGCTGTCCCGGGCGCACGATCCGGCCGTGCTCGCGGTGGAGGCCGACCGGTGGCGGGCGATGCGTGCGGAACCCGGTGGCGGCGATGTCGGGGCCGACATCGACTTCGTGCTGGCCGACGACCGCTTCCACGTGGCGCTGCTCGCCGCCTCGGGCAACGGCGCCCTGGCCGAGGCGCTGGTGGCGGTCCAGAAGAAGATCCGCGGCGTATGGCTGCTGGACTATCCGACACCGGGCAGGACACGGATGATCGTCGAGGACCATCTGGTGATCGTCGACGCGCTGCGGGCCGGTGACCTGGACACCGCACGCGCGGTGCTGACCGCCCACATCGACGATTCCCGGCGGCTGGTGCAGGCCGCACCCGGCGCGGGCCACGGCCGTCCGGCCTGACCCGGGCGTCCGCCGGTATCGGCGACGGTGACGGTGGCGGGCCCGGTGCCGGGTGTGGACACTGGAGGGCAGCGCCCGGCACAAGGCGTCGGTGCCCACACAAGGGATGTGATCATGGCAGGCAACAACTGGAACAACGGTCCGTTCGGTTTCGGCCCCGAGGACTTCGATCGTTTCGCGCGGGAGGCCGGCGAAGAATTGCGTGAGGTGGTCGGGCGGCTGTTCGAGAGCAAGGGCGCGCCGGCGGCGTGGTCGGCGATGTTCGAGTCCGGATTCGCGCCCAGGGCGCCGCACACCGCACCCGCGCCCGAACCGGAGACCACCGGCGACACCGGGTCGGGGGTGTGGGCGGTGTTCGTCGTCGACGACGGCGGCGGTGCTCGCGTCGAGCAGGTGTACGCCACCGAACTGGACGCGCTGCGCGCCAACGCCCGCAACACCGATCCGCTGCGCAAGGTACGTTTCCTGCCTTACGGCATCACGGTGAGTGCGCTCGACGAGGAGGACCGGGGTACACCGGAGCCCAGGTGACCGCGTGACCCGGTGTTCGGGAGCGGGGCGGCTATCCACAGGTGGTCGCGTCCGTCGCTGACAGGCGCCCGACCGTCGGGTACGGTCTGGGACCAGCGGGCCGGGTTCGCGCACTTCGCGTGACCGTACCCGCGGGGTGACCGGGGGCGGCGCCGCCGATCGGCGCCGGGACGAGGGGGGCTGCGTGCTACGCAGGATCGTGGGTGTTGTTCTGGTGTCGGGGCTGTTGCTGGCGGGCCTCAACGGGTCGTGGTGTGTGGTGGCCGCGGCGGACGAGGGAAACGCGGCGGTGGTCGAGAAGGTGGGCGCTTCGCTCGTCTTCATCAGGACCCAGTTCATCGGACAGGTGAGGATGTCCACCGAAGCCGGTACGCAATGGTCGGATTCGTACGTGGTTGCCGGACAGTGCACGGGATATGTGGTCGATCCGCGCGGCTACATCGTCACCGCGGGGCATTGCGTCAACGGCGCCGACAAGGAGATCCACAACGCACTGCGGATGAAGTTGCTGGCCGAGGCCGCGCAGGTACTGGGCAAGGGCAGTGAATGGGTGCGCAACTGGTATCAGGTGGCCGTTGCCCAGGAGTGGCTGATCCGGGGTGATGAGAAGACCGCCGGGCCGGTGGTGGAGGTGTCGGTGCGGCAACCGGCCGGTACCGGTCAGGTGTTGCGATCGTGGGCCGACGCCCACGTGGTGGACTTTCAGGAGTTCACGGCCGGTGACAACGCCATTCTCAAGGTGGCTCCGGTACGGGAATTGTCGCCCCTCGTGATCTCCGGTAGGACGCCCACTCCAGGTGACGACGTGGTGAGCGTCGGATTTCCCGGTGCGGTGCGCGCGAACGCGGGCGGTGCCGCGGTGCCGCAGCCGTCGTACAAGACCGGAACCGTGTCGTCCCGGCAGGTCGACGTTTCCGGAATCACCCGTACCGAGGTCTCGGCGACGATGGGCAGCGGTATGTCCGGTGGGCCCACCGTCAACGCCAGGGGCGAGGTGATCGGCACCAACTCGTCGGGCAACTCGCTGCCGGAGGAGAACGACAGCTTCAACTTCATCACCGACAACCTGGCCCTGCGGACGTATCTGTCGGCAAACAATGTTGTTCTGGCGCAACCGGAACCGGAGGACCGGCGGTCGGTGTGGGCCTGGCAGGTGGTGCTGGCCGGCGTGCTTGCCGCGGTGATCGTCGTGATGCTGGTCGTCATCTGGCTGCGCAGGCGCCGCCGGTCCGTGCCGCCGCCCGCGTTCCACCTGCCCCCGTCCGGGCCGCCGCCGCACAGTCCTTACGACGCGGCGCAATTCGCCCGGCCGCCGATGCCGACTCCTCCGGTTCGGCCACAGCAGGTCTCCGTGCCCGGTCCGCCGGTACATACCGCCCCGGTTGTGCGATCGGCGCCGCACGGGCATGTGTCCCAGCAGGTGCCCCCGTACCATCCGGCGCCCAGTCCTCCGGTACCGCGCGAGCAGATCGGGCACCAGCCCGTACCGCTGTGGCGTGGTCCGACGATGATGGCAGGCCCGGCCGGTGGTGTGGCGGTGGGGATGCGGGCAGCATCACATTCGCCGGCGCCGCTCCATGTGCGGCCGACGGTGCCGGTCGCGGTTCCGGTTGCGGCCCAACCCCCGACACCCCAGAACCCGACACCCCAGAACCCGACACCCCAGACCGGTGCGGTGGTCCGGACCGGAACGCCCCAAGCGGCTGCGGTTCCGGGCGGGCGGCCGCCGGAGGTATCACTGCGACAGGCGACGGCGGACAACGATCCGGGGCCGACGATTGTGGGGCCGACGATCGTGGGGCCGACGGCGGTCATCGCGCTGCCCGCGAACCCGGCCGCCGCCGAACCGGATCGGTAACGTGGACGGATGCGGAGACTGTCGGCGCCGGATGCGGCGATGTACTGGCGATCGGCGATGCTGCCCAGCGACCAGTTCGTGGTCTACTGCTTCGATGCCCCACACGAACAGGTCGACCTCGTTTCGGTGATGGCCGGACTGCGCGAACGCTCTTGTGGGATCAACGATCTGCGGCTGCGGATCCTGCCCGTACCCGGCGACCTCGACCGTCCGTACTGGGTGCGGGCCGACGTCGATCACGCCGCGTTCGCCGTTCATCGCCCGGCCACCTGGGGCGAGTGTCTGACGATGATCGCCGAACTCATCGACGATCAGCTTGATCCCGCCGAATCTGCTTGGCGGGTACACCTTTTCGGTCCGATCGCTGATGCGCCGTGTGGAGACGGGGGTGGCGACGGCCCGGCCGTGGTGGCAGTCGTGCAGGTCAGTCACGCGCTCGCGGACGGGCGCGGAACCGCTGCCATCTGCCGGGCGCTGTTCGGCACCGGCGGTCGCGAGGTGACAGATCCCGCCGGCGACGTCGCGGGGTGGACAGGGGCGGTGCGGTGGATACGGACGATGCGGTGGATGCTGGCGGCGGCGGGTGTGGTGCGACTACCGGTGTCGGTTGGCTCGATGATCTGGTTCGGGATGCGATCATTCATCGAATACCGCAGGGCCGCAACAGAACAAATCGCCACGCCGACCCGCGCACCGCAGCCGGCCGGTGTGCTCAACAGGCATCCCGGGAGCCGGCGTTCGCTGCGTGTGATCGTGCTGCCGCGCCCGTCGCTGTCCGCCGATCACAGCGTGACCGTCGTCGCGCTGACCGCGATCTCGTTCGCACTCGACGAACTGCTCGGTCCGGCGCCGCGACGTGCGATCGAACTCACCGTCGGTACACCGCCCCGGGCGGGGCAACGCAACAACTTTCGCAATGCGGCGATCGAGCTGCACCCGGAGTCGACCGGCGCGGGCGAGCGGATGGCACGGATCGCCGAGGAGGTGGCCGTTGCGCGGCGCTTCGTGGCCGACCCCGATCCGGTGGCCGTCGCGGCCCGGCGCGCCGAATCGGCCACCCCGGCGTTCCTGGCGCACTGGGGAGTCCGGCAACTCGAGGCCGATACGCCGCCGAGCACCGTCACCGGGGTCACCGTCGTGTCGTCGGTCAACCGGGGGCCGGCGGACCTCATGCTGGCCGGGGGTGCGGTGCGGTTCACGGCCGGCTTCCCGGCGCTGTCCCCGGCGCAAGGACTGACCCACGGCGTGCACGGCATCGGCCTGACCGTGGCGATCTCGGTGACCACGTCACCGGAGATCGTGGACGTGGACTCCTACATCGCGATGCTGCGCCGCGGACTCGACCGGGTCACCGGTGACGGCGAGGGCCGTGCGGCCCGCTGAGTCCGTCGCTCAGCGCTCGTGACTGTCGTCCTCGGGCGTCGAGGAACCGAGTGCCCGCGATTGGCCGTGGCCCGACGACCCGCCGACGGGTGTGCGTGGTTTCGCCGTGAGCCGTTTGGGCAGGCGCTCAGCCAGACCGCCGAGCGGCGCGACGCTCTGGGTGAGCAGATCAACCGTCGCCGACAGTTCGTGCACCGTGTCCTGCATCGCGATGAGTGTCGGTGCGAGCTGCCCGATCATCTCGGTGAGTTCGGCGATGCGGTCGAGCGGACCGCCGGGCGCGATCGCGCGTTCGACGGCACCGCCCTCACCGACGAGTTGCTCGAGCAGACCGTCGTCCTCGACCATCCGGTCCAGGATTCCGCCTGGTGCGCTGATCTTGTCGAGCACGCCGTCGGGCGCGGTGAGTTTGTCGAGCACACCGCCCGTGGTGGTCAGCCGCTCGAGGATTCCCTCGTTATCGGTGATCTGATCGATCACGCCGCCCTCACGGGTGAGACGGTCGATGGGGCCGCCCTGCGCGGCAACCCGCATCAGGATGCCGTCCTCGGCGGTGATCTGATCGAGCAGACCACCCCTGGCGGTGGCCTTCTCCAACAGCCCATCCTTGGCGACGAGGCGGTCGATCACCCCGCCGTGCACCAGCAGTCGTTCGAGGGGACCGCCCGCGGCCAGGATGCGGCCGAACGGGCGGTCGGGGCCGAGCAGATCGGCGAGCTGGGTCAACAGGGCGATCGGGGTCCGGGCGACGCCGAGTTCGTCGCTGTCATCGATCCCGAGGGACTGGTTGATCTCGTTCTGCACGCTGTCGGCGGTGACCCGGGCGATGTTGACGGCCGACTCCGACGCCGTGAGCACGACGCCGGTGATGGCGAAGCCCATGCGGAAGGGCAGCCCGACGAGGGCCCGGGGCGAGGTTCCGGACGAGGACAGATCCATAGGACCAAAGACTAGGCCACCGGGTGCGGGCCGTGCGCATGCCTTGCGCAAACGCGCGCATGGAATCCATCGGGGGAATCTGTCCGGGAATCCGACCCGGGGAACCGGCCCGGCGCCCGTGATCGCTAGGTCGACGCCTTGGCGGCGGCCTTCGCCGCCTTTTTGAAGTCACGAACCTTCTGCAGCGAGTCGGGGCCGGTGACATCGGCGACCGAACGGAAACCGGTCTTGCTGTAGTCGCCGGTCACGGTGGTCCAGCCGGCGGGTTTGACGCCGAGCTGTTTGGCCAGCAGGGCCACGAAGATCTTGGCCTTCTGCTCGCCGAACCCGGGCAGCGCCCGCACCCGCGCGAACAGGTCACGCCCGTCGCGGGCCTGCGACCAGATATTCTCGGCATCACCGTCGTAGTCGGCCACCACGGTCGCGGCCAGCGCCTGCACGCGGGCGGCCATCGAACGCCCGTACCGGTGCACGGCCGGCGGCGTGGCACACAGGTCGGCGAACGCCTCGGGGTCGGCGGCGGCGATCGCCTCCGGGTCGAGGGTGCCCAACCGCTCCTTGATCTTGGCCGGTCCGGCGAAGGCGCGTTCCATCGGGAATTGCTGGTCGAGCAGCATCCCGGTGAGCAGCGCGAAGGCGTCGGAGGACAGCAGTTCGTCGGCGACCGGGTCCTGGGCGATGTGGAGTTCAGCCATGAGCTCATCGTAGTGAGCCCTGGCCGCGACACCAGCCATCTGCCCCGGCCCGCCCAGATCAGTCGGTGCGCAGGCCAGGGGTGGTCGTCGCGGTGACCAGCGAGGTGACCAGCAGCCACTGCGCGGCGAAGTAGGAGCCCAGCACCCATGTCTCGGCGACCAGTCGCGAGCGCGGATCGGTGAGCAGGTACCGGCGGTTGATGATGGCCAGGTCGGACAGAACGAACAGCACCCCGCCGGCGCGCAGTGCGGGCTGTGGCCGCGGCGCGTCGGAGGCCAGCGCCGACATCGTCGCGAGCGCGTTGCCGTACGGGCCGAGTACCGGGAGCGCCGCCGGATCCTTGCGGGCAAGGATGACGGCCGATTCACCGAGCAGCGCCAGTCGCGGCAGGAGTTTTGCCACCCGCGGGCGGGCGCCCCGCCGCACCAACAATGCGCACAGGCAGGCCTGTGCGCCCGCGAACAGGCCTGCGCCCAGCGCCAGGTGCCGTTCGCGCAGGTCGGCATCGGTGCCGAATTCCTCCAGCAGCATCGCGCGGTCACCCGCCGCGGAGAACGCGACGGCCCCGACGAGCAATGCGGAGTCGGCCGCGCGGGTGTTCTCCTTGCCGATCGTCGATACCGTGACGGCGCCCAGCACCAGCATCGGCAGGGGTTTGGTCAGCGCGGCCAGTCGGCGATGCCCGCGGGCGCCGGCGATGGTGGCCGCTGCGGCGCTCGCCGTGTACAGACCGGCGGCGATCACGGCCCGTGACGGTGTTCGGCGGGAGAGTGTCATGAGGTTGCCACACGGATTACCGGAACGAACGAGCAACCACGTTCATCGTCGCGGGAGGTGTTCGACACAAAGGCCAGCTCGGTGCCGAACCGGGACTTGATCGGGGCCAGTCGGAGCCCGTGCGAGGAGGCGAGGGCGCGCGGCAGGGTTTCGGTGGTGGCATCGGTGACCAGGTCGGCGAATCCGCCCTGCAACGTCGTGGTGTTGAGCCAGGCGATCCGGATCGGGCCGGTGGCCGCAGTCTTCTTCCCGGCGCTGCTGTTCGGGGCCTGCCCGGTCGGGGCGGGGGCGGCCCGGAGCCGTCGGTCGGCTGTCGTCGTGCTCGTGGGGGTGGGTGTGGTCACCGGTGCCAGTGCGAACGCCACCTCGCCGGTGTCGACGAGTCGCGGGTCGATCGCGGTGGGCAGGACGAGCCGGGGCAGATTCTGGGCCCGGGTCGCCGCCGCGAGGGTGCGCGGGGATTCGGCGACCGGCCACCGCCCGCTGAGGTGCCCGACGAGAGAGGCCAGGCCGAGCGGATTGTCGGAGGTGGGCCGGGTGCAGATGGGCGCCGACACCGGGGTGAACGTTCGCAGACCGGTCCGCTGCCCTGCACTCCGGTCCGGCCGTGTCGTCGGCCGTGGTGCCGCGGTTCCCGGTGCTGTGGTTCGTGATGCTGTGGTTCGTGATGTCGTGGTTCGGTCCGCCGCCGTTCCCGGTGCCTCGGTGGGGGTGCCGGCGTATCCGCGGTGCGTTCGGCCGATGTTGTTGTACACGGTGGCCACCGCGCTGTTGAGCGCGTCGACGGACAACTGGCCGTTGCTGGCCAGGATCACCTGGGCGGCCTGTATCGCCATTTGGTCGATTCCGGCGGCCTTGAGCATACGCACGACGCCGGCCAGTTCGCGGTCGAGGGGTACGGCGATCGCCTCGATCTCCTCGCGGGTGGGCAGTCTGTTCCCCGGTGTGGTGCGCTTACGGGTGGCCGACTTTTTCTTGGAGCCGGGGTTCTGGTGGCTGTTCTTCTGGGCGGTGGCCTTGGGGGCGGTGGCCGTGGGAGCCGCCTGGGCCGTGCCGGCGGGCAGCGCGACCCCGAACGCGGTCACGGCGCCGATGGCCAGCGTTGCCGTCGCGACCCGGACCGTCCCGGTGCGGCTGCGTGCTTGTCCGGTACTCAGGCTCCCGGCCATGCGTTCTCCTCGGCGTTGGTGACTCCACGGGTGGTACGTCCGGTGCTGCGGCTGGTGGCCACGGCGTATCGGCGCGGCCGGTGCTGATGTTGCTGATGTTACTAGTGATGTTAGCGAACCATTGATCGGGCGGGAATTCAACCACTTGTGGTGCGTCGTGATGCTCTTGCGACGTCGCGGCCACCGAATGCGCTCCCTCGGACGCGCGTGCGCCGGGGGTGGAGAAACACCGACACCCCCGGCGCTGCCGGGGGTGTCGGTGTGGAATGTCGGCTGTCGCCGATCAGATGATGGCCAGGCCGATCGTCGGGGCGATACCGCACGAGGCGACCTTGCCCTTGCTCGTGGTGGTCACCGTGCCGTGGATGGTGGAGATGACACGGCCCTTTCCGGTGCGGGCGATGCCGGTGAAGGTGCCGGGTCCGTCCGCGACGTTGATCCGCTCGTTGCGCTTGAGCTCGGTCTGTCCGTTGCGGCCGGTGTCGATGTTGAGCCAGCTCACCCACAGCTTCTGGGCGGGGTTCTTCACCGCGGGACCGGTGCCGAGGGCGGTGTACACGTAGCCGGCCTCACCGGTCTTGGGGCCGGGAGCGGGTGCTTCCTGCGGACCCGCGGTGGTCAGGGCCCGTCCGAGCGAGGCGGTGAAACCGTCGGACAGGCCCATGCAGCCGATGCCGATGGTGGGGTACAGGAACTCCTGGATCTTCGGGGCATTCGGTCCGGTCGGGATCACCGGATCACTTTCGGCCTTCTTCCTGGTGTACTTCTTGGTGTCGGCCTCGGGAACGACCTTCGTGCCGGCCGCCTTCTGCTGGGCGATCAACTTCTTCTCGCCGGGTGTGCCGACGAAATCCATCACCGTGTTCCAGATCTTGGTGGCATCGGCGGGAACGCCCGGCGCGGTCGCGAGCGAGCGGGCCTGCCGGATCAGCCCGGCATTGACCTTCCCGTCGGGGCCGGGGGTGGTGACCGCGCCGATGATCGCGGGCGCGAACACGCCCATCGTGTCGAGGACCCGTTTGTCGACGTTGCCGATGGACTTGGGGCCGACCGACTTCGATGCGGGTGCCGCGTGCGCTGCCGGAACGGTCAGCGACGTGGCGGCCGCGATGGCAGTTGCCGCGAGGACCAGGCGAGCCGCGCGCCGGGGGCTACGCGAGGACGGGTGGGCTGGCAGGCGCACTGTGATGAGTCCTATCGGTCGATCGGGGTCCGGCCGCGGGGAGGTCCCCCTAAGGTCGGTGCCCCAGAGGTTGATTCAAGGAGCGGGTCGCCGCACATTCTACGCACAATCGCGTCGGTGACTAGTCAGGAGGCTACCGCAGAGTTATGTCTACTTATGATAGAGAAAGTGTAATTGTAATCTAGTGTGACGAAAGTTGCTGGGGTGGTGTGCGGTGTTGGGCCGGGCCACACCCAGTGGTCGACTTTTGCCTGGTTAGATCGGATGAACTCACCGACACCGGCGAGTCGTCAAATGCGTGAATTAGACCGTGAGGACCACAGAAGTGACCGTCAGCTGGCTGAGCGTAAAGCGTCCGCGCAGGGGAGTGGGAAAGCCGTCCCGGGCCGTCACCATGGCGGCGATGGCCGCCGTATGCGGGCTGCTCGGCGCGGGACTGACCGCGTGCGGTGACGACGATTCGTCGGCCGCGGGCGGCAGCGAGGTTGTCATGCTCACCCATGATTCCTTCGAACTACCCGAATCCGTGTACGAGGCCTTCACCGAGGAAACCGGACTCACGCTCAAGGTGATCAAGTCCGGCGATGCGGGCGCGCTCGCGTCCACCATCTCGCTGACCCCCGGCAAACCCAAGGCCGACGTCGTCTTCGGCATCGACAACACTTTCGCCTCGCGCCCCATCGAGAACGGCGCACTCGAACCGTACAAGTCGCCGGCGGCGGTCGACGGCGCGTCGGCTTATGCCGTCGCGGACTCGAACAACGAGCTGACCGCCGTCACCCGTGGCGACGTGTGCCTGAACCTCGACGAC
>Ga0116175_1000442_pt1 | contig 29176 bp, 26 predicted proteins | sample AD_UKC125_MetaG_FD_89802 | JGI IMG/M metagenome (GOLD analysis project Ga0116175, IMG submission 89802) | Active sludge microbial communities of municipal wastewater-treating anaerobic digesters from USA - AD_UKC125_MetaG | ecosystem: Engineered > Bioreactor > Anaerobic > Digestate | place: USA... | reverse complement strand
CAGATGATCGACCTGCCGCACAGCGCCGACGAGCACTTCGTCGCCTGGGCGCCGCTGTTTCACATGGTGTCCACCGACACCGTGTTCATGACCCTGATGCAGGGCGGCAAGGTGATCGTCACCGACGGCTTCGACGCCGACGAACTGGCCGCCATCGTGGCGCGCGAGCGCCTGGGGCGGCTGACCCTGATGCCCGGCATGATCACGCCTTTCGTCGACGCCATGCGGCGCCTGGGCGCGCCGCCGGCGGGCGTCCAGTGGGTGGGCGTGATGGCCGACCTGGTGCCGCGCGAGCAGATCGCCGAGGTCACGCGGCTGCTGGGCGCGCCCTACATCAACTCCTTCGGCGCCACCGAGACCGGCTACCCGCCGGCCTCGCTGGACACCATCGCCGTGGGCGTGGTGCCCACCCGTCTGGACAAGCGGCAGAGCTCGCTGTGCCGCGTCAGGCTGGTCGACCCGGACGACCGCGAGGTGCCCGACGGCGAGCCGGGCGAGCTGGCGATCCGCACGCCGGCGCTGTTCTCCGGCTACTGGAACAACCCGGACGCCAACCGCGAGGACTTTCGCGGCGGCTGGTTCCACATGGGCGACGTGTTCCGGCGCAATCCGGACGGCACGCTCAGCTTCGTCGACCGCCGCAAGTACCTGATCAAATCGGGCGGCGAGAACATCTACCCGGCCGAGATCGAGCGCGTGCTGCTGGCCGAGCCGCGCGTGGCAGATGCCGTGGTGGTGCGCCGGCCGGACCCCAAGTGGGGCGAGGTGCCGGTGGCCTTCGTGGTGCGGCGCGACGCGTCGCTGGATGCCGAGGCCCTGCTGGCCCTGTGCCGCCAGCACATCGCCGGCTACAAGCTGCCGCGCGAGATCCGCTTCGTGCCCGAATCCGAGCTGCCGCGCAGCACCACCGGCAAGATCATGCGCCACGAGCTGGAGCAGCGCCTGACGCTCCGGGTGTGATGCGGTGATTCAGCCCCTGGCCTGACACCACACGGCCAGCAGCATGAACAGGGCGATGAACAGGGTTTCGCTCACCAGCAGCGCGATCGGGCGCCAGCCCAGGCGCACGATCTTCTCGAACGAGGTCTTGACGCCCAGCGCGGCGATCGCCACCACCAGCGCCCAGGCCGACACGCCCGCCGCCGCCGACTGCAGCGGCGCCGCGATGGCGCCCAGGCTGTTGAGCAGCACCAGGGCGATGAAGGCCAGCAGGAACCCCGGCAGCAGCCCCGGCCCGCGCTGACGCGGCGCGCCGGCCGAGCGCGCCGGCCGTTGCGAGCGGAACGCCAGCGCCACGCACAGCACCACCGGCACCAGCATGGCGACGCGGAACATCTTGACCAGCGTGGCCGACCGCGCCACCTCGGGCGACATGATGGCGCCGGCGCCCACCACCTGCGCCACGTCGTGGATGGCGCCGCCCAGAAACAGGCCGGCCAGCCGGGCGTCCAGTTGCAGCACATTGGCCACCAGCGGATACAGCACCATGGCGGCGGTGGACAGCGCGGCCACGCCGATGGCCGTCATCAGCGTCTGCTGCTCGGTGTGGCCATCGCGCGGCAGCGCGCTGGAAATCGCCAGCGCGGCCGAGATGCCGCAGATGCCGGTGGCGCCGCCCGAGATCAGGCCGAAGCGGGCCGGCAGGCCCAGCGCGCGCGCCATCGCCAGGCCAAAGCCGATGGTCAGCGCCACGGCGGCGGCCAGCCAGGCCACGCCGCTGCCGCCCAGCGCCAGCACGTCACCGAAGGCAATGCGCGCGCCCAGCAGCGCCACGCCCAGGCGCACCAGCTGGCGTGCCGCGAACTCGATGCCTGGGCCGCAGCGCGCGTCTTCCGACAGGAAGTGCAGCGACATGCCCATCAGCAGGGCGTACAGGAATTTGGGGCCGCCGTAGTGCTCGGACACGAAGGTGGCGGCCAGCGCGACGATCAGCGCCACCAGCAGGCCGGGCACCAGGCGGCGCGCACGTGGCCGCCAGTCGCGCAGCCGGGCCGCGGCGTCGACGTCAGAACCTTGGGACATCGGGTGATGCTAGTGATTTCTGTTTTGTCGATCGATGATTCTGTAAATCAGAAATCAAGCGAACGTCATTCCACCGTCACGCTCTTGGCCAGGTTGCGCGGCTTGTCGACGTCGGTGCCGCGCGCCACGGCGGTGTGGTAGGCCAGCAGCTGCAGCGGCACCACGTGCAGGATGGGCGACAGCAGGCCCGACTGGCCGGGCATGCGGATCACATACAGGCCCTCGCTGCTTTCGATCTGGGTGTCGGCGTCGGCCAGGGCGTACAGCACGCCGCCGCGCGCGCGCACCTCCTGCATGTTGCTCTTGAGCTTTTCCAGCAGCGCGTCGTTGGGCGCCACGGTGACCACCGGCATGGCGCTGGTCACCAGCGCCAGCGGGCCGTGCTTGAGCTCGCCGGCGGCGTAGGCCTCGGCGTGGATGTAGGTGATCTCCTTCAGCTTCAGCGCGCCTTCCTGGGCGATCGGGTAGTGCAGGCCGCGACCCAGGAACAGCGCGTGCTCCTTGGCGGTGAACTGCTCGGCCCAGTCGATGAGCTGCGGCTCCAGCGCCAGCACCGCCTGCAGCGCACCGGGCAGGCGGCGCAGCGCGTCCAGCTGCCCGGCCTCCTGTTCGGCGCTCAGCCGTCCGCGTGTCTTGGCCAGCATCAGCGCCAGCAGGAACAGGCCGACCAGCTGGGTGGTGAAGGCCTTGGTGCTGGCGACGCCGATCTCGACCCCGGCGCGCGTCAGAAACGCCAGCCGGCACTCGCGCACCATGGCGCTGGTGGCGACGTTGCACACCGTCAGCGTGTGGCGCATGCCCAGGCTTTGCGCGTGGCGCAGCGCGGCCAGGGTGTCGGCGGTCTCGCCAGACTGGCTGATGGTGACGACCAGCGTGTCTGGGTCAGGCACCGAGGCGCGGTAGCGGTATTCGCTGGCGATCTCGACCTGGGTCGGGATGCCGGCGAGCGCTTCCAGCCAGTACTTGGCCACGCAACCGGCGTAGTAGCTGGTGCCGCAGGCCAGGATCAGCACCTGCCGCACGGCCTGGAAGGTGGCCTGCGCGTCCTCGCCCGCGGCCGGCTGGCCGGCGGCCTCGAACAGCTGCGGCACCACGGCCTGCACGCCCTCCAGCGTGTCGCCCACGGCGCGCGGCTGCTCGAAGATCTCCTTCTGCATGTAGTGGCGGTAGGGCCCCAGCTCGGCCGCGCCGCTCATGGCCTGCACGGTGCGCACCGGCCGCTGCACGCGCTGGCCGGCGCGGTCCAGCACCCAGTACTTGCCCAGCTGCACGTCGATCAGATCGCCCTCTTCCAGGTAGACGATCTGGTCGGTCACGCCGGCCAGTGCCATGGCGTCGCTGGCCAGGAAGTTCTCCTTGCCGTCGGCGCCGATGCCCAGCACCAGCGGCGAGCCCTGGCGCGCGCCCACCAGGCGCTGTGGCTCGTCGCGGTGCAGCACGGCGATGGAATAGCTGCCGTGCAGCCGCCTGACCGCCGCCTGCACCGCCGCCAGCAGATCGCCGTCGTACAGGCTGTCGATCAGGTGGACGATGGTCTCGGTGTCGGTCTGGCTGCTGAAGTGGTAGCCGCGCGCCCGCAGCTCGGCGCGCAGCGCCTCGTGGTTCTCGATGATGCCGTTGTGCACCAGGGTGACGCGGCCGGGCCGCTCGGCGCCGTCGTCGGCGTGCGGCCCCATGCTGAAGTGCGGGTGGGCGTTGGCCACCGCCGGCGCGCCGTGCGTGGCCCAGCGCGTGTGGGCGATGCCGGTCAGGCCCTGCAGGTCCTCGGCCTCGCACTGCGCCGCCAGGTCGGCCACGCGCGAGATGCCGCGCGCGCGCCGCAGCGCGCCGGCCGGCCCGCCCGGGCCGGCGCTGTGCACCGACACGCCGCAGGAGTCATAGCCGCGGTATTCCAGCCGCTGCAGGCCCTGCACGAGGATGGGAACGATGTTGCGCGTGGAAACGGCGCCGACGATGCCGCACATGGTGGTCTCCCTCACGATGGATGCTGGCGCAGGCCCCTGCCTGCGTCGTGGGCCAATCGTACCGAGGTGTGGAAGAAATAGGCATTCATCATGTGGTAAACTTTGGAATAATCATGCAAGTTCGAGAACAAAAGAAATATTAGGAACATAAAATATACAAGTATGGAATTGGATGACATCGATTGGCGCCTGCTCGACGCCCTGCAGCACGACGCCAGCCTGAGCAACCAGGCGCTGGCCGAGCGGCTGCGGCTGTCGCCGCCGACCGCGCTGCGGCGCGTGCGCCGCCTGCGCGAGGCCGGGCTGATCGCCGCCCAGGTGGCGCTGCTGGACGAGGATCGCGTGGCCGCCGCGCAGGGCCACGGGCTGACGGCACTGGCCGAGGTGTCGCTGGACCGCCAGGGCGCCGAGCAGCTGGACGCCTTCGAGCGCCGCGCCGTGCAGGACGCCGCCGTGCAGCAGTGCTGGCGCGTGGCGCCCGGGCCGGACTTCGTGCTGGTGCTGCGCGTGCGCGACATGCCGCACTACCAGCGGCTGGCCGAGCGCCTGTTCACCCAGGACGCCAACGTGCGCAACGTGCGCGTGTTCTTCGCCACCCGGCGCGCCAAGTTCCAGACCCAGGTGCCGCTGGCGCGGGGCGGCCTGTCGACGACGCACGACGAATGACCTCGTCGTGCTTCATCTTCATGAATCGAATCGGCCTCTGGCGCTTGCGGGGCGAGCGCAAGCAGCTATCAATATCTGAGCAATGAAGTAACTGCCCAGCACCCACAGGGGGGCCAGCGGCAGCGGCTGCACGAAGCGGTTGGTGGCCAGCAGGCTGTCGCTGAGCATGAACAGGCCGGCGCCCAGCGCCACGCGCCAGGCCGGGCCGTCGCGCAGCCGCGTGGCGCGGCCGACGGCCTGCGCCACCATCAGCCCGATGGCCAGCACGTACAGCGCCACCGGCAGGCGCAGCCCGGCCGGCAGGCCGCCCCGCCACAGAAAGGCGTACATGCCCACGCCGAGCAGGGCGATGAGCACGGTGGCCGCGCGGCTGGGCAGCCAGGGCAGACCGCGCGCGAACAGCGCCAGGTAGGCCAGGTGCGCCAGCAGAAAGGCCACCAGGCCGGGCAGGAACAGGCCGTCGAACATCAGCAGCGCGTCGCCCGCCAGCGAGCACGCCAGCGCCGCCATCAGGATGGAGCGAAATCGGCCATCAGCGCCCGCCAGATCGGCGCGACCAGCTACAAAAATGATGGCAAACAGCATCACCAGCGGCTTGCTGGCGCGGTGCACGCCGACCCACTGCAGCAGGGCGGCGGCGGTGGCCACGGCGGCGGCCGCCAGCATCAGCGCCAGCCAGAAGGCGGTGCGGCGGCCGGGCCGGGCGGGCATGCGGCGGCGGCCTCACCAGGTGCCGCGGGCGTCCACCGGCACCACGGCGTCGACCACGCCTTCGGCCAGGCCGCCGCGCACCACGATCATCTGGTCGTGCAGGTTCACGGTCGGGTCGCAGTGGCCGGGGATCAGCCACAGCGTGTCGCCCAGCGCCGGCAGCGCGCCGCCGGGCTCGGCCGGGCGCAGGATGCCGTGCTCGTCGCCGCCGTTGGCGTAGTGCAGCGCCGGCTGGCCGGGCAGGGCGTGCACCTGGGGCAGGCCGCTGTCGATGGCGTGGCTCTTGTGGCCGGCGTCGCACACCACGCGGTCGGCGCTGGCGCTGATGACCTGCGCCTTGACGAACAGCGCCGGCTCGAACCGCGGCTGCGCCGGGTCGCGCTCGTTGCGCAGGTAGTCGGCGTCCATGAACAGGAAGCTGCCGGGTTGAAGCTCGTCCCATAGGCCGCTGGCGGCCTCGATGCCGAAGCTGCCGGTGCCGGCGCCGCTGACCCGCGGCGGCGGCAGGTCGGCGGCGGCCAGCGCCTGGCGCGTCTGGCGCAGCTGGTCGGCGGCGGTGGCCAGCGCCTGGCGCCGTTCGGCCACGCCGCGCAGGTGCTGCACGCCGCCGTGGTAGGCCTGCAGGCCGGCGTAGCGCAGGCTGCTGGAGCCTTCGGTCAGCTGGCGCGCCAGCGCCACGGCGGCGTCACCGGGCGGCACGCCGCAGCGGCCCTGGCCGATGTCGACCTCGACGTACACGTCGATCACCGCGCGCGTCAGCCGCATGGCCAGCGCCAGCCGCTGGATGCCTTCGCTGCTGTCCACCGCGATCGCCAGCTGGCCGCCGCGCGTGGCCAGCTGGTGCGCCAGCGCGGCCACGCGGCGCAGCTTGCCGACGGCCAGCAGCTGGTTGGTGATGAAGATGTCGTTGACGCCGCCGGCGGCCAGCGCCTCGGCCTCGCCCACGGTCTGCACGCACAGGCCGACGGCGCCGGCCTGCAGCTGCAGGTGGGCGAACTGGGCGCTCTTGTGCATCTTGGCGTGCGGGCGCAGGCGCAGGCCGTAGCGGCTGGCGAAGGCGCTCATGCGCTGCAGGTTGCGGTTGGCGGCGTCCAGGTCGACCACCAGCGCGGGCGTGTCGATGGCGTCCAGGCCCTGGCCGATCAGGGCACGCAGGCGCGGTCCGATGAGTTCAGCTGAAGCGTTCATCCAGGCTTTCATCTTCCAGGTGGGTGGTGTCGGCCCAGCCGACCAGCGACAGGCCACTGTCGGGCGTCCACAGCAGGCGGTTGACGGCGGCGTTGCCGATCTGCCAGCTGCGCGCGGCCTGCAGGTCCAGCCCGGTGGCCAGGCGGTACAGCACGTCGAGCACGCCGCCATGCGTGAACAGGGCGATGTGATTGCCCATGTTTTGAGCCGCCAGCGCTTGCACCACCTGCGCCACGCGCTCTCGAAATTGCAGCAATGATTCGCCACCGGCGCCCGGTGGCGCCCAGTCCGGCTGGCGTCGGCGCCAGTGCTCGGCCTGCTCGGGCCAGCGGGCCTGGATGTCGGCGAAGCGCTGGCCCTGGAAGTCGCCGAAGCAGCGCTCACGCAGCGCCGTGGTGGTGCGCAGCGGCGCGCCGGTGGCGTCGGCGACGATGCGCGCGGTCTCCCGCGCGCGCGCCAGGTCGCTGCTGACGATCAGCGCCAGCGGCTCGCGCCCGGCCAGCGCACGCCCCAGCCGGTGCGCCTGGGCGCGGCCGACATCGCTCAGCGGGATGTCCAGGTGGCCCTGGATGCGGCCGTCCACGTTCCAGGCGGTTTCACCATGGCGGACGGCCAGGAGGCGGGTGACTTGCATGCGCCCGATCATGCCACGCGGCCGGCGGGCGGCAGGCCACGCGGCCGCGTCCCGCAGGCGACCGGTGCGCCCGCGCAAAAGCGTTTAGGCTTGCCGGCCGCGCCGCTGTCCGGCGCCCCGCTTTCCGCTCCATGACCGCACCCACCCGCGGCGCCTCCGGCGCCTGGACCGTCCTGCTGCTGCTGTCCACCGGCTTTCTGATGAGCCAGGCCTTTCGCACCATCGCCGCCATCATGGCGGCGCCGCTGCAGGCCGAATTGCAGCTGTCGCCGCAGCAACTGGGCATCTTCGCGGCGGCCTACCACTTCGCCTTCGGCGGACTGCAACTGTTCATGGGCATGGGCATCGACCTGCATGGGCTGCGCCGCACGGTGCTGACGGCTTCGCCCCTGATGGCGCTGGGCGCGGCGGTGTCGGCGCTGGCCACCGGCTTTCCCATGCTGGTGGCGGGCCAGGTGCTGATCGGCATCGGCAGCGCGCCGGCATTCCTGGTGTGCACCATCTACGTGGCGCGGCATTTCGCGCCGGAGCGCTACACGGTGGTGTCCAGCCTGATCCTGGCGGTGGGCGGCATCGGCATGGTGCTGACCGGCAGCCCGCTGGCCTGGCTGATCGAGGCCACGTCCTGGCGTGTGGGCTTCTGGGTGCTGGCCGGCTGCGCGCTGCTGTCGTGGCTGGCGATCGCGCTGGGCGTGCACGAGCCGGCGCCGCCCGCCGGCGCGCGGCGCGAGAGCCTGGGCCAGGCGCTGCGCACCTTCGGCGCGCTGTGCCGGCTGCCGCACACCGCGGGCATCGTGGCGCTGGCGCTGGTGAGCTACGGCGCCTTCATCACCCTGCGCGGGCTGTGGCTGGGCCCGCTGCTGATGCAGCGCCACGGCTGGAGCCTGGTGGCGGCCGGCAACCTGGCGGTGCTGCTGACGGTGGTCTCGCTCATCAGCCTGCCGCTGTTCGGCCGCGCCGACCCGGGGCCGCGCCGGCGCCGCCGCTGGATGCTGTGGGGCAGCGGCGTGGCCGCGCTGTGCTTTGCCGGCCTGGCCGTCAACGGCGGGGTGTGGCTGGACGTGGTGCTGATGCTGGCGTTCATGATGCTGTCGGGCTACGGCACCTTGCAGTACCCGGACGTCAAGGACGCCTACGAGCCGGCGGTGATCGGCCGCGCCATGGCGCTGTTCACCATGGCGCTGTTCATGGGCGTGGCGCTGATGCAGTGGGCCACCGGCGCCATCGCGCAGGCGGCGCAGGCGCGCGGCGTGGACCCGTTCGGCGCGGTGTTCGGCGCCATCGCCGTGCTGCTGGCGCTGGGCGCGCTGGCCTTTCGCCTGCTGCCGCAGCCGGCCAGCGTGCGCCGCGACCGGTGAGCAGTCAAGGCTGCGCCGGCGTCGCGGCCGACGCGGCGGCGGCCGGCGGCAGCAGCGGCACGGCCACGCGGCGCTCGCTGGCGGCGGGCTGCGGGTAGCCCTCCAGCGCGGCCACGAACAGTGCCGCCAGCACGGCGTCGGTGTCGTGCCAGGGGCCGTCGAGGCGGGCCCGCGTGTCATAGACGATCTGGCCGCTCTGCACATCGCGCATCAGCAGGCTGACCTCGCTGGCGTAGGCCGGCACGCTGTCGCCGCCCATCGGCCAGCCCCAGCCCAGGCCGATGGCGCCGCCGCGCCAGGCATGGCCCACGCCCAGGCCCAGCGTGACGCGCGGATTGCTGGGCTCGTACCAAGGGTCGCGCCAGTAGGCGCTGATCGTGCCATCCACCTGCACGCTGACGCGCGCGCCGGCGTCATCGCGCACCGCGCCCACGCGCGCCAGCGCCGCCTGGGCCAGGGCCTGCAGCCGTTCGGGCGCCGGCTGGCCCACGCGCGCCGGGGCGCGCTCGAAGCGGTAATGCGCGCCCCGCAGCACGGCGGCGCCCGGCGGCTGGGCGGCGTGGGTGCGCACCAGGGCGTCCACCACGCGCGGGCCGCTGGCGCAGGCGCTCAGCAAAATCGCTATAAAAACAAGAGCTACTCGCGCAATCCACATGGGCGCTACCCCCTTGATATGGATGTGAAACCTCAGGCACTGACCCGCGTCACGCTGGCAAACGGCACGCCTGCCGGTGGGGCGAACACCTCCTCGTCGAAGGCCTTGTCGCCGTTCTCGTCGGCCACGCCCGTGGCCCGCAGGTGCTTGAAGTCGTGCAGCGCGCCATCCATCAGGTGCGAGGGCACGACGTTCTGCAGCGCGGTGAACATGCTCTCGATGCGCCCCGGGTGCTGACGCTGCCACTGCCGCAGCATCTCGCCCACCTGCTTGCGCTGCAGGTTCTCCTGGCTGCCGCACAGGTTGCAGGGGATGATGGGGAACTGCCGGTGCTCGGCCCAGGCCACCAGGTCGCTTTCCGCCACATAGGCCAGCGGGCGGATGACGATGAACTCGCCGTTGTCGCTGGCGAGCTTGGGCGGCATGCCCTTCAACTTGCCGCCGAAGAACATGTTGAGGAAGAAGGTTTGCAGCATGTCGTCGCGGTGGTGGCCCAGCGCGATCTTGTTGCACGCGAGGCGCCGTGCCACGCTGTACAGAATGCCGCGGCGCAGGCGCGAGCACAGGCTGCACGTGGTCTTGCCCTCGGGAATCTTGGCCTTGACGATGCTGTAGGTGTCCTGCGTCTCGATGTGGTGCTCGATGCCCAGCCCTTGCAGGTAATGGGGCAGCACCTCGGCCGGAAAGCCGGGCTGCTTCTGGTCCAGGTTGACCGCCACCAGTTCGAAGCGCACCGGCGCGCGCGCCTGCAACTTCAGCAGGATGTCCAGCAGGCCGTAGCTGTCCTTGCCGCCCGACAGGCAGACCATCACGCGGTCGCCTTCCTCGATCATGTTGAAGTCGGCGATCGCCTGGCCGACCTGGCGGGCCAGGCGCTTTTCGAGCTTGAGCGTCTCGCGCTCGGCGCGCGTGCGCGCGGCGGGGCCGGTGTCGGCCACAACGGGTTCTTCGGTCATGCCGCGATTGTCCTACGGCGCGCCTGGCGCGCGGGACCGGCGTCAGGCGCCGACGAAGCGGTAGCCGATGCCGGCTTCGGTCAGCAGGTGGCGCGGGCGCGCCGGGTCGGTCTCGATCTTCTTGCGCAGGTTGGCCATGTGCACGCGCACGTAGTGCGTGTCCTCGGCGTGGCCGGGGCCCCAGACCGCCAGCAGCAGCTGCTTGTGCGTGAGCACGCGCTCGGGCTGGCTGGCCAGGTGGGTCAGCAGGCGGTATTCGATCGGCGTCAGGTGCAGCGGCTGACCGGCGCGGGTGACGCTGCGCCGAGTCAGGTCGACCTCGACCTCGCCCAGCCGCAGCAGCGGCTCGCCGGCCTGCGTGGGGGCGCGCTGGCGCCGCAGCTGGGCACGCACGCGCGCCAGCAGCTCGCCGGCGCCGAAGGGCTTGACCAGGTAGTCGTCGGCGCCGGCATCGAGCGCGGCGATCTTGTCGGCCTCGGCGCTGCGCGCCGACAGCACGATCACCGGCATGGCCGACCAGCCGCGCAAGTCGCGGATCAGATCGACGCCGTCTCCGTCGGGCAGCCCGAGGTCGAGCACCAGCGCATCGGGGCGGCGCGTGCCGGCCTCGATCAGGCCGCGCTGCAGGCTGGCGGCCTCGAACACCTCGTAGCCCTCGGCCTCCAGCGTCAGGCGCACGAAGCGGCGGATGTCGGCCTCGTCCTCGACGATCAGGATGCGGATGGCGTTCATGGCGCCGGATTGTCGGCCAGGGCCGCCGCGTCCTCGCTGCCGTCGCCGGCAGGCGGCTGGCCGCGCGGCAGGGTGATGACCAGGCGCGCGCCGGCGATGCGACCGTCCTCGACGCGGTTCTCGCCATGGATCGTGCCGCCGTGCGCGGCGATGATGGCGCGGCAGATGCCCAGCCCCAGGCCGACGCCGGGCGTGGCCATCTCCTTGCTGCCGCGCTCGAACTTCTCGAACACCGCCTCTTCGCGCCCGGGCGGAAAGCCGGGGCCGTCGTCGTCCACCGTCAGGCGCACGACCTCGCCCTGCAGCTGCGCGGCGATGCGGATCGGCGTCGCCGGCGCGGTGTACTTGATGGCGTTTTCCAGCAGGTTGACCAGCACGCGCTCGAACAGCGCGGCGTCCAGGTGCAGCAGCGGCAGCTCGTCGTCCAGCCGCACCGCCACGGGCCGTTCGTGCAGCGCCGGCCCGCAGGCCGCCAGCGCGCTGCCCACCACCTCGTCCAGCGGCAGCCAGTCAAGGCGCAGCTGCACCGCGCCCGACTCCAGTCGCGCCATGTCCAGCAGGTTGTGCACCAGCGCGCTCATGCGCCGCGCCGACTGGCGCATGGCGGCGGCGGTTTCGGCCTGCGCCAGCGGCAGCGGCGGCTGCGCCAGCTGCAGGGTGTCGGCAAGGCCGACCAGCGCCGCCAGCGGCGTGCGCAGATCGTGCGAGATCGCCGACAGCAGCGAGTTGCGCAGCCGCTCGGACTCGATCTGCAGCGTGCTGCTCTGCGCCACCTGGATGTAGTGGATGCGCTCCAGAGAAATCGCCAGCAGCGAGGCGCAGGTGTCCAGCAGCTGGCGCTGCTCGGGCGTCAGCAGCGCCGCCTGCGCCGGCTGCACCGCCAGCACGCCGCGCAGCCGCATGGGGGCCTTGAGCGGCAGCATCAGGCAGGCCGTGGCCGGCAGCGTGTGGGTGCCCAGGCCCGCGGCCTCGCCCTTGTCGAAGCTCCACTGGGCGACACCCAGGTCGACCTCGGCGCTGGCGCCGGGCTGGATGACCAGGTGGTTGTCGTCGTCCGCCACCAGCAGCGCGGCGCGGGCGCCGAACTCGGACTTCAGAAAGCGCGCCCCGACCTCGGCCACCTGCGTCACCATCAGCGCCGCCGACAGCTCGCGCGACATCTGGTAGAGCCCGCGCACGCGCCGCTCGCGCTCGGTGGCGGCGCCGGCCTGGGCGCGCAGGCCGGCGGTGAGCTGGCCGATCACCAGCGCCACCACCAGCATGACGGCGAAGGTGATCAGGTACTGCACGTCGCTGACGTTGAAGGACAGTCGCGGCGGCACGAAGAAGAAGTCGAACGAGGCCACGCCCAGGAACGCCGCCAGCATCGCCGGCCCGCGCCCGAAGCGCAGCCCGACGCCGACCACCGCCAGCAGGAACAGCATCACGATGTTGGTCAGCTCCAGCGCGCCGTGCAGCGGCGTCGCCAGCAGCGTCACGGCGGCGCAGGCCAGGGCCGCGGCTGCGTAGCCCGACCAGCGCAGCGGGCCGGGTGTGTGCGCGCGCGCCGGGCGCTGCGCGGCGCCGTTCTGGGGCAGCGGCACCTGGAGCACGTCCATGTCGGGCGTCAGCTCGGCCAGCCGTTCGGTGAGCGACCAGCGCCAGCGCGAGCGTCCCGCGCGTCGGCCCAGCACCAGGCGCGAGAGGTTGTGCTCGCGCGCATAGCGCGCCAGCGACTCGGCCACCTCGGCGCCGGACGGCGTGGCGGTGGTGGCGCCCAGCTCCTGCGCCAGCTTGAGCGCGCGCAAGGCTTGCTGGCGCTCGGCCTCGCTCACCCGCTGGCGCGAGGGCGCGTCGACGAACACCGCGTGCCAGGTCAGGCCGGTCTGCGTCGCCAGGCGCGCCGCGGTGCGCACCACGGCGTCGCTGCCGGCACCGGGGCCGATGCAGGCCAACAGCGCGTCGCGCGTCGACCACTGCGGCAGCAGGCCGGCGCCGGCGCCGGCCGATGCCTGGCGCCAGTGCTGCATCTGGCTGTCGACGCGGTCGGCGCTGCGGCGCAGCAGCAGCTCGCGCAGCGCGATCAGGTTGCCCTTGCGAAAGAAGTTGGCCGCCGCGCGCTCGGCCTGCGCCGGCACATAGACCTTGCCGGCCGCCAGCCGCGCCAGCAGCTCGTCGGGCGGTAGGTCGACCACCACCACCTCGTCGGCGCTGTCGAACAGCGTGTCGGGCACCGTCTCCCACACGCGGATGCCGGTGATGCCGCCGACGATGTCGTTCAAGCTTTCGAGGTGCTGCACGTTCATCGTGCTCCACACGTCGATGCCGGCGGCCAGCAGCTCCTCGACGTCCTGCCAGCGCTTGGGGTGGCGCGAGCCGGGGGCGTTGCTGTGGGCCAGCTCGTCGAGCAGCACCAGCGGCGGCTCGGGCCCGCCCGCGTGCGCGGCGCCGAAGGCCAGCGCGGCATCGAGATCGAACTCGCGCAGCACGCGCTCGCGGTAGGGCACGTCCTTGAGAGGCAGGCGCGGCAGCTCGGCCGCCATGGCCTCGGTTTCGGCGCGGGCGTGCGTTTCCACCAGGCCGACGATCAGCGGCACGCCCTGCGCCAGCGCCGCCCGCGCGGCGGCCAGCATGGCATAGGTTTTGCCGACGCCGGCCGAGGCGCCAAAGAAGATCTTCAGCCGCCCGCGCCGCGCGCGCGCGTCGTCCTCGTTCACCTGGCGCAGCAGGGCGTCGGGGTCGGGGCGCGGGTCGTCGTCGTCGGTGCGCGGATTGGTCGGCATGGGCAATGGTAGTGCGGCGCTCAGAAGCTCTTGCCGAGCTGCAGCACGAGCGCCGTGCGGTTGAGCGCTCGCGTGGCGCCGTCGGTGGCCGACAGGCCGCCGCTGGGCGGGCGGTACATGCGGTCGTTGGTGGCGCCGACGACGCCGATGGAGGCGTTCCAGCCGCCCTCGAAGGTCTTGGCCAGCGCCACGCGCCAGTCGGCGTAGCTGGGCTGGTGGTCGCCGTAGCGGGCGCGCAGGTCGGTGTAGCCGGCATGCACGATCAGGTTCAGCGAGTCCTGCAGCGGCACGGTGAGCGTCAGGTCGTGGTAGAGCGTGCCGCGCGTGCCGCGGCTGTAGCCGGTGCGCGTGTTGGCGCCGAAGTAGTCGGTGGCCGACACCGACAGCTTGTAGGACAGCCACTTCCAGCCAACGCCGGCGTTCAGCTCCAGGGTGTCAAAGCGCTGGCCGGGCAGACTGGCGCAGGGCGCGCCGAAGGCGGCCGAGGGGCAACGGGCGTGGCGCACGCTGGCCCCGGGGTAGAGGTAGCCGTAGAGGCCGGCGGTGAAGCTCCAGTCGTCGCCGATCTTGCCGTTGTAGCCGGCGTACAGGTCGACTTCCGCGCCGCCGCCGGGGTAGGAGCGCCGGCCGACGTTGGAGCTCCAGGCGCCGGCGTACCAGCCGTCTTCGTGGTTCCAGTCGATGCCGCCCTGCAGCGCGGGGCGGCCCCAGGTCTGGTCGATGCCGCGAAAGCGGTAGTGGCTGACCAGGTTGAGGTTGGCGCTCCAGCCGGGTTCGGCCTGGGCCGGTGTGGCCAGGCCAGCGCCCAGGGCGGCGGCCAGCAGGAGGCAGGACAGTGCAGGTTTCATGGGAGATCCGAAAGGGGGAAGCAATGGTCAGGGGGTGGGTCAGCGCTTGCGATCGCGCGGCGGCGCGCTGTGGGCCGGCGGTACCGGGGTGTCGCCGGTGCGGCGCACGATCCACCACGCCAGCAGCATCGGCACCGCCACCACGGCCAGTGCGGCCACCACCGACAGGCAGTCGATCAGGGTCATGAAAGCACTCCAGAAAGCTACTAAAGTGATAGCTGTTTGCGCTTGTCAGGCAAGCCCCAGGGCCGATATCACCAAGTCGATCAGCTTGATGCCGACAAACGGCACGGCGATGCCGCCCAGGCCGTAGATCAGCAGGTTGCGGCGCAGCAGCGCGGCGGCGGGCGCGGCGCGGTAGGGCACGCCCTTGAGCGCCAGCGGAATCAGCGCCACGATGATCAGCGCGTTGAAGATCACCGCCGACAGGATGGCTGAGGACGGGCTGGCCAGCTGCATGACGTTCAGCGCGCCGAGCTGCGGGTAGGTGCTGACGAAGGCCGCCGGGATGATGGCGAAGTACTTGGCGACGTCGTTGGCGATGCTGAAGGTGGTGAGCGCGCCGCGCGTCATCAGCATCTGCTTGCCGGTCTCCACGATCTCGATCAGCTTGGTGGGGTTGCTGTCCAGGTCCACCATGTTGCCCGCCTCCTTGGCGGCCTGGGTGCCGGTGTTCATGGCCACGGCCACGTCGGCCTGGGCCAGCGCCGGGGCGTCGTTGGTGCCGTCGCCGGTCATGGCCACCAGTTGCCCCTTGGCCTGGTGCTCGCGGATCAGCGCCAGCTTGGCCTCGGGCGTGGCCTCGGCCAGGAAGTCGTCCACCCCGGCCTCGGCGGCGATGGCGGCGGCCGTCAGGCGGTTGTCGCCGGTGATCATCACGGTCTTGATGCCCATGCGGCGCAGCTCGGCAAAGCGCTCCTTGATGCCGCCCTTGACGATGTCCTTGAGCTCGACCACGCCCAGCGCGTGGCTGCCGTCGGCCACCACCAGCGGCGTGCTGCCACGGCGCGAGACCTCGTCCACCGCCTGCTGCAGCTCGGCGGGGAACTGCCCGCCCAGCGCCTCGACGTGGCGGCGCACGGCCTCGGCGGCGCCCTTGCGGATGCTGCGGCCATCGCCCAGATCAACGCCGCTCATGCGCGTTTGCGCCGTGAAGTGCACGAACTGCGCGCCCAGCTTTTCCACATCGCGCTCGCGCAGCTTGAACTGCTGCTTGGCCAGCACCACGATGCTGCGGCCCTCGGGCGTCTCGTCGGCCAGCGAGGCCAGCTGCGCGGCGTCGGCCAGTTGCTCCTCACTCACGCCGCGCGCCGGGATGAAGCGGCTGGCCTGGCGGTTGCCCAGGGTGATGGTGCCGGTCTTGTCCATCAGCAGCACGTCCACGTCGCCCGCAGCCTCGACCGCGCGGCCCGAGGTGGCGATGACGTTGGCCTGCATCATGCGGCTCATGCCGGCCACGCCGATGGCGCTCAGCAGGCCGCCGATGGTGGTCGGAATCAGGCATACCAGCAGCGCCACCAGCACCGTCACGCTGACCACCGTGCCACTTCCCCCCGCATTCACGGCTTGCGCCACGGCAAAGCTGGAGTACGGCCGCAGCGTCACGATCACCAGCAGGAACACCAGCGTCAGCCCGACCAGCAGGATGGTCAGCGCGATCTCGTTGGGGGTTTTCTTGCGGCTGGCGTTCTCGACCATGGCGATCATGCGGTCGACAAAGGTCTCGCCGGGGTTGACCGCCACGCGCGCCACGATCCAGTCCGACAGCACGCGGGTGCCGCCGGTGACGGCCGAAAAATCGCCCCCCGATTCGCGGATCACTGGCGCCGATTCGCCGGTGATGGCCGATTCGTCGACCGAGGCCACGCCGTCGATCACCTCGGCGTCGGCCGGGATCACGTCGCCGGCCTCGACCAGCACGACGTCGCCCTTGCGCAGGCTGTCGGCTTCGATCGGCGTCCAACTCAGCTCGCTGCGCCCGTGGTGGCGCTCGTAGGCGCCGCCCTCCAGCTTCTTGGCCCAGGTCTGCTTTTTCAGCCCGCGCAGACTGGCCGCCTGCGCCTTGCTGCGCCCCTCGGCCAGCGCCTCGGCGAAGTTGGCGAACAGCACGGTGAACCACAGCCACAGCGCGATCGCCAGGATGAAGCCGGCCGGCGCCTCGCCCGCGCCGCCCAGCGCCTGCGCGAACAGCACCGTGGTCAGCAGGGCGCCCAGGTAGACCACGAACATCACCGGGTTGCGCCACTGCACCTGCGGTGCCAGCTTGCGCAGCGCGTCGATCAGCGCCTGCCGCACCAGGGTGCGGTCAAACAGCGCCAGGGATTTCTTGTCGGACATGGAACAGACTCCGATCGCTATTTATTTGAGAGCTGCTGGCGCTTGCCCGGCGGGCGCCGGTACTGCATCCAGTGCCATATTCAGGCGCAGCACGTGGACCCGCGGCTCGCCCAGCACACCGAGCACGCGCGGCTCGGTGTGGGCGGCCAGCAGGCGCTGCACCTGGGCTGGGTCCAGCCCGCGCGAGCGGGCCACGCGCGCCGCCTGGGCTTGGGCGTTGGCCACCGAGATGTGCGGGTCCAACCCCGAAGCCGAGGCCGTGACGGCATCCACCGGCACCGCAGCGCCTGCCGCCAGGCCGTTGGTCTGGCGGTAGGCGGCGGCGCGCTCGGTCACGCTGTCGATCAGGCCCTGGTTCGTCGGGCCCTGGTTGCTGCCGCCCGACGCGCCGGCGTTGTAGGGCACGGCCAGGCTCTTGCTGGCGTCCTGCGGGTCGGGCCCGACGGTGGCGCTGGGGCGCGGGTGAAAGTAGCCCGCGCCGCTGAAGGCCTGCCCGATCAGTGCCGAGCCGACCACGGCGCCGCCGTGCTCGATCAGGCTGCCGCTGGCCTGGCGCGGCAGCACCAGCTGCGCCACGCCGGTGGTCAGCAGCGGATAGGCCAGGCCGGTGACCAGGGCGACGAAGACCGCGCCGCGCAGGCACGGGCCGAGCAGGCCGGCCAGCGGCGAGGCGGCGGCGGCAGGCGCCAGGGGCGCGGTGGGGGTCAGGGTGTTCATGGTGGGGGTGCTCATGGGGTGTTGTTCCCGTCCAAGGGCATCGTGCGTCAGGGCGTCAGCTGCCCGGCCGTCATCTGCAACTGCTCGACCAGCGGGCCCAGCGCCAGCGCCGGCAGGAACGTGAGGCCACCGACCACCAGCACCACGAACACCAGCAGGCCCATGAACAGCGGCGTGGCGGTGGGGAAGGTGCCCGGGCCGACGGCCACGGTCTTCTTGGCCGCCAGCGAACCGGCCACGGCCAGCATCGGCAGCAGGGTCAGGTAGCGCCCGGCCAGCATGGCCAGGCCGATGGTGGTGTTGAAGAAGGGCGTGTTGGCGTTGAAGCCGGCAAAGGCCGAGCCGTTGTTGGCCGTGCCCGAGGTGTAGGCGTACAGCACCTCCGAGAAGCCGTGCGGCCCGCGGTTGGCCAGGCTGGCGCCGGTGTCCGGCCACAGCATGGCCAGCGCGGTGAAGCCCAGGATCGAGGCCGGGTGCGCCAGCACCGACAGCATCACCAGCTTGATCTCGCGCGCCTCGATCTTCTTGCCCAGGAACTCCGGCGTGCGTCCGATCATCATGCCGGCCAGGAACACGGTGAGGATGGCGTACTGGATCAGGTTGATCAGGCCCACGCCGTCGCCGCCGAAGACGCAGTTGAGCATCATCTGCGCCAGTGGCACGAAACCGCCCAGGGGCGTGAGCGAATCGTGCATGGCGTTGACCGAGCCGGTGGTCGCCGCCGTGGTGGTGGTGACGAACAGCGCGGTGTCGGCGATGCCGAAGCGCATCTCCTTGCCCTCCATGTTGCCGCCCGGCTGCGTGGCGCTCAGGCGCTGGTCGGCGCCGGCCTGGGTGAGCAGCGGGTTGCCGGCCTGTTCGGCGCCGTAGACCAGCGCCAGGAAGCCGACAAACATGATCAGGAAGGCGCCAAAGAACACCCAACCCTGCCGGCGCTTGAGCAGCATGTGACCCAGGGCGACGGTGAGCGCCGACGGGATCAGCAGCATCGACAGGATGTGCAGCAGGTTGGTCAGCGGCGTCGGGTTCTCGAACGGGTGCGCGGCGTTCATGCTGAAGAAGCCCCCGCCGTTGGTGCCGATGTGCTTGATGGTCTCGAAGCTGGCCACCGGGCCCAGGATGATCTGCTGGCGCGCGCCCTCCAGCGTGGTGGCCGTGGCCTGGCTGGTCAGGGTTTGTGGCATGCCCTGCCAGACGTAGACCAGCGCCATGACAAAGCACAGCGGCAGCATCACGCGCCAGAGCATGCGCATGAAGTCGACCCAGTAGTTGCCGATGTCCTGGCTGTCGGCGCGCGCCAGCGCCCGCACGAAGCCGCCCGCCGCCGCCACGCCGGCCGTGGCGCCGCAGAACATCAGGAAGGTGATGGCCCCCATCTGCGTGGCGTTGGACAGGCTGCTCTCGCCCGCATAGGCCTGCCAGTTGGTGTTGGTGATGAACGAGGCGGCGGTGTTGAAGGCCAGATCGGGCGCCTGCGCGGCGTTGCCCAAATCGTTCAGCGGCAGCCAGCCCTGCAGGCGCAGCACCAGGTAGCCCAGGCCCATCATGGCGGCGTTGGACAAGAGCAGCGCCAGGCCGTAGCGCGCCCAGCCCATGGTCTCGGCCGGATCGACCCCCAGGGCGCGGTAGCTCCAGCGCTCGGGCGCCCAGTGGCGCGGGTCGGTGAAGGCGTGCGCCAGCCAGCGCCCCATCGCGATCGCCAGACCGGTCATGACGGCCAGCACCAGCGCGAATTCAAGCAGGTTCAGTCCCATGGCCGCTCCTCACAGGCGCCGCAGCGCCAGCACCAGGGCGGCGGTGGCGGCAAAGAAGGCCAGCGTCAGGCCGACGAAGATCAGGTCTTGCATGCGGCGCTCCCGTCAGAACTGCTCGGGCCGCAGCAAGGCGTAGCCCAGGTAGACGAACAGGCCCAGCGCACCCGCGCCGGCCAGCCAGTAGATGAGGGACAGGCTGCTCATGCGCGGCCTCCCAGCGATGCGACGCCCATGCGGGCAGCTTCGACGACATGCATGTCATCACTCCTTCAGGTCAATGAAGGCGATGCTAGGTCGGCGGGCGTCAAGCCGTGGCAAAGCTTGCGCGGGTGCGCATCAAGAACGTGTCAAGACGCCGGCGGGCGGGGGCTGGTGGCGCGGCGGCGGGCCTACCAGTGGCCGGTTTCCATGCGGATCGCCACTTCGCAGTCGTCGAAGATCTCCAGCTTGGTGATCTTCACCCGCACGCCCTGCACGCCGGGCAGCTGCATCAGGCGCGCGCACAGCTTGCCGATCAGCGTTTCCAGCAGGTTCACGTGCTCGGCCGTGCATTCGTCGATCACGATCTGGCGCACCTTGCGATAGTCCAGCACGTGGTGGATGTGGTCGTCGCGCGGGTGCAGCGGCTGCGCGCCCAGGTGCAGCTCGGCGTCGACCTGGATCGGCTGCGGCGCCAGCTTCTCGTGCTCCAGGATGCCCAGGTTGGCGGCAAAGCGCAGGCCGCTCAGGTGCAGGCTCTGCTGGCCCAGTTCGGCGCGGGATTCGGTGGGCATGGGGCGATTCACCAGGGTTTGACGGCCACGCGCTCGACGCCGACCGAGGCGCTGTCGGGGTAGACGTCGGGCTTGCGCGTGGCCACGCGCGCGGCCTGCACCTCGGGGCGCGCCAGCACGGCGGCCAGCACGGCGTCGCACAGGGTTTCCTGTAGTTCGTGGTGCGCGCTGCCGACGATGGCGGCAATGCGCTCACGGATGAAGTCGTAGTTCAGCGTGTCGGCGATGTCGTCGCGTGCCGCCGCGGCGCGCTCCAGCCGCACGCACAGGTCGACGTCGAACCACAGGCGCTGCGGGCCGCTGCGCTCGAAATCGTGCACGCCGATGCGCACCGCCCGCTCGTGCCGGCGCAGGCTGAGCAGGCGGCAGTCGGTGGCCAGGCGCGGCTCCAGGGCGGCGAAGGCCAGCAGCATCGAATTCATGGCGCGGCCCCCGGCACCAGCCCCTGATCCACGGCAAACATCACGTCGCGCGCCAGCGGCACCAGGTGCTGGCCGTTGTCGGCCTGCAGGGTGGTGCCGTTCAGCGCCGGCGTCTCGGCAATGAACACGGCGCAGCGCGCCACCTGCGCCGGATCGAGCGGCTCGCGCAGCAGGTTGACGCGGCTGGCGCGGTCAAAGTTGCCTTGCGTCTGCGGCCCGCTCAGGTACATCAGCCCCGGCGACAGCCCGCACACCCGCAGCCACGGCGCCAGCGCCTGCGCCTGCAACGCCACGCTTTGCGCCAGCGCCAGCTTGCTGACGGTGTAGGAAAAATAGTCCGGGTTCAGGTTGTGCACCTTCTGGTCCAGCACGTGCACCACGCTGTGAGCGCCGCCGCTGGGCTGGCCTGCCTCGGCCAGCGCCGCGGCCAGCCCGCCGGCCAGCAGCAGCGGCGTGGCGGTGTTGGTGCAGAAGTGATCGAACAGGCCGCTGGCGCTTACCGAGAGCGCGTTATCTGCTTCAAAAACAGAAGCATTGTTGACGATGCAGTGGGGCAGCGCGCCAGCCTGCCTCCGCGCCTGGGCGAGCAAATCCTGCGCGGCCTCGGGCGCCCGGAGGTCGGCGCGCAGCAGCCAGCAGCGCCGCCCCAGCGCCTCGACCTCGGCCTGCAGCGCGCGTGCCTGGTCTTCGGAATGGCGGTAATGCGCCAGCACGTCCCAGCCGGCGCGGGCAAAGTGCAGGCTGATCTGGCGCCCCAGCCGGCGCGCGGCGCCGGTGACCAGCACGGCACGGGCGGGTGGCGAGGCGGGCAGGGCGGGCGCGGACATGGGGCGGCATTGTCGGGCAAAACGCCGGCCCGGCCGGTCGCGCCGGCCATGGCCCACAATGCCGGCCGTGTCTTCGATTCCCGATTCCCCACCGGCGCGCGACGAGCTGCCGACGCTGATCGCGCGCCAGATCGCTGCCGCCGGCGGCTGGCTGCCGTTCGAGCGCTTCATGCACCTGGCCCTGTACGCGCCGGGCCTGGGCTATTACGCGCATGGCTCGCCCAAGTTCGGCACGCTGCCTGCGTCGGGCAGCGACTTCGTCACCGCGCCCGAGCTGTCGCCGCTGTTCGCCCGCGCGCTGGCCGTGCAGGTGGCCGACAGCCTGGCCGCCACCGGGACCGACGAGGTGTGGGAGTTCGGCGCCGGCTCGGGCGCGCTGGCGGCGGGCTTGATCGAGGCGCTGGACGCGCTGGGCCAGCCGCTGGCGCGCTACACCATCGTCGACGTGTCGGGCGCGCTGCGGGCGCGCCAGCGCCAGCGCCTGGCCGCCCACGGCGCGCGCGTGGCCTGGGCCGACGCGCTGCCGCCGGCGCTGCGCGGCGTGGTGGTCGGCAACGAGGTGCTGGACGCCATGCCCGTCACCCTGCTGGCGCGCCAGGGCGGCCAGTGGCGCGAGCGCGGCGTGATCGTTGATGTATCGAATCAGGCTCCAGCGACCGACAGGCGAGCGCCAGCAGCTATCAAAACAGAAGCAATCCGTTTTGCCTGGGCCGACCGCCCGACGGCGTTGCGCCCGCCGGTGGAGGTGGACGGCGCGCACGACTACGTGACCGAGCTGCACCCGCAGGCGCACGCCTTCGTCGCCACCGTGGCCGAGGCGCTGCGGCGCGGCGGCGCTGGCGCGGCCTACTTCATCGACTACGGTTTTCCCGAGGCCGAGTACTACCACCCGCAGCGCAGCGGCGGCACCCTGGTGTGCCACCGCGCGCACCGGGTGGACGACGATCCGCTGGCCGACGTGGGCGACAAGGACATCACCGCGCATGTCAACTTCACCGGCGTGGCGCTGGCCGCGCAGGACGCCGGGCTGGACGTGCTGGGCTACACCAGCCAGGGGCGCTTTCTGCTCAACCGCGGCATCGCCCAGGCACTGGCCGAGGCCGACCTGCCCACGCGCGCCAACGCCATGAAGCTGCTGGACGAGCACGAGATGGGCGAGCTGTTCAAGGTCATCGGCCTGGCCACGCCCGGCCATCCGCCGGCGCGCGGCTTCGCCCAGGGCGACCGCACGCACCGGCTGTAGAGGGCGGTGGCGTGATTCGCTGGGTGATCGTGGTGTTCCTGGCGCTGGTGCTGATCAGCGGCCTGTCGCCGCTGCTGCGCCGGCTGGGCATCGGCCGGCTGCCGGGGGACTTTCACTTTCGGCTGTTCGGGCGCGAGTGGTCGATCCCGGTCACCAGCACCCTGCTGCTCAGCGCCGTCGCCAGCCTGATCGCGCGCTATTTCTGAGCCTAGAAACGGCAGTTGAACGCGCCCGCCAGTGCCGTGATCGGCGTGCCAGGCAAGGCGCGAGGACGCCGCAGGCTACTGCCTGCAAGAACGAGCAACGACGCATGGCGCGGCGAGCGCGGTGCTGGTGGGTGCGTAGCGCGCTCACCTGTTCGGTGAACGTCATCGAAGCCACAAACGCCAACATTCGCGCGGCTTTGGCGATGATTGCAAGCGGTCAACTGCCGTTTCTAGGCTGAGCCCTTGGTGGGCCCCGGTGCGACCGCAAGTCCGGTCGGTCCTTTGGGTCATGGCGAGGCGCCGCGGCCATCCAGGGCGGCGTCGGTGCTGGCGAAGCGCTCGCTGGATCGCCACGCGGCTGCGCCGCTCGCGATGACGGCTGGGGTCATGGGCGGCCCTGGCGCCCTACCGAGCAGGTTCGTCGAGGCGCTCACGCCCCGGCACGCGCGCCAGCAGCCGCAGGTCGGGGCCGACGCGCTCGACGCCATGCCAGGCAAAGGCCGGGCCCTCGTCCAGGCTGCCCAGCGGCCCCAGCGCGGCGATGCCGGCGCCTTCGCCCAGCAGGCGCGGGGCCAGGTACAGCAGCAGCTCGTCGACCAGGCCGGCGCGCAGCAGCGCGCCGTTGAGCCGGTGGCCGGCTTCCACGTGCAGCTCGTTGATTTCGCGCCGGGCCAGCCGCGCCAGCAGGGCGGCCAGGTCGACCCGGCCGTCCGTGCCCGGCAGCGCCAGCAGCTGCGCGCCGCGCGCCCGCAAGGGCTGCTGTCGCGCCTCGTCGGTCACCGCCGTGGCGATGAAGACGCGGCGGTCGGCCACCTGCCACAGCCGCGCATCCAGCGGCGTGCGCAGGGCGCTGTCGACGATGACCAGCGCCGGCTGGCGCGCGATGCCGGGCAGGCGCACGTTCAGCAGCGGGTCGTCGCCCAGCACGGTGCCGATGCCGGTCAGCACGGCGCAGGCGCGCGCCCGCCAGGCCTGGCCGTCATCCCGCGCGGCGGGCGAGGTGATCCACTGGCTGCGGCCGTCGGGCAGGGCGGTGCGCCCGTCCAGCGAGCTGGCGGCCTTCAGCCGCACCCAGGGCGTGCCGCGCGCCATGCGGCTGAAAAAACCCAGGTTCAGCTCGCGCGCGGCCTCGGCCACGGCCGGCGGCCCCAGCGCCACCTCGACACCGGCGGCGCGCAGCCGCTGCAGGCCCTGGCCACCCACGCGCGGGTTCGGGTCTTGCAAAGCGGCCACCACGCGGCGCACGCCGGCGGCGGCCAGCGCGTCGCAGCAGGGCCCGGTGCGGCCCTGGTGGGCGCAGGGCTCCAGCGTCACGTAGGCGGTGGCGCCGGCGCTGGCGTGGCCGCGCGCGGCGGCGTCGCGCAGCGCCATGACCTCGGCGTGCGCCTGGCCGACCGCCTGTGTGAAGCCTTCGCCGATCAGCGTGCCGGCGGCGTCCACCAGCACGCAGCCGACCGCCGGGTTGGGCGGCGCGATCAGGCGCGCGCGCTCGGCCAGCGCCAGCGCGCGGCGCATCATGTCGTGGTCGAAGACGCTCAGCATGGCTGTGGCCATTCAGCGCCGCGCCTGCGCCACCTTGATGCGCAATGTTTGCACCGGGTGGCCGGCCATCGCCAGCGCCGCCTGCAGCGCCGGCGCCAGCTGGCGCAGCTTGGCGGCCGCCGCGTTGTGGGGCGCCAGCAGCGTCCAGGCCTCGCCCTCGGGCGCGCCGGCCTGCACCAGCGGGCGCAGGGCCGGCGGCAGCAGCGGCCGCACCACGGCCAGGCGCGCGGCCGATTCGGCCGCCAGGCGGCTCAGGTGCGCCAGCGTGGGCGCTTCGGCCACGGCCTGCTGCAGTGAAATGGCGGGACGGGTGGAGGACATCACGGAAGGCGGCGTGCACCAATTTGGCGGGCATTATCCCCGCCGCCGACCGGCAGTTAAAATGCCCGGTTGCCACGCGATACCGGGGCGCGCCACCTGCCAGGCTCGTTCATGGCGGCAGCCAGGCCCCAGGTTCGCGTCATTTTGACCTTTTTGGGACAGTCGATCGCCGTTCGGCGCGCCTCCACGGAGCGCCGCGGCGGCCGCGCACGCATGGCCACCATCCTCACCAAGATTTTCGGCAGCCGCAACGACCGCCTGCTCAAGCAATACCGCAAGACCGCCGCCGCCATCAACGCGCTGGAGCCGGCGCTGGAAAAGCTGAGCGACGACGAGCTGCGCGCCAAGACCGACGAGTTCCGCCAGCGCGTGGCCGGCGGCGAAGAGCTCGACAAGCTGCTGCCCGAGGCCTTTGCCGTGGTGCGCGAAGGCTCCAAGCGCGTCATGAAGATGCGCCACTTCGACGTTCAGCTGGTGGGCGCCATGGCGCTGCACGAGGGCAAGATCGCCGAGATGCGCACCGGCGAGGGCAAGACCCTGACCGCCACGCTGGCGGTGTACCTGAACGCGCTGTCGGGCCGGGGCGTGCACGTGGTCACCGTCAACGACTACCTGGCCGGCCGCGACGCCGAATGGATGGGCCGGCTCTACAACTTCCTGGGCCTGACGGTGGGCGTCAACCTGCCGCAGATGCCGCGCGAGCAGAAGCAGGCCGCCTACAACGCCGACATCACCTACGGCACCAACAACGAGTTCGGCTTCGACTACCTGCGCGACAACATGGTGTACGAGCCGGCCGACCGCGTGCAGCGCCCGCTCAACTACGCCATCGTCGACGAGGTCGACTCGATCCTGATCGACGAGGCGCGCACGCCGCTGATCATCAGCGGCCAGGCCGAGGACCACACCGCGCTGTACCTGGCCATCAACGCCATCGTGCCGCTGCTGACGCGGCAGGAGGGCGAGGCCGACCCGCGCACCGGCGAGGGCGTCACCAAGCCGGGCGACTTCACCGCCGACGAGAAATCGCACCAGGTGTTCCTGACCGAGCAGGGCCACGAGACCGCCGAGCGCGTGCTGGCCGAGCGCGGCCTGATCCCGCCCGGCGCCAGCCTGTACGACGCGGCCAACATCACGCTGATGCACCACCTCAACGCCGCCCTGCGGGCGCACCACCTGTTCCACCGCGACCAGCATTACGTGGTGCAGCAGGGCGAGCATGGGCCCGAGATCGTGATCGTCGACGAATTCACCGGCCGCCTGATGAGCGGGCGCCGCTGGAGCGACGGCCTGCACCAGGCGGTGGAGGCCAAGGAGGGCGTGCCGATCCAGGCCGAGAACCAGACGCTGGCCTCGATCACCTTCCAGAACTACTTCCGCCTCTACAAGAAGCTGTCCGGCATGACCGGCACCGCCGACACCGAGGCCTACGAGTTCCAGGACATCTACGGCCTGGAGACCGTGGTCATCCCGCCCAACAAGCCCAGCAAGCGTGACGACCAGCTGGACCGCGTCTACAAAACCACCAAGGAAAAGTACGACGCGGCGATCGCCGACATTCGCGAATGCCATGCCAGCGGCCAGCCGGTGCTGGTGGGCACCACGTCCATCGAGAACTCCGAAATCATCGCCACTCTGCTGGAAAAGGAGAAGCTGCCGCACCAGGTGCTCAACGCCAAGCAGCACGCGCGCGAGGCCGACATCGTGGCCCAGGCCGGCCGGCCCAAGATGATCACCATCGCCACCAACATGGCGGGCCGCGGCACCGACATCGTGCTGGGCGGCAACGTCGAGAAGGCGGTGCAGGCGCTGGAGGCCGACCCGTCGCTGGACGACGCCGCGCGCGCGGCCAGGGCCGAGGAGCTGCGCGCCCAGTGGCAGAAGGACCACGAGCTGGTCAAGTCGCTGGGCGGGCTGCGCATCATCGCCACCGAGCGGCACGAAAGCCGCCGCATCGACAACCAGCTGCGCGGCCGCTCCGGCCGCCAGGGCGACCCGGGCTCCTCGCGCTTCTACCTCAGCCTGGACGACGCGCTGATGCGCATCTTCGCCGGCGACCGCGTGCGCGCCATCATGGACAAGCTCAAGATGCCCGAGGGCGAGGCCATCGAGGCCGGCATCGTCACCCGCAGCATCGAAAGCGCGCAGCGCAAGGTCGAGGCGCGCAACTTCGACATCCGCAAGCAGCTGCTGGAGTACGACGACGTCTCCAACGACCAGCGCAAGGTCATCTACCAGCAGCGCAACGAAATCCTGGACGCGCAAGACCTGTCGGCCCAGATCGCCGGCCTGCGCGAAGGCTGCTTCACCGATCTGGTGCGCCAGTTCGTGCCGGCGGAATCGGTCGAGGAGCAGTGGGACATCGCCGGCCTGCAGAAGGTGCTGGCCGACGACTGGCACATCGAGCTGCCGCTGCGCCAGCAGGTCGAATCGTCCTCCGCCATCACCGACGACGACCTCCTGGAGACCGTGCTCAAGGCCGCCGACGAGGCCTATGCCGCCAAGGTGGCCCAGGTCGGCGCCGAGAACTTCGGCCCCTTCGAGCGCGCCGTGCTGCTGCAGGCCATCGACACCCACTGGCGCGAGCATCTGTCGGCGCTCGACTACCTGCGCCAGGGCATCCACCTGCGCGGCTACGCGCAAAAGCAGCCCAAGCAGGAATACAAGCGCGAGGCCTTCGAGCTGTTCGGCCAGTTGCTGGACGTGATCAAGAACGAGGTCACCCGCGTGCTGATGACCGTGCGCATCGAAAGCCCCGAAGAAGCCGGCCAGGGCGCCGCCGCCATGGAACAGCGCGCCGAACACATCAGCAACGTCACCTACACCGCCCCCACCGAGACCGGCGAGCCCGAAACCGTGCCCGAGTCCCAGGCGCGCGGCGGCGCCGCCCTGGCCGGCGGCGCGGCGGCGGCCGTGCCGCGCGTCGGCCGCAACGACCCCTGCCCCTGCGGCAGCGGCAAGAAGTACAAGCACTGCCACGGCGCGTTGGCTTGATTGAGGCCCCCCTGAATCGCCGCGCAGCCTGGTGGTGCTCGCCGCCGCGGGCGGCAGCCCCTCGGCCCGTCCAGACCTGCGCGGGCAGGTCTGGAGCCGCGGGCCTCAGCCCCCACTGCCGCGCGAGGGGGGGCACCGCCAGCGCCCGGCACAGGTGCGGGCACGGCGGTCGCTGGCCAAAAGCGTCCCCTTGCTCTGCGGGAGCGGGCGCCAAGATCATCAAGCTTACTCCTGATTTCATAGCTGCTGGCGCTCGACTGGTGGGCGCCAGAGGCTGATTTCTTTTGCAAACCGCTGACCGGAGAACCCCGCCATGCCCGTCCACCTGACCGCTCCCGATCCCGCGCAACTGCACCCGGTCGCCGGCGTGCGCATCGGCGTGGCCGAAGCCGGCATCCGCAAGGCCGGTCGCAAGGACCTGACCGTGCTGCTGCTTCAGGAGGGCGCCAGCGTCGGCGGCGTGTTCACGCAAAACCGCTTCTGCGCCGCGCCGGTGCAAATCTGCCGCCAGCACCTGCAGGCCGGCGCCGCGGTGCGCGCCATCGTCGTCAACACCGGCAACGCCAACGCCGGCACGGGCGAGGACGGCCTGGCGCGCGCGCGCCGCACCTGCGACGCGCTGGCCGGCCTGCTGAAGATCGAGCCCGCCCAGGTGCTGCCGTTTTCCACCGGCGTCATCATGGAGCCGCTGCCGGTCGATCGCATCGAAGCCGGCCTGCCCGCCGCCATCGCCGACGCGCAAGGCCCGCACTGGGCGCGCGCCGCCGAAGGCATCATGACCACCGACACCGTGCCCAAGGCCGCCAGCGCGCAGGCCCTGGTGGGCGGCGCCACCGTCACCATCACTGGCATCAGCAAGGGCGCCGGCATGATCCGCCCCAACATGGCCACCATGCTGGGCTTTCTGGCCACCGACGCCGCCATCGACCCGGCCCTGATGGCGCAGCTGGCGCGCGAGCTGGCCGACGGCTCCTTCAACCGCATCACCATCGACGGCGACACCTCCACCAACGACTCCTTCGTCGTCATCGCCACCCACCGGGCGGGCAACCCGCCCGTCAAGGCGCTCGACTCGGCCGACGGCCAGGCCCTCAAGGCCGCCATGCTGAGCGTGGCGCGCCAGCTGGCGCAGGCCATCGTGCGCGACGGCGAAGGCGCCACCAAGTTCATCACCGTGCAGGTCGACGGCGGCCAGAGCGCCGCCGAATGCCGCCAGGTGGCCTATGCCATCGCGCACTCGCCGCTGGTCAAGACCGCCTTCTTCGCCAGCGACCCCAACCTGGGCCGCATCCTGGCCGCCGTCGGCTACGCCGGCATCCAGGACCTCGACCAGACCCGCATCGAGCTGCACCTGGACGACGTGCACGTGGCCACCCGAGGCGGCCGCCACCCCGACTACCGCGAGGAAGACGGCCAGCGCGTGATGAAGCAAAGCGAAATCACCGTGCGCGTGCACCTGGGCCGCGGCAGCGCCAGCGACACCGTCTGGACCTGCGACCTGAGCCACGACTACGTCAGCATCAACGCCGACTACCGGTCTTGAT
>Ga0116175_1000441_pt1 | contig 29304 bp, 29 predicted proteins | sample AD_UKC125_MetaG_FD_89802 | JGI IMG/M metagenome (GOLD analysis project Ga0116175, IMG submission 89802) | Active sludge microbial communities of municipal wastewater-treating anaerobic digesters from USA - AD_UKC125_MetaG | ecosystem: Engineered > Bioreactor > Anaerobic > Digestate | place: USA... | reverse complement strand
TCGATCTGGGTCGAGGTGATGTCCTCGTATTCCACTTCGGCTTCGGCCAGCGCGGTCTTTTCGACCGGGGACCACATCACCGGCTTGGCGCCGCGATAGATCATCCCGGTTTCGGCGAACTTCAGCAGTTCGGCAACGATGGTGCCTTCCGCTTCCGGATCCATCGTCAGGTAGGGCTTGTCCCAGTTGCCGAGGATGCCTAGCCGCTTTACCTGCTCGCGCTGCACGTTGACCCAGTTCTGGGCATAGGCGCGGCATTCGGCCCGGAACTCGATCGGGTCGACCTGGTCCTTGTCGAGCTTCTTCTTGCGGTACTGCTCCTCGATCTTCCATTCGATCGGCAGGCCGTGGCAGTCCCACCCCGGAACATAGGGCGCGTCCTTGCCCAGCAGGCTTTGGGTGCGGCAGACCATGTCCTTCAGGATGTGGTTCAGCGCGTGGCCGATGTGCATGTCGCCGTTGGCATAGGGCGGGCCGTCATGCAGGATGAACTTCTCGCGCCCAGCGCGCGCCTCGCGCAGCTTGGCGTACAGCCCCTGCGCTTCCCAGCGCGCGAGAATGCCCGGCTCCTTCTGGGGAAGGCCGGCCTTCATCGGGAAGTCCGTTTTGGGCAGGAAGACGGTGGAACGCCAGTCCGCCTTGGTCGTATCGTCGCGCTGTTCAGTCATAGCGCGCGGGCCTTAGCCCGAGCGGGGCCTTTGCGCTAGTCCCGCGCCGCTTGGGCGCCCGCGGCCGAAAGGTCAGACCTCGATCCGGTCGGCGTAGAGCAGGCGGCCGCCGGAAAGGTTCCACAGCGCCTCGTTGAACTGGTCCGGCGCCATGGCGAAGCAGCCTTCGGAGCGGCCCAGCTTGCCCTGCTTGGCGATCAGCCCCGGCGAGGCATACCAGGCCGGGTGCATCACGATGGCCCGGTCGAGCGCGTTGGAATTGTCCTGATCCAGCCCTTCGAGGCGGATCGAGGTGCCGTACTTGCCGTTGTACCACTCACAGGTGAGGTAGGCCCCGCGCGAGGTCGCTTCCGAACCCGGCACGTTCGAGAAGTCCTGCAGGAAGCCCGAATGGTCGCGGTCCGACCCGCGCCCGTGGGCGACGTAGAACGAGCGGATCGTCCCGCCTTCCAGGTTCACGAAGTGGAAGCGCGGCAGGGTGGAAGGCCGGGCGAAGTCGGCAATGCCGACGATGTCGCGCCGCCAGACCCTGGCGCCGGCCCGCTCGATCTCGCGCGCGGCAATCTCCAGAAGCTTGCGGTCATAGGCCGGGTTGGGTTCGATAACCGTGGGCAGGGCAGGGACGGGGGGCGGCGGCGGCGCCTCCGGCGCCAGGCCGAACGCCCGGTCAAAATCCTGCAGGAAATCCTGGGCAGCCGCACGGGCCGGCAGGGCAAGCATCGCCCCCGCCGCCAGCGAGCCCTTGATCAGATCGCGCCGGTTCACCCCAGTCATGCCCTGTGGATAACCCGAATCACCCGCCCAAGGGAAGGGGGTTGATCGCATGTCACCGGCCCGGCGTTGCCATGCGCGCCAGGGCTTCGCCGTCGACCCGCATGACTGTCCAGTCGTCCATGAAGCGTGCCCCGAGGCTCTGGTAGAGGCCGATCGCCGGGGCGTTCCAGTCGAGCACCGACCATTCCAGGCGGGCGCAGCCGCGCTCGACAGTGAGGGCGGCGAGGTGCGCCAGCAGCGCCTTGCCCAGCCCCGCACCGCGCGCGGCGGGCCGCACGAACAGGTCTTCCAGATAGATGCCGGGACGCCCCTCGAAGGTCGAGAAGCTGTGGAAGAACAGGGCGAATCCCTGCGCCGCGCCGTCCAGTTCGCCGATCACCACTTCGGCCATGGGGTGGGGACCGAACAGGTGGCGGCCCAGCTCCGCCTCGTCGAAGCGGACTTCGTGGGCCAGTTTCTCGTATTCGGCCAGGGCGCGGATCAGTTCGGCGATCAGCGGCAGGTCGAATTGCCGGGCGGGGCGGATGGCAAGGGTCATGAAGGCCCGATAGACGAGCCGCGCGGACGGCTCAACGCCGGTGGATCACCATCGAATCGCCCCTCAGCTCGACCTTGCCAAGTTTGCGCAGCACCGATTGGCCGAGCAGGTTGGTCGACAGGCCGCGCATCACCACGGCGTCCACGTCGCGGAATTCCTGCCCCGCGACGACCAGCTCGTCGAGCCTGACGGCGGCGCCGTAGCCCACCCCGGATGCGGTCTGGGCCATCGGCTCGAAATCGCCGTCGACCAGCATGATCCCCAGGTTCTCGGCCTCTGCCTCGGTGATCGCTACCATGTCCGCGCCGGTATCGACCAGGAAGGCGACGTCGCTGCCGTTGGCGCTGGCGACCAGGCGGAACTGGCCGCTGCCATCGCGCCTGAGCACCATGGCCTCGGCAGCTTCAAGCCGGGGAGCGGGCGTTTCCGCAGCGCCCGGATCGGCGGGGGCTGGATCCTGACGGGGCGCACCGACGCCGAGCACGACGGCCAGCAGGCTCATCGCGCCGATCGCGCCAAGGGCAATGGCAAGCAGGCGGTACATCCAAGCCCTTGTAAGGCCAAGGTCTTACCGCTTCGCAAACGCCTCTGCCCCGTGGCGCGATGGCTGGGCGCCTCAGGCGGCGGGGTCTGCCTGAACGGCCTCAAGCTCGGCGGCCTTGGCTTCGACCAGGCCGACGATATGGTCGAGCATCGCCTCGCTCTGCACGTGGTGGTCGGTCACGCCCGACAGGTAGACCATGTGCTTGCCATTGCCGCCGCCGGTCACGCCGATATCGGTCTCGCGCGCTTCGCCCGGGCCGTTGACGACGCAGCCCAGCACCGACAGGCTCATCGGCGTCTTGATGTGCGACAGGCGGCTTTCCAGCGCCTCGACCGTGCGGATCACGTCAAAGCCCTGCCGCGCGCAGCTTGGGCAGGAGACGATTCGCACGCCCCGGGTGCGTAGGCCCAGTCCCTTCAGGATTTCAAACCCGACGCGCACTTCCTCTTCCGGTTCCGCCGAAAGCGAGACGCGGATCGTGTCCCCGATCCCGGCCCAGAGCAGGTTGCCGATGCCGATAGAGCTTTTCACCGTGCCGCCGATCAGTCCGCCCGCCTCGGTAATGCCCAGATGCAGCGGGCAATCGACCGCATCGGCGAGGCCATTGTAGGCGGCCACCGCCAGGAACACGTCGCTGGCCTTCACCGCCACCTTGTATTCGTGGAAATCGTGGTCCTGCAGCAGCTTGATGTGATCGAGCGCGCTTTCGACCAGCGCCTCGGGGCAGGGCTCGCCGTACTTTTCCAGGAGGTCCTTCTCCAGGCTGCCGGCATTGACGCCGATGCGGATCGCGCAGCCATTGGCCTTGGCGGCGCGGACCACTTCGGCCACGCGGTCGCTGGAACCGATGTTGCCGGGGTTGATGCGCAGGCAGGCGGCGCCTGCGTCCGCGGCTTCGAGCGCGCGCTTGTAGTGGAAATGGATGTCGGCGATCAGCGGTACCCGCGCCGCTTTCGCGATCTTGCCGAGGGCCGCCGTGCTCGCCTCGTCCGGGCAGGAGACGCGGATCAGGTCCGCGCCCGCATCCTCGCAGCGCCGGATCTGGTCGATCGTCGCGACCGCATCGCTGGTCAGGGTGTTGGTCATGGTCTGGACCGTGATCGGCGCATCGCCGCCCACAGGCACGGTGCCGACCATGATTTGCCGGCTCTTGCGGCGCTGGATATCGCGCCAGGGTCTGATCGAGGACATGGGGGCCATATAGAGGCTGGCTTGCCATGCCGCAATCGAGGCGGGATAGGTCCTTTCGTGCAGTACGATCCCACCCGCCTGGCCCTGTTCCACCCCGAACGGCAGCAGCCGCTCGATCCGGGACTGGTCGCGCCGGGCAGCGACGGGCTGGCGGCGGAACTGGCGCGGCTGGCCTATTTCCGGTTCGAGAGCGATCCTGCAGCCCTGCTGGCCGCGCTCCACGCACTGGGGCTGGCGGAGGTTGGCCTGCTGCACGATCCCGCGATGGGCAGCCAAGGCTTCGCCGCGCTGGATGGTGCCGGTACGGTCTGGATCGCTTTTCGCGGGACGCAGCCCGATTCGCTGCGGGATCTGGCCACCGATGCCCGCGCCTGGCCGCGCGAATGGCCGGGGGGCGGGCGGGTTCATGCCGGTTTCGCGCGGGCCTGGCTGGGGCGCGGGAGCGAGGGGATTGCCGCGCAGGTTGCCGCTTGGCTGCGCGACCGGCCTTGCCGCCGGATTCTCGCCACCGGGCACAGCCTCGGCGGCGCGCTCGCAACCCTGCTGGCGGCGGACGACGCGCGGGCCGAACTGGTCACTTTCGGCAGCCCTCGTGTCGGAGACCGGGCCTTTGCCGCGCGCTTCGAGGGGCGGGCCGTGCGGCGGTATGCCGAATGCTGCGATCTGGTCGCGCGGGTTCCGCCGCAGCCGCCCTATGCCCACGTCGGCGTGCTGCACCACGTCGACCGGCAAGGCCAGGTTAGCGTCGCGCCGGACGAGCCCCTGATCGCTGCCGACCGCCGCGCCGGCTCGCTTGCCTACCTGCGCCGCCATGCCTGGCGGCCCGGCAACGTGCTGCTGCGCAGCCTCGCCGATCACGCGCCGATCAACTACGTTTCGGCGGTGCTGGGCCTGCGCGAGGGCTAGAGCATCCGCGCGAACAGGAATTCGGGATCGAGCTGCTCGCCCACCCTGAACGTGATGTCGGCAACCTTGGCGAAGCCATAGCGCTGGTAGAATCGGTGCGCGCCGAAATTCTCCGAATAGACCGAGATCTGCACCTCGTCCGCGCCGCGCGCGGCGAACTCGGCCATGGCCCAGTCCATCAGTGCCCCGCCGATGCCCTGCCCGGTCGCTTGCGGAGCGGTGTAGAGCTGCTTCAGTTCCATCACCCGGCTGCCCCGCGCATGCTCGGGAAAGCCGCAGCCGAGGCCCAGCTTGCAGAAGCCGATCAGCTGCCCGCCCGCCTCGGCAAGACGATAGAGCCGCGCCGGGTTGGCCAGTTCGGCGGCGATGGCAGGTTCTTCCAGCGCTTCGGCAAGGAACGCGGCAAGGTCTTCCGCCCGGTAAAGCTCCCCGAACTTGGCGACGAACGAATCGATGGCAAGGCGCGACAGGGCCGGGATGTCGGCCTGTGTGGCGGGGTGCAGCAAGGTTCCGGTCACAGGGTTCTCGTCATGAACAGGCTGAACGGGTCCGGGGCATAGTCGCCGAAGGGGCCGCATTCGGCGAACCCATGGCTTTCGTACAGCCGCCGCGCGGGAAGGAACTGGTCCGGAGCGCCGGTTTCCAGGCTGACGCGGCGATAGCCGCGCTCCCGTGCGACGTCCAGCAACCGAGCCAGCACCGCCTTGCCCGCGCCGCGCCCCCGGTAGTCCGGATGGGCGCGCATCGATTTCAGCTCGCCATGATCCGGCGCGAGCTGCTTGATGGCTCCGCAGGCGGCCAGGTTCGGGCCGTCCCACGCGGAATAGAACGTCACGTCGGCAGAGCGCAGGCGCTCGATCGGCATGGCGTGGACGCTTTCCGGTGGCGACCACTGGTGCATTTCGTCGAGGTGCAGGCGCAGCAGCGCGGCGACCTCTTCGCCGGTCAGGTCGTCCTCGCGGATGGCATAGTCGGGCATGGGCGATCTCTGCTATGCGCGGGCCATGAAGACAAGCACCGCTTTGAAGCTCGCCGCCACCGCCGCCATCGCTCTCGCACTGGGGGCAGCCGCCCAGGCCAGGCCCGCCAAGCCGCGCTGGTCCATCGCGATCCACGGCGGGGCGGGGACGATGACCCGCGAGGCGATGACGCCCGGGAAGGAAGCCGAATACCGCGCCGCGCTCGACCGGGCGCTGGCGGCCGGGACGGCGGTGCTCGAACGCGGCGGCAGCGCAATGGACGCGGTCGAGGCGGCGGTGGTGGTGATGGAGGATGATCCGCACTTCAACGCCGGGCGCGGCGCGGTCTTCACCTGGGATGGCGTCAACGAGCTGGACGCGGCGATCATGGACGGTCGTACCCGCGCCGCCGGGGCGGTGACCGGCGTCACCCGCACGAAGAACCCGGTCCGCCTCGCCCGCGCGGTGATGGCCGATGGCCGCCACGTCTTCCTGAGCGGCGCGGGCGCGGACCAGTTCGCGGGCGAAAAGGGGCTGGAACAGGTCGACCCTGCGTGGTTCGCCACGCCCGAACGCCGCCGCCAGCTGGACGAGATGAAGGCGAAGGAGCTGTCGTCCTATGACGTCGACCGCAAGTTCGGCACGGTCGGCGCGGTGGCGCTCGATACGTCGGGGCACGTCGCGGCGGCGACCTCGACCGGAGGGATGACCGGCAAGCGCTGGGGCCGGATCGGCGATGCCCCGGTGATTGGCGCGGGCACCTATGCCGATGACCGGGCCTGCGCGGTCAGCGCGACCGGATCGGGCGAGTATTTTATCCGCGCCGGGGTGGCGCACGAGATCTGCGCACGGCTGCGGTTTCGCAAGGAAAGCGCCCAGCAGGCCGCCAACGCGGTGATCGCGGAGGTCGGCTCGCTCGGCGGGGATGGCGGGGTGATCGTGGTAACGCCGCGCGGCGAGGCGGTGTTCGCGCAGAACACCCCTGGCATGTACCGCGCCCGCGCGACAAGCGCCGGGGTGCGGCAGGTGGCGATCTTCAGGCAGGACTAGGTAATTTGACTTAGCTGGTGGGCAGGCCTAGCCTCTCCCCACTTTTGGTGCCGGAATTGGTACGGGTCGCCCGACTCCAGGGGAGAATGGGCGCAAACTCCGCGCAGGACGCACGGGGAAGCGCTCCAACAGGAGGATGACCATGAAAGCATTCCGCTGCGCGGCCCTTGCGGCCGCATCGCTGACCCTTGCCTTCGCCGCACCCGCCATGGCCGACGATCCCTGGCCGGTCGAATCCGGCGACTATGTCGAAGTCTCGATGATCGCGGTCGATGACGGCGCCGACCTGCAATACATGAACCACCTGGCCGGGCAGTGGCGCAAGGGGCAGGACTTCGCCAAGGCGCAGGGCTGGATTTCGGGCTACGAGATTCTCGCCAACCAGAACAAGCGCCCGGGAGAGCCCGATTACTACCTGATCACCCGCTTCCCGCGCTTTGCCGACAAGGCCGAAGAAAAGAAGCGCGATGATGCCTACTTCGCCCATATGCAATCGACCACGGCGGCGATGCAGGCCGGATCGGCCGAGCGTTCGAAGTACCGCCGGCAGCTGGGTAGCCAGCTGCTGCGCGCACTGACCTGGAAGCAGAAGTAAGGCCAATGGAAACCCTGAAATCCGGGCGGCGCGTGCCGCCCGGATTTCAGGTAAACTTGTCGGCCTTGCGCTTGCCCATCCGCATGCCTGCCTCCAGCCGCGCGCGCAGCTGGGTGTAATAGGCCTCCAGGAAAGCGCGCTCGTCGCCCGCGCCGGGGTTCCAGCCGATCTTGCGGCAGATCGCCTCGTGCACCGAAACCAGCGCCTCGCGCCGGTTCTCGCGCAGGACGCGCTCCAGCGTCTGAAGCTCGTATTCGCCATAGACCGACAGTTCCGCATCGCCAAAGCGATAGGCCGCGCCGGTCGCCGAGCTGGTGCCGGCACGCGCGGTTGGCGTGGTGGAGAGCGCGGCCTCCAGCCGGCGGCGCGGCGCCTCCACCACCCAGGTGCCGGCGATCAGGTCGCCTGCGCGCAGGCGGTCCTTGTTGAAGAAGGGGAACAGCGCGAAGACCATGAACCAGCCCATCGCCGCCAGCCAGGTCACGCCCGAAGTCTCCCCGGCGGAGAACACCAGCCCGATCGGCATGAACAGCTCGATGTCGCGCAGCAGGTTGCGGGCCAGCACCATTTCCGCGCTAAGCCGTCCGCCGTCGCGCGCGGCGATGCGGATGCCGGTCATCCGCTTGCCCGGCGTCGCCCCGCGTGGCCCCAGTTCGAAGAATAGGAAATAGCCATAGCGGAACAGGAACATCGCCGCGATCCACAGGATGATCACGAATTCCAGCGCGATCTTCAGCTGCGGGTCGGGATTGTCGATCTTCCCGCCGGTCGCCGTATTCAACCCGGCGGCGGCGATCAGCAGGACGACCGAGGTAACGCCCATCGCCACGCCCATGATCACAAGGTCGATCAGCAGCGCGCCAAACCGCGTGCCCCGGCTGGCGAGCACGGCGGGCAGCGCGATCCCTTCGGGCGTCACCTGCATCCGCTCGCGCCCGGCCCGGGCCTGGATCGCGCGCGCCGTCATGCCTCGCCCCCCTGCGGCGCGCGGCGAAAGGCGAAGAAATAGGACAGCCAGATCGCCAGCATCGATCCGCCGACCACGAACCGGCCCTGGGTATGGTCGATCAGCTGGCGGCCCAGCCCCTCCAGCATGCCTGCGATCACCAGCATGACGACCACCCCGGCCATGACCACGGCGGCGCGTTGCCCCGCCCGGGCGGCGGCTTCCACCACGGTGCGGTCCCCCGGAAAGGCCATCGACCGGCCAACGTGCAGCCCCGCTCCGCCAGCCAGCAGGATCGCGAACAGCTCGGTCGTGCCGTGGATCGACAGCCAGCCGATGAAATCGATCAGCAGGCCCTGCCCGTTGAACAGCCACAGCATGGCCCCCAGCGTGGCGGTGTTCTGGATCAGCAGCAGCAGCGGCGGCACCCCGAAAGCGAAGCCGAGGGCGAAACACATGATGGCAACGCCGGCATTGTGGCTGAACAGCGATGCGGCGAAGACCGACAGGCCGTCCTGCCCCGCATTGCCGAACAGCGTTGAGGACAGCACCTCACGACTGGCACCCGGCACACGTTCATCCTGGAAGCCGCCGGGGACCAGCGAATAGTACCAGTCCGGATCGGCCGCGCAAAGTTGCCAGCCGACCACCGTGCCCGCCGCCATCAGCGCGAAGGCGACCAGCAGTTCTGGCCAGATGGCACGGACCGCGCGGCTCCATTCGCCACCGAAGAAGCGGGCGAGCCAGCCCCACAGGGTCACGCGCGGACCATAGACCAGATACCAGGCGCGCTGGACCAGCCCCTCCAGATAGGCCAGCGTCGCGGCATCGAGCGAGGTCTCGCGCGCGACGGACAGGCTGGAGGCGACCGTGCGGTAAAGCACCGGCAGCGCCACAAGGTCTTCGTCCGACAGCTTGCGCAGCCGTCCGCGCTCCATCCGGGCGACGATTTCCTCAAGCCGCTGCCAATCGGCCTCGCGCTCTTGCCGGAACCTGTCGGAACGCAGCGCGGCGGCCTCGATCGCGGCCTGACCCGATACGGCGGGGTTGGGCGTCATCCGATCGCTCCCTTGCGCTTGATGGTCAGGTACTGGTCGATCAGCCTTGTGCCGATCTGGCCGTGGGGCGCCTCGACCACGTCGACCCCCAGCGCGCGCAGCCGCGACAGCACCAGCGCGCGCTGGCGCAGCAGGGCGTCGGCGGTGGTGGCCATGGCCAGTGCCTGCAGATCCTCCGGCGGCGCCTGCGCGATGGAATCCAGCTCCTCGTCGCGCAGGGTGACGAAGATCACCAGGTGGCGCGAGGTGAGGCGGCCGATGGACTCGATCATCAGTTCGGCGCTGGTCGGATCGGTGAAGTCGGAGAACACCACGATCAGGCTGCGCCGCGCCAGCCGTCCGGCCAGCGTTGCCAGAGCCAGCGTGAAATTGGGCTCCTGCGCGTGATAGTCCAGCCCGGCGGCGGCCTGTTGCAGGCGCGGAAACTCGCGCGCGTCGGTGACGAAGGGGGTGAACAGTTCGGGCCGCGCGGCAAAGCCGAACAGGGCGACCTTGTCCCCGCCCTTCAGCGCGACATAGGAAGTCGCCAGCGCGGCAGAGACCGCGCGGTCGATCCGGGGCAGGCCCTCTACCGGCTCGCACATCGACTGGCCGCAGTCGAAGGCGAAGACGATCTGGTTGTTGCGCTCGGCCTCGAACTCCTTGGCGTAGAGGTGGGCGTGGCGGGCGCTCGATTTCCAGTCGATCCGGCGGCGGTCCATCCCCGGCTGGTATTCGGCCAGCGCCTCGAACACGGTACCTTCACCGCGCATCCGCCGCGCGATCAGGCCGAACTGCGCGTCCTTCAGGAAGGTCTGGAGCGCGGGCGAGCGCACTGCGGCAAGGTTCGGCCAGACGCGGACCGGCTGCTCCAGCGGGCGATGGAGTTGCCGTGCGCCAAGGCCCAGCGGCCCGGTCCAGCGCAGCCACAGCCCCTCGACCATGCCGGTCCCGCGCCGATTGGGGCGAAAGCCGATGGCGGCGTGCCAGTCACGCGGGGCGCTGCGCGTCATGCCCTGTTCGGCGCGGCCTCCGGTAACGAGGCGCGGATCGGCGGCCAGCGCGGCCTCGACCCCGCCCTGCCAGCCATCGCTGAAACGGGCGGAGAGGGTAAACTCGGCCTCCGCGCCCACTTCCACGTCGCGCGGTTCGATCAGGCGCACCTCACTTGCGGTTCCGGCCAACAGGGCGTCGACCATGATCGCCAGCAGCACCAGGGTTCCCAGCGCCGGCGCGGCGGCCCAGGCGCCGGGTACCAGCACGGCGACCAGCAGGGCCGCCGGCGCGGAGGCCGCGACCAGCAGCGCCGCGCGCGCCGTGGGAACGAAGGTGCCGCGCATCGCCACGTTCAGCGCGGCGCCTCGGTGCTTTCGACCAGTTCGGCGACCAGCGTTTCGACCTGCTTGCCCTCGATCTCGGCGGCGGGGGACAGCAGCAGGCGGTGGCGCAGCACTGATGCCGCCAGCGCCTTCACGTCATCCGGCAGGACATAGTCGCGCGAATCGAGCGCGGCGCGCGCCCGGGCGGCATTGGCGAGCAGCACGGCGGCGCGGGGGCTGGCTCCGGAGGAAAGGTCCGCGCTGACCCGCGTGGCTCGCACCAGCCGCACGATATAGTCGATCACGCTTTCCGCCAGGGTCACGGTCTTCACGGCTGCGGCTGCGGCGGCGATGGTCGCGGCATCGGCCACCGCCTCGATCCCCAGGTCGGCGGGGCGCTGCGGCCCGGCGCGCTCGCCAAAGGTGGCGACGATCCGCGCCTCTTCCGCCGCGCTGGGATAGGGCACCAGCAGCTTGAACAGGAAGCGGTCAAGCTGGGCCTCGGGCAGGGGATAGACGCCCTGGCTCTCGATCGGGTTCTGGGTCGCCACCACCAGGAAGCTGGCGGGCAGGGGGTGCGGCGTGCCGTCCAGCGTCACGCGGCGTTCCTGCATGGCTTCCAGCAGGGCGGCCTGGGTCTTGGGCGGGGTGCGGTTGATCTCGTCCGCCAGCAGCAGCTCGCAGAAGATCGGCCCGCGCGTCAGGGTGAACTGGCTGGTCTGGAAGTTGAACAGGTTGGACCCCAGGATGTCGCCCGGCATCAGGTCGGGCGTGAACTGGATGCGCCCGAAATCGAGCCCGAGGCTGGCCGCGAAGCACTGGGCAAGGAAGGTCTTGGCCGTGCCCGGCGGGCCTTCCAGCAGGACGTGGCCCTGCGCCAGCAGCGCGACCAGCAGCGCGTCGACCGTCTCGGTCTGGCCGACCACGGCCTTCGCGACCTGCCCCCGGATCCGGGCGGCGAGGTGGCCCACCTCGGGCAGGGTCATCGTCTCAGCGGTCATTTCGTCAGGATCCTTTCGAGCGAATGCAGGGTCCGCGCGGCGCGGAGCAGGTCGTGCGGGCGGCGCGCGGCGCGCAGGGTGGCGGCGGCAGCGGAAAAGGGCGTGGCACCGGGCGCGCGGGCGGCGAGCGCACGGTCGATCGCGGCTTCGACTGCGGCGGTATCGAGCCGGACGGGGAGGGCCAGCGCCCGCGCCAGCCGCTCGCGCGCGGCATCGGCATAGGGCGCGCCGATCAGGTGCAGGCGGCCCGTGCGGCGCACCAGCGCGGCGGCATTGGCGACCAGTGCGCGCTTGCCGAAAGCGATCGCGCGGCCCGCGACCAGCGGCGGGCCAAAGCGGTGGAACGCGCGCCACCCGGTCACCAGCGCGGCGAAGATCAGGCACAGCGTCGCGGCCAGGAACGGGGGCACGAAGGCCATCGACAGCAGGTTCTGCGAGCGGGCGTAGCCATTCAGCGTCAGGTCGAAGGCGACCTTCCTGTCCCCGCCGTCCACCATCGCGCGCACCAGCCGCTCGGCCAGCCGCGCGTTCACCTCGTCCGCGAAGCCGTAGTTGTTGAGGAGGTCCGGTTCGAACACCAGCACCACCGGGTAAAGCTCGTAGTCGGCCTGGTCCTCGTCCGGCACCGGGGCATGGCCGGCGGCAATGGCGCGCAGTGCCGGATAGTCGCCGCCATCGTCGAGATAGGCCGCCAGAACCCGCCCGTCCGATGCACCGACGACCAGCGGCACCAGCGTCTCGCCGCTGCCGGACAGGACCTGTTCGGATACCGGCAGGGCGCCCTTCAGGCCGGCCCCCTGCCAGAAGCCCGGCTGGCCGCCGCTGCGCATGGGCGAGACATCGACGGTGATCTCGTCGTGAAAGCCTTCCCACGAAGGCGGGCGCGCTCCGGCAAGGCGGACCCAGCCCTCGCGCGCCTTGCCCCTGGCGTCCTGTTCGCCGGGCAGCGCGATCCACTTCGGCGCGATGACCAGCGTTGGTCCCAGGTGGCGGCGCTCTTCGACCACGGTCTCGATTGCCTTGCCATCAGCGGCGGGCGGGGTCAGCACGACCAGCCCCGGCGTCTTGAGCGCGGCGGGCGATTGGACCCGGCTGACCGCATAGCCGCGCTTTTCGAGGTAGGTGGCCAGCGCCGCATAGCCGACCAGCCCCTTGCCCGAGGCATGGGCCTGCGCCGGGTTGGGCGCACTGTCGTCCATCCCGCGCCCGATTGACCAGAGCAGCAACAGGAAGGCAAGGCTGCCCAGCAGGACCAGTGCTATCCCGCCCCCGCGCGAGAAGGCGGCGCCGCGCGGCACGCTCATGCCATGGCTCCGCCGGCGGGCAGGCGTTCCAGCGCGAACTCGGCATAGGCGGCGCGCGCGGCCTCCCAGTCTTCCGCGCTCAGCGGCGCCAGCGCGAACAGGCTGCGCTCGACCCGTGCCGCGATCACCGCGAAGGCGCGGCGCGCGCCGTCGGGCAGGGCCGCGATCCCGGCAATCTCGCGCGCGGTGCTGGCGGGGTGGACCCAGTCCGGGCGGGCGGCGGCAATCTGCTGGACCGAGCGGCGCAGCAGCAGGCGCACCGCCTCGTCAAAGCGGGCCTGGGCGGCCAGGCGGTCGGCATCGTCCAGCAGGGCGAGCGCCTCGCTGCGTTCGGGCAGCCATTCGGCCTCGTCCTCCTGCCTGTTCCGGCGCGGGCGTTCGATCACCCCGCGCACGATCCGGTACACGGCATAAAGCACGGCCAGCGCGGCAATCCCCAGCACCGCCCATTGCAGCGCGGGCACGGACAGGCCCAGCGCCTTGCCGATCGGGCCGAGGATGTTGCCCAGTGCCTCGCCCAGCGACTTCAGCCATTCGGGCGGAGGGGCGGGCGGCACTTCCGGCGGGGGCGGGGTCGGCTGGAACTGGATCGCGGCGCTGTCGCGCACGGTCTGCCAGTCGCCCGCCGCGCCCTGCGCCGCCTCGGCGCCCTGGATCGCTCCTTCGATTGCCGGCCTGCTCACGGCTGGAGAGGTGGCACGGAGCAGGCACGGGAGCAAGTCCCGGTGCAAGTCACTGAAACTGCTACCCGCGCGCCAGTTCCTGCGGATAGGTGCCCAGCACGCGCAGTTCCTTGCAGTGGAACGCCAGCTCTTCCATCGCCCGGTCGACCGCCGGATCGCCCGGTGCGCCGACGATGTCCGCGTAGAAGGTAGTCGCCGCAAAGCTCGCGCCCTTCTGGTAGCTTTCCAGCTTGGTCATGTTGACCCCGTTGGTCGCGAAGCCGCCCAGCGCCTTGTAGAGCGCTGCGGGGATGTTCTTCACCTCGAACACGAAGGTCGTCATCGCGGTGCGCCCGGCAAGCGCGGCGGCGGGCAACGGTTCGCGCGCGAGGACGACGAAGCGGGTGGTGTTGTCCGCCGAATCCTCGATCCCCTCGGCCACGATCTTCAGGCCATACAGTTCAGCGGCGATGTGCGGGGCGACCGCGCAGGCCCGGGGATCGCCCATTTCCGCGACATAGGCCGCGGCGCCCGCCGTATCGGCATAGGCCATCGGCACGATCCCGCGCCCGCGCAGGTAGCGCCGGGTCTGGCCCAGCGCCTGGGGATGGCTGTAGGCGGCGGCGAACGGCCCATCTCCCAGCGCCATCAGCGCATAGGTGATCGGCACGAAGTGCTCGCCGGTGATGAACAGGCCGCTTTCCGGCAGCAGGAAGTGGATGTCGGCCACCCGGCCATGCTGCGAATTCTCGATCGGGATGATCGCGCGCCCTGCCGTGCCGTCCTTCACCGCGTCGAGCGCGTCCTCGAAGCTGAAGCAGGGCAGCGGCAGGCCGGCCGGATCGTATTCCAGCGCCGCGCGGTGGCCGTTGCAGCCTGGCGCGCCCTGGAACGCGATGGCCCGCGCCGGATCGGCGGCTGCGGCCCGGGACATTTCCTCGACAAGGGCGAGCGCGGGAGCGGGAAAGGAATGCATTGGCCGCCCCTAGGGCGCGGGCGCGGCGGAGGCAACATGTCTCGCGGAGTGAAGGACTTCGCCGATCCGGTTCCAGGCCTGCTGTTTCAGATGGAGCGGCAGGGTGTGCGCGGCGCTGCTGGAGGGGAGCACGATGCGTTCGGGGCAGGCGTCAAGCACGGCGTGGCGTGCCGCCGTCTGCCCGTTGCAGGCGATCAGGCGCAGGTCCGGGAGCCGGGCGACCAGCGCGCCAAGGTCTGTCCGTGCCGCCACGCTGAGTGCGCTGTCCAGGCTCCCCTTGCGGCGCCCCTCGGCCACCGCGTCCCACAGGGCGATGCCGGCGGCGCTGATCGCCTGCAGCCGCTCGGGATAGGGCAGCGCGGCAAGGTCGATGCCGATGGAGGTGCCCAGCAGCAGCCAGAACTGGTTGCGCGGGTGCGCGTAATAGCGCTGCTCGGCCAGCGAGCGCGCGCCCGGCAGCGAACCGAGCACCAGCACCCGCGCGTCCGGCGACCAGACCGGAGGCAGCCCTTGCAGCAGCGGCAGGTTCAGCGCCCGGGCACCCTTGGCACCGCGCCGACCGGGCGGGAGTGGCCGTGGTGGCGGAAGTGGCTTTCGTCGATCCGCTCGGCCGCTTTGGCCAGGCCCGCCGCTTTCAGCAATTCGTCGAGCTTGGCTTCCATGCGGTCGTCGTTCTCCTTCGAGGCGGGCGAGCCGATATAGAGGAAATAGGCCAGGCCGACCACCTGCCAGAGCAGCTGGAGGAATTCGGACTGCCAGTTTTCGAACGTGTCGCGCGCCATCTCGACCAGGTATGCGCTGGTTTCCGCCGGCACCCGTGCTCTGCCGCATCGGCAGCGTAGGCCTTCCAGCCGAAGTACCAGTGCAGGACGAGTGAAACGGCAAAAAAGCCCAGCGTGAGCCAGGCATAGGCATATCTGCGTAACATGACGGGGGCCTCCATGAAGATCGGCGGCGTGGCGGGGAGGAGTGGCCTGCTCCTCCCCGCCCGCGATCAAAGGTCCATCGGCGACTGGCTGTCGTCCTCGTCCTCGTCCTCTTCCTCGCTCGACTGGTCCTGCAGCGAGATCGGATCGGCGTCTTCGGATTCGCTCCACGCTTCGCTGCCGGATTGCTCCTGGCCAGTCTCGCACTGCTGGTCGTCCTGCCGGCTGATCACGGGGTCCTGGCCGTGGCCCTGGCGCTGGTCCTGGCTGGGGTGCGGCTGGCCGTCGCGGGGGCGGCTCGGGTCCTGGGCCGGGGCATTTTCGGCATTCGCTCCGGCATTCTGCGCGGCGTTCGATTGCGGCGCCTGGGGCTGTGACTGCCGGGGGGCAATATCGGTCATCGGGGTTCTCCGTCTTGCGGCGAAGTGCCGCTGTGGAGAACGCCGCAGGCTGGCTCGATGTTCCGTCCGGCCGCCTTCCCGGCCTCGCCGCCGACCATTGCCGCGTCGAGCCGCATGATCTCGTCCGGGTCGGCAACGGGCGTTCCATCGCCGTGGCGGTAGTGCCAGCGCCTGCCCGCACGGCGGCGGCGGATGGTCAGCGCATCGGGTTCGACATATTCAAGCCCGGTCGGCTCCTGCTCAAGTGACGTCTTGCCTGCCTGTCGCGTCATGTCCGTCAACGCCTTGACGGGGCGCAAGGTTCCCCTTTTCCGCCGCGCGTGGATGAAGCAACGCGCCGACCGCGCTGGCCAGAACCTCGAGCAGGTAGGGTTTGACCAGCACCGGCAGGCCGCCGTTCTCGGGCCGGTTCTGCTCATAGCCGGTGGTCAGCAGCACGGCGAGGCCCGGATGCAGCTGCCGCGCCGCATCGGCAAGGTCGCGTCCGTTCATTCCCGGCATGGCGATATCGGTGATCATCAGCGCGATCGAGTGGTCCGCTTCGAGAATGGCGAGCGCCTCGTCCCCGCTGCCGGCGGCGATCACCTGGTAGCCGAGCGTTTCGAGCGAGACCTTGAGCGAGTGCCGCACCAGCGCTTCGTCCTCGACCAGCAGCACGGTTTCCCCGCCGCCGATCTGGCATTGCGGTGCCTCGCGCTGCAGGGCGCAGGGCTGGGGCGCGGCAGAGGCGGGGAGCAGCAGGGTGACGGTCGTGCCCTCGCCCGGCTGCGAGCGCAGCTTAACCTCGCCGCCGGACTGGGCGACGAAGCCGTGGACCTGGCTGAGCCCCAGGCCGGTGCCCTTGCCCGGTTCCTTGGTGGTGAAGAACGGTTCGAACGCGTGGTTCAGCTGGTCCGGCGTCATGCCCGTGCCGGTATCGGCTACCGAGATCTTGATGCGTTCCCCCTGGCGCCGGGTCGCGATGGTGATCCGGCCGCCATCAGGCATGGCATCGCGGGCGTTGACCGCCAGGTTGACCAGCGCGCTTTCAAGCTGGGTCACGTCCACTTCGGTCCAGCCCGCTGCGGGATCGAGGTCCAGATCGACAGTGATCTTGCCGCTCAGCGTGCGCTCGAGCAGTTCGCAGGTCTTCTCGATCTGCGGGTTGATCTCGACATGGCAGGGCCGCAGCGATTGCTGCCGGGCAAAGGCGAGCAGCCGCGCCGTCAGGCCGGCGGCGCGCGCGGCGCCTTCCAGGGCGTTGGCGATCAGCGGGCCGATGGCCTGCCGCGCCGGGCCGCGCAATTTCAGCCGCGCCGCTTCCAGCGATCCGGTGATCACTGCCAGCATGTTGTTGAAGTCATGGGCGATCCCGCCGGTCAGCTGACCCAGCGATTCGATCCGCTGCATCTGGCGCACCGTCTCCTCGGCTGCCTCGCGCTCGGCCATTTCGCGCTGGACCGAACGGAGCGCGGTTTCGAGTTCGCGGGTGCGCTGGGCGACGCGGTGCTCAAGCTCCGCCTCGCGGCTGCGCACGTCGGTAATGTCGCTGGCCACGCCGATCACCCCGCCGATCTCGCCGTCGGTCATCCAGGGGATCTTGCGCGTCTGGTACAGCCGCCGCTTGCCCTCGACGTTGAGGTGGACTTCGACGAGCCGCTCTTCGCCCCGCTGGATGGCCGCGACATGGGCATCGGCCAGTCGGGCCGCTTCCTGGGGGTCGCTGGCCGGGGGCAGGGGCACGCCGGTCAGGGCGGGCAGGGGGGTGGAGATCACCTCGCGGAAACGGCGGTTGGCGAACATCACCCGGCCGCGCCGATCCTTAACGAAGATCGCGTCGGGGTTCGAATCGATGATGGATTGCAGCAGCTTGCGACCCTGGGCCAGGATCAGGTTGCTTTCGGCCAGCAGGCGCTGTTCGCGCACTTCGCGGCGTGCCTGGTAGAGGCCCCACAGCGCCAGCCCGCAGAGCAGGCAGAGCACCAGCGAAAAGGACGTCAGCAGGGTGCGCCACTGGCCGGCGAGCATCTGGGTGCGGCGGGCCAGGGCTTGCTGGCCGCCCAGCGCCGCCTGTTCCGATGCCTGCAAGTGTTCCAGTTCGCTCGTCAGGTCATCCATTGCCTGCCGCCCGCCCCGCAAGCCCGAGAGCAGCGGTTCGCCAGCTGGCGAAGCGACGCGCGGCACGGCGACGGACTTGTCCAGCCAGCGCAGCCTGCGGTCGGCGAGATCCTCGATCCGCCCGATCCGCTCGGCCTCGCTGCTGTCCGGGGCGTACAGCAGCCGAAGCCGGGAGATCGCCGCAGGCAAGCGGCGCCGCCCGTCCTCGAAGCGCTGCCTGAAGTCCGCATCGCCGGTCAGCAGGTAGCCACGCTGGCCGCTTTCCGCATCAAGGATCGCGTTTTCGACTGCGTTGGAGGCCAGCAGCACGGACATGGCCCGCGCCTCGCTGCGGCGGGCAGCCTCGCGCGTCAGATCCGCCTCGCGTGCGCTGAAGCTGAGCCATCCCAGGATCGCCACCAGCAGGATGGCTGCCGCCAGAGTGAAAACGGATTTGCGCGATTGATCTTGGGGCAGGCCGACGCTTGCGCGGGGTGCGTTCATTCACCCTCCTAATCGAGGCCCCGCGTGGATCAGCATAGGCTCATTCAATCCCGGTGCAATGACTTAATGAAGGGCACGTGCTGGAATCGGATTAGATATCGGGAAGGGACTGCCGCGCTTGGCCCCATCCCTTGAGCACGGCGGACTGCGCGCGGCCGGTCAGCAGCCCCGCATCCCGCAGGGTGAAGGCCGCCGGCCCCGCGATCTCGTCCAGTTCGGCCCAGGCGACCGGCGCCGCGACAGGCGCCCCGGCACGCGCCCGCACCGAGTAGGGAGCGACCGCAGTCGACCCGCGCTGGTTGCGCAGCCAGTCAATGAAGATCCGGCCCTTGCGCTTCGCCTTCGACATGGTGGCGACGAAGCGTTCGCTCTCCGCCTCGGCCAGCGCGCGGGCGAAACGCTCGGCGAAGTCCGCGACCGCTGGCCACCGCGCATCGGGAACCAGCGGCACGATCACGTGGATGCCCTTGCCGCCGGACAGCATCGCGAAGCTGGTGAGGCCGATGTCGGCCAAGTGGCGTTTCAGCGCGTGAGCCGCCTTGCGCACCTCGTCGAAGGTGATCGCCTCGTCCGGGTCGAGGTCGAACACCACCCGGTCGGGCGCTTCAAGGTGCTGCGCGCGGCTGCCCCAGCCGTGGAACTCGATCGTTCCCATCTGGACGCATTCCAGCAGTCCTGCCGCGTCATCGACGCACAGGTAGTCTTCGGTGGTGCCGTCCTTCTCCTCGATCGCGACCGTGCCGATCCCGCGGCCAAGGCTGCGGGAGTGGTGCTTCTGGAAGAAGCACTTGCCGCCGATCCCGTCAGGGCAGCGCACCAGGCTGAGCGGCCGGCCGGCAAGGGTTGCCAGCATCAGCGGCGCCATTTGCCGGTAATAGTCGGCAAGCTCGCCCTTGGTGATCCCGTCGTCGGGGAAGACGACCCGCTCGGGATGGGTGATCTGCACGGGCTTCTCCTCGGCAAGCGGGACGGCCTGTTCCAGCCGCACCTTGTCCGCGCCCTTGTCATCGCGCAAGCCGATGAAGCTGGCGTGGCGGACCACGCCGGACGGGGTGAACTCGGCAAAGGCGACTTCCGCGACCAGCTCCGGCGCGATCCAGTGCGCGCCGCGGTGGGCCGATCTGGGAACCTCTGCGGCGGGAGCATCGGCGGCCAGCGGCTCCATCCGCGCCATCAACCGATCCATCGCCGCGCCGTCAAAGCCGGTGCCGACCTTGCCGGCATAGCGCAGTTCGCCCTCCTGCCTCAGTCCCAGCAGCAGGGCGGCGAAGCCCCGGCCGCTCACGGCGGAGCTGGTCCAGCCCAGCACCACGAATTCCTGCCGGGCGATGCATTTGCACTTCAGCCAGGCCCGGCTGCGCCCGGCGCGATAGGGGGCATCGGCGCGTTTGGAGACGACCCCTTCCAGCTGCGCCCCGCACAGCGCGCGCAGCAGTTCGGCGCCCGATCCCAGCACATGCTCGGCATAGTGAAGCGGCGGCGGGCCGCCCTGGGCCAGCAGCTGCAGGCGCTCCTTGCGTTCGATCTGGGGCAGGGCGCGCAGGTCCTCGCCGCCCTGGCGCAGCAGGTCGAACGCGAAATAGCGCAGCGCGGACTGGTCGCCGCCGATGCTGTCCTGCAGCGCCGCGAAGTCGGGAATGCCATCGGCACCGAGCGCGACGATCTCGCCGTCGATCAACGCTTCGTCCACGTCCAGCGCGGCGCCGGCGGCGGCGATGGCGGGGAACCGGTCGCTCCAGTCGAGCCCGCTGCGGGTAAAGACCCGGGCTTCGCCCCCGCCGATCGCAAGGAGCGCGCGGTAGCCGTCGTACTTGGTTTCGTGCAGCCAGCCGGTGCCGGTCGGCACTGAATCGACCAGGGTGGCGAGCTGGACGGGCTGGAACGCGGGCGGGGCGGATCGCTTGCGACTGGCGCGCCGCCCGGCGCGCGGCTTGGCTCCGGCGGCGATTTCCTGCATGGTCCGCCCGGTGGTGACCGAAGTCAGCCCGCGTTCGACCAGGCTGTCCGGCGCGCCGGCGTGGGCGTCATCGAGCTTGCGCAGCAGCCAGTTCTCGCGCTTTTCGCGGCCGCGCGGCTTCAGGCGGATCAGCAGCCATTCGCCCTTCATCCGCTGGCCGTGCAGCACGAAGTGGAGGTGGCCCTTCTCGAGGTCTGAGGCGTGCTTGCCGGCCACGGGCTCCCAGGTGCCCTGGTCCCACAGCATGACCGTGCCGCCGCCGTATTCGCCCTCGGGAATGATGCCCTCGAAGTCGGCGTAGTCCAGCGGGTGGTCCTCGGTCCTGACGGCAAGGCGCTTGTCGTCCGGGTCAGGGCTTGGCCCGCGCGTCACGGCCCAGCTCTTCAGCACGCCATCGAGCTCCAGCCGGAAGTCCCAGTGCAGGCGGGTGGCGTCATGCTTCTGGACGATGAAGCGCGCCGCACCGGCCCTGCTCCCGCCCTTGCTCCCGGTGTTGCGCGCCGCCTTGCCGGAAGGTTCGGGCGTGCGCGCGAAATCGCGCCTGGCATGATAGTCCTTCAGCGCCGCCGGCGAGCGGGCCATGGCTCAGCGCTTCTTCGCGGCGCGGCGGGGCGGGGCCTTGGCGGCACCGCGCCGCTCGGGCTTTTCGAGCGACTGCTTGAGCGCCGCCATCAGGTCCACCACGTTCGATCCGGCCGGTGCCGCGCGCTCCTCGTCCTCGGCCACGACCTTTCGACCGTGCGCCTTGAGCTTGCGCTCGACCAGATCGCGCAGCGCCTCGGCATAGTGGTCATGGAAGCGGGCAGGATCGAATTCCCCGCTCTTGCGCGCGATCAGCGATTCGGCGAGGTCCAGCAGTTCGGGGTCCGGGGCGGTGTCGGGAATGTCGCGGAAATAGCCCTGCGCCCTGGTGAGTTCATCAGCATAGCGCAGCGTCTGCATCACCAGTCCGCGCCCGCAGGGCATCACGGCGACCACGTTCTCGCGCCCCCGCATCGCCAGCTGGCCGATCCCGGTCCGGCGGGTTTCGCGCAGCGCATCGCGCAGCACCACGAAGGCCTCCACCGCCAGGTCGTCGGCCGGAACCACGTAGTAGGGCTTCTCGAACCAGGTCGCATCGATCGCATCGGCATCGACGAACAGCGCCAGTTCCAGCGTCTTGCGCGATTCCAGGCGCACCGCCTCCAGTTCGTCGTCCCCCAGCAGCACGTACTGGCCGCGTTCGTATTCGTATCCGCGGATGATTTCCTCGGGATCGACCGGGCCGATCCCGGTCACCGCTTTCAGGTAGTGGATCGGCTTGCCCGAGGGTTCGTGGATCTGCCGGAACGAAGTGGCCGACCCGCTGCGGGTTGCCGAATAGACTTCGACCGGGATCGAGACGAGCGCCAGGCGGATCTGGCCTTTCCAATAGGGGCGCGCGGGCAAGGGCTTCTCCTTGGATTGTCCCGGCTCAAACCGGCGGCCGTTGCCGCGGTTCCCGTAACAGGCGCCATCCGGGGAACCGATCCGGTGCGCTTCCGGTTTGGCCCTTGTTCCAACAAGAGAAAGGAGCAGACTATGCGATCCCTGATCATGGGTAGCCTGGTGCTGGCCATGGCGACTCCGCTCGCCTCGGGCTGCGCACGCGGCTATGACGACAACTACCGCTACGCCAGCGACTATCGGGACTGGCAGCGCTATGACTACGACCGGCCGGACCCGCGCTACGGCTATTACGATCCTTACGATTACTACCGCGACGGGCGTTATTACCGCGAGCGGCGGCTTGGTTACAACGACCGGATCTATCGCGGTCAGGACGGACGCTATTACTGCCGCCGCAGCGATGGGACCACGGGCCTGATCGTCGGCGCGGCGGCTGGGGCGCTGCTGGGCGATGCGATCGCGCCGCGCGGTTCGCGCACCATCGGCGCGCTGATCGGCGGCGCGCTGGGCGGGGCCATCGGCCATGAAGTGGAAAGCGGCGGCCTGCGCTGCCGCTGATATGGCAGGGGGCAGGGAAAGGCGCGCGGAGCCGGGGTTCCGCGCGCCTTTCCTGTTGGCTCAGGCCTTCGGGCGATCAGTGGCGGTTGTCCCAGCCGCGCCGGGCGGCTTCGGAATGGCCGCGCGAATCGCCATACCACCCGCTCCGGCGGCTAGGCTCATCGTCTTCGCGCCCCCGGCCCGTGCTGCTGCGGCTGCGCCCATGGCGGGCATCGTCGTCATCGCTGCGGCTCCGGCGCTCGTCGTCGCGGTTTTCCCACCCGCGGCGCGCCGCTTCGGAATGGCCCCGGTCATCGCCGAACCAGCCGCCCCGGCCTTCGTCGTCACCGCGTCCGCCGCGTCCGCGCCGGTCGTCGTCATCATAGGACCGTCCGCGCTGGTAGGAGCCTTCGCGCCCCTCGCCAGAGCGCGAGGAACGCTGCATGTCCTCGCCGCGCATCCGGCCCATCGGGCGGCGCTCGTCATCGCCGCGCCGTTCGCTCATGAACCGGCCTTCCCCGTCGCGTTCGCGCCCGGAGCGGTCGGGGAACGACGATCCCTCGCCATTGCTGTCGCGGCGCCCGCGCTGGCCGGCGGACTGTGCGCGGCCCTGCGTGCGGCCCATCCCGGCATCCATGTCGATCGACACCGGTTCGGCGTTGATCTGCGAAGGATCGGCCTGAAGCTCTTCCTTGCGCGCGGCCATCTGCTGACCGAGTTCACGCAGGTCGAGCCCCGCCTTGCGGCCCTGCTCGAGGATCCCGCCCGAGGCTTCCTCCTCCTCGACGTGGTGCTTCACGTATTCCGACAGAACCTTGATCTTGGCATCCCGGAATTCGCTGTTGGCGCCGCTTTCCAGATCGGCGATCAGGATCTTCACGGTGTCGTGTTCGACTTGCGCTTCGTCCAGCTTGTCCTCGGCATCGGCCTTCTGGCGAACCGCCGGGTAGAAGATCGATTCCTCCAGTTCCGCGTGGATCTTCAGCGCCAGGATGATCTGTTCGATGATCGCCTTCCGGCGCGTGCGGGTGCCGGCCTTTTCGTGCTCGGCAAACAGCTTCTCGACTTCGCGGTGATCGTTCTTGAGCAGCTGCACGGCGTCCGCGCCGGCCATCTTGACCTGGGCAGAGCCATTCTTGCCCGCCGCTTCGTCCGATTTGCCGGTGGTGCCTTGCTTGGATTGGTCTTCGCTTGCCATTTTCGGCCTCTCGCAGTTGGATTGGAGGCACGGTAACCCGCCTCTTGCCGGGATTGTTTCACCGCTCGGCGCGCTGCGCCGCGTACGGTCGCGCTGGCGGAACGACCGGGCGCAGGACCGGCGCGCAGTCCCCGCGCACGATTTTTTTCCATCGGACCGGAACCTTGCAACCGATGGAGCGTTCTACCCGTGCCGGTCCATTCGACCCTTCCCGCCCAGGGCCGGTATTTGTGCTCCCCGTCGCTTCCTGCTGCGGGGAGCACATCAGGGTCGGCCTTCCCCATGACCATGAAATCCGGCGCCGACGCCGCACTGGCCCTTCAGTGGCGCTTGCGGTGCCGCGCGGGCCGGGCCGATCCTTCGCGCTGGGTGCACTGGTCGCGCAGTGTGGCCGAACAGGGCGGATAGACCGCCTGGGGTGGCGGCGGCGGGGGCAGGACATTGCTGACATGGGTGACCACCACGGGGGGCGCGGCGACAGGCGGCGTTTCAGCCGGAGGCGCGGGCACCGGCGGGGTCTCCTGCGGCGGCGCGCCCGGCGTCGGCGTGGTCTGAGGCGGGACTTCCAGCGGTTGCTCGGCCGGCTGGACCGGCGTCGGGGTCTCGGGTGGAGTCGCCGGCTGCGGGAGATCCTGCGCCAGGGTCGCGCCAGTGGGCGCGATCAAAAGCAGGCCCGGCAACAGCAGGCCGGGCAGGATGCGGGCGGCGGTTCGAAGCATGTCTCGACTCCTTGGATTACGGAAGGTCGCAAACCGCGCCCCGTTCGTCCCGGTTCCGCATCCCGCCCCGGAACCAGACCCGCTCGCCGCTGGTTAGTGGATCGTCGCCCGCAGTGAGAGTACCCCATGTTCACCCTCCCCAGTCTGCCGTTCGAAACCGATGCCCTTCAGCCCGACATGTCCGAAGCCACGCTGCGCGTGCACCACGGCGGCCACCACCGGGCCTATGTCGACAAGCTCAACGAACTGGTCGCCGATACGCCCTGGGCGGGCCTGACGCTTGAAACGCTGATCAAGCGAACGCGGGGCGAAGGCGACCGGCTGCAGCAGCGGATCTTCCAGAACGCGGCGCAGGACTGGAACCATGCGATGTTCTGGTCGAGCCTTGCGCCCGGCGGGATGACCAGCCCCGGTCCGGCCCTGTCCGCCCTGGTGGAGCGCGATTTCGGATCGCTGGACGCGCTGCGCCGCCAGTTCGTCGAACTGGGTACGGGGCATTTCGGCTCAGGCTGGATCTGGCTGGTGGTGGAAAACGGCAACCTTGGCCTGGTGACCACCCATGATGCCGAAAATCCGCTGGGCTCGGGTGCGGATACCCTGCTGGTCTGCGATCTGTGGGAACACGCCTATTACCTCGATCACCAGAACCGGCGCGCCGCGTTCCTCACCGCCTTTATCGAGCGGCTGGCGAACTGGGACCGGGCCGAGGCGCGGCTGCACGAGATCGGCCGGGGCGCGGGGCGCGGGTTCGAACCGCCCGTGCCCGAAACGCCGACGCCTGCCCCGCCGGGCACCGGGACTGACCCCGTCGTGCCGCGCGGCGCCCCCGGCGGAGGGACGGGCGCATGACCGTGCATCCCGCGCAGAACCGCCCCAGGCCGGTCCTGGCCGGAACGCCCGCCGACCTGCGGCTGGCGGTGATCGGCAATTATCCGCCCCGCCGCTGCGGAATCGCCACCTTCACCGCGGACATGGTCGACAGCCTGCGCGGCGCCGGGGTGGATATCGCGATCGACGTCTACGCCATGACCCGCGCCGGGGACGATCCGGCGCCGCCGGGCGTGCTGTGCCCGATCCCCGAAACCGACCGCGCGGCCCACGCCCGGGCGGGCCATGCGATCGAGGCGAGCGGGGTCCATGCCGTGTGGGTGCAGCACGAATTCGGCATCTTCGGCGGCGAGGCGGGAGAGTGGATCATCGACCTGCTGGAGCCGATTGCCGCGCCGATCGTGGTGACGCTGCACACGGTGCTGGAACAGCCCAGCGCGGCGCAGGAGCGGGTGATGAGCTGGCTTGCCGCCCATGCCGCGCGGCTGGTGGTGATGTCGCACACGGCCAGGCGGATCCTGCTGGCGCGCGGCGACGTCGATCCGGCCCAGGTGGCCCTGATCGAACACGGCGCGCCCGATCGTCCGCTGGGCGGCGGCGATGCTGTCCGGCGCCGGCTTTGCCTGCCGGAAGACGAGGCTGTCCTGCTGACCTTCGGGCTGCTGTCGCCCGGCAAGGGGATCGAAGTGGCGATCCGCGCCCTGGCCCGCGTGGTCGGCGATCATCCGCGCCTGTGCTATGTCGTTGCCGGGGTAACCCATCCCCGCCTGGTCGAGCGCGAGGGCGAGCAGTATCGCGAAGAGCTTGAGCGGCTCGCGGCTTCGCTGGGGGTGGCCGGCAACATCCGCTGGATCAACGAGTACCTGGATAACGATGCGCTGATCGAACTGATCGAGTGCGCAGACATCTACCTCACCCCCTACACCGGGGCGCTGCAGTGCACTTCGGGTACGCTCAGTTATGCCGTTGCGCTGGGCAAGGCGGTGATTTCCACCCCCTACGTCCACGCCGCCGAACTGCTGGGCGATGGCCACGGCATCCTCACCCCGTTTGGCGACGAAGCCGCGATGGCCCGGGCGATCGGCGCCCTGCTGGACGATCCGGCGCGGCTCGCCCAGTTGCAGGCCCGCGCCCATGCGCGGGGCCGGGTGACGGTCTGGCCGCATTTCGCGCGGCTGTCGCTCGATCTGCTCGCGCAGGTGCGGCCGGCGCGGCGGCACCTGCCGGGGCCGACCCTGCTGCCGGACGACGATCTTGAGCGGCTGTGCGACGGGACCGGGATGATCCAGCATTCGGTGCTGGGCGTGCCCGACCGGGCGCACGGGTACTGCGTGGACGACAACGCCCGCGCCCTGATCCTGGCGCAGCTGGGCGACGGTCCCTTTGCGGAGCGTGCCTATGATTTCGCGGCCTTCGTCCAGTACGCCTGGAACCCTGAGACCGCGCGCTTCCGCAACTTCATGGGGTTTGACCGCGCCTGGCGCGAGGCGGCAGGGTCCGATGACAGCTGCGGCCGGACGCTGTGGGCGCTGGGCTTCACCGCAGGGCGCGGGGCGAGCGATCTGCGCGACTGGGCGCGGCGCCTGTGGCGCATCTCTGCCGCCATGGCGCTGGAGTTCCCCGAGCCGCGCTCGCTCGCCTTCGCGGCGCTGGGTGCGGACCACCTGCTCGAAACCGGTCCCGATCCGCTGGCCAAGGCGATCCTGGAGCGCACGCTGGCGGACTTTTCCACCCGGCTGGACCTGAACGCCGAACCCGGCTGGACCTGGTTCGAGCCGTTCCTGGCCTATGACAATTGCCGCCTGCCCGAGGCGATGCTGCGTGCGGCGCGGAGGCTGGATGATCCGGGCGCAGCGGCGCAGGCGCTTGCCGCGCTCGACTGGATCGCGCAGTGGCAGACGGCGCCGGCCGGCCACCACCGCCCGGTCGGTTCGGAAGCCTTCGGCCAGCCAGACCGCGCCTGGCTGCCGTTCGACCAGCAACCGGTCGACGCCTGGGCAACGGTCGATGCGGCCGTGCTGGCTTTTCGGCACACTGGCCTGCCGCGCTGGCGGCGGGTGGCGGAGCAGGCCCATGCCTGGTTCTTCGGGGCGAACGATCGCGGGCTTGAACTTGCCCTGGCGGATCGCGGCGGCTGCCAGGACGGGCTGACCCCGCGCGGCGTCAACCTCAACCGTGGCGCGGAGTCGGTGCTGGCGCTGCATTTAGCGGCCCATGCGCTGGCCTCGCTCCAGTCCGGCACGCGCGGCTGGCGGCAGGACGGACTGGACGCCGCGCCAGCAAGAGGCTCCAGCCAGCTGCCGGGCTGAGCGATGAGCCCCACCTGGATCCATCCGCTGCGGCTCCACGCCAATCCGGCGCGGGTCGTGGTCCGGCCGTTCCATCTGGCGCTGGGCGTCAACGGCGAGGGCGCGGGCCGGGTCGAGCGGCTGGTGGCCGACATCCTCTCGCTCGATCCAGCCAGCGTGCGCTGCGAACTGGACGGGGTGCTGGCCGATTTCGGATCGCGCCACTGGCAGATCGAGGACGTGTTCGACCAGCGCTTCCAGGAGGTCGCGGCCAATCTCCGGCTGCAGGAGGAAGCCATCCCGCTGGCAACGCGCCGGCTGATCGGCGGCTACCTGTGCCACGAATATTCCTATGCCGCCGCCGCCGTGATGAACCCCAGCGTGGTGCGCCACCCCGACCAGTCGGGGCTGAAGGGGGGCAGCGTGCGGATCGTCATCGCCCAGCGGACCGTTGGCGAAGGGCACATCTCCAGCATCGCCTTCCGCGAGGGGATCGTGACCACCGAGCGCGAACTGACCCTCCATCCCGCGCCCTCCACCGCCACTTCGGCGCTGCTGGTTTCCGGCGCCCATGCGGGCAGCGCCGCGACCTATCTTGCCCGCCACCGCGACAGCCCGATTTCGGGCACGGTGATCTTCCCGATCACCGAGGCGCAGCGCAACGGCCTGGAAGACCTGCGGCTGGTCGAGTTTACCCACGACGACGGACGGCGCGAATGGATCGGCACCTATACCGCCTACAGCGGCCACTCGATCGGATCGGAACTGCTGCGCACGCCTGATTTCGACAGCTTCGCCCTGATCCCGATCACCGGCAGCGCGGCGCGCAACAAGGGCATGGCGTTGTTCCCGCGCCGGATCGGCGGGGCCTACGTCATGCTGGGGCGGCAGGACGGGAAGAACGTGTTCCTGCTGCGCTCCGACCGGCTGGACCACTGGGACGAGGGCGAACTGCTGCTGGAACCCCGCTATCCGTGGGAACTGGTCCAGATCGGCAATTGCGGTTCCCCGATCGAGCTGGACGAGGGCTGGCTGGTGCTGACCCACGGCGTGGGGGCGATGCGCAAGTACGCGATCGGCGCCGCGCTGCTGGACAAGCACGATCCCTCGCGCGTGCTGGGCCGCACGCCCCGCCCGCTGCTCGCCGCGGCGGACGAGGACCGCGAAGGCTATGTCCCCAACGTGGTCTACACCTGCGGCGCGCTGCGCATCGGCAGCGACCTGTTCATGCCCTATGGCGTGGCCGACAGCGCGATCTGCTTCGGCTTCTTCGACATTGCGGCGATCCTGGCCCAGCTGCGGTGAAGGAACATTTCCCCCGCGCCGCCGGTTGATGTCCCGCACAGGAGCATGCCGCGATGGATGACCCCCACATCGACCCCCACATCGAACGCACCACCGATCAAGCCCGCGCCGGAGCGACCCCGGGGATCGTGCGTTGGGTGCTGCTGATCTCCATCAGCCTTGCCGTGGCCTCGCTGGGCCTGATCGCGGTGATCGGGATGGAAACGCGCGACCGGTATCCGCCCCCTCCCCAGGAAACTTCCGCCGCGCAGCCCTCTTCAGGGCCATCCTCGGGGCCATCCTGATCAGGCGGCTTGCGGGCCGGCGCGCGCCTCGCGGTGGACCAGCAGCGCCTGCCACATCGTCGCCGTGACCGTTTCCGGCTCGAACGGCTTGGTGATGAGGTAGGTCGGCTCGGGCCGTTCGCCGGTCAGCAGGCGTTGGGGGAAGGCGGTGATGAAGATCACCGGCACGGAAAATTCGTCGAGGATGTCCTTCACCGCGTCGATCCCGCTCGATCCATCGGCCAGGCTGATGTCGGCCAGGATCAGGTCGGGATGGGTCTCGTGCGCCAGGGCCACTGCCTCGCGGTGGGTGCGCGCCACTCCCGCGATCGTGTTGCCCAGGCTGCGGGCAATCTTCTGGAGATGCATGGCGATCACCGATTCGTCCTCGATGATCATCACCG
>Ga0116175_1000439_pt1 | contig 29320 bp, 27 predicted proteins | sample AD_UKC125_MetaG_FD_89802 | JGI IMG/M metagenome (GOLD analysis project Ga0116175, IMG submission 89802) | Active sludge microbial communities of municipal wastewater-treating anaerobic digesters from USA - AD_UKC125_MetaG | ecosystem: Engineered > Bioreactor > Anaerobic > Digestate | place: USA... | reverse complement strand
TTCTAAAACGGAGTAATATTAGAGATTAAGGTGATAAAATTATTTAAATCGGACTAAAATAGGAACAACAACGTTACCATTATGATTCTAAGTATTGATAATCAACTACAGAAAAAGTGAAGGTCTCTGATTAAAGAATCAGAGACCTTCTCTTTTTTATATAATATAGTAATTAATTTCTTTTTCCAAAGATGCGTAATAGGTACAGGAACAGGTTGATGAAGTCTAGATAAAGGCTCAATGCTCCAAGTAAAGCTAGTTTTTGAGCACCTTCATTCATATCTTCGCATTGCATCAGCATCTGCTTGATCTTTTGTGAGTCGTAGGCGGTCAGACCTACGAAAATGCCTACACCGATATAACTGATGATGAGATCAAAGCCACTGCTTTTTATGAAGAAAACATTGACGACAGTAGCTATAATCAGTCCGATAACTCCCATCATCAGAATCTTTCCTAGTGATGTGAGGTCAGCATTCGTAGTATATCCGATGAATGCCATCACGGCAAATGTTCCGGCCGTTATGAAAAATACATTGGCGATAGATGACATCGTATAAGCCAAGAATATAGTAGACAATGTAGCACCATTTACTACTGAAAACAGCACGAACATCAGTGTGGCAGTGGTAAGTGACAGTTTATTGATAGCGGCAGTGAGTCCGATAACCAATCCGAATTCAGCTATAATAAGTCCCCAAAACAGGATTCTGTTGGTTACTATTGCCATTATCAGGTTGGGGCTTGCTGCTATTTCGTAAGCTGTGAATCCAGTTATCACCAGTGCCAATGTCATCCATACATATACCTTGCGCATTAATTTTGGAAATGCCAGAGAGAGGGCTCCCTCCTTTTCGTTAATCATTCTGTACAATTCTTCTTGTTCCATAATTTACTTTATTAAAATGATAATTTTCGAACGCAAAGATACTAATTAATTTTATCTTTATTCCAAATAATCATTATTTTTGTCTATATTTGCAAACATTATGATTATGAAAGGCGTATGAATACAGAATTTGAAAAGATGCGCAGTCGGCAGAAATACAATTTCTCCGACGAGGAAATTGAGAAGAGTTTGTTGCACGCTAAGGAGTTATGCCGTAAATTACAGACGATGACTTTTACAGATACTCTTTATCGCTCACTGATCAGCGATCTTATTCCATCTTTGCCTGAAACGTCTGTTGTCTGTCCGCCGTTTCATTGCGATCATGGTAATGGAATCTTAATGGGAGAACATGTGTTTATTAATTACAACTGTGTCTTTTTGGATGGTGGATATATCCGTATAGGGGCACATACCCTTATCGGTCCCAATTGCCAGTTGTATACGCCGCAGCATCCTAAGGATTATATGGAAAGAAGAGCAACGGTAGAAACGGCCTATCCTATAACGATAGGCGATGACTGTTGGCTTGGTGGAAATGTCGTGGTCTGTCCCGGAGTGACGATTGGTAATCGCTGCATTATAGCGGCAGGTAGTGTGGTCACAAAGGATATTCCAGATGATTCTATGGCAGCCGGAAATCCGGCTGTGGTAAAAAAGAGGTTGAATGGTAAATAAAGTATTACTTAGAACCGAAATATAGGAATAGCATACCGAGTAGGACAAGTGCCAAATCCACCACTTTACTCTTTAAATTCTTCTCATGGAACACAGCAGCACCGAATAGGAATGAAACAATAACGCTCCCACGACGAACCATAGATACAATACTGATCATGGCTCCCGGTATACTCAGTGCGTAAAAATAAACAAAATCGGCTGTACTTAGGAAGATACTGATAAATATGATGCACCAGTCCCAGTGGAATGGGGTGGTGGTATTGTGTTTCGGCCACCATAACAACAATAGCATGGCTAACATCATAAAGCATTGATAGATATTATACCAACTCTGCACAATCATACGGTCAAGTCCTACACCGCCATCTTCGACAGGCGCCATCAGATACTTGTCATATAGCCCGCTTATAGCTCCGAGTACAGCAGCCAGAACAATAAAGTATATCCATTTGTCATGTTTGAAATCGATACCTTCTTTCTTCCCGCTACGACTAAGCATCAAAAATGATGCGACAGCCAACGTGACACCAATCCACTGATATGGGTTCAGGCGTTCTCCGAATACTAGTAAAGCACCGACAAGTACCATCACCGGACGTGTGGCATTGATAGGACCAACGATGGTAAGTGGCAGATGTTTCATTCCGAAATATCCGAAAATCCAACTGGATAGTACGATACAACTCTTAAGCAGTATATACTTGTGGACGTCCCATCCACCTGATGCGACATGGAATATGGAACCGTCCAACAAATGGGATTTTGCACTCAGCAAGATAAACGGGAGGAATATTAATGATGAAAACAGTGTGTTAAGGAATAATACAGGAATAACCGCATTATCTCTAAGTGCTTTTTTCTTGAATGAATCATAAAACCCCAGCAACGCCGCTGAGAGGAAAGCTAATATCAACCACATAACTAATATTTTATATCTTCAAGGAACAGTGCTTGTGCGGGCATACTTTCGCCTGCTTCTGTCCTTTTTTTACCTTCAATGATTTTGCGGAAATCTTCTATTCTCGCACGATGCCTGCCTACTTCTACCAGCGTTCCAACGACGGCACGTACCATATTGCGAAGAAATCTGTTGGCTGTTATCTCAAAATACCAACAACCGTCAGCTTCTTCTATCCATTTCGCAGCAGTGACATCGCACAATGTGGTCTTTACATCTGTATGACTTTTGCAGAAGGCTCCGAAATCTTTGTATTCCAATAGTATATCTGCTGCTTTGTTCATTGCAGAAAAGTCCAGGGGATAATGCAGTTGGAAGGAGTACATCCGGCGAAACGGATTCTTATTAGTATGTACGTAATAGTGATATGTGCGAGATTTCGCACTAAACCGAGCATGCATATCTTCAGCAACAGGATGGATATCATTTACTGCGATATCACGTGGTAACAGACGATTGAGTTTATATGTGATCTGTTCACAGTCGATATCTCCATCAATATCGAAATGGGCCACCATCATACGTGCATGAACACCGGTATCGGTGCGTCCGGCACCTATTACCGTTATATTCTCGCGGAGTAGGACAGACAAGGCTTTTTGCAATTCTTCTTGTATAGAATTGCCATTTGGCTGAATCTGCCAACCATGATAGTTGGTACCGTCGTAAGAGAATGTGATAAAATAGCGCTGCATAATTTGTCGTAATCCACAATCGGGTGCAAAATTACTAATTATTATCGAGATAATCGCCTAAGCGATGAAGTTTTCTTACATAGTCCTGTAATATATACACTGATAGTATAATGACATAGACCATGATAATCTGAGTAAGCGATGGTGATAATCCATCAATACATGCACCTGGTAAAGTCGATATCCAAGAAAGACAAGTGTTCATCCCACTTACAATGATAATTAATACATTAGCGATTAAACTTGCTATTACGGGAAAGGCATAACAGACAAATAGAGCGACACTGCAATACAGAACGACGGTGGCAGCAGGGATGACAAAATAGTTGGTTAACAGAAAATAGCAAGATATTCTACCGAAATAATAGCAGACCAGCGGTGCTGTGCCTATTTGTGCCGCAATTGATACGGCTGCCAGTTGCCATATCCAGTTGAATACTTTATTATCTGTTTTCCACCATACGGATATTATCGGATAGAATATCAATATGGAGAGTACGGCCATAAAAGACATTTGAAAACCGACATCGTACAAGTCGAGTGGATGGAATAAGAGCATTACGAATGCTGTAAGGGAAAGGGTGTTCAGCGAAAAACTATCGCGCCGAAGCATTGATATAAAAGAATAGATGCTTAGCATGGTGGCCGAACGTACTACACTGGGTGTCATTCCAACGATTGCCGTATAAGTCCAAATCGCCAGCATAATCATAATCTGACCGACTATCCAGTCCTTTCGTCTAAATGTAAGTAAAGACAGAATGGCATAAATAATGCCGAGATGTAAACCGGATAGTGCTAGCACATGTGACGCTCCACTGATAGAATAGACATCTTTAGTCTGAGCAGAAACCATGGATTTGTCTCCAAGAGTCATGGCTGCAATTACCGCATATTCTTGTCCGTTCATGGCTAGTGACTTATATTTGTCTAGTAAACATTGTCGGAATCTGATAGCGGCAAGTCTTGTACGTGTTATTAATGATAACCGGATTAGACTGACAGATTCCACATCCCAGTTTGTCCGATATACAAATGTTTGAGCTGTAAATCCGTGATACAATAGATAACGTTTGTAGTCGAATGCCGCATTTTTATAGTTGTGAGGAGCCTCTAATTGAGACAAAGCTTTTATCCCATAGCCTATTTCCAGCTTTTCGCTGCGATGGTCGCGCAGCATGCATAGTTTGATTTTCACAGGTTTATTAAACGATTTACATTCTGTTACAAGCATATCGAATAGTACGGTTTTCTTTTTGATGACAGGTTGACTGATGATGACTCCTTTGTAAGTTTGGGAGCCAGTCGGTAATTTGCACTGAAGTTCTGTTTCATTATCACATGTCATGTATGCACCAAGAAGCATCACCGTGACAAGAATAAACAGCGTCTGCAAATTTTCTTTCTTTTGCAATAACAGAGCGGCTGCAAGCGTTACCGCCATAGCCATCAACCAATAAAGAGGTCGTAGGCATGTACCAATAATATCAGCTGCTATAATACCTGCCGTCAAAGCGATAACGAGGCGTAGCATTGGATATAGTTGAATTTTGTTGTTAGTGCGCATGATTGTCGTTGTAGACTGTTCATTGTTTTTAAGAAGATGCAAATTTAGTCAATTTATTTTGTTATTAGCGTTAATAGTCGTATTTTTGTCGCATGATATTCTATTTTTCAGGTACAGGTAATACGAAATGGGCTGTTGAACAGATCGCAGCAGTCACACATGAGACAGTCATTTTTATTCCCGACGTATTAAGTGGCGAATGCCACTTTAGTGTCGGGGCGGATGAACGTATCGGTTTTTGTTTCCCGGTACATGGTTGGCGACCACCCTTTATTGTCCGTGACTTTATTCATAAACTGAAAATTGACAACGTCAAGGACAATTATTGTTATGCACTGGCTACTTGTGGTGATGATATAGGACTGACATTTGAATATCTCAACAAAGATCTTGCAACGATCGGGTTGCATACAGATAGTGTCTTTTCTTTTATTATGCCTGAGTCGTATGTAGGTTTCCCATTTATGGATGTCGATAATAAATTCAAACGTGATGCAAAGAAACAGGACGGGGCAAAAACATTGCAATATATTATAAAGGATATTGTTGATCGCAAAAAGGGTGCCAGAAAAGTTAATGAGAGCCATTGGCCCAGAATCAACAGTAATCTGATAGGTTCATATTTCATCCGCAAAATGGTTGTGGATACCCCTTTCCATGTCGAAGAGAACCGCTGTGTGAAATGTGGTATATGTGCTGATGTGTGTCCTGTTAATAATATAGAGGGAGGGCTAGGATATATGCCTCAATGGCAACATAATGGATTATGTACTACATGTTTTGCGTGTTATCATTATTGTCCACATCATGCGATAGAATTTGGAAATAAGACAAAAAATAAAGGGCAATATTTTTTTAATAAAAAGTGAATGATTCCAGGTGGTCTTTATTGATTCCAAATTACCAGTTCGCGCGGTAGTGTTATAACCTTCAACCGTTCATACCAAATTCTGGAAGAACCGTCTATGTGGCGTTTGACATGTCCGCTGATAATATAATATGTAGCGGAGTATTCATCCATGATGTCCGAGAATGCTTTTTTGATACGCGAACATTTCTCGTTAATGGCATTGTCAAGTGGGTCTGTAAGATGATTTACGCTCTCTTCCAACTTGGAAATATCGTAGATGTTGGATGTTTCTTTGTATAGATGGAATAATTCATCCTTATATTCTGTCAGATGTTTAAACTCAATTCCTTCGGGATGATTGAGAAACAGCAGATAGACAGCTTTATGAACTGGTGACAGGTCTATTTCCCTGTGCTGATTTGTCAGGATAAAACGATAGTCGGATGTTATTTCAAGTGGACTTAATGTTCCTCGTGCCGCCTCTATACGCAGTTCTTCTAGTACTGGCACACTGATAGCTTGCAGCAATAGGTCTGTTCTGCCCATTTTCTGAAGCGCATTTACGCCTGATCGTATGTTTGTTGCGATCTCTTCTGGTGTTATATCAGTATTCGAATCAGTCATCTTTATCTTTTTTCATCATCTTGCGTAATATCGAAAGCAAACTGTTCCATTCTTCTTTTCACTTTTTCCACGAAGGTCAGTGGGCGGCTTTTCTGAGGTCGTTGTGGTTCAATAGATGGTTGTGGCTGAATGGTACTACTAGATTCCGGCATATCTGTCGTTTCTGGTACTGATTCACCAGATTCGTATACATACTCTTCCTGAGCGGATTGTTCGGGAACAATATTCTCATTTTGCGACACCTGTTCGTTTTTAGGCTCCTCGTTTGTTACAGGAAGCTCTTCTCCACCTACATTAATGGTAAACTCAACATCCGGTTCGTTTCCTTTATTTGTAGTGTCCTGTTCTGTCTCGTCATGGTTTACTGGCTCATTCTGAAAATATAATTTCTTGATAGTCTTGTCGTAATATTCAGTATCATTGTCGTCATGGTTCTCCACGGGAAGTTCGTCTATCAATCTATCTTCAAAACCAGTAGCAAGAATGGTAACCTTGGCATCTTCATCTAATGAATTGTCATCGGATATACCCCAAATAACATCAATGTCCGGGTTAAGCTCATCCATAAAAGCATCGATTTCCTGCATTTCACTTACAAACAGAGGGCATTTTTCACCTGTATATATATTAAACAGTATTTTCTTTGCCTTACTGATATCGCTGCCATATAGTAGTGGCGAATCAAGGGCGTTGATAATGGCTTTCTCTACCCGATGTTCACCTTTGGCACGTCCCATTGCCATAATTGCGCCGCCACCACCACGCATAGTGGTCTCTATATCACGGAAGTCGAGGTTGATATCGCCACCCACTGTTATCAATTCTGATATGCTTTTCGCCGCATTGCAAAGTATCTGGTCTGCACGATGAAAAGCTTCCTTGATAGTAACTTGTGAGTCTGCATAAATATCACAGAGCCGTTCATTGTTGATAATAAGTAGGGCATCGACATTCTTACGCATCTCTTCAACACCTTTGAGTGCTTTGATTATCTTACGTTTCTTTTCAAAGTAGAAAGGGATGGTAACGATACCGATGGTAAGTATACCTTGCGCTTTTGCGATGCCGGCAATGACAGGTCCTGCACCGGTACCGGTACCTCCTCCCATTCCAGCTGTAACGAAAACCATCTTTGTTCCGTCGTCAAGTAGTCTCTTGATATCCTCGACATTCTGTTGGGCCTCTTGGCGTCCTCTTTCAGGATTGGCTCCTGCCCCTAGTCCCGATTTACCCAATTGTATCTTTACCGGTACTGGCGATGCTGCAAGTGATTTGCTATCAGTGTTACATACTGCGAATGTAACATTCACAATTCCTTCCTTATACATATTGTGAACAGCGTTGCATCCTCCTCCTCCTACACCTATTACTTTAATGATGTTCTTGGATTTGTCTTCAGGTTGACCGAAGTCCAAAAGTGGTATATTACTATTTTTTTCCATCTTCGTATTTTCTTTGAATACAAAGATAATAATTTTATTTTTAAACTGAAACTTTCTGCAAGGCTTGCGAATGATTTTTATGAAAATAATGTTTTATTCTCTCTAATTCTTACTATCTTTGCATGATAGATGAGACTTGATTTACAATTCCTAAAAGACAACTTCGATAGATTCAATAAAGAATATTTTGAAGGGAAACTACCAATACCTAAGTTTGCGATCGGAAAGGCAAGAATGGTACTTGGATCACTTAATTATAAACGCAAAATTACAATTTTCGGAACGAAACGGTACGACTATACAATTCGTCTCAGTTCTTATTATGATCAGGACGAACAAGGTTATCTTAATGTACTGTTGCATGAAATGATACATTATTACATAGACTATAATCGTATCAGTGATACATCTGTTCATGGCATAGTCTTCAGGAAAATGATGAATCAACTAAATCGCAATTATGGTTGGAAGATAACTGTCAGTACCAAAATTATTAATATGACTGAAGCCGTCAGAAAAGAACCTGTGTCTAGACTAGTATTAGCAGCCATATCCCAGACAGATGATTATTATCTCTCAGTGGTCAGTCCTTATTATGCCCGCAAGGTGGATACGGCTTTCCATTTAGCAACGAATATCAAGAGCTATACTTGGTTTATTGCCAAAGATGAATACTTCAGTAATTTTCGAATGGTGCGGAGTCCGAGGGCAAGAAAGGTCAGTAAACAACTTTTTTATGAAAAGATAAAAACGCTTACACCATATATCCTACCTTAGTATAATAACAGTAATCCAGCAAAGGCACTGTACAAAATCATCCTGATAGGATTAATCTTCATATATTTTGTACCGACAAATGTGGCAATAAACAAACCTACACTTATCCAAAACTGCCATGGATGTTCGATAGGGGTACTGAAGTTTTCAGGAGTCATCAGTAATAATGTGGCTGCCGCAAGTAGACCGACGACAGCAGGACGTAGTCCCGAAAAGACAGATTGGACAGCCCCGGTATTCATATACTTCATGAACATCTTACTGATAAGGATCATCAGTATCAGCGACGGTAACACTACTGCAAATGTGGCTGTCGTACTACCAAGGATTGACATCATTTCACCGTATCCTGCATTGTGCGCAGCAGTATATCCGCAATATGTAGCGGAATTTATACCAATAGGACCAGGTGTCATCTGACTGATAGCTACTATATCTGTAAACTGTCCCGTATTTAACCAATGATAATGTTGTACCACTTCACCTTGAATCAATGACAGCATACCATAACCGCCACCAAAGCCGAATAGTCCGATTTCAAAAAATGTTATGAAAAGTAGTAAAAATATCATGTCAGTTGTCTTGTTCTGTCGGTTTGATAAACTGTCCGTATAGATATCCACCTATCCCGGCAGCTATTATAATATAAATAGGTGATATTCCCAGTGCCCATATCGCTAAGGCACCTGCTATGGGAATCCAACAGTTGGTCCATCCAATCTTTGCGCTTTTAGCGAGATTGAATGTAGGGACAGCGATCAATGCAACTACCGCCGGACGGATACCACTGAATATGGATGCAACAATTTTGTTGTCTTCGAACTGATGGAAGAACATCGCAATAAGCAATATAATAAGAAACGAAGGTAATGCCGTTCCAACACATGTACTTATTGCGCCGCGAGTCTTTTTCAGTTTGTAGCCTATAAAAATGCTTATATTTATTGCAAAAACACCCGGACAACTTTGGGCAATAGCTATAAGGTCGAGAAATTCTTCTTTCCCGATCCATTTCTTGTTGTCTACTACCTCTGTTTCAATCATAGGTATCATGGCATATCCACCACCAAGGGTGAACATGCCAATCTTAAAGAATGTCTTAAATGAATCCCAATAAATATTATCCATCTAATTATAACTCCGGAGAATCTTGCGATCCTTCCTTCTATTTTTTCTTGTTTTCAATCCATACACGTGCATTGACGAATGCCTCTATCCAAGGTGTCACCTCATCGTTTAGACGGTCAGCAGGATACCACGCACTTTGCCATGGGAATATGGCTCGTTCCAAATGCGGCATCATAGCAAGATGACGACCGTCGGCACTACAGATTCCTGCTACATTATAGTCGGAACCGTTTGGATTACCGGGATATTCGCTGTAGTTGTACTTCGCAATGACGTTGTATTTGTCTTCTGATTCTGGCAGAGAGAATTTACCTTCTCCGTGTGCTACCCATAGGCCGAGTTTGTTGTCGCTGAGACTTCCGAACATAACACTGTTATTCTTCGGTATGGTTACACCCACAAACTTGCTTTCGAACTTGTGAGAGTCATTGTGTAGCATACGCGCACGGTTCTTATGCTCCGGATTCAATAGATTGAGTTCTACCATCAACTGGCAACCATTGCAGATACCTAGTGATAGCGTGTCTTCGCGAGCATAAAATTTGTCCAAAGCTTCTTTTGCTTTAGGATTGAAGAGGAAAGCACCAGCCCATCCCTTGGCTGAACCAAGAACGTCGGAGTTGGAGAAACCTCCACAGAATACGATCATGGATACATCTTCCAATGTCTCACGTCCACTGATCAGATCAGTCATCATGACATCTTTCACATCAAATCCTGCAAGATATAGAGAGTAAGCCATTTCACGCTCACCATTGGTGCCTTTCTCACGGATGATAGCGGCTTTTACACCACTTGCTGTCCGGCGATCTGGAGATATACCATATTGTGTCAATTTACCAGTGAAGTTTTTGTTAAACTTCATATCCATCGGCTGCTTTTTGTAGTTCTCGAAACGTTTCTTGGCACAACCGTTCATGCTCTGTTTCTCATCGAGCAGATATGAAGTCTTGTACCATGTATCGCGCAGAGTGTCGATATCAAATTCATGTTCCCAATCGTTTTTCTTTATGACGATCTTGCGGATGGATGGAGTCGGATAACCTATTTTCGCAAAACCGACACCTGATTCATCCATGAATTTTCTGAATTCTTCTTTATGTGTATCAGATACCTGAATCACTACGCCAGGGTTTTCTGCCAATAATATCTTGACGATATCATCCCCAGCCAAGTCGTGCAGATTGATATGCATACCGCCTTCAACGTTCGCAAAACACATTTCGAGGAGCGTGGTTATCATACCACCGGCACTGATATCGTGACCAGCCATAATCCATCCGCGGTGGATCATCTCCTGTACGGCATTGAATGCGTCAACAAAATAATCAGGATTCTTCACTGTCGGAACATCATCACCTACTTTGCCAAGACTTTGTGCAAAGGCACTTCCACCAAGACGTTGGTCGTCGAATGAGAAGTCTATATGGTAGATGGATGAATTTTTGTCGTTGACTAATACGGGAGAAACGACTTTCTTGACATCGCTAACTTCACCACCACTGGTTACAATGACAGTTCCCGGACTGATAATCTTCTCGCCGCTTGGATATTGCTGACTCATAGAGAGGGAGTCTTTACCTGTTGGAACATTCACGTTAATGGCGCAGCAGAAATCGCTGAGTGCTTTGACAGCACTATACAGACGGGCGTCTTCACCTTCCTGTGAGCGGCAGGGCCACATCCAGTTGGCCGACAGACTAAGACTGGTCATACCTTCTGCCAATGGTGCCCATACAATATTGGTAAGTGATTCCGCTACAGACAATACGCTACCAGCTTCTGGAGAAGCAAGGCCAGCCTGCGGGGCATGACCGAGAGCTGTGGCGATACCTTTCACGCCACGATAGTCGAGGGCTACGACACCACAGTCGCTCAGTGGCAATTGTATTTGCCCTTGACACTGTTGGCGAGCTACTTTACCTGTTACACTTCTGTCCACTTTGTTAGTCAACCAGTCTTTACAGGCTACAGCTTCCAGTTGCAGCACACGATTGATGTATTCGTCAAGTTTATCTTGTGTATAAGTAACATTATCATAATGACGTTCTACTGTTTTGTCTATCATGTATGTCTTAGGCGAATGACCGAACATCTGAGCCACATCGAGGTCGAAAGGTTTGATTCCGTCACCTTGTACAAATGAGAAGTGGGCATCACCTGTTGTTTCACCTACAACATACAGCGGGGCGCGTTCACGTTCTGCTATTTTACTAACATGTTCGATATGTTTCTCATCAATAAGAAGTCCCATACGTTCCTGACTCTCGTTGGCGATTATCTCTTTTGATGAAAGGGTCTTGTCGCCAATCGGTAATTTGGTCATATCTATTTCGCCACCGCATTCCTCAACAAGTTCGGAAAGGCAATTGACATGACCGGCTGAACCATGGTCGTGTATACTGACAACCGGGTTTACGTCTTCTTCGCAGAGTGCGCGGACCAGATTGTATGCACGTTTCTGCATTTCAGGATTGGCACGTTGGACAGCGTTCAGTTCGATACCATTAGAATATCGGCCTGTATCTACGCTGGAAACAGAACCACCACCGAGACCTATACGATAGTTGTCACCACCTACGACAACAACCTTGTTGCCTGTCTGAGGTTCTTTCTTCAAACAGTCACGTTTTGTTCCATAACCTACACCACCGGCAAGCATGATGACCTTGTCGTAAGCATAAGTTTCTTCACCTTCTTTGTGTTCGAAAGTGAGAACAGAACCTGTAATCAGCGGTTGACCGAACTTGTTACCGAAATCGGAAGCACCATTAGATGCCTTGATCAGTATCTGTTCAGGAGTCTGGTACAACCATTTGCGTACAGGAAGAATATCTTCCCAGTCGCGTCCACCTTCCAGTCGAGGATAAGATGTCATGTATACAGCTGTTCCGGCTATTGGCCAAGAACCTACACCACCACCCATACGGTCGCGTATTTCTCCACCAGTACCTGTAGCAGCGCCGTTGAACGGTTCGACAGTCGTAGGGAAGTTGTGCGTCTCAGCTTTCAGGGAGATGACACTCTCCACATCCTTGATGCGGAAATAATCCGAAGTCGACTGGTCTGCTGGAGCAAATTGCTCGATTACAGGACCTTGGGCGAAAGCTACATTATCTTTGTAAGCACTTAATATCTTATTTGGATTCTCTTTTGTTGTCTTCTTAATCATTGCAAAGAGTGAAGACTCCATCTCTTTTCCATCGATAACAAACACGCCACCGAATATCTTATGACGGCAGTGTTCCGAGTTGATCTGTGCAAAACCGAAAATTTCCGAGTCCGTCAATGGACGGTTCAACTGTTTCTCAATAGTATGCAGATAATCCATCTCCTCTTTCGACAGAGCCAGACCTTCTTCCTCATTATATTTCTCGAGGTCTTTTACGTGCTTGATTGGTTCTGGTTCATGTTTGACCGTGAAAATCTGTTGGTCCAGACCTTCATACATACGCTGTAACATAGGGTCATGGTCGGCATCCTTTGACTTTACAGGGAAATACTCCTCAATACGAGAAATGCCGCGGAGACTCATGTTTTGTGTTATCTCTACGGCATTCGTACTCCAAGGAGTAATCATTTCGCGGCGAGGACCGACGAAGTATCCTTCTATCTTTTCGCCATTTTCCAGCTTTGCGTTACCGTAAAGCCAACAAAGTTCGTTGATTTCGTCCTGATTCAGCTGATGATCACATTCTGTTGCTATCACACTGTCAGATGGAGTCCTAAAAAAAAGAATCATATTCTATTTGTTTGTAATATGTTATAAATATGGTGCAAAGGTACTTTAATTTGAGATAAATACAAAATAAAAACACAAGTTTCTCGTTATTTAATTCCGATGATGAAGCTCGGATTGGACTAAAAAAAGGACGAAATGCCTGAGAGTATACAAATATAAAATGATTTTATGTTATTTTAATGCATATCTACTTAACTTTTTTGTATTTGAAACGTCTTATAGTCAGAGAAGAAATTTAAATTTTGAAATTAATAAGTATAATAAAAGGAGAAAAGTATGAAAAGAAAAATTTTAATGCTATCATTGGTAGCAGGATGCTTGTTGTTAACGAGTTGCGCTAGCAAGAAAGAATTGGTAAACCTACAGAATGAGAATAAGACTCTGAATAGTAGTTACCAGGATGCTAAGGAACAGTTGGCTTCAAGTCGTACGAGAGTGACAAGTCTAGAAGATCAGCTTGCTCAGGAAAGAAAAAATAATCAGGTGTTAAGATCTGCTTATGATGCACTTCAAGGTTCTCTTGACAAGAGTTTACAGTCTAATAACCAGACAAGCGTGAATATCGCTAAATTGGTGGATGAAATCAATGCATCTAATGCATTTATCAAGAGATTGGTTGAGGCTAAGACAAAATCAGACTCTCTGAATATGGCATTGACCAACAAACTGACACGTTCGTTGAGTACGAACGAACTGAAAGAGGTCGATGTACAAGTTCTTAAGGGCGTCGTATATGTATCACTGGCTGATAATATGCTATACAAGAGTGGCTCTTATGAAATCAATGATCGTGCTGCAGAGACATTGAGTAAGATTGCTAAGATTATCAAGGATTACAGCGATTATGATGTTCTCGTAGAGGGTAATACAGATAATATTCCAATCTCTCGTCCTAATATCCGTAACAACTGGGATCTTAGTACATTGCGTGCATCTAGCGTCGTTCAATGTCTGCAGAACAAGTATGGCGTAGATCCTCAGAAGTTGACAGCTGCCGGTCGTGGTGAGTACAATCCGATTACATCCAATGATACAGAAGTTGGAAAACAACGCAATCGCCGTACTCAGATTATCATCACTCCGAAACTTGATCAGTTTATGGATCTTATAGATAAAGCTCCAGACAGCGACAAAAAGTAAAAAGTCTTTTTTAATATAAATAAAAGGGTGGGCCGTTAAGCTCACCCTTTGTTTTTATATTGTGTGAAAGGAATTGACTAATTCATATCATAGAAATGTGATTTGTCCTCCATTGGCATCTACCGTCATTCTTACATTTCTGTTCATATACAGACTGTAATTGGGGTGGACATGTCCGGATGGGAACGAGAAAATCACAGGGATGTTGAGTTCAGAAGCATATTCGTGTATTAATTCGTAAACGGATGAACCCCAGCGAGCTTCTTGTTCTGTGTCGATGAAATGTCCTACAATCAATCCCTTTATTCTACTTAGTTTTCCACTGCGTTTCAGCATTTGCAGACGTCTGTCGATGGCATAAATCTGTTCGCCTACATCTTCTATAAGCAAAATAGAAGGCGTCGTGAAATAGTTGTCAATATCTGTATCACTAAGGTTTGCTATGATCGTCATATTGCCACCGGTCAACCTACCTTCTGCCGTACCATATTGATTATATTCACTGGGACTTGTCTTATAACCCGATACTTTTCCGAACAAAGCGTCTCTCATTGATTCTGCCGTGGAATCTATTGAGACGGAATCGGAATTGAACGTAGAAGGCATCGCACCATGTATGGATTGCAGTCCTATCGTACGTAATGCATAATGCAACACAGTGATATCACTGAAGCCTACAATCCATTTGGGATCTTGCCTCAACTTCATCAGATTGAGATAGTCTAATGTTCTCACGGCTCCATATCCTCCTCTGAAAAATACAATTGCCCGGATGTTTTTGTCGTCAATCATGTCTTGCACATCTGAGGCTCTTTCAGCATCTGAAGCGGGAAACCAACCGCCTGACTTGTTGAACAAGTGCTTGCCAAGTTTTATTTTCAATCCCCACCTTCTCATTCTGTTGAGAATGGTCTGTGCCGAGTCGGCGGAAATGCTTATTGTTGAAGAGATGTCCACGACACCGATACTGTCGCCTGCGATAAGAAATTTAGGTTGTAATGTACTGGCGTAATATTCATCGTGGTTGGACGAAGAACCGTTGTCGTCTGTTGTGTCATCACTGCTGCACGAAAAGAAAATTGAAATGCAGACAGCAGTTAAAAGAAAGAAAAAGTTTTTTTTCATCATCATTTATTTTTCATAATATTATATCGAAATGTTTCAGTGCCTTTGCCACACCGTCCTCGTCAATGTGTGTGGTTACGTAGTCGGCATGTCTTTTTACGTTTTCCTCGGCATTGCCCAGTGCTACACCGATACCTGCATAAGTCAACATCGAGATGTCATTTCCACCGTCACCGAAGCACATTGTTTCTTTTTGCTTTATTCCGAAATGGGAAGTCATCAGTTGCACGCCTTTGCATTTATCTACTCCCACGGCTGTGATATCGGTGAATCCGGGATGCCATCGGTTACCCATCGCCCCCGGGGCATCTTTCAGTGCCTCGGTCTCTTGTTCTGTATTAAAGAACGGCGTAATCTGATAAATATCATCTTGCCATCCTTCTTCGAAAGATACCACAGGCATGTGGGCGACATGCAGATTTTCGTAGAATATCTTTTTTAGAAACTCATCCGGGTTACAGACACGTATTCCTTTTGCTGGAACAAAGATGCAGGCAATATCTTTCTTCCTGGCATATTCTCCAATAGAAACGACGGATTCGTGTGGTATCGGATGACTGAACACTACTTTGTCGCCAACAAAACAGTAGGCACCGTTCATCGTGACATATCCGTCAATGAGTCCCTTGTCGTCCAATTGTGACATGTTATTGATAATCGCTTTCGGTCTGCCCGTGGCGATAAAAATTTTTATTCCTTTATGATGAGCCTCTTCCAGAGCTTTAACCGCCGAATCCGGTATCACATGCGTTTTAAAACTTACCAGTGTCCCGTCAATATCAAAAAACAACGCCTTAATCATGGTACAAAGATAGTGTAAGTCTAAGACAATACAAAATAATTTTTCTGATTTTCCTGCTAATTGAAAAAAAATTGGTAAGTTTGCAAGCATAAAATAAGACAATCATCTAATGAATGTGTAATCAAATAGTTAAGAAACTGCTTTAGACGACTTTATTCAGAACCGAGGGTAGGGTAAAAAACATCTTAAGCGGTATATATTTTAGAATCGGTTAGACTCTTATCTATGAAATGATAGACAGAACCAGTTTCAGAGCCATGTTCGAGGAATATTACGATTCGATAAGGCTTTACATATATTACAAGGTAGCCGAGAAAGAGGTGGCGGACGATATGGCACAGGATGTGTTTATGGCGGTTTGGGAGAAGAAAACCACTATCAATCCACAGAATGTAAAGTCCCTATTGTACAAGATTGCCGCAGGACTTGTCGTAGATTACTACAGAAAAAGTGATGTTCGGGCCGACTTCAGCAAATGGGTGCACTGCAACAGTGACGGGAATGAGTCATCTCCTCATGAGCAGGCGGAATATAAGGAGACCATGGAACGTTATGCGAATGCATTGAACTGTATGCCGGAAGGTCAACGTGAAGTATTCATGATGAGTCGCGAAGAGCAACTTACTTATAAGGAGATAGCTCAACGTCTTGATATCAGTGTGAAAGCAGTGGAGAAACGGATGAGTGGAGCATTAAAGATAGTAAACGAAAAAATGTTGACATTGTGAAAAAGTTAGACAAACATATTACGGCAGTACCCGAATGGGACAAGTCTGCAAAACAGATTTGGAATGAGCGTTTTGAGGCACTTGTCACTGATGATACTGATGACACAGATGTTATTGGGGAGGATACAGATGTTACAAAGACAGTGCAACTATGGAGCAGAATCAAATATATCGTGTCTGTAGCTGCGGTTTTTATCATATTGATTTCTGTCACTGCGGCATTATATAAGAAAGAAATCAGTGCACAATTGGGACAGACACGTATCACTCATTTGCCTGACGGTTCTTCCGCAGAACTATCTGCCGGTACCTCAATCAGTTATCGGCCTCTGCTTTGGATGTTTTCACCATGTGTGGAGATGAAGGGCGAGGCTTATTTCAGTGGCAGACACACAACCGACTTTACTGTGAAGACGGACAACGGTGATATCATGGCGCTTGGCACTTCTTTTAATGTACGTAACTATCATGATAAACTATCTGTAGCGTGCATCGAAGGTAAAATAAGAGTTGCCAATGGAAAATCGTCAGTCATTCTTACTGCAAATATGCAGGCAACGACAGAAAACGGACTAATCAAGACTCAACACTTTACGGAAACAGAGGATATCACGGGTTGGACCAAAGGCGTGTTTTCGTTCAACAACGAACCGCTTGGAGAGGTCCTTTTTGATGTGGAACGTTATTATGGTGTAAAGGTTTCCACGCCCGAAAACATTGATACACTCAGATATACAGGTCGTTTCACCCGTGATAAACATCCGGAAGATGTGTTGCAGATTATCTGCCAGACGTATGGAATAACACTTAAACTGATTAGATGAAGTTCAGAAGGTATTTCTTCCTATTATTAATAATTATCATTTCACAGCCAGCCTTTACACAACGTATCCAAGTGAAGGCTGCAAATGAAGCCCTGAGTTCGGTCGTCAGACGACTGAAGGTGGAGGTCTCGTTTGATAATAAGGTCCTATCAGTTTATAGAGTCACCATGAATAAGTTTTTCAGTTCCCCTGATGCGGCAATAAAATATCTCATTAAAGGGAAACCGTTGCAGTTGACAAGAGTCGCAGGCGTTTATGTCATTACGACAAAGATGACAAAAGAGAAAAAGATGGAGCCGAAGGTCGTATATAAATACGTGGTGAAAAAGGAACAAGACCCTCATCCGATGGATTTGACGATGTCATTGAAGGAAATTGTTATTACCGCAGCCAACCATACACCGTCTCTTTGGGGAGAGGATGAAAATGCTCAGAGCCGATTTACTGCAGTTACAGCTAATGTGATGCCAGGCAGCTCTGATAATTCTGTATTCAATGTGCTCAGGATGATGCCTGGAATAAGAGCTTCGGGCGAACCTTCCGATGAATTGTATGTATGGGGCAGTAGTCCGGGGGAGAGTAGAGTGACGTTGGACGGTATTCCTCTTTTCGCTATGCAGAGTTATAATAGCAACATCAGTTATATCAATCCTTATATGTCAGCCGAAGTAAGGTATAAACGTGGTATTTTATCGGCAGGAGAAGGTAGCCAGACTGGTGCGAAAGTAGATGTAATAAGTGGCACGTCTCAGTTTACACGCCCTGTTTTCAAGGCAATGGTGAGCACAATGAGTGCCAATGTTTTCGGTGCTGTCCCGATAGGTGAGAAGTGTATGGCTTCTGTGGCTTACCGGCATACTTTGCAAGGATTGTTTGGAGGTTCCACGTTCGATGCCTATAGAAAGAGGACGAATGGGTCTTCTGAAAAAGAACGATCAACTACACAGTTACAGACAAATGATGAATCAGGAAACGAAACGAATACGTCAGAAAATTCCGGAAACGAAACGTCAGAATCAACAACGTCCATCACTCCAAAATATGATTTTCAGGATGTCAATCTTAATTTGGCAGGAACAATGGGGCAGACTACAAAATTTAAACTGAGTCTTTATGGAGCGAGGGATTATCTTAATTATAATTTTAACGATACACTGAATTCCCAAATAGACCAAACAAGTTATCAGGGTGGTATATCCGCCCATGTCAATCAGATGTGGCACAATGGTACTAGCAGTGATTTCTCCACATTTTTCTCAGGATTATATTCTAAACAAAATGGTCTTTTGGCATTGGGAACAGAGCATGTTGATTCCACGGCAACTGAAAATGTGTCTGAATTCAATGTCAGGTATCAACAGAACGGTATAGGAAAGATAAAAGGTCTGTCTTTCGGCGGCGAATTGACGGCATATCATGTGAGAAATGCTGTCGTAGATTATAAGACTACGCAACCCACTCTGTTTGTCGATGAGAAATATAAATGGAGAGGACTGAATGTGGAAGTCGGTCTAAGAACTGATTTCATGAGTGACGGTGTCAACTGGCAACCGAGAGCATTGGTGAAGTATACCTTTCTTCATGATTTCACTGTCACGACATCGTGGGGCATATACAATCAATATATCGTCAAAGACCCATTCTCTTCTGCGGGGAACAGCTATCAGTTCAATTGGGATATCAACACTTCGCTGAAAACATACAATACAGTTGCCGGTATTGCCTATAATCATGGCGGACTGAATCTCTCGGTCGAAGGCTATTTGAAGGAAATACGTCATTCAGTATGGGTGATTGACAATACAATAGGAAAATATGATTTCAACCTGAAAGGGATTGATGTGTCCGCTAAATATAATTGGAGGCGCGGACTCTTTTTTGCGTCATGGTCTTTATCGGATGACCCTCGGCAGGGAGCAGGTGTAGCCAATGAATTGAAGGCAGGCGGCATCTTTCGTTTTTATCCATTCACTGTGTCGGCCAATTATGTATTCGGCCATGGATACAACTCGATGCTTCTGCCTGAGAGTTCATATAATGAACATAGTAAGAATATATCAGATTTGTCTACAAGCACCACTTATTCGCGAATGGATATTTACGCTTCTTACGAAAAACAATTTAAACATTTCGGTATCACGATAGGTGGTTCGTTAATCAACGTCTTTGATACAGATAATCAGAAATACGTAACGTCGTGGATGCTTCATGGAAGGTCGTCTTCTTATACAAACAAGGCATCCAGATTTACACCAATTGTCTTTTTGGAAATCCGATATTAGTGTATTAATTCTCGTTTTTTAAGATTCTTACATTTTCTTTTATTCATTCTCAGGTAGGGTACGATTCTACTTTTTCGGTATAGGGTTATAATTGAATTAAAAATTATAATGTTATGCTTAGAAAAATGATTCTCACACTGACTCTTTTGTCGTCAGTTTTAGTAGCAGCAAATGCTTGCGATTTCAATTTTAAGGTAAATGGTAATAAGAAGAGTTGTCACCCGGGGGATATCGTGGAGGTAACTGTTGAACTTGTTCTTACTCATCGGGTATGTAATGTCGCTCCTTCCCAGACTAAATTTAAGATTGACGGTGTTAAAGTAATTGGTGCTTCCAATTGGAAACAGGTAAGTGCCAATAAATACGAGAGGACTGTCAAAATGGAAGTTTTGGATGATAGTAAGAAAAAGATAACATTGGTGGCTGCGCGTACCTGTGACAAAGAGGGTGGTACCGGCTATTTTACATTGCCTAAAAATTAATGGATATGTTGCGTAAAGTTCTTTTGACAGTGTTGTTTACTTGCGTGTTGACTTCTGGCTTCTCAAAGGTATCGAAGCAGACTGCAGACAGCATAGCCGGCCTTCTGAATCAGAAGGAGGTGGTATGTGACAAGGCATGTCCACTCTTCGAATCAGAAAAATCGAATGCCGGACTGGTGAACACCATCTTTATAGACGTGTTGGCTATCATCGGCACTGTTTGGTTGTATTCCAACTATAAAAAGAAGTATTTCTTTGTAGCAGGTGCTGTGTTGGTAGTCATCGTAACAGGTTCACTGCTGTTGAAGAAGAGTAACTCTAATCAATGTGTTGAGTATGCCCAGTCTTCTTGTAAGATTATAGCGGGTGGCAAAGGTAATACAACGGCACAAAGTGGGGGCTTGGGCGATTTCCAGCAGATGGATTCTTCGGTGGTTGATTCGTCGTCTGTGGATTCATCAACTTCTTCGTCATCGGAATTCTCAAACCTCGACGTGCCGGGGATAAAGGTTGTCAGCCAACCTGCTGCTTCTGTTGATATGACAAGTGCTAAGATTCTTGATCCTATGATAGCTTTCGTCCTGATGGCCCTTATCGGTTTGGGAATGAAATATCGTACATTTGTCAGGTTCAGAGGCTTGTTCTTATTGATAGGTGTGGGATGGTTCGGCTTCTACAGGGGCGGATGCACCTGCATGATAAGCAGTTTCCAAAGCCTCATATTAGGTATAGCACGTTGGCAGTTTGCATGGATAGATCTGATTTGGTTGGCTGCATTGGTTGTTGCCACCTATTTCTTCGGCAGAGTATGGTGCGGATGGTTGTGCCATCTGGGAGCTGTGCAGGATTTTCTATACCGATCACCCAAACTGAAAATATTGACTAGCGTGAAGAGTCAGCGATATATCCGCATTGTACGCTATCTGGTTTTTACGTTGTGGATATTGCAGTTGTTGGTGATGAGACGCAATTTGTATTGTGCGTACGATCCGTTCAAGTCACTATTCAATATGATTTTCACAGATACTACCAGCATCGTGTTGTTACTGCTCTTGCTTGTGTCATCAGTCCTGATCTATCGTCCTTTCTGTCGTTTGATGTGTCCGGTCGGTGTCATACTTGGTTTTGTGTCAAAGATTCCGGGTGCAAGGAGAATGAAAACTAATGCAGGATGTGTCAGTTGCGGACTTTGTTCAAAAGAATGTGCTATGCATGCTGTCAGCAAACACCCCGACAAGACGAGTGTAAATCCAGAGGATTGTATAGCTTGCGGGGATTGTATTACAGTATGCCGCAAAGGTGGAATTAAACTTAATGTAAAATGAAAAAGACAATATTGTTATTCACAGCAGTCGTCTTGTGTCTGGAAGCCAGCGCACAATGGGAATGCCCGAGTAGACTGGGCGCGACGCTCAAGCCGATAGGCTCTTCTGATTTTATGTGGAGCGCAGAAATAACAGGCTCTGCCGGATGGATCAAAGATAATTATGCCGCTAACACGATGGTGATACTCGGACTCAACTATGGTAAAGGCAAAAACAGCTTCTATGTGGAAGGCGGACTAAAAGCATGGACAAGAGGTACAGACAAGCAATTGAGTTATAGTGATGACGGAGGTGAGACCACTACGTATAAAAAAGATTCAAGGAGCAGTATCATGCCCGGACTTCGCGAAGCTTTCTACAGATATAGTGGTGAGAAAAATACATTCACGTTAGGTCTCCAGTCTGCCAGAAGTGATGACCAGTATCTGCTTAATGAACGTGTCGTTGGTGCCAACTACACTTTTAGGAGCAACAATCTCAAACTGAATGTCATCGGCGGTTCTGTGATGGAAGCTTTTGCCCGTAATGGTCGTTTCTGTACTTATGGATATCTTTACAATGATATTGTTGCCGGCCGTCCCCGTTCTTATGTTGGGAATGACTTTGGAGACACAAACATGGGAATGGTCACGCTGACTTATACACCTACAAAATCTGTGGATGAGTTTGGGGGAGATCAAACGAGCTTTTTGTCTTTGGATAAAATAGGTGTCGCCGCTTATACTGAATTTGGCAGAGGAATAACTAATACATTGGCTATGGGAGGACTCTATTCGGAGATAACCCTCGGTGGCGTCCAACTGAAACCGGAAATCCTTTATCAGTCTTCTAAAAATAACAATGCCATTATCTATAATTTCACGGCCGAAAAGACGTTCCATTGGGGTGATACACAGATTACGCGTCTTTATGGTCAATATGTAGGGTATTCCGCTATCGATAAGGGAGCACGACCTGTCAATTCGTTCAGCAACTTGTTTATGGGCGATGCCCTGCATCAGGATGTGTTGGAGGCACCCTTGATGATATTAGGTATCAAGCATTCTTTTACAGCGATTAAGACTTCCGTCAAGTTGCAGGGCGTGATGCAGACCAAAGCCTCTGCTATGGGCGGTGATTATGGTTTCATAACTGATGACTACACATCGCCGCTTACCAAGATGAAAGAACTGGATATGTCTGTCAGTAAAAACTTTGGCAGATATCTGCTCGTCAACGCACTCTTCGGAATGCTTGAGTTTCCTACACTCGAGCATACAGAGAACGTACTTCATTACAATCGTATTCAGACAATGTATGGTAGATTGGAATTCAGATTTACATTTTAAAATATAGCATGATGAAAAAAAGGAATAAGATTTTCGCATTTCTGATGTTTGCGGCTGCCCTTTCATGGATGGTGGTGGCTTGTCAGATGGATGACCCTATCGTCAAAGACGAGACAATAGAGACCTCTACCACCAGTAGCAGCACTGATACTACGGCGACACCGTCAACAGTCACCATGTCTCAGACGACAATGACTCTTACCAGTGGCGCCACCGGACAACTCTCTGCTACCTGTACAGGCACTGCCGCCAGTACCACTGCTACATGGACCAGCAGCAACAGCAGTGTGGCTCAAGTAGATCAGAACGGACTTGTCAATGCGTTGACGGCCGGTACCACAACTATCACAGTTACAGCCGATGGCATCAGTGCCACTTGTCTGCTGACGGTAACAAGCAGTGAGGTGACCGCGGTTTCTGTATCTGTGAGCCCCTCATCCGTAACATTATCTTCGGTCGGCGCTACCACACAACTTACAGCAAGTGTTTCACCGTCTAATGCAACAAATGTTACTTATACATGGACCAGTGGCAATACTTCCATAGCAACGGTCAACCAGTCCGGTTTGGTAACAGCCGTTGCAGCAGGAACGGCTTCAATAACACTGAAGACCAACGGCGGATTGAGTGCTACTACTACTGTCACCGTCACTGCAACAACGACCACACGTACCATTTATCAAATATCAGGTTGCGTCGGTTGTGGGCATTGTAGGAATGCTTGTCCTAATGGCGCCCTCACCTTCAGTGGCGGCAAAGCCACTATCAATGCATCCAAATGTACAGGATGTGGCAACTGCTACAACTATTGCGGCCGTGGAGCTATCTATAAGACTACAACAACAAATTAATGTCATACAACATCTTAATATTATACAGATATGAAATCAAAAAATAATAGAGTTTTTAGTCTGTCGTTCTTCGCTGTTATCTTAGCGATGATCATATTCAACAGCTGCGGTAAATATGAAAAGACATATACCGTAGACGATTCCAAATGTGCCGCTTGTCTGGAGTGTATTTCCGTCTGCGGTCAACATGCCATCTCTCTGGTAACAAGCGGTTCTACGAAGTATGTCACGATAGACCAGGATAAATGTATCGGCTGCGGCAAGTGTTACAACGCATGCAGCTATAGAGCTATAAGTGGGGACTAATGAAGCATTTTATTACCGTTCTCTTTGTATTGATGTCGGCAACGGCATTCTCACAGATAACCGTTCGTTATATCGGTGCGAAGAGAACGTTCTATAACAGAGGTGATACCATTCGGTTGGTTGTCATGATGAGGCTTAGTCCACAGAGTTGTCTGGACGGGATGAAGAAGACTTACATATATTTTTCCAACTGTGAAAATCTGTCCAACAAGCCATGGTATCAGTCACGTGATAAGGTTTTCTGCAAAGAAATGTATGTACGGTTGATAGGTATCGCCGGCAAAAAAGCCAAGGTGACGATAACAAGAGATACAGACAAAGATTCATTTTTTAGACAAGAGTCATTTAATATTAAAAAATAACGGAATTATGGAAAAAACGGTTCAGATGAAATTGACGGTACAGCAATCAGTTGCCCGTGTCGTTGTGATGTTCTCAATGTTACTGATGGTGGCAGATACCATCTATATGAATCTAAATGGATTATATGACGGTGACCATACCAAATGTATCGTGTTCAGTTCTATGCCCAAGTGGAGTTTCTATCTGTTGGAGAATGTGGGGGAATTGGTTGTCGTCGTCATATTGGGCGTAATGATTGGAGTGATTGCAGAGCAGTATTTTCGTAAAATCAAACGGTTCTATCCTAAAAATCAAATGCTTGCCTTTGCTTATGCAGCTATCTTGCCGGTCTGTTCATGTGGTGTAGTTCCCCTGATTGACTCAATGCGTCGTCGTACTTCTTTACGGGTTATTATCACCTTTGTATGTGCGGCTCCACTGTTAGACCCTTACATCATATTCCTTTCCTATACGGTGCTGGGCGTTAAATATGTAGTGATACGCATTATCAGTTCTTTTGTTCTCGCGATGGCTGCAGGATGGATTGTAGAACTTTTGGTGAAACGTCTGGGATGGGAAGACTGGAATGAAGATAAAGTATGTGGCAAACAATGTGACTTTATTGCCGAGCGCGATCCCTTCGTCAAAACTTTAAAGATTACGCGGAAGTTGTTGCCCTATATTCTTTTTGCCGGACTGCTCAGTTTCGCCTTTGCCATGTTTGATGTCAAAGAACTGCTGCATGACTTCAATCTTAACCGTGAACCCTATTCGGCTATGGTGATGACAGCTTTTGGTGTACCTATTTATATGTGTCATGGTGCAGATGTTATCTTCCTGAAACCATTCTTGCAATATACCGATATGAGTATAGGTAGTGCCATGGCTTTTTCTTTGAGTTCTTCGGCTATATGCATCTCGTCTATCGTGATGATAGCCAAATATTTAGGTAAACGTATAGCTAGCCTGCTCACAGGTGTTATCTGTGTGCTGATCGTTATGTTGTCGGTAGCTATCAATCTTATCGCATAAGTCCTGTCATCCAGTTTGTATATCTTTCAATACTTCCTGTGCTATTATCATGTATGATAAATAAGGATTGGACTATTTGTTAATTTGAACATCCCTTACATTTGTGCCAATGTATAGTTGCTTGGCTGTGTATTTCTTACTTCGGATGACATCTTTGATGATCAGTCCGTCTACATCGTCGGCTATAATAGGCGTTCTCGGGTCTTCTTGGTCTGGAGCGATGTTCATGTTGGTTATCATTACGTTTTTGGCGTGACGGATAAACAAGGCTGACGCCGGTAGGCATTTTCCCCAGAAATCAGGTTGGGGATAACTCTTTTCCATTTCAGGGACCTCAGATGCTGATTTGAAATAACTGTTGTCGGGAAGATTACCCTCATTGTACAGTTGAATATTGTTCAGACTAATGTTCTCAATCACACTTCCTGGTACACCGGTTATGCTGCTTGTAAGGTTGGCTGAACCGTAAGCTACAATGTTACTTATGTTTATATCGCGCATCGTACCTTTGGAAGGGGTAGGGGCAAAGTCGGCGTATTTGCGCGCGCGGTCGGCCAGACGCACGTATATAGGTGCTTGCACTTTATACATGACGATTCCGTCTATGTTGATGCCCTCCATGGTGCCGCCATCCACGATTTCCAGTGACAGACCTGTAATGTTCATACGCGGTGTCTTACGGAATACACTTCCTGTACATCTGGTCGGTTTAACCACACAGTTGGAGATGGTGATATTCTTAAATCCTCCACTTGTCTCCGTTCCCATCTTGATTCCGTTGCAGCAACTGGATGCTACGCAATTGGTTATGACAATATCCTCGCAAGGTGCGGGACCGGTGCTCTTGAGTGTGATACAGTCGTCGTCGGAATCCATGATGCAATTGTTCATCGTAACCCGTCTGCATCCGTCTATGTCTATGCCGTCGTTGTTGCGGTTGCAGTGGTTGTACACGTTGATACCACTGATATGCAAATCTTCGCAATTGAGATAATGTTGATTCCAGATGGCTGCATTGAGCATGGTGATGCCTTCGATACGTATATTGCTGCACGATATGAGCAGTATGTTACGCGAACGTCCGTCGCGGTCTCCTTCTTTGTCTTTGTATTCCGGTCTGCCTTGTTGTGCTGCTCCTTGTCCGTCTATGGTGCCCGCACCGCATATCGCGATGTTTTTTGCTCCGTCTGCATAGATGAGGGCAGCCCATCCGTGTATATCTTTCAATGAACGGTATGTGGTAGGTTGGATGAGGGGATAGTCGGCATAGCTGGTGCTGCCGAGCAATTTACTGCCGCGCTCGAGATACAGTTCCACATTGTCTTTCAGAATGATAGTGCCTGTAAGATACGTGCCGGCAGGTACTACGACCGTTCCTCCACCTGCGGCGTTGCAGTCGGTTATGGCCTTGTTGATAGCTTGTGTGGCCAATGTCTTGCCATCGTTTATTGCTCCGTATGAACAGACGTCATACGATTTTGCTTCTGCTGATAATAGAGAAGACAGAATAAAGGCCGAAGCCATAAAGTTTTTTAATTTCATATTTTAAGTAGTTTTATTGTGGTCCGTCATGATGATAGATAAAATCGTCAAAGTAAGCCTGCCCTGTTTTGCAGGTTCGGTCTACAGTGTACGAATATAGACCTACTCTCACGCCTTTCCAGTCTTTGTTGTAGTTGACGAAAGCGTTTCCGCAGTCGGTATAGTTTGTTCCATCAATGCTGTAACTGAACTGATGGGAATGGGTCACTTCATCGAGTGTCAATTTGATATAGATATATTGATGTTTTTGATTTAGAGACGCGATGATTGTTGTCTTTTCTCCTGCTTCTATATAGACGACAGGCTTGGCCGAAACCATCATAACTCCGGCACCGCAATACAGTTTGCCAATACATTCCATGCCTGCACGCTGACCGTCTGCCAGTTTGCTGTAATCCAGTTTTACTGTTGCGCAACCACGGTATCCTATCACTTTCTGCGTGAACTGATTACGCGCTTTACGCAGAGAATCGGCCGACAGGGCGGTCACCTCCAACCAACCCTTGCGTGATGTCAATGACCAGTGCGTGTTGTCGGGATTGTGGTTGAATTGCCATTGCAGTCCGAGTGTAGCAGTATTAAACTTATCACTGGTGTTTGGGGTTGTTGGTTTGTCATAATATTTCACTGCCGGTTTCTTTACCATCTTCATCGGTTCCCCGATGCCGTTCCCGTCATTGTCTTTGCCGATGAAGGGGAAGCCGTCGCGCCATACTACGGGTTCCAGGTGAAGCACTCTGCCCAATGAGCGAGTCTCTTGGAAATGGTAAAACCACCATTCCCCTGTTGGTGTATCGACCAAAGCACCCTGATGGGGACCGTTAATGTTGGTTGAACCTTGTTCGAGAACTCTTTTCCCCTCGTAAGGTCCGTATATGCTTCGGCTGCGTAAAACGGTCTGCCAACCTTGTCCTACACCACCTTCCGGAATACTCAGATAATAATAACCGTCACGTTTTAAGAATTTCGTCCCTTCGGTCACCGGACCTTGATATACTGTAACACCCTCATCCAGAAGTCTTTTCCCGTCGGGCGACATCTTGTGTACTATGATGGGGCCTGCTCCATAGACACTATGTCCCAGATAAGCCTGTCCATCCTCATCCCACAACGGACAAGGATCTTCCCAACCGCTGACAGACTTCACGCACAAGAGGGGACTCCATGGTCCTGCGGCAGACTTGGAACAGGTCATGAAAAGTCCGTCTTTTGGTGTACAGACAAAAATATAGAAAACGCCATGATGATACCTTAAAGACGGTGCCCATGTACCTTCGGCATAACGTTTCATTTCTGAATATCCGGGCAGCGGTATGCTGTCATATACCCTAGATAGAAAATGCCAGTTTACCATATCGTCCGACTCCAGAATATTCATTCCCATATAATGAAATTCCGAACATGTCATATAATATTTGTCGCCTACCCGTATCACATCAGGATCGGAGTAGTCGGCGTTCAGCACAGGATTGGCATAATAACCATTACCTTGGTCGCCCCAACGCATGTCTTTATCTTGAGCCTTGATAGTAGATGGCAACAAGATGAAGAGGATGCTTGTCAATATGAGTGTAATATGTCTCATGATAAGATGTAAGTCGGTCGTTCTCAGAGTGCAAATATAAATATATTATTTGACTGGACAATGATACGGTGATAAAAATGTTGGAAATACGATGCGCCTTTATCCGTTTTCATTTCCGCGTCGTGCGAGAAAATTTCCCTTGTGCGCAATTTTTTTTTGGCGACGCGCAATTTTTCCCGCGCGACGGTGTGGAAATACCCCCGCACGGTTTGCAAGAAAAGGCATCATGCGTAGGGTTACGTAGGGCTATGTAGTAAACCCTATCTTGTGAGC
>Ga0116175_1000421_pt1 | contig 30086 bp, 26 predicted proteins | sample AD_UKC125_MetaG_FD_89802 | JGI IMG/M metagenome (GOLD analysis project Ga0116175, IMG submission 89802) | Active sludge microbial communities of municipal wastewater-treating anaerobic digesters from USA - AD_UKC125_MetaG | ecosystem: Engineered > Bioreactor > Anaerobic > Digestate | place: USA... | reverse complement strand
CTCAGGAAGTCGGTCTCCTCATCGACGGGAGCGATGTAGTAGTCCATCTGGTCAACCAGCGGTGAATCCGGCCGGTTGAGCAGCCACAACCGGCCGAGCGAGTTCTCCACCAGGTAGCGGACGATCCAGTGCGGGGTGAAAAGTTGGGTGGCGGCAGGGATCTCCTCGGCCCCGGCCTTCTTGTTCTTCTTGAAGCCGGCGAAAACCTCATCTTTACGGTCGGAGATGTAGAACTGGTAGAGCCAGCCGATCACCTCGACTTCTTGACACACTTCCTCGGTGAGCACATCGCGGGCCCGAGACAGTACACTGCCATCTGCCAACAGACCAGACGGCATGAGCAGTTCAGTGTAGGCGCCCTCGGCTTCGAACATGAACGGCATCGCCTTGTTCCAGTGGCGGCAGTACTCCATCAGCAGCAGCGCATACGCTTCCCCCTCGGGGTCGGTGCTGCGCCGAGTGCCGTCGAGGAGACTGATCACCGCGTCGTGCGCATGGGTGACCACCTCGCCGTCGAGGTCGCCGCGTTTCGCATCGGCCAAGATCTCCGGTTGGCCATGGGCCTGGGCGTGCGCGGGCGAAACCACACCGGCGTCGGTGTAGCCACGGGCATCCATGAAACGCAGGGCGACGAGTCGGTTGAACCAGGTGTAGGCGACCTTGTCGACCACGTGCTTGCGGCTCTGGTTGCCGATCGCCGCCTCCAGCGCGCGAACGGTGTCGGCGCGCTCACTACGCGCGACAGACCCGGTGGCGAGTACCGCCGACATCCGCGCCTCGACCGCGGCGATCAGTTCGCGTCGGGCCGCCTTCGCGAAACTCTCCAACGGTTTGGTGTCCATGTTGCGTCCTTACCTGGGTCTATGAAGTACCGGGGTGAGCTACAGAGTGATGCGTTTGCCGTCGTTGATGGTTGCGAGCAGCATCGCACGAAGCTGATCCAGATAGGCGTCCACCTCGGCTTCGGTTTCCAGCACACCGCCCGCTCCGGGCAGCGACAGTTTTTTTATCGAGATGCTCTGCTTCGTCGGGGTTGTGGTCACCGTACGAGTCGTTTGCCCGTCGTCGGCGCCTTTCGGCTTCGGGGTCGGCAGAGCTTTCGATGCTTCGAGTTCGTCGAGTATCGCCGGGTAGGTGGTGTCGGCGAATTGGGCGGCCAGGCTACGGATCGTCGGGATCTGGGTCTCCTGCCCGACTCGGGCCAGTACCTGCTCGGCCCGACGGGTCACCGATTGACGAGCCGTCTCGGTGGCTGCCGAATACGAGGCGCTGGTCGGCACCTGCTCCCAGTAGTCGTTGATCTTCGTGGTGGCTGTAGCCCGCTCTTCGATGAGGACACCGTCGAGCTGTTTTTGCAGAGCCGTGACCGCATTCCCGAGTTGCGTGGTCCTGGTGCCGCGGAAAATCTGGGCGTCCTCCAGTGCCGCCTCGATCGTGTCGGCGGCCCCGGCGGGCAGGTGCGCGATGTTGGTGTTGTTGGTCTGGACGAATGTGTGTGCGTCGTCGTAGATGGTGCGCTGCTTGCCGTTGAGGAATGCCTTGATCGGATCGATCGTGTTGTCCTTGGCATCGAGCAGGTCATCGGCGCCGGTGAAGTGTTCGACAAACCACGGCGCCGGGTTACCGCTCAACTCGGTGAGGAGCCTGATCGGCTCGTCGAGCTGACCGATAAAGGGGTATGCGGCGGCTCCGGCGCGTAGTGCTGTCAGCTCGGCCAGTTTGGCTTCGAGATGCTCCTTACCGACACGACCCAGTTCGGCTGCGTCCTTGGTGACACTGCCGTCGTCGGTGAATTCGATGACGAACTTGCGGAACAGATTGACGACCTTCTGGTCGTAGACACGTTGCGGGGCGACGACCAGCTTCGCGTGCTGCTGGGTGTTGCGCAGCGCCGACGCGATCTCCGTACGAGCCAATGCCATGCCGTCGAGCTGGATCTCGATCTTCGACTGCCCCGCGAGGTAGGCCACCACGGCGGCGATCGACCACAGATCCCAGCCATAAGGTTTGGCGATGTATCGCGCGATGAGCTGCTTCATCGTGACCATCTCGTGCAATTTGCCGCGCATCACCAGATGCCCGAGCAGGTCATCGGCCGGAACCTCCAAAATGGTGGCAGACGACTCGAACATTCCGTCCGTCGGGTTCACCAGTCCGCCCAAACTCTGCTCGCCGAAGGCCTTACCACCCAACATGCTCAGGTTGGTGTAGGTGGCGGCGATAACCTTGCCGAAGCCCTCGTTGATGCGTGTCTGTACGTCGGTGGCGGTGACGTCGAGAACTCCGGCGTTGTGGATCAGCGTCGACGCCCCCACTGCGGTGCGGAGTCGTTCGACGATCTCCTTTTCCCGTTCGGCGTTCTGGGTGCCCTTCTCACTGAGGATGCGGCTCTCGATTGCCGTGCGCGCCGATCCCTGGGTCCGCTTCACGTATTTCTCGGTTTTCAGCAGTAGCCGTAAGTCAGCGAGGATTCGATTGGCTTCCACCGGGAGTACAACGCGAAGCTCGTCGTAACCGGTACTTTGCATCCTGATCGTGTCCAGACTGAAATCGGACTCGGGGCTGATGACATGCAAAGCCAACTCGTACTGTTTGCCGTACGGGACTCCGTCAAGTTTGTACCCGAACGGAAAATTCTGGCCACTCTTGGCGGTGGCCTTGGTGGTTTTCACCACTGATTCGGCGAGCAGCTTGTTGAGTTTCGCGGAAACGTCGGAGCTGTCGATGTCGACGTCCTTGATTTCCTGCTCGATCTTCTGCTCTTCATTGGTCAGATAGTCATACAGGTCGCCGTTGCGCTGAATGTAGGTCTGCGCCTCCAACGTGTTCAGCGCTTCGAGGACGTCTTTGCCGAGCCGGGTGAGATCGGTACCGAAACGGTCGTAAACCAGCACCGTGAGATTGCGGGGCGTCGCCTTGAAACTGTCGACGTACTTCACCAGGAACAACGCTTTGAGTAGACGCACCGCGAGAGGGCTGATCTTTCCACTACCACAGGCATTTTCAGCGTTGATGATGGCACGCTGATTCGCGGACTTCAACGACGCGCGGATACCCTCGAACATCCGGTCGAAGGATGCGAGAGTGCCGAGCGGCCGACCGGCGAGTCCGGAGGCAACCTGTTGGACGACACCGAGCATAGAGCGTTCGCCGACAGAGCTGTTGCGGCCCTCGAAGATATTGTGGTCGCTGATCGTTTCGATCGCCGCCTGGAACAGCGGGAACTGGTAAGTGACAAACGGGTAGGTGCCGATGAAGTGCGCCTCGTCGCGGTAGTTCGGATAGTGGCGGCCCTCGACGAAATCGAACAGGGTCTTGAAGTTCGCATTCTCCGCGTCGTAGATCCCCTCGACCTCGTGGCTCGCCTGATCGGTCTTGGCCAACAACCGTTTGCGGATGACCTCTTCGACATCCTGACTGGTGAGTTTGAGCCGATTCTTGAAACGCGCCTGAATCTTGGAGAAGTCGTTGGCCTGCTGCTTGGTGCGGTCGCCACCGACTTTCTCCATATCCTCCTGGGAGGTCACGAAGATCCACGCCCGCCCCTGGCACTTGGTGGCGAGCGATTCGGCGATCGTCTGAAGGTTCAGCATCAGCTGCGTGTTGGTACCGATGAACTGACCGACCTCGTCGACAAAGAAGTTCAACCGGTAGCCGGCGGGTTGCCCGCCGAGCCACGCGGCCACCTCGTCGGCGAAGTCCTCGATCGAGACCGCGTAGTTGGCGCTGTACTGGCGGATGATGCCAGGACTTTCCACGCCGTTGACCTCAGTGAAGGCTTTGTCGATGTTGCCCGCTTCAAGGGCGGCCTGTTCCCGGCCCTGCGTCCACGGGATACCCGCGATCCGCTCGAAGGCATCCCGGAAGGCAGCGTACTGGTCGCGGGAGTCGAGATCACGTTCGAAACGGGCGATGTGCCCCTGATTGCCGTAGTAGCCCCGTGACTCGTCGAAGATCTTCACGAACACCTTCAGCAGGGCGTCCTTCTGATCCTTCGAGATCAGGGTGGCTTTCTGGTCGATGTTGAACAGCAGGCTCTTGGCTTTGATTCGCTCGGCCTTGTCGATCAACGCCGGCAGGAACTCGTCGTCGGCCTTTGCGTGGAATTGTTCGCAGACCTGGGAGCGCGGGTAGGTATGATCGTCGATGTCACCGAGCAGGTGCGCGAGCATCTTCAACAGGTGCGACTTACCGGAGCCGAAGAAACCGGAGATCCACACCCCGTTGGCGTTGGTGTAGTTCGTGTACGCCTCCAGCACCAGCTCAACGCCCTTGGCGGCCTCGTTGGTGAGGACATACTCCTCCACCTCGGTGGCGAGGTGGGAGGTGTCGTCGGCCTTGATGACCCCTTCGATCGACCGGTCGATCGGTTTGGCGAAGATCTCGTTGATCGTGGTCACACTCATGCCTCCTGCTCCAGAATGTCTTTGGCCCGGTAGTAACTGTCGCTCGCGCCGAGGTTCAGTGCACGCAACTGATGCCCGGCCGATTGGGTGAACTCGTACGTGCCCGGGAACCACACCAGCAACGGGCGGCCCACCACCACGCTTTGCAGATTCTCCAGAACCGTGTGCGTACGGATGAACGGAAACACTTCGCCGATACCGGTGAGGAAAACGACTGTGCGGTGGGAGTCGGCTGTCGGTTCGGCGTCGAGACGGGTGCGGATCGCCGGGGCGAGATGATCGTGCGGATCGAGCATCCCCTGGAGCATCTCTCGGAACTCGACCTTGTCCATCGTCGGCTCCGCGGCCAGAACTCGTTCCCAGACTCCGCGTTCGGTGAGGAGTTGGACAGCGAGCTCATAGAGGTCGATGTCGACCACGCTGATGCCATCGTCGCTCCGCAGTTTGGTGCTGACCCTGTCGCGCATCCCGTCGACTTCCAGGGACCAGGCGGGCGGGAAGTGGTAAATGAAGAACGGAACCTCTTTGGAGAGTCCCTCCATCTTCAAGAACCGGTCGCTACGCAGCACGTCATAGACGTGCTTCTCGTCGTGGGCGAGATTTCGCTGGGCCGTTGTCATCGCTGCACCTGATCGCCGAATGATGTGAGTGGTGTGTTGGTCGGGAAGAACCGCAGGTCGCTGGGCGTGCGGCGGTCCAGTACCTCACCGACGCGCTCGGAGAGCACGGCGGGGACGATGTCGCCCGCATCAGTACGCAGACCGGCCTCACGGAGCATCCGGAACAATGTTTGCCGGAGCTTCTGCAGCGTGGACGGCTTTAGACCGTCGAGTTCCGGATGCCACAGGCTTTTGCCGGTGAGGAACCGGTTGACGTCGTCGGTGCCCAGCGTCGGCGTCAACAGCAGGAAGCGTTCCCGCAGTACTTCCTCGGCAAAGTCGCCGATCAGCGTATAGCGGCGGCAGGCTGCGGCCCACATCAGGTGGTACTGCTCCGTCGGGCTGCCGTCAGCGAGCAGTTCGATTTCGTCGTCGTCGAGTACCGCAAGGCGCTGAACTGTCTCCCGGGTGACCCGGACCAGTGAGGATATCGTACGCGCCTGCAGTAGGTTGCCGTCGACAACCCGGGCGCGGGTGAGCACCCAGTCGCGAGAATCGAGGTAGATAGCCGCGACGGCCACGGCCTCGCGAGCAAGGAGACCACCGCTGGTGAACGACAACGCGTAGCGCAGCTCGTCAGTCACGTGGCGTACGGCCTCCCTTCCTGTCGTCCTGGCCGCATCAAGACTATCCGGACCCTACGACACCAGCGCCGACTGATACGCGTCGCCTCGCCGACCCGAGGCGGACACGGCACCCGCCTGCCCGTCGCTCCACCGTCGGCGTTCCTCGTCACCGGTTCAACCGGCGGACGCCGAAGTACTCCGTCACCCTCATGTACAAGGTGTCGTCGTCACATGTGCGCCACTACTCGGATGCCACCGACGATCAGTCCGGCACCGATCCACCGGGTCAGTGTCATCGTCAACTCTCCGGACACTGCGCGGCCTCGCCCGACAGCACCCCCCGCCAGCTGAAGTCGCCGGCCAGCACGTAGCGCCCCGGTGCCGGGGCGCGGATCTCCGTCCATCCGTCGACGGTGGCGCTCACGCACGCTGTGATCGTCGCGTCGGCCGCGTCACGCGCCGTGAGATAGCGGTTGGGCCGGATACGGATCTGGTACGAGGCGGCCGCCGGTACCTCGATCACCATCTGCGACGGCGACTCCTCCACGAGTCGGAGCGGTTCGGGCACGATGGCGGTGGGCTCGGCGACCCGGTAGAGCGTCCAGTCGTCGTTGCTCCACGTCCGCCTCAGGTACGGCAGGCCCGACCCGATCAGTTCGGCCTCGGCCTTCATCTGCCGCATGGGTGCGGCCGACACCACGACGTAGGCGACCGCGTTGTCCGAGAGCCACAGCCGGTAACTGCCGGCGGTCAGGGCATCGGTCTCATAGAAGATCGGGTTGTACCGGGCATCGGACTGGTTCTCCCAGCCGCGCGCCAGCTTCACCGTCTTGGCCACCATATGCGACCCGGCGTGGGTGCCGGCGTCGACAAGTTCGACGCGATGGTTGGCCATACCGGGAATCCGCTCGAGCTGCTCCACCAGCGGCGCGTACGAGATTTCCGGGTCGTCGACGTCGGCGGCCGCGATCTGGTCGGCGGTGGCCACGAACACCGAGTACACCAGTGCCGGGGCGAGCGCGATCGCCAGGAACCGCACCGGTCTGCGGGAGAAGTACAGCACCAGGCACGGCAGCACGAAGCAGAAGAATCGGCTGAGGTTGGAACCGATGCCGGTGGGGATCAGGAACAGCGCGAGAGCCACGGCCAGCGCCAGCGGAGCGATCCACACGGCGGTCTCGCGTACCACGTTCGCGGCCGAATCGACGTCGCCGTCCGGGGCCCCGGCCCCCGGTCCCCCGCGTTCGGGTCTGAGCGCGATCCAGGCGCCCACACCGATCAGCACACACCAGAACAGCGTGGTGGCCGGAAACACCTGTGACCCGGGTGCCCCGAACAGGGCGAACGGGACGAGCACGCCGATACCCGAACCGATCAGCAATGCCCATAACGCGGGATCGGGTCTGCTCACGACGGGTGGATCGGCGGCGGGTACCCCGGTGTGATGCCATACCAGCCGACCGCCGTCGTGCAGCGACCGCACCACGAACGGCACCACGGCCAGACCGATGAACGCCGGGGCCAATGCGCTGGCGCAACCACCGAGCACCAGCACGGCGGCACCCACGACGAGCATTCGCCGCTGGATCAGCACCACACCGGCCAGGGTGATGGCCGCCGCCACCGCGAACGCGACCCGCCCGGACATCATGTTCAGGACCGCCGCGCCCGCGATGGCCCATGCCAGCATCGTCGGATGGGCCGCCGACCGCGACAGCGGGTAGGCCAGCGCCGCGATGCCGATAGTCGCCGCGCACAGCAGCGGCAGGGAGCCGATCAGCGTCGACAACGACGGCACGATCAGGGAGTAACTGCCCGGCGAGACCCCGCCGTACCAGCCGAACCAGTACGCCAGGCCCACGCCCGAGCGTGCGGCGTCCTCACGGGCGAGGGCGGCCTGCAGGTCGGACAGCGCCGGGCTGACCAGCAGCAGCGCGATGCTGGCCACGACCGCGGTCCCGAGCGGCAACCATGCGCGCCGGAATCGGGGACTCTGGTGCAGGATGCTCACGGCTCCGGCGTGACCCGTTCGGCCGGGACACTTCCTGAAAGATCCCCCGCCGACCGATCCCCGCCCGAAGGATCGTGTTCTGACGGATCGCGACCGGAAGGATCGCGACCGGACAGGTTGCGCGCGGACCGCTCCGGCTTGTGCAGGGATACCCGTCCGGGCCGGATGTCCGCCGTGTCACCGGCGGTGACATCCCGCCAAGTGATCCCGCTCAGCGGCGACGCCAGATACCGCCGCCACAGGTAGCGCATGCCGTAGGCGGCGAGAGCTCCGACGAGCAGGGTCCCCAGCCCGGCGACGACGTCGATGAAGTAGTGATTGCCGGTGCCCATCACCACGAAGAAGGTGGTGAACGGGTAGAGGCAGCCGAGCACCCGTACCCAGTGTCTGCGGCCGAAGTGCACGAGCATGATGCCGCACCAGGTGGCCCATGCACAGTGCAGCGACGGCATGGCGGCGAACTGGTTGGAGACGGCATCCGATCCCGGCGCACCCGACTCCGGCCACCAGCCCCATGAGCCGGTCTTGGCCATGATGTCGACGAAGCGTTCGTCGGCGAGCATCCGCGGCGGCGCCGTCGGCATCGTGTAGAAGCCGATGAGGGCGAACCCGGTGGTGAACACCAGCACCGAACTCATCAGCCGGTACCTGTTGCGATGCGCCACGAACAACCAGATCAGGACGCCCGGGGTGACGATGAAGTGCAGCGATGCGTATTCGAGCGCGCTGAGTGCGGCCACGGGCGGGGTGTCGTTGACGAACTCGTTGAGCCAGCGCTCGAACGCCAGGCCGAACTCGTCCTCCCAGGCCAGGATGTCGCGGCCGTTCTTGAATGCCACGCCCACGTCGCCGTCGGCCATGTTGCGGATCATCGAATAGATTCCGTACAGCGCACCGAGGACGAGGATCTCCACCCACCAGCGAGGGGCGACGAAGTACCTCATCACCGCGGTGACACCGCGCGGCAGCCTACCCAGGGCACCCCATACCGCACGGCCGGAGCCGGCATCGGAGGCAGCTGCGGCGCCGTCGACAGATCCTCTCGCACCCGTCACGGCGCCCTCCTCACAGATCCGCGGACACCTGATGGCTGTGCCGGCGTCGGCGGCCTCCGGCCGCCACAAGCGTTCGTGGATACGGTGCACCCACAGGGAATGTCTTGCTGACCCTAGGTAAACACCCAGTGTGGGCGCAACCTGCCCTCTGCTCACCGAATGGTTCTTGGCAGTGGCCACCACCGCACCGGCGGGGACCCCTCAACCCTGTCCGTCGGTGACAGGTCAAGCCGCCAGCATACACTTCCGCGCCGGATTACCCGTGACCTCAGCGAACCACCACGCGCCCGCACACCCTTGCGCCCCCGGCGACAGAAACGGTACTGTCATGCAAATGGTCAGTCCAAAACAATAGGACTAGCCGTGACACGAGAGGACGCCGAAGTCTGATGACCGAATTCACCGACATCACCTACGAAGTCGACAACGGGCTCGCCTGGATCACCATCAACCGCCCCGATCGCTACAACGCCTTCCGCGCGCAGACGGTCGACGAACTGATCCTGGCCTTCAAACGCGCATGGGTCAGCAGCGACGTGGGTGTCATCGCGCTCACCGGAGCCGGCGACAAGGCGTTCTGCGCCGGCGGCGATCAGAAGCAGCGGATGGAGACCGGCGACTACGGCCCCTCGATCAGCGGCCTGTTCGAGGTCGAGTCCCTGCACCGGGTGATCCGTGACGTCCCCAAGCCGGTCATCGCCGCGGTGAACGGACTGGCCATCGGTGGCGGGCATGTGCTGCACGTACTGGCAGATCTCACCATCGCCGCCGACACCGCCCAGTTCGGCCAGAACGGTCCCCGGGTCGGCTCCTTCGACGCCGGTCTGGGTTCGGGCTATCTGGCCCGGGTCGTCGGCGAGAAGCGCGCCCGCGAGATCTGGTTCATGCTGCGCCGTCTGTCGGCCGAGGAGGCCCAGGAGTGGGGCCTGGTCAACAAGGTCGTACCCGCCGCCGAATTGCGCAACGAGGTGCGTACGTGGGCCGACCAGATGCTGGAGTTCTCCCCGACCGCACTCAAGGTGCTCAAACAGTCGCTGAACACCGACACCGAGCATTTCGTCAGCATCGGCCAGATGGCGTACTCGACGCTGGAGATCTTCGGCGAGACGCCGGAGGCCCGCGAAGGTATCACCGCGTTCAACGAGAAGCGCAAACCCGACTTCGGTCAGTACCGCGGAAAGTGAGTTCGGCGATGTCGAAAGCCACCCCGTCGAAAGCCACCCCGTTCACAGGTGAGTTGCTCGCCAGCAAGAGAATCCTGATCACCGGCGGCGGTACGGGTCTGGGCCGCGGGGTGGCCCGGCATCTGGTCGATCACGGCGCACAGGTGCATCTGTGGGGCCGCCGCGAGGCGGTCCTGGCCGACGCGGCGGCCGAGGCGTCGGCGTCCCGGCCGGGTTCGGTTCATATTCACACCGTCGACGTCCGCGACTACGCCAATGTCGACGAGACGATGAGCCGGATCTGGGCCGATCACGGACCGCTGACCGGTGTGGTCAACAATGCCGCCGCCAATTTCATCGCACAGACCAAGGATCTGAGCCCACGCGCCTTCGAGGCGGTGACCAGCACCGTGATGAACGGGTCGTTCCACACCACCCACGCCGCCGGCAAACGCTGGATCGCCGACGGACTTCCCGGCAGCGTCCTGTCGACACTGACCACCTGGGTGTGGACCGGATCGGCGTACGTGGTGCCCTCGGCGATGGCCAAGGCGGCCGTACATTCGATGACCATGTCATTGGCCGTGGAATGGGCGAAATACAATATCCGGGTCAACGCGATCGCCTCCGGTCCCATCCCCACCGACTACGCGTGGGAAATGCTCAACCCCACCGACAAGAGTTCGGTCGGGGCGACGCAGACCGATCAGATTCCGGCCGGCCGGGCGGGCACCATCGAAGAGCTGGCCAACCTGACGATGTTCCTGCTCTCGGATGCCTGTGACTATCTGACCGGCCAGACCGTCGCGATGGACGGCGGTCAGATGCTCGCCGGTCCGGGGACCTTTGCGGGCCTGAACTCCCTGACCGATGCCGACTGGCAGCAGATCAAGGAAACCAGCAAGGCCGCGTCAGCGGCGAGCAAGTCACAACGCAGCGTGTAGAGCGCCTGGACCGGCCGCGATCATGACCGAATCGACCACCACCGCCGCGACAACGAAAACCTCAGCCCCTCGACGCCTGGCCGGCGTCGAGGGGCTGTGGGTGTTCATCGGCGTCGACATGACCTTCTTCCTGCTCTTGTTCTTGTCCTTCATGGTCGGTCGCCGCGATGCGACTGAGGAGTACGAGACCGCGCGCCGGGTACTCAACCCCACCTTCGGCGGCGTCAACACCCTGATCCTGCTGACAAGCTCCTGGTGCGTGGTGATGGCGGTGCGGGCCGCCCGCGACAAGCGCCCGGAGGTCTCCCGCTGGCTCCCCGCGGCGGCCTACTGCGGTGTCGTGTTTGCCGCGCTGAAGGTGGTCGAATACGCCTCCAAGATAAGCGACGGACTGACCCCGGCCACCAATGACTTCTTCATGTACTATTTCGTGCTCACGGGATTTCATCTGATGCACGTCGTCGCGGGCACCGTGATGCTGCTGGTGTTCTGGAACATGACCCGCAGGAACACGTTGAGCAGCAACCGTTTTCTGGCACTCGAGTCGGGCGCCGTCTTCTGGCACATGGTCGACATGTTGTGGATCATCCTGTTTCCGCTGCTCTACCTGATGAGGTGACCGTGACCGATCTGCTGAAACGGCCGACGACAGTGGTCTGGCTGACCCTGATGCTTGCCACGGTCATCACCACCTGGTTCCTGGCCAAAGACGCATTTCCGGCGCCCGCGGGCACCGTTGGAATTATTCTGATCGCCGCAATAAAAGCTCGACTGGTGCTAAATTATTTCATGGAATTGGGCACCGCACCCCGAGCCGCACGCATCGTATTCGAGGGCTGGGTCGCGGTGGTCACCATCGGGGTCATCGGATTGTATTTGGCGGCCTAGCCATACATATCCGGATAGTTCATAAACCGGATGCCGTCAACCTCTGCTCATCTCCTCGGTGACCGATTCCGGCGTCTTCTACATGCAGTCTACGAGGGAGAAAACGATGGAAGAGCAACAAACCAAGACAAGTTATGGCTCACAGCGAATCGGATTGTGGTGCACCTGGATCTTCGCCGCGCTGACCGTGATCGGCTGGCTGGGCGTGGCCAACTTCTACAAGCCTGAACCAGGCGACAACAGCGCCGAGCAGATCAAACAATGGTTCACCGAGGATCACCGGTGGGGCATCATCATCGGGTGCACCATCTTCTACGTCGCCTGCGGACTCCTGGTACCGGGATCGATCCAGTTCGGTCTCATGCTGTCCAAGATCGAGGGCCGGCGGCCGCTGTGGTCCTTCACGACCGGTGTATGCGGAATCTTCATCTCGCTGATCATCTTCTTCAATTGCTGCGCCTGGATCACCGCTGCGTACCGGACCGAGAACGGTGGCGATGTCATCCAGGCCTGGTACGACTGGGCGTGGTTCGCTTTCCTGCTCGGGTGGATCTATCTGTCCATCGAGATGCTGTCGACCGCCGTGGTGGAATTGTCGGACAAGCGCGCCGAGCCGATGGTTCCGCGCTGGATGACTTGGCTCACGATCGCCGGGGCGGTCACGCTGATGACCGCTGCGGGCCCCGCCTTCTTCAAGAGCGGTCCTTTCGCCTACAACGGACTTCTCGGATTCTATCTGCCGATGGCGATCTGGGGCTTCTACCTGGTCGGCACGGCATGGTTCATGCTCAAGGAACTCGACCGGGAGGAGGCAGCGGAGCGGGACGGTGCACAGGTCCCGACGGGACCCTCACCGACGCCCGTCGGCTGAACCCCCGCAGCGCGATGACGAACGGTTTCGACCCATCCTCGGATCGAAACCGTTCGTCGTCGTGGCTCACTACTTATAGCGTACGTCGGTAGGTGTAGCTGCGGCTTCGGGTCAATGCGAACTCGAAAATCCCCGACCCCTGTGTGCCATCGAGCTCGAAGGCACACAGGCGGTCGGTGAGGGCCGAATCCAGGGTGCGGGGCGACACCGATCCGTCCAGCGGGTACCGATCACTCTCGACGTGGTCGGCTCCACGCGAATTGCCGTGGTGTCCACCGTATCCCGCACCCGCCATATAGCCTCCCCGGCCGGCCGGGTCGGCCCGGACGCGATATGTCCGCCCGGCCTCGGTCCGCACCTCGACATGGCCGCCGGTCAGGTCGAGTCCGTCGTCGAACGTCAATGCGTGCCGCACGCCGGTGATCGGATCGAGGTGCCCGGCCACATGCATCACCGCGCCCTCCAGCAGTAGCCGCTCTCCGGTCCGGGTCTCCACCAGCAGCAAGCCGATCGAGAACTCCGGAAACTGTGCCTGGAACCAGATGTGCAGTCCCTGACCGCCGGCCATCGTCCGCACCCCACGCGACCGGTCACGCTGCCCGTACCAGCCGTCGAGGGAAACCTCCGCGCCGTCGACGCGCAGAGTCCCTGTGTAGGTACCGGACTGGAAGAGATGATCGAACGCGGTTCGCGTGGAGGTGGCGTTGTCGACGGCCACCTCACCCCACCACGCCGGGGTCCTCGACCGCCAGACGATCTCACCGTCGACACCGATATCGTTGGCGGCCAGCGTCAATCGCCACCGTTCGTTCGGGATCTCCACGTCGTAGCGCAACGGACCGGCGCCGGTGCGGCCTGTCACGCCCAGTTCACCGGCAAAGCGCAGATTGCGCTGCTCGGCTCCGTCGGCGTACACCAGAAAGCCGTCGGTGGTGTCCTTCGGCGGATAGATGCCGAACCCCAGGATGATCGACGGAGACCCGGGTGCCACCTCCACCGGATGCATGTTGAACATGAACCGGTCGAAGAAGCCGGCCGGTAGATCGGTCCGTTCCGGGCCGATGAGCGCATCGTGAAATTCGGCCTGCTCAGCCATATCGGTGAACCTCCGCGAGTCCGGCCGCCCGGCGGGCATCGTCGAGGAATCGACGTACCAGTGCGGGGTCGGCATAGTAGGGGTCGCCGATGCCGTCGTGGACACGCCGCCGGCTGTATTCGTAGAGCACGGCGAGCTTCCACAGCGCAAGGGTGGTGTACCATCCCAGATTGCGCAGATCACGCCCGGTCTGTTCGCTATATCGTTGGGCAAGTTCGTTTTTTGATGGATATCCGTCCTCGAGCAGGGCCACGCTCAGCTCTGCCGTCGGGTTGAGCGGGCGGCCCGGTTCGGGCACGGTGGCCAACAGGTAGCCGACGTCGAACAGCGGATCACCGGCGGTGGCCAGTTCCCAGTCCAGGACCGCCGCGATCCGGCCCGGCGTGCCGGGGGCGAGGATCACGTTGCCGATCCGGTAGTCGCAGTGGATGAGCGTGGCACCGGACTCGGTCGGCGTGTGCGCGGCCAGCCAGTCGGTGACCGCCGTGAAATCCGCCGGCAGATCGCCGTTGTCGTCGGCGATGAGTCCACGCATTCGCCGTAGGTGCCGGACATTGAAGCCCTCGGGCCGGCCCAGATCGTCCAGACCGGCGGCATGCCGGTCCACCCGGTGCAGCTCGGCGAGAGTATCGATGAGGCTGTGCCCGATCAGCTTCCGCTGCCCGGGTGTGTCCAGCGGCGCGGGGGTGCGGTCGGTCACCACCGGCCCCGGCGCGAAACTCATCACATACAGCGGCACGTCGATGACCTCGCCGGCGTCGGCGACGGCGAGTACCCGCGGCACCGGCACTGCGGTGGACGCCAGCGCCGCCAGCAGCCGCGCCTCACGCAGCATGTCGTTGGCGCCGGGCGGGATCGGTGGCGGCGGCGGGCGGCGCACCACGACACTGCGACGGCCGTCGCCCACCAGGAAGGTCAGATTGGAATGACCGTCGCCGATCCGCCGGGTGGTGACCGGCCCCGACAGCAGGTCCCGATCATTGAGGAAGCCCGTCAGCGCGGCGAGCGATTCTCCGGCCCAGTCCCAGCTCACGCCACACTCACTTTCCGGCGAAGACCGCCGGCCGGCGTTCTTTGAACGCCGCCAGTGCCTCGGGCATGTCCTCGGTGCGGGTCAGCAGCGCCTGGCCCCGATTCTCCAGTTCCAGTGCAGCCTCGTACGAGCCGATCTCGGTGTTCCGCTGGATAGCGCGTTTGGAAAAGCGCACTCCGGCAGGAGAGTTCAGGGAGATCTGGCGTGCTGTCGACAGCGCTTCGTCCAGGAGCTGTTCGGTCGGGACGATGCGGTTGACCAATCCGATCCGTTCGGCCTCTTCGGCCTCGACCACGCGTGCGGTGTAACCGATCTCCGCGGCGCGCGCGGGACCGATCAGCCGGGCGAGATTGTAGGAGGTGCCCAGCTCACCGAACGACAGGCCCACCTGGACGAAGGCGGCGCTGATCTTCATGGTCGGCGCGGCCAGCCGGATGTCCGCGGCCAGCGCCAGCGCCATCCCGCCACCTGTGGCAGGCCCGTGGATGGCGGCGATCACCGGGAACGGCAGATGCCGGATCGACGCGATACCGCCGGTGGCGGTCTCCTGGAACCTCATGAACTCGCCGGCGCCCATCTCGGTCAGCACGTGTACCTCGTCGATATCGAATCCCGCGCAGAACGCCCGGGTCCCGGTGCCCGTGACAATCAGGGCGCGCAGACCGCTGTCGCGCAACGCCCGTCCGACGACCAGGTATTCCCTGAACATGGTGACGGTCTGGGAGTTGGCCCGCCCGGGCCGGTTCATCCGGAGGATCCCGATCCCGGGTTCGGCCTCCTCGAAGGTCAGCGTTTCGAGTTCCGGAAATGCTGTCGCCATTATCTTGCGCCTCGCTGTCTTGTGCATCGCTGTCTTATGCCTGGCGATGTGTGATGGTGGTCAGTTGCCGACGAAAACAGGTGGGCGCCGTTCCTTGAAGGCGGCCAGCGCCTCGGCCATGTCCAGGCTCCGGGTCAGCAGCGCCTGGCCCCGGTTCTCCAGTTCCAGCGCGGCGGCGTACGACCCCACCTCCATGTTGGCCTGCAGCGCCCGCTTGGACATCTTCACCCCGCCCGGCGAATTGGTGGTGATCTTCTCGGCCAGGGCGATCGCATCGGCCACCACGTCCTGCGCCACCGCGTTCACGATGCCGAGCCGTTCGGCCTCGGCCGCGTCCACAACCCTTCCGGTGAAACAGATCTCGCTGGTGTGGGCCGGGCCGATGAGCCTGGTGAGCAGCCATGAGGTACCCAGATCGCCGGCCGAGAGCCCGATCCGGACGAACGCGGCGTTGAACTTGGCCTCCGGGGAGGCGAGCCGGATGTCGGCCTGCAGTGCCAGGGAGAAGCCGCCGCCGGCGGCCGGACCGTTGACTGCGGCGATCACCGGCACATGCAGGCCGCGGATCGCCGACAGCGCCCGCGCGGCCCGTTCCTGCTGGTCGAGCATGCCGATGGCGCCGAGCCCGGGCAGATCGTCGGCGTCGGCGAGATCGTATCCGGGGCAGAAGGATTTGCCGGTGCCGGTCAGGATCATCACCCGCAGGGTGTCCTCGGCGTCGAGCGCCCAGGCCAACGCCTCCAGTTCGACGAACATGGTGTCGGTCATCGCGTTGAACCGGTCGGGACGGTTCAGGGTGACGACGACGATTCCCGGTTTCACTTCGTCGACGAGCAGGGTTTCGTAGGTGGTTTCGGTGACTTTCACAGTGGCACTCCCGGTGTCCTGGGCACTCCCGATGTCACGGGCTTTCCCGGCTTATGCTCGGCGATTTCGTTTCGGTGATGGATCTGCGGTCAGCGGAACCGCGGCGCGCGCTTTCCGACGAAGGCGGCGATGCCTTCGGCCGCCTCACCGTCGGTGAACAATGCCTGAATCTGCTCGACCTCGGCCCGGGCACCGTCGGCCAGCGGCAGATCACCGGCCGCGTCGACGGTGCGGACGACCGCCAGTTGCGCGGGCAGCGACGGACCGAGCAGCTCCTGAGCGAATTCCAGTGCCGCGGTGTATACATCACCGTCGGTGAGCCGGTCGACCAACCCGATACGGTAGGCCTCGTCGGCCTTCACCTGCCGTGCGGTGAGCATGATGTCGAGGGCGCGCCCACGGCCGACGAGACGGGGCAGCCGCTGAGTGCCGCCGGCACCCGGGATCAGGCCGAGTTTCACCTCGGGCAGGCCGAACCGTCCGCGCGCACCGGACACCCGCAGGGTGGCGGCCATGGCCAGTTCGAGTCCGCCGCCCAGGGCCACTCCGTCCACCGCGGCGATGGAGATCCACGGCGACGCCGCCAGCCGGTCGTTGACCTCGCGCATCTTGTTCCCGTAGGCGGTGAACGTGGCGGCGTCGATGGTGGACAGGTGTTTGATGTCGGCGCCCGCGGCGAAGAATCCTTCCCGCGCAGACGAGATGATCATCACCTTCACATCGCCCGACTTCTCCGCGGCATCGATCGCCTGGTGCAGGCCGTCGAGCAGCGGTATCCCGAGCGCGTTGGCCGGCGGCCTGTCCAGGATCACCGAGGTGATTCCCGGTGCGACGATCTTCCAGGTGACCACGTCCTGCGGCTTGTCTGCCATCCCGTTCCCTCGGATTCCCTCGGTCTCACTCATGTTGAATAGTACTTTTGGTATGACCAAACTAGCATACGGTGGACGGCGCCGGGAGTGTTCCCGCGCAAAACCTTCCCCACCTCCTGTTAGATTTAGGTACGACCAAATACACAGAAAGTCGGTGGACATGTCCGAGCCCGCACCGGGTGCCGTATCCCGGCATCCCGTACGCCTTGAACCGATGCAGGTGCCCAAGGCATCCGATGTGCTCGCAGGCGACCTGCGCGAGCGGATCCTGCGCGGCGATTTTCCCGCCGGCACCGCACTCCCGCCCGAACGCGAACTGGTCAACCAGACCAGGATGAGCCGCACCACCGTCCGCGAGGCCCTGCGCATCCTCGAGGTGCAGGGCCTGGTGTCCATCAAGACCGGACGTGCGGGGGGCGCCTTCGTGCGCCAGCCCGACGGCGACGCCGTCGCGACCTCGGTGAGTCTGCTGATCCGCGGCCAGCAGCTGCGGCTCACCGCGCTGCTCGAAACCCGCGAGGCCATCGAACCGGCCTGCGCCGGCCTGGCGGCCAAGTACCGGACCGACGCAGATCTGGCGATCCTCGACACCGCCAACCGGACAGTCGGCGATCTCGACATCCCACTGGAGCAGTTCCTGCAGGCCAATGTGGACTGGCACCTGGCCGTCGCGGGCGCCAGCCACAACGAACTGCTCACCGGATTCATGTCGGCGCTGTCCAAGGCCATCTACAGCTCCACCGAGAACACCGCGTTCGTCGACGAACAGGTGCGCCGGACCACCTACCGCGCGCACAAGACGGTCACCGACGCGATCCGAGCGCAGGATTCGGCCGCCGCGATGCGGCGCATGTCCAAACACGTCCACGGATACGCCGAGGCCGTGGTCCAGGTGGAGGAACGCACCCAGATCACGCTCGACGAGACGCACTAGGACGGATCGGGACCCTGCGCACCGGGCGCCGTGCGGGTACGCAGGCCCGCGATGATCGATCTGTTGATCTCCATCGTCTGCGCGTCGGTCAGCCCCCACGGCGGTGCGATCAGATCCAGGTGATCGAACACATCGGGAATCGTCGCCAGGCGGTCCACGAACTCCTCCGGGGTGCAGGCGATGGCGATCGTGTCGATCATGTCGTCGGTCACCGCGGCGATCAGCCCGGCGGTGTCGCGCGACCGCGCCGCCTCGCGGATCGTGCGCTGTGGGCCCGACCACCCGTGCAGTTCGAAGAGCCGGTCATAGACCCGCGAGGCCGCGTACTGGCCGATCGCGAACGCCGCCTGCCGGCGTGCGAGCCCGACATCGTCGTTGATCGCGCACATCTTGATGCCCATGATCGCGACGTCCGCCGGATCACGGTCCGCGGTGGCCGCCCCCGTCGTCAGTTCGTCCGCCACGGGCCCCCTGACATAGTCCGCGGTGAACATGGGGTGCCCCACCAGACCGTCGGCGTGCGCGCCCGCGGTCCGCAGCATCAGCTTGTTCACGCCGGCGATCCAGACGGGGATCGCCGGACGCACCGGCTCGGGCACATCGGAGGTGGGTGTGACGTGCACCCGATAGAACCGGCCGTCGTGATGGACGGGCCCTTCGTGCAGCTTCCACAACGCCTTGAGCACCGTCAGCAGTTCTGCCATCCGGGCCGCCGGGGCCTCGCCGCTCACCCCGTGCCAGTTCTCCATCATCGTCGCGGTGCCGTTGCCCAGGCCCATGATGATCCGGCCGCCGGACAGTTCGTCCAGATCGCGGGCCTCGGCCGCCCAGATCAGCGGGCTGCGGCCCACCCCGTAGGCGATGTTGGTACCGATGCGCACCCGGGTGGTGCCGGCCGCCAGCACCGCCATCGGAATCGTCGCCGACCGGCTGTACAACTCGCTGAGCCACACCGCCGCACAGCCCGCGTCCTCGGCCTCCCGCGCCAGCGCCAGCATCGAGTCGTACCGGTTCCGGCCGCGACCGACCCCGAACGCGTTGACCCCGAAAGTCGTCATCACATGGCTCCTTGTCGACAGCCGGTCAGGACCGGCGCGGGAATCGGCTGAAATCCGGTTCCCGTTTGGCCTTGAACGATTCCCGCCCCTCCCTCGCCTCGTCGGAGGCGTAGAACAGCAGGTTGGTGTCGTGGGCGAGTTGCTGAATGCCCGCCAAACCGTCCTCGGCGGCGTGAAATGAGGCCTTCATCAGCCGCAGTGCCATCGGCGAGAGCCGCAGCATCTCCCGGCACCACGCGACGGTCTCCCGCTCCAGGTCGGCAAGCGGGACCACCGTGTTCACCAGGCCCATCTCCAGCGCCTGTTGCGCGCCGTACTGACGGCACAGAAACCAGATCTCCTTGGCCTTGCGGGTTCCCACGATGTCGGCGAGCAGGCCCGCACCGAATCCGCCGTCGAACGAGCCGACACGTGGGCCGACCTGTCCGAGGACGGCGTTGTCGGCGGCGACGGTCAGATCGCACACAATCTGCAATACGTGGCCGCCGCCGATCGCGTACCCGGCCACCATCGCCACCACCGGCTTGGGCAGCCGCCGGATCTGCACCTGCAGATCGGTGACGTGGAACCTGCCCACCGCGTCGGGCCGATCCGGTTCGGTGAGATATCCGGTGTCACCACGTACCCGCTGGTCGCCGCCCGAACAGAACGCCCGGCCCCCTTCGCCGGTCAGGATGATCACGCCGATCGACGGATCCTCGCGGGCATGGGTGAGCGCATCGGAGATCTCGATCAGGGTCTGTGGCCGGAAGGCGTTGTGCACCTGCGGCCGACAGATCGTGATCTTCGCGATCCCGTCGTCGGTCCGCGAGTAGTCGACATCCTCGTAGCGCCGGACCCGTGACCACTCCACCGAATCGGACGGCTGCCCGCGATCTGGTCCGGTACCCATCAGGCCATGGTCAATCCGCCACTGACCGACAGGGTCTGACCGGTGATGTAGCCGGCCTCGTCGGAGGCGAAGAAGGCCACGGCGGCGGCGATGTCGGCGGGCAGCGCGAGCCGCTTCATCGGCACCGAGCGGGTCATCCCGCCGAGCACCTTGTCGGCGTCCTGGCCGGAGTTGTTCGCGAACTTGCGCAGCGCCGGGGTGTCGGTGGGGCCGGGGCACACCGTGTTGACGGTGACACCCTTGGTGGCGACCTCACGGGCCAGTGTCTTGGTGAAGGCGATGGTGCCGCCCTTGGCCCCGGAGTACACGGCCTCCAGCGACGATCCGACCCGGCCCGCGTCGGAGCCGATGTTGATGACCCGGCCGAAACCGCGTTCGATCATCCCGGGGACCACCGTGTGGTTCACCCGCAGTGCGCCCTTGAAGTTGATGTCGAGGATCTTGTCCCAGAACTCCTCGGTGGTGTCGAGAAACTTCATGAAGTCGTCCCAGCCGGCGTTGTTGACCGCGACCTCGATCGGTCCGAGCTCGGCGGTCACCTTCTCCACCGCGGCCCGCACCGAGGCGGTGTCGGTCACGTCGATCGGCACCGCGATGGCCCGGCCGCCGGCGGCGACGATCTCCTTGGCGGTCTGCGTCGCGGCTTCGATGTTGAGATCGGCGACGGCCACCCTGAACCCGCCCTCGCCGAGCCGGCGCGAGATCCCCTCGCCGATGCCCTGCGCTCCACCGGTGACGAATGCTACTCGATTTGCCATGTCAATCAATACCTTTCGTTGAAAGTGAGAGTGTACGAACGTAAGTCACGAAGCCACCCGCACCTGATGCCGCAGTTGTTCCCGGAATTCCGGTGCGGCAATGGCGATCAGCCGCCTGCGGCGCTCGGCGAGTGGTTGTCCACGCAGGTGCGCGATGCCGTGTTCGGTCACCACGCAGTCGACGTCGGCCCGCGCGGTGGTGACCACACCCTCGTCGAGCCGCGCCTTGATCGACGACCTTCCCCGGACCGCCGACCGCAACGCCACGATCGAACGCTTGCCGGTCAGTGCCGCGGCCCTGGCGAAGTCGACCTGACCACCCACCGCACCGAGGTAGGTGCCGCGGCTCATTTCCGCGCCCACCTGTCCGGTGAGGTCCACCTCGATCGCGAAGTTGACCGCGACCAGCGAGGATAGCTGCGAAAGGGTTTGCGGCGCATGCGTATAGCTGGTAGGCCGGAACAACAGCGGCAGGTGCGCCGCACGCCGGTACAGGTCGCTCGATCCCAGCGCCGTGCCCGCCACCGCCATCCCGGTGTCGATCTGTTTGCGGCTGCCGGTCACCACACCCTTGTCGATCAGCGACAGGACGCCGTCGGTGATCATCCCGGTGTGCACACCGAGGTCGCTGTGACCGGAGAGCGCGCCGAAGACCGCGGCCCCCAGCGAACCGATACCCACCTGGACGGTGTCCCCGTCGTCGACGAGTTCGGCGATGTGCCCGGCGATGACCCGGTCCGGATCGCCCGCGGGCCGGCTCACCTCCTCCTGCAGCGGACGGTCGGTGCCGATCGTGGAGTGAAAGCGGCTCAACGGGATGCGCGGGGAACCGGCGACCACCGGCATCTGCCGATTGATCTCGGCGAACAGCAGCGCCGTGTGCGCGATCGCATCCGCCATGTAGTCGACGCCGATGCCCAGCGAGCACATCCCCTCCGAATCCGGTGGCGCCACCTGCAGCAGACCCGCGTCGCACGGCAGTCGGTGCTCGGCGAACATCCGGGGCAGGGCCGAGTAGTGGCACGGCACCACATCGAGCTGGTCAGTGGCACCGAGTTCACGAAGCGCACCCAGACCGCCGTAGGAGACCATTGTGTCGGTGGGCGAGATCGACTGCGCCAGTTGGTCGTTCCAGCTCAGTCCGGTGAACAGACGGAGCGGCCCGATACCGGGGGCAGCGGCCAGCAGCCGGTCGACCAGCGGCCGGGGTTCGGCGGCGGCCTGACTCCACCACACGCCCATCCCCGGTCGCAGTGCCCCGCCGAAGTCCACCATCAGCCCACTCGCTCGATGAGGGTGCCGGTACCCAGGCCGCCGCCACAGCACATGGTCACCAGACCCAGCGCCTCGTCGCGGCGCTCAAGTTCGGCCAGGATCGTGGCGATGAGCCGGGAACCGGTGGCACCCACCGCATGTCCGAGTGCGATGGCGCCGCCGTTGACGTTCACCCGGTCCATATCGGGCTTCAGCTCCCGTTGCCAGGCCAGCACCACCGATGAGAATGCCTCGTTGACCTCGAACAGATCGATATCGCCGACGACCAGACCGTTGCGGTCAAGCAGCGTGTGCGTGGCCGGAATCGGCCCGGTCAACATGATGATCGGATCGACGCCGACGGTGGTCTGATCGGCGATCCGCGCGCGGATCCGCAGCCCGTGCCGCTGCGCCGCCTCACGGGTGCACAGGAGGACCGCGGCGGCACTGTCACAGATCGGGCTCGAGGTGCCGGCGGTGATCCGGCCACCATCCGGGCGAAACACAGTCTTGAGTCCGGCCAGGGTGTCCAGACTCGTTCCCGGGCGCACCGACTGGTCGGCGTAGCGAACTTCGCCGTCGAGTTCCATCGGCACCATCTCGGCGGTGAACCGTCCCTCGGCTATCGCCTCCGCGGCCAGCCCATGCGAGCGGACCGCGAACTCGTCCATCTCGGTGCGCGAGATGCCCCAGCGATCGGCGATGAGCTCCGCGCTCTCCCCCTGTCCGACGAAATCGTAACGGGCGCGCAATTCCGCGGGCCACGGTTCGCCGTACAACTCGCTGATCTTGGCCGGAGAGTTCATCGGAACGTGACCCATGTGTTCCACGCCGCCCGCGATAACTATGTCGTGCACTCCCGAAGCGACCAGCGCGGCGGCGAAGTTCACCGAGGTCTGTGCCGACCCGCAGCGGCGGTCCAGTGTGGTCGCCGGAACCTCGGCTGGGTAGCCAGCCTGCAGCCAGGCATTGCGGCCGATATTGCGCGACTGCTCACCGAACGGCGCGGTGCACCCTATGACCAGATCTTCCACCACGGCCGGGTCGAGCCCGGTGCGGCTGATCAATTCCTGGTAGGACGCGGCCAGCATAGCGTTGGGGTGAGTGTCGCGGAACCACCCCTTCTCCGGATGCGACTTGCCGATGGGAGTGCGTACCGCTTCGGCGATCACCACTTCCCGACCCGCGCCGACGAACGGACCCGAAACCTTGGAAGCCATGTCAGATCACCGTTCCGCCGTCGACGGGCAGAATCTGCCCTGTGATGTAGCCTGCCGCGGCAGATGCCAGAAACACGAACGACGGTGCAATCTCGTCCGGATATGCCCAGCGGCCCAACGCCACCCGAGCCAGATTCTTGGCGGCCAACTTCTCGTTCGTCCGCACCGTCTCGGTCATCGCCGTGGCGGCCAGTGGAGCGATGGCGTTCACGGTGATGGACTGCCGGGCCAGCTCTTTGGCCAGCGATTTGGTCAAACCGATAATTGCGGCCTTGGCGGCACCATAGTTGGCCTGCCCGATCGTCCCGGTCAGGCCGGCCGCTGACGTCACGTTGATAATGCGGCCACTGCCGTCATCGGGCAGATACCCCAGTGCCGCGTGACTGACGTGGTAAGTGCCCATCAGGTGGGTGTCGAGCACCTTGCGGAAGCGCTCCTCGTCCATCTTCGGAAACATGGCCGGCGCGATCACGCCGGCGTTGTTGACGACGATGTTCAGAGTGCCGCCGCCGAGCTGCGCAGCCGCGGCGGCCGCCTCGCGGGCATTGCCCGCATCGGTCACGTCCAGAACGAACGGCTGTGCGACGCCGCCGCGTTCGGTGATGCGGTCGACCACCGTCGTGGCAGCCGCGCTGTCGATGTCGGTGACCAGCACGGCCGCACCGGCAGCGGCGAACGCCTCGGCGACCGCGGCTCCGACACCGCCTCCGGCGCCGGTGACCAGTGCGGTTCGGCCCGCCAGGCCGAATACTTCAATACCCAATGGGGTACTGCCCTCCACGGGTGAATTCGCGGTGGATGTTGCTGTCATCAGTAGCTCCTCGGCAGACCCATGACGTGTGAACTGAGATAGTTGAGGATCATTTCCTGGCTGATCGGCGCGATGCGCGTCAGCCGGGCCTCACGGAAGTAGCGGGCGACGTTGTACTCCTCCGAGTACCCCATTCCGCCGTGTGTCTGCAATGCCCGGTCGGCCGCCTCGAAGCCGGCGTCGGCGCACAGGTATTTGGCCGTATTCGCCTCGCGACCACAGGGTTTGCCGTTGTCATAGAGCCAGGTCGCCTTGCGCAGCATGAGTTCGCCCGCGTCGAGCCGGGCCAGGGAGTCGGCCAGGGGGAAGGCGATTCCCTGATTCTTGCCGATCGGGCGCCCGAACACCTCACGGTCGTTGCCGTAGCGCACCCCGGCCCGCAGCGCGGCCCGGCCGATACCGAGTGCCTCGGCGGCGATCAGCATCCGCTCGGGATTGAGACCGTCGAGCAGGTAGTAGAAACCTTTGCCCTCCTCGCCCACCCGATGCTCGACCGGGATCTCCAGATTGTCGATGAACAGTTCGTTGGAGGTGACCGCGTTGCGGCCCATCTTCTTGATCGGCCGGATGTCGATCTTGCTGCGATCGAGATCTGTGAGGAACAGCGTCAGGCCGTCGGTCTTGCGCGGTGACTCGTCGAACTTCTGGGTGCGGGTGAGCAGCAGGATCTTCTCCGACTCCACCGCCTTGGAGATCCACACCTTGCGGCCATTGACGATATACCGGTCGCCGTCGCGTTTGGCGAAGGTGGTGATCTTGGTGGTGTCCAGACCCGCACCGGGTTCGGTCACGCCGAAGCACACGTGCAGATCGCCGGTGACGATACGTGGCAGGGTGCTCTGCTTCAGTTCGTCACTGCCGTGCACGATCACCGGATGCATACCGAAGATCGACAGATGCATCGAGCTCGCGCCGTTCATCCCTGCGCCCGAGGCCGCCACCTGTTCGAGGATGATCGATGCCTCGGTGATGCCGTAGCCGTGCCCGCCGTATTCCTCGGGAGTGGTGATGCCGAGCCAGCCACCTTCGGCGAAGGCGTTGTAGAACTCCGTCGGGAATTCGTGCTTCTCGTCCTTCTCCTGCCAGTATTGATCGTCGAACTTGGCTGCGAGTTCGGCGACCGCATCGCGAATCGTGGTCTGGTCTTCGGTCAATTCGAAATCCACTTGCGCTTCTCCTAAGCCATCTGGGCATCTAAAGCATCTGGGGCGCCGAGTAGCTCGGCGGCAATGCGTTCATTCCACGCACCGGGCGACCCGAAAAGAATGCGGTCCAGTTTGGCCCGCTTGTACAGCATGTGCAGGTCGTGTTCCCACGTGTAGCCGATCGCGCCGTGCACGGTGAGTGCCGAATCGGCCAATGCGGCAGCAGATGCGGTGACCTGCGCTTTGGCCACCGCCGCGATACGGCCGGCATCGGCCAGGTGATGGTCCAGTGCCGCACCTGCGTACAGGGTCGCCGAATACCCGGCCTCGACGCTCACCAGCATCTGCGCGGCGGCGTGTTTGACAGCCTGGAATCCACCGATCAACTGCCCGAACTGCTTGCGCTGCTTGCTGTAGACGACCGACAGTTCCAGCATCCGTTCGGCGGCACCGAGCGCGTCGGCGGCGGTCAGGACCGCCGCTCGTGCTGTGATCTCATCCAGGGCGGCGGGGTTATCGATCCAGCCGGCGACGGGCGCATGGTCGAAGGTGGCCGTGGCGCTGGTCCGGGACCGGTCGAGCAGATTGTCCGGCACCAGCGATACGCCTTCGCCGGCCTCGACGCGGGCTATCACCGTTCCACCCGGTCCGGCTACCGGCACCAGCAATACGTTCGCGCCTTCCGCACCCAGCACATGCCCGACCGTTCCGGTCACCCGTTCGTCGGCGACGTCCAGCACACCCAACTCAGGTATCCGGTCGGCACGGACCGCCAATGCGTGCAGTCGTGTTCCGTCGATCTGGCGGGCCAATTCGGACTCACTCAGCAGGGGCGCGGCAATAGCAGCTGCCAGCCATTGTGAGTTCGGCACCCCCGCACGGCCGAATTCCCGAGCGGCCAGGGTCAGCTCGAGCACACCACCGCCCTGTCCACCGGCATCCTCCGGATAACCGACGCCCCACCAGCCCTCGTCCACGAGATCGCGCGTGAAGTCTCCCGGCCTGGCGGCGTCGAACAATGCCCGCACCGTCTCGGCCGGATATTTGGCGGTCAGCCACTCTTTCAGAGACGAAGCAAACAATTCCTGCTCGTCGGACAGTTCCCAGCGCATCTACTTACCCCTACCCTGCATTCTGATTGCCAGTGTTGTGTACGACATCGGCGATCGCCGCGACAGCTTGGGGGTTCTCCGCGCTGGACAGGTCGCCCGGATCGGAGCCGATGGCCGCGGCCCGAACCGCCCGGCGCAGAATCTTGGCAGATCGGGTCTTGGGCAATGCCTCGACCTGCCACACCTTCGAGGGCGCGAACGGCTTACCGACACCGGCCGCCACCAACGTGCGGAGTTCGTCGGACACGCCTTCGGTGTCACTACCCGGATTCGGTACCCAGAATGCCCAGACCGTTTCCCCTTTCTTGGGATCCGGGATACCAACCGCGGCGGCTTCCGCGACCGCGGGGTGGGTGGTCAGTACCGACTCGACCTCGGCGGGGGCCAGACGTTTGCCCGCCACGTTCATCACGTCGTCGGAGCGGCCGAGGATGAACCACTGTCCGGCGCCGTCGATCAGCGCGTAGTCACCGTGGCACCAGATGTGTTCGAAGGTGGACCAGTACGACTGCAGGTAGCGTTCGTTGTCGCGCCACACGCCGCGGGTCATCGCCGGCCACGGTTGCCGGCACACGAGTTCGCCGATGGAGCCGCGCAGCGGATTGCCCTCGTCGTCGACCACGTCCACGTCCATGCCGAGCGACGGACCGCCCAGGGAGCAACTCGGGATGGGCTCAACCGGGTAGGGCGCCAGGAACGAACCGCCGACCTCCGTGCCGCCGGAGAAGTTGATCACCGGCACCCGGCCGCCGAACACCGTGTCGGCCAGCCAATCGTAGGAGTCCGGGTCCCACGGTTCCCCGGTGGAGCCCAGCGTGCGTACCGAACTCAGGTCGCGGCCCGTGATCTCCTGCGGCGATGAGGATTTCAGTGCCCGGATCAGTGTCGGGGATACGCCCAGCATGGTGATCCGGTGCCGCTGCACCAGGTCCCAGAGCCGATAGGGGTCGGGGGTGTCGGGCGATCCCTCGTACAGCACCAGAGTGGCGCCGTTGGCGTGGGTGCCGAGCGCCGACAGCGGTCCCATCACCCAGCCCATGTCGGTGATCCAGCAGAACACGTCGCCGGCCTTGACATCGAACGAGTAGGCCACCTCCGAGGCGACCTTGACGGTGAACCCGGCGTGGGTGTGCACCGCGCCCTTGGGTTTGCCGGTCGTCCCGGAGGTGTAGCCCAGCATGAGGGTGTGCATCGCGCCGAACGCGGTGAACGTGTGCGGCTCGTCGTCCAGGAGTTCGCGCCACGGTGTCACCGGCACCGCGGCCCCCTCGAGATCGGCCTGCCGGTCGGTGGTGAGGTTGTCGGTGTTGACGTTGTTGACGGCGACGACGGCCCGCACCGAAGGGGTCTCGCGCAGCGCCTTGGCGAGTTCGCCGGCCATCCCGACACCGCGACCGCGCCGGATGGTTCCGTCGGCCACGATGACGGCGGCAACCTCCGCGTCGTTGAGCCGGGACGCGATCGCCGGGGCCGCGAAACCGGAGAACAGCGGTACCAGGATCGCGCCGATACCCGCGACCGCGTAGCAGGCGATCACCGCCTCCGGGATCATCGGCAGGTAGATGCCGACCGCGTCGCCCTCCCGCACGCCGAGCCGCACCAGTCCCGCCGCGACCCGGGACACCCGGTCGGCCAACTCCGCGTACGTCAGTATGGTGACGGCGCCGTCCTCGGCCTCATGGATGACCGCGGGCCGGTCACCCGCGCCCTCGGCCACCCACCTGCCGATGCAGGCGTCGACAACGTTGAACGTGCCGCCGGTGAACCATTCGGGGAACTCGATGCCGCCGGAGGTGTCCAGAACGGAGTCGTATCCGGTGGCGAACGGAATCCCCAGGTCGGTGATCGCCGCGTCCCAGTACCAGGCGATGTCGGCCGTCGAACGCTCCCGCAGTTGTGTGATCGTGTCGAGCCCGTGGGCGCGGGCCAGCCGGGTGACGTTCGCGTTCTCGATGTGGTCGGGGGTCGGTGTCCACACATATGTGCTCATAGCCGCCTCTGTCAGGTCCTGGGCATGCCGAGCACCCGCTCGGCCGCGATATTGCGTTGGATATAGGTCGATCCGCCTGCGATGGCGGTGCCGCGCGCCTGGTAGGCCAGGCGCAGCCAGCGCTGCTGGTCGGCGGCCGCCGTGGACGCGCCGGAGTCCGGGAGGTCCGGATCGGCGAGACCGATCTGCCCGCCGAGATCGGACAGTTCCAGACCGAAGTCGGCGATGTCCTCCACGAGCGGACAGAAGTACAGCTTGCCGATGGAGGTGACCGGCCCGGGAGGCTGCCCCGACGCGGCGCCGCTGATCACACGCTGCCCGATGAGATAGTGCGTCAGCGCGCGGCCGTACAGATCGGCGATCCGCTGCCGGACCGCTGGCTGCTGCGCCAGCGGCCGACCCTCGTCGTCGGTGGTGCGGCCGACCTGTTCGATCAGATCCGCCACCGCGCGGGTGGTGTTCACCCGGCCCGTGGCGATGCCGACACGTTCGAATGCGAGCGTGCCCATCGCGACCTTCCAGCCGCCGTCCACCTCCCCGACCACCGCCGAGTCGGGCACGAACACGTCGTCGAGGAAGACCTCGTTGAACTCGGCTTCACCGAGCATGTGGGCCAGCGGCCGGACCGTGACCCCGGGAGTCGACATCGGCAGCAGGAAGTAGGTGATGCCCTTGTGCCGCTCGCCACCGCCGGTTCTGGCCAGCAGGATCGCGTGGTCGGCGATCTGGGCGCGGGAGGTCCAGATCTTCTGCCCGTCGATCTTCCAGCCGCCGTCGACCTTGGTGGCCTTGGTGCGCAGCGAGGCGAGGTCGGATCCCGATTCCGGTTCGGAGAAGAGCTGGCACCAGATCTCCTCGCCGGCCAGGATGGGCCTGAGGTGACGCCGCTTCTGCTCGTCGCTGCCGAAGGCGACGATAGTGGGACCGGCGAAGTCCTCGCCGATGATGTTGAGCCGCTCGGGCGCTCCCGCGCGGTCGGTTTCCTCATTGAAGACGGCCTTGATTTTCGCATCCGCGCCCGCGCCACCGAATTCGGTCGGCCAGGACAGTCCGGCGAAGCCGGCGTCGCACAATTGCCTCTGCCATACCGACCAGAAGGCGCGCTTGTCCTCCAGCCGTGCGGGTTCGGGCCAGGGCAGCGTCGGCAACGTCTCCTCCAGCCACCGCCGGACCCGTAGCCGGAACTCGAGTTCGTCGGGCGACTCGCTCAGATCCATCTGACCTCCCAAGATCGTTACGGGCTAAAGGTACTATAGGTCTGACCAAAAAATCTAGGAGGTTCGCGATGGCAACTCCCCATCGGAAAGCGCCCGGCCACGACGGACTGGTCGGCGATGTCGTCGACTCGGTGACATTCACGGTGGAAGCGGGAAAGATCGGCGAATTCGCCAGGGCCACCCACGCCACCGACCCGGTACACACCGATCCGGCCGCGGCCCGCGCGGCCGGATTCGACGCCGTGGCGGCCACCCCGACCCACGTCGTGGTGGCCGGACATCACCGCGATCAGCGAGGATTCGTCAACGCGCTGGGCCTGGACATCAGCCGCATAGTCGTCGGCTCGGTCGAATGGGAGTACGCGCGCCCGCTCGTCGCGGGTGACCGGCTCACCGGAATCCGTCGCGTCGTCGGCGACGCGACCCGGGAGGGCAAGCGCGGCG
>Ga0116175_1000416_pt1 | contig 30280 bp, 19 predicted proteins | sample AD_UKC125_MetaG_FD_89802 | JGI IMG/M metagenome (GOLD analysis project Ga0116175, IMG submission 89802) | Active sludge microbial communities of municipal wastewater-treating anaerobic digesters from USA - AD_UKC125_MetaG | ecosystem: Engineered > Bioreactor > Anaerobic > Digestate | place: USA... | reverse complement strand
GCATCTTCAATAGCTTTTTTTGCGGCAATTGTAGCAATATCTGAAGTTAATAAATCATCTGTAACATATCTTCGCTCTTGAATTCCAGTGATTTCTAGAAATTTTTCTGCAACAACATCATTTGGATGTGGAAAAGGTGTTCCATCATCGTTCAAAAAAACATGTTTGGCAAAGTCAATATTTGAGACCACTTCGGAAGGAATATAACTTCCAGATCCAGTTATTTTTATATTCATAGTTCGATAATTGTATGACTAAATTATTAATAAAAACTTTAGAATCTATAATGACAATGATATATCTGAAATTTATTATTGAATAATCAATGAAAGGAGCTAAAAATTATTGATGTAATAATTTTATGTTCTTTGTTGCGCAATTTTAATTTGCATAATGGTAGAAAGATTGTGCGCCATGTTTTTCATTCGTTCACAATTTGTTCCAGAAAAATTTTCGTTAATAGCACTTTCAAAATGAGTTAACCATATTTCAAATAATTCTTTTGATAAATGCGATTTTAAATCTACATCTAAATGTATTTGTGTCAAATTATTAAAATAGCCACCAGTACCAAGTACAGCTTGCGACCAGAATTTAACCAATATTTGAAGATGTTCTTCTAGCTTTTTATGTACAGGAATAACTTCTGTAAAAATGTAGCTTATTCGCTCATCAGCAAATAGCTTTTTGTAGAATTCATCTACTATTATATATAAATCTTCTTGGGTTTGGACGTCGTTCATTTTTGAAAAATTAAAAAACAAAGTTACTTTATTCCATTATTAATAAAATGATTAAAATCATAATATAGTAAATGGAAAAGGTTCCAAGTTAAAAACCTGAAACCTATTTCTTCGTAATTCGTATTTCTAACTTAGTACTTACATATACGCTTCAATTGGCGCACAGCTACAGACTAAATTTCTATCGCCATAAGCTTCATCTACACGGCGAACTGTTGGCCAAAATTTATTCTCTGCTATATATTCTAGTGGAAATGCTGCTTGCTCACGAGTGTAAGGAAAATTCCAGTCGTTTGCCGTAATCATAGCCAATGTATGAGGAGCATTTTTCAAAACATTATTTTCATCTTCTCTTGAAGCACTCTCTATTTCTTTTCTAATAGAAATTAGAGCATCACAAAAACGATCTAATTCAGCAACATCTTCACTTTCTGTTGGTTCAACCATCAATGTTCCAGCAACTGGGAAAGAAACTGTTGGTGCATGAAAGCCATAATCCATTAATCGTTTAGCAATATCAGTCACTTTGATTCCTTTTTCTTCAAATGCTCTACAATCTAATATCATTTCGTGTGCTGCTCTTCCCATTTCACCCGAATATAAAATTGGGTAATGTTCCTCAAGGCGAGATTTCATATAGTTTGCATTCAAGATGGCAAATTGAGTAGATTTTTTCAATCCTTCGGCGCCAAGCATAGTGATATAACCATAAGAAATTAAACATACTAATGCTGAACCATAAGGAGCAGCAGAAATAGCAGTAATTGCTTTTTCTCCACCAACATTTATAATTGGATTTGTTGGTAAAAATGGAACCAACTTTTCGTTGACACAAATTGGTCCAACACCTGGTCCACCACCACCATGAGGAATAGCAAATGTTTTATGTAAATTCAAATGGCAAACATCAGCACCAATCGTTGCAGGATTTGTTAATCCAACTTGCGCATTCATATTGGCTCCATCCATATAAACCAATCCGCCATTGTCATGAATAATTTGAGTGATTTCACAAATAGCGCTTTCAAAAACTCCGTGAGTTGAAGGATAAGTAACCATCAGACATGAAAGATTAGCTGCGTTTTCAATAGCTTTTGCGCGCAAATCTTCAACATCTATATTTCCGTTTTCCATGGTTTTGGTAACGATAATTTGCATTCCTGCCATTGCCGCAGATGCTGGATTAGTTCCGTGAGCCGAAGCTGGAATTAAACAAACATTTCTGTGGTTATCTCCACGAGATAAATGATACGCTCTAATTGCCATTAGACCTGCATATTCTCCTTGTGCACCAGAATTTGGTTGTAAAGTTGTACCAGCAAAACCTGTTACCACATTCAATTGATGCTCTAATTTTTTAAGCATAATTTGATAACCTTCTGCTTGTTCTACTGGAGCAAATGGATGAATACTGTTCCAATTTGCCATTGATAAAGGTAACATTTCAGCAGCAGCATTCAATTTCATGGTACAAGAACCTAGCGAAATCATCGAATGATTTAGGGATAAATCTTTGCGTTCTAGCTTCTTGATGTAACGCATCAACTGGCTTTCAGAATGATGGTTATTAAAAACTTCGTGTGTTAAATACTCTGATTTTCTAACTAAGTTTTCAGGAATAATCGATGCATTATCTAATTCGCTAATTATCTCATTAGTTTTTCCTAAAGCTTCAGCAAAAATGGAAACGATTTGATTAATGTCAGCAATAGAGGTGGTTTCGTTTAACGAAATTGAAATTGTATCCGCATCAACGTAATAGAAATTCACTTCGTTTTTCTCTGCAACTGTTTTCACTTTTGACGCATTAGCTTTAACTAGAATTGTGTCAAAGAAAGAAGTATTTGTGTTGTAAACACCTAATTTATTCAATGCATCAGCCAAAGTTACTGTTGAAGCATGAACTTTGTTTGCAATGTATTTTAGGCCTTTTGGCCCATGATACACAGCGTACATTCCTGCCATAACAGCCAGTAAAACTTGTGCAGTACAAATATTGGATGTTGCTTTTTCACGTTTGATATGTTGTTCACGTGTTCCTAAAGCCATACGTAAAGCGCGGTTTCCATTAGCATCGATAGATACTCCGATAATTCTTCCTGGCATTGAACGTTTGTGTTCTTCTTTAGTGGCAAAAAATGCAGCATGTGGACCACCATAACCCATTGGAATTCCAAAACGTTGAGTTGTTCCAACTACTACATCAGCACCAAATTCTCCTGGAGGTATTAGTTTTACTAAAGACAAAATATCTGAAGCAACAGCCACTTTTATTTCCTTTTCATGTGCTTTAGCTACAAAATTAGCATAGTCGTTTACTTGACCAAATTTTCCAGGATATTGAAGAATTGCACCAAAAAATTCGCTAGAAAAATCAAATGTTTCATGATTTCCAACTACTAATTCGATACCTTTTGGAGTTGAACGCGTTTGTAAAACCGATAAGGTTTGAGGTAAAATTTCTTCTGAAACAAAGAATTTATTAGTGTTATTTTTCTTTTGATCACGAGAACGAACATCAAACAATAACGCCATGGCTTCTGCAGCAGCTGTACCTTCATCAAGCAAAGAAGCGTTTGCAATTTCCATCCCAGTTAATTCTATCACCATAGTTTGAAAATTCAAGATAGCTTCTAAACGACCTTGAGCAATTTCTGCTTGATATGGTGTGTAAGCTGTGTACCAACCTGGATTTTCAAAAATATTTCTTTGAATTACTGCAGGAACAACCGTTGGGTGATACCCTAAACCAATATAGGATTTAAAAACTTTGTTTTTCTTTCCTAATTCTTGAATGTGATTCAAATATTCATATTCAGTCATTGGTTCATCCAAATTCAAATCTTTTTTTAGTCGAATATTATCTGGAATTGTTTCATAAATCAATTGTTCTAAACTCTCAACTCCAATGGTTTTGAACATATGTTGTAGGTCATTTTCACGTGGACCTATGTGGCGTAATGCAAAAGCGTCTGTTCTCATTTAAAATCGTAATATAAATAAAGTTTATTTGTGTTGTTTTTTTATAAAATTTAAAGCAACAAATGTAACTATTATAGTTCTAAAATTTTACGGAATATCACTTAATGTTTTTATAATTTTTGAACAATTTGTTAATCAAAATCAATTTAGCTATGTAGTCTTTTTTTTATGTTTTTTATTTTAAAAAGTTCGTTTTATCGAATTTATAAGTGTTTACAACGATTTCAAAGGAAAACTGTATCTACCAAATTAATAAGGTATATAATTTAGCCCCATAAAACCTACTAAAATGATTAAGAAAATTACTTTTATAATCATGACAATCATAGGATTGTCTAACGCAAATTCACAAACATTAGTTATTAATGAAGTGATGTCGAACAATACATCTGTAATTACAGATGATGATGGAGATTATAATGATTGGATTGAAATCTATTATAATGGTCCGCAAGCAATGGATTTACAAGGTTATGGTTTATCTGATGATGCAACACTACCATTCAAATGGGTTTTCCCAGAGTATTGGATTGAACCTGGGCAACATTTATTGATTTGGTGTTCTGACAAAAACAGAACAGATATCAATTATGATTTGCATACTAATTTTAAAATTAGTTCAGGTGGAGAAATCATAAAATTAACCAAGCCAAATGGAACAGTTCAAGACAGTTACCCTGCTGTTTTAATTGGAAATAATTTGTCTTATGGAAGACAAACTGATGGTGCGGCAACTTTGGTGTTTTTTGGTATTCCAACTCCTGCAGCAGCAAATAATACTCCAGGATATAATTCAGTTTTAACACAACCCGTAATTACTACAGCAAGCGGTTTTTATACAAATTCGTTTTCTTTGTCTATAGTTCATCCTGATCCTACGGTTACTATAGTTTACACTACTGATGGTTCAGATCCAGATATTAATAACCTTTCGGGAACGAATTACAACTATAAGAACAAGTATATTGAATTAGCTGGGCAAACTTCTGGTCCGTTATTGCAAAATAGTTATAAATCATTTACATATACTGCACCTATAAGTATTACAGACAGAACTTCGCAGGCAAATGATTTGGCAAAAATGTCATCAACATTCCAAAACAACCCTACTTACATCCCAACAACTAATTTATTCAAAGGAACAGTTGTAAAAGCAAGAGCTTTCAAAACGGGTTCGTATCCTAGTGAAATTGTTACCAAAACATTTTTTGTGACACCGCTTGGAGCATCACGTTTTTCAATTCCAGTAGTATCGTTAAGCTTAACAGAAACTAAACTTTTTGATTACACTAATGGAATTTTTGTAGCTGGTAAAGATTTTGACGATTGGAGAGCAGCAAACCCAACTGAGGATGCTGATTATAACAATGTTACGGTTGGTAATGAAAATGCAAATTATGTTAGAACAGGAGATGGAGCAGAAAAAATAGCAAATTTGAGTTATTTTGTAAATGGCTTAGAAGTGCTTAATCAAAACATTGGAATTGAAATCAATGGTGGAAATTCTCGTGGATTTCAAAGTAAAGCATTTAGATTGTTGGCTCGTTCTGAGTATGGAAGCGATAAAATGAATTATCCATTCTTTTCTAATGAACCATATAGCAGTTATAAAAGATTATTATTGCGTAACTCAGGTCAAGATTTTAGAAGTACAATGTTTAGAGATGGTTTCATGCACACATTGCTTGAAAAATTAAACACAGAAACAAAATCTTATCAACCATCTGTAGTTTTTGTAAATGGTGAATATTGGGGAATTTTGAATTTTAGAGAAAGATATGATCGTTTCTTCTTTCAACAAAAATATGATATTGCTGAAGGAGAATTGGACTATTTAAAAAATGATTTAACTCCAGAAGAAGGAGATCAAGATCATTATAATGCAATGGCAGATTATTTAAACAATAATTCTCTAGCTTCAGATGCAAATTACAACTACATAGCAACACAGTTGGATCCAGAAAATATGAGAGATTATTACATCTCAAACATATATGGACAAAATACTGACTGGCCTGGATGGAACACAATCTTTTGGAGAAAAAGAACGGCTAGTTATGAACCAAATGCTCCATATGGTCAGGATGGAAGATGGAGAACGGGAATTAATGATTTGGATAGTTCTATGGGTGAATATCCAACAGGAAGTAATCATAACACTTTAGCGTTTGCAACAGCAACAGGAATAATGGATTATCCAAATCCTGAATGGGCAACACTTATTTTAAGAAAGCTATTAGAAAACAATAATTTTAAAATAAACTTTATCAACCGTTTCGCAGATTTATTGAATACTTACTTATCTCCAACAAGAGTGAATTCAGAAATTCAAGTATTTCATGATAGAATTGTAAATGAAATTCCTGAACATCAAGCAAGATGGAAAGGTTTTTATGACGTGGCATCTTGGAACGATTTCAGTATTCAAGTAATGAGAGATTTCGCAAATCAAAGACCAAATAATCAAAGATCTCACATTCGCTCTAAATTTGGAATTGCTGGTGATATTAATGTTACTCTCGATGTGAGCAACACATCTCATGGGTATATCAAAATGAATACAGTTAATATAAATTCACAAACTCCTGGAGTGGCAACAGCACCATATCCTTGGACAGGAATTTATTTCAAAAACATTCCCGTGACAATGAAAGCAATAGCTTTACCAGGTTATGTGTTTAGTCATTGGAGTGGAGCATCTACAAGTACATCAGCTGAAATTACATTGACATCATCATCAAATATTTCTGTTAAAGCTCACTTTGTTCCAGATGGAAGTGGAAACCAGGATGTGCCAATTTATTTCTGGATGTTTGGCGATGGATTGGCAAATGATTTACCATTAACGTCAATCAATTCTACCTATGAAGTTCCAGCAGAAGGTGTTCTATCTTATCAATCTTGCTTAAGTGGTTATCCTTATAACAATACAAGCACAAGTTGGAGAAAAGCATCTATGGAGAGAAGAAACAGTGAAACGGAATTAAATTATTTGCCACAGGCTAACAATGGAATTACTTTTGCAGATGCCCATGAGAAAGGAATTCAAATAAAACAACCTTTCCAAAGTGGTAGCAACCAAAACACCATGACATTCTCAATGTCAACAGTTGGGTATCGTGATGTGAAGTTTTCATTTGCTGCAAAAAATGAATTGGCTGCAGATGCTTTAGTTATTGACTATGCTGTAAATTCAGGAACACCAACGTGGATTACAACTGGTTTAACAGCTACTTCTTTACCTTTGACAGCTGATTATCAAGTTTACACAATTGATTTTTCATCAATTCCAACAGCAGATAACAATGCGAATTTCAAAATAAGAATTCGTTTCTCTGGAACTAATATGACGGCAGATATGGGTAACAGAGTTACTTTCAACAATATAAGTTTGAAAGGTGTAACTGTTGATTTAGATGTAAAACAAGTTGAAAAAATGGATTTCATCATCTATCCAAATCCAGTTTCAGATGTGTTGAATGTTTCGCATCAATATGTAGATGTAGATTATTCAATTTTTTCAATCGATGGAAAAATGATTAAAACAGGAAAACTTGATGAAAACGGAATATTCGTTGACGATTTAAAATCTGGAATTTATTTATTGCAATTACATTCTGATGGTAAGTCTGAAACCAAAAAATTTATTAAGAAGTAACAAATCAAAATTATAAGAAAAGGAAGTCAATTGACTTCCTTTTTTCGTTTATCGATTATATTCGACGATTAACGATGAATATTTTTTGTGATAACTGCATTTGATAAATTTAATGCATAATCAGTTTTTATCGTTTTTTATGAATATTCAAAAATTTATCTTAGGGGTAATAATTTCTTTTATTACTTATCAAAAAAATTTCTCACAAAATTTAGTCATCAATGAAGTTTTAGCTTCAAATCTTAGCATAAATAGCGATGAAGACAACACGCCACAAGATTGGGTAGAAATTTACAACGGCACATCGCAAGCAATAAACCTTAATGGGTATGGTTTGACAGATGAGGTAAACCTTCCCTACAAATGGATTTTTCCAAATGTTACCATCAATTCGGGTCAATATTTACTGATTTGGGCATCTGATAAAAACAGAACCAATCCATTAAATCCTTTACATACAAACTTTAAAATTAGTGCTGGAGGCGAAACTCTAAAGTTGACCAATTCATCAGGTACAATTGTTGATATGGTGGTTTTACCAGCTCAAACAGATAATATTTCCTATGGTCGTTCACCAAATGCTATTGGTGATTTTGTTTTTTTTCAAACGCCAACACCAGCTTCTTTCAATTCGGGAACTGGAGCTTCAGAAGTATTATCAGCACCACAATTTTCTCAGAATTCCGGATTTTATACGGCAGGTTTCAATTTGTCAATTACGACAAATGAATCCGGAGCAACTATTATTTATACATTAGATGGTTCCGATCCTTTGGAAACTAATCTTTCGGGAACAGTTTATAACTATAAAAACCAATACCCAAAATTGCCAGGACAAGCTTTTGGTTCTTTTTTGACACAATCATTTCAAACTTTAAACTACACATCACCAATAGCAATTTCGGATAGAAGTAGCATGCCAAATAAAATAGCAAACATATCTTCTACTTATGACTTTTCACCTCCATATTTCCCAAACAATCCTATTTTCAAAGCAACAGTAGTAAGAGCTAGAGTTGTTAAACCTGGAGCATTGCCAAGTCCAATAGTTACAAAAACATATTTTGTAAATCCTCTTGGGTCAAGTTTGTTTACAATTCCAGTTATATCGATAAGCACTAGCGAAAACAATTTTTTTGATTATAACAATGGGATTTACGTTGCTGGCGTTGATTTTGATACATGGCGAACAAACTATCCTTTAGGCGATGCAGATTACGAAATTGGAAATTTTGCAAGAAAAGGTACTTCTTCAGAAAGACCTATAAATTTTAGCTATTTTGTGAATGGAAATGAAGTGCTTAATCAAAATATAGGCGCAAGAATAAGAGGTAATTATTCTCGTATTTATCCAAGTAAATCATTCAATCTTTACGCACGTTCAGATTATGGTGATGATGATATGGATTTTAGTTTTTTTCAAGGATTGCCATACAATAGTTACGAGAGATTGTCATTGAAGAATTCCAGTGGAGATTTTTATCACACATTATTTCGTGATCCGTTGAACCATGAATTGATTAAAGGGTTAAATGTAGAAACCGAAGCTTATCAGCCAACAGTAACTTTTATTAATGGTGAATACTGGGGGATTTTAAGTCTTAGAGATAAATATGATGAAAAATATTTCAAAAGAGTTTATAATATAGAAGAAGATCAAATTGATGTTTTAGAGAATAATGCTGTTGTAGAAGAAGGAGATAATGAAGATTATTTAGAGATGATAGAGTATTTAGAAACACATTCTTTGGCTCAAGATAACCACTATAATTATATAAAAACGCAACTTGATGAAGATAATTTTAAAGATTATTTCATTTCAAATATTTATTTCCAAAATGTTGATTGGCCAGGAAACAATATTATTTATTGGAGAAAAAAGACGCAAAATTTTGAGCCAAATGCTCCTTATGGACATGATGGCAGATGGCGATGGGCAATTCACGATATGGACTCGTCTTTTGGGATAAGTAGTGGTGATATAAGTCTCAATTCATTGACTTTAGCTACTGCTGAAAATGGACCCGATTGGCCTAATCCAGAATGGTCAACTCTCATCTTACGCAGATTGTTGGAAAACAATCATTTTAAGAATGATTTCATCAATCGTTTTGCTGATTTGATGAATACTTACTTTAAAACGGATAGAGTAGTAGCAAAAATCAACGCTATGAAAACAGTTTTACAACCAGAAATGCCCAAACAGTTTGAACGTTGGAAAGCACCTGTAGATTTTGGTGATTGGAACTATTTTTTGAATAAAGAAATTGCTTTTGCACAACAAAGACCAGGATTTCAAAGACAACATATCAAGGATGAATTTGGAATTTCCAATACTATCAATACAGTTTTAAATGTTTCAAACGAAAATCATGGATATGTAAAAATAAATACCATCGACATTTTACCAACAACACCAGGAGTTGATAGTAATCCATATCCTTGGACAGGAATTTATTTTGCAAATATTCCAGTAAAGCTCAAAGCCGTTGCCAAAGAAGGATATGTTTTCAGTCATTGGGAAGGTTTTTCAAATAGTACTGATTCAGAAATTACAATTACTACTGATCAAAATTTCAATATTACAGCAGTTTTCATTCCAGAAGGATTTTCTACTAATCCAGCAGAACCTATTTATTTTTGGATGTTCGATGGAGATTTACAAAATAATATTCCATTGACATCTATAAGTTCTACTTTTGAAATGAATCAAAACGGAGTTTTGAGTTATCAATCATGCCTTGCAGGATATCCTTTTAATAGTTCTCATCCTAGTTGGAGAAAGGCATCAATGGAAAGAAGAAACAACCCAACAAGCATAAATTATTTACCTGTTGCAAACGATAATATACCTTTTGCATCTTCTGATATGAAAGGAGTTCAAATAAAGCAACCTTTTCAAAAAAACGGAAATGAAAACACGCTCTATTTTAGTTGTTCAACCGTAGGTTATCAGCAAATAAAATTTGCATTTGCGGCAATGAATGAAAATGCTGCCGATAATTTGGTGATTGATTATGCTATCAATGATGGTTCGCCTATTTGGACTACTTCGGGCATGCCAATTCAAGTGTTTCCACTGACAAATTCCTATCAGATGTTTGAAGTGGATTTAACATCAATTGATGAGGTTAATAACAATCCAAATTTAAAAATAAGAATACGATTCACAGGAAGTAACATGACTGTGGATAACGGAAATAGGGTTAATTTTAATAATTTTTCATTAACGGGAAAACGAAATCCATTAACCTATCCAACACCTCATGTTTTGGTTGTTGGTGAAACAATTACGGATATTGTACCAACATTAACGGCAACTGCCGATAGTTTCTCAATTGTTCCGAGTTTACCAAATGGCTTATCATTCGACACAACAACTGGAGTAATTTCAGGAACACCAACGGTTTTACAAATACCAACCGATTATGAAGTTACGGCTTCGAATTCAGGTGGAAGCACAAGTTTCACATTATCTATTGAAATCATCGATGTTGCACCAAATGGTTTGAGTTATCCAACGCCAAATATTTTCACATTCGATGAAACAATCATGGATTTACAACCAACAGTTTCAGGCGAAAATCTAATATTTTCAATCGTTCCAAGTTTACCAAACGGATTGAGTTTTGACACTGCAACAGGAGTAATTTCAGGAACACCAACAGTTTTACAATCGCCAACCGATTATGAAGTTACAGCGACCAATTCTGGTGGAAGTGTTTCGTTTGTTTTGTCAATCGAAATCATCGATGTTGCGCCAAATGGTTTGAGTTATTCAACGCCAAATATTTTCACTATCAATCAATCGATTACCGATTTAGCGCCAACAGTTTCGGGAGAAAATCTAATCTTTAGCATTAGTCCAAGTTTGCCAAACGGACTGAATTTTGATACAGCAACAGGCGTAATTTCAGGAACACCAACGGTTTTACAATCAGCAACCGATTATGAAGTTACCGCGACAAATTCAGGTGGAAGCACAAGTTTTATGCTGTCAATCGAAATCATCGATGCTGCGCCAAATGGTTTAAGTTACTCAACGCCAAATTTATTCACTATCAATCAACCGATTACCGATTTAGTACCAACAGTTTCGGGAGAAAATCTAATCTTTAGCATTAGTCCAAGTTTGCCAAACGGATTGAGTTTTGATACCGTAACAGGAATAATTTCAGGAACGCCAATGGTTTTACAATCGCCAACAGATTATGAAGTTACCGCGACAAATTCAGGTGGAAGCACAAGTTTTATACTATCCATTGAAGTTATTGATGCTGCGCCAAATGGTTTGAGTTATCCAACGCCAAATGTTTTCACTGTCAATCAATCGATTACCGATTTAGTACCAACAGTTTCGGGCGAAAATCTAATCTTTAGCATAAGTCCAAGTTTACCAAACGGATTGAGTTTTGACACAGCAACTGGAATAATTTCAGGAACACCAACAACATTGCAATCAGCAACTGATTATGAAGTAACAGCGACAAATTCTGGTGGAAGCACAAGTTTCACATTATCTATTGAAATCATCGATGCTGCGCCAAATGGTTTAAGTTACTCAACGCCAAATTTATTCACTATCAATCAACCGATTACCGATTTAGTGCCAACAGTTTCGGGCGAAAATCTAGTATTTTCAATCGTTCCAAGTTTGCCAAATGGATTGACTTTTGATACTTCTACTGGAGTGATTTCTGGAACACCAACGGAATTACAATCAGCAACTGATTATGAAGTAACAGCGACAAATTCTGGTGGAAGCACAAGTTTTATATTATCTATTGAAGTGATTGATGCTGCGCCAAGTTCATTAAGTTATTCAACGCCAAATGTGTTCACCATCAATCAATCGATTACTGATTTAGCGCCAACAGTTTCGGGAGAAAATCTATTGTTTTCAATTGTTCCAAGTTTACCAAATGGACTGAATTTTGACACAGCAACTGGAATAATTTCGGGAACACCAATGGTTTTACAATCGCCAACTGATTATGAAGTTACGGCAACCAATTCTGGTGGGAACACAAGTTTTATATTATCTATTGAAGTGATTGATGCTGCGCCAAGTTCATTAAGTTATTCTACGCCAAATGTGTTCACCATCAATCAATCGATTACCGATTTAGTACCAACAGTTTCGGGAGAAAATCTAATCTTTAGCATTAGTCCAAGTTTGCCAAACGGATTGAGTTTTGACATAGCAACAGGAATTATTTCAGGAACGCCAACAGTTTTACAATCAGCAACTGATTATGAAGTAACAGCTTCGAATTCTGGTGGAAGTGTTTCGTTTATTGTCTCTATAGCTGTTGAGGATGAATTAGGAATTATTGGCGATGAGAAAAATCTTTTTGTGGTTTTCCCTAATCCATTTACAAATGAAATTAATGTCAGCCATAATTTTGTGGAAGTGGCATACTCCATTTTTAGTTTGGATGGCAAAGAAATTCAAAGTGGTAGGCTTTTAAATTCAAAAATTATGGTAAATGATTTGCCATCTAGTGTATATTTGTTAAAACTTCAATCGGAAGAAAAAATACAGCTCATAAAACTAGTTAAACAATAAAATCAGAAAGGAGCTTTGTAAAAGCTCCTTTTTTTATTATTTGAAAGCACTAAATAAAATATTTGATTTTTATATAAACAGCAGCATTCATGTGGCATTGTCGGTTTTTGCATTAGTAAAACTTACCTTCATTTTGTTTAATATAACAAACGATCATGCTACGCTTTTTTTTGCTTTTTTTGGAACTATTGTCGGTTACAATTTTGTCAAATATGATGCTTTGGCTAGAGATAAAAGGTTGCAAATGACAAAGCAATTAAAGGCAATTTCAATTTTTAGTTTCTTGTCATTGCTTACAACAGCGTATTATTTTTTTCAATTACAGAAAACTACACAAATTATTGGGTTAGTTTTCTTAGTGATAACTTTGTTATACACTTTGCCTTTCTTTCCCAATAAAAGAAATGCACGGAATTGGGCTGGAATAAAAATTTACATTGTTGCGTTAAGTTGGGTAGGAGTAACACTTTTTCTTCCCATTGTCAATAATAAATTACCGTTTACAAATTATGTTTTACTGGTTGCAGCACAACGATTTATATTGATTTTTGTGTTGATATTAATTTTTGAAATTATCGATTTAAAACAAGATGATCCGCATTTAAAAACTGTGCCGCAGCAAATAGGAGTTGTAAAAACCAAACGAGTAGGAGTTGTATTGATGGTTTTATTTGTGTTATTAGAATTTTTATCGACAGATTTTAAAATAGAATTCTTTGCTTTGAAAACGGCTTTGGCTGTTACAACGATAGTATTTTTGTTGTATTCAAATGAAAATCGATCACGTTATTATGCTTCATTTTGGGTGGAAAGTATTCCGATATTTTGGTGGTTGGTTTTAGTGATTTTAGAACAATCCTGACAGGTTTTAAAACCTGTCAGGATTGTTGGTTTATCCTTTAAAAACTACTCGTTCTTCAATTTTTGGATTACTTGCTTTTCGTTTTCCTCTAAAGAAAAGGTACAAATTTAGAAAAAGCATAATGCCTAAATAAATAGTAAATCCGCCAATTTTATAACTTAGTTTTTCAATTAATAACTGATAACTATCATTGTACAAATTCAATTCTAAAATCATCAAAGCAAAGCCTAAATTGAGTAAATAAAAGCCTGTTTCAAACAACTTGTTTGTTGCATTTGCAATTTCCTCGCGACCTTTAAAAATATCCATCATATAAATTTTACTATTTTTAAAAAGAGTTCTAGAAACATAGTAAGTTAAAAACAAGGCAATTGGTAAATAAACAGCATAACCGATTAAAATTTTTGTAGTTTCCATAATAAATGTATTTAAATTAGTTTTTTAATGTACTTTGTTAAAATGATAATATTGATGTAATGCATAATGGCAATTGTGCAAATGATAATTGCAGATTTATAAGCAATAACTTCAACTAGTTGATTTGTATTATAGATTGTCTCCCATGAAATCAATGTCATGGCACAATAGCCAAGGTTCAAAAGGTAATATCCAACTAAAAGAATTTGATTTATTTTTAAACATAAATTTTCGTGTTCAGGGATAAGTTGAGCTACATAAACATTTCCATTTTTGTAGCATATTTTTCCAACTTTTATAATGATTATGGTGGTTATCAATAAGTATATTATATAGCCTATGATGTTGAGATTCATGATTATATGAATTTATAATATCCAATTAAATTATGAAGAAAAAGTAGTGTATTCACAACGGCAAAAAGTACAAAAAGAGTATTCATTAAATAACTTCCTAATTTAAATAAAGTTCTTTTCGGAATGTCATACATTGGATAATAGGCAATTTGTGTGGCAACTTTTCCAACCCAATATGCAGCGATTAATCCGGTTAAAGCAACCGCTAGTGCTGATTGCTCTTTTAATTCATTTGTAAATAAAATGGCTATTAATCCGAATGAAAAGTTCAAACCTTGAATATATCTTCCATAGTTTTTAGCAATTTCTTGATTTAAAGGTTTGAGTTGTTTTACATCATTGTACCAATCAAAAACTTGATGACGAATGTAAGGATAAATAAATGCTGTAAATATTTGACCAACACCACTTGTGATGATTAGCCAATTTGGGATAATGAAGCTCATAGTTTTATTTGCTTTTTGTTTTCTACACTTATTTCAGAGCCAATCGCTAATAGTACAGATATTGGTTTTTGATGATTTAAAAAATCAAATTCATTTCCGTAAACTTCTTTGAAATTTACATCGATTTGATGATTTGTAACTTTCAATTGCTTCCATCTTGGATGTTTTACTTCATATTCGTATGTCTTTTCATCGTTTACTTTGGTATAACCAAAATAATGTTCAGTAATAAATTCGGCTTCTGAATTCACTTCAATTTCAATTGGATTTATTTCTGTTTCAACTAAAATGGTATTCCATTTGTTTTTAGTTTTCCATTTGTAAACAAAGTCTTTAGAATTTTTATTTTCTTCTATTGAATGTTTCATTGGAAGTGTTTGATAATGTTCTTTATATAAAGTATTGGCAACTAATATTAATGCAGGTTTTGGTACTATTTCTTTTATAAAAACAACGCCACGTTTCCATTCATTGTTTTCAAAACGCTTTACATAAAATCGTAAATTAACTTCTTCAAAATTAATATGAAACGGAATTTTCATTCCAAGTAATTTTACGTTTTCAAACATAAACCCAACTAAACTAATATAACATTTGTTGTTCCAAGTGTCAATTTCGGTTCCTTTTGGAATATAATTTTCTAAAATTTCAGCATCGATTTCATAGTTTATTAATGCTAGGTTTTTCCATTCTGCGGTTAAGAAACTCATAATTATTTATTATTTTAAACTTTCAGAAAAAATTGAAAGTTTAGATTAAATTTTTTTATTTTTACTTCATTATTTTCACTACCAATTTTGCCAACCAATTGTCTTTGTATTCAGTCATTTTGTCTAAAATATTATCTGCTTTTAGAACAAAATCATACAACTTAGTGGTTTGATCTACAAAATGTTTTTCTTCGGCTGTGTTGTCAGATGTTATGGATGAAACTTCTTTCAATACTTTCAAAGCAGGTTTGATTTCTCTTTTGCTTCTTTCTCTTGAGATTTTCACAGCCAGTTCGTCTAAATCTTTTTCGGCAGTAAAAAATTCTCGTCTTTCACCAGCTTTGTATTCTTTGTACACAATTCCCCAATCCATCAAAGCTCTTAAATTCATAGAAGCATTTCCACGAGAAATTTGCAATTCTTCCATAATATCTTCCATCGAAACTGCTTCGTGAGAAACCATCAAAAGCGCATGAATTTGAGCCATGGTTTTGTTAATTCCCCATTGACTGCCTAATGCACCCCAAGTTTGAACGAATTTATTTTTAGCTTCTTTGAATTCCATTTTAGAATGTTATTTCATTTTGATAGAACAAAGTTAAGTAAAAGTTTTTAAAGTTTCAAAAAAAAATGAAAGTTTGTTTTTGAAAAAAACCGAAGCACTACACTTCGGTTATTTCTTTACTTTGTACTTCGTATTTTGTAACTCGTATTTATAACAATCCAGCTCGTTTCAACAAAGCCTCCACTTTTGGCTCTTGGCCTCTAAATTTTTTATACAATTCCATTGGTAATTCTGTTCCACCTTTAGAAAGTACGTTGTCTTTGAATTTGGTTGCAACTTCTTTATTGAAAATTCCATTTTCTTGGAAATACGCAAACGCATCGGCATCTAAAACTTCTGCCCATTTATAACTGTAATATCCAGAGGAATAGCCACCTTGAAAAATATGTGAAAACGAAGTACTCATACAATTTTCTTCCACATCAGGATATAAATTGGTGCTTTCCATGGCTTGTTTTTCAAAGGCTTTGACATCTTCAATGCTTTGTACTTTTGCATGATAAGCCATATCTAAAATTCCGAAACTCAATTGTCTTAAAGTTGCCATTCCTTCTAAAAAACTTGCGCTTTCTTTGATTTTTTCTACATATTGTTGCGGAATGATTTCACCTGTTTCGTAATGTTTTGCAAATAATGCCAATGCTTCTGGCTCGTAGCACCAATTTTCCATAACCTGACTTGGTAATTCCACAAAATCCCAATAAACCGAAGTTCCCGACAAACTTGGGTACGTTGTATTGGCTAACATTCCGTGTAAAGCATGACCAAATTCGTGGAATAAAGTAGTTACTTCATTGAAGGTTAGGAGTGAAGGTTTCGTTTCTGTTGGTGGCGTGAAATTACAAACGATGGAAACATGAGGTCGTTCGTTAATTCCGTTCTTTATATATTGAGGTTTGTAAGATGTCATCCAAGCACCATTTCGTTTTCCTTTTCTTGGGAAAAAATCGGAATAGAAAATGGCAACTAATTCTCCTTCTGATCCCCGACTGCTCGGGGACAAAACTTCAAATGTCTGAACGTCTTCGTGGTATTTATCAATATCAAAAATTTCTTTAAAAGTAATTCCGAATAGTTTTTCGGCAATAGTAAAGGCTCCGTTTAAAACATTTTCCAATTTGAAAAACGGTTTTAAAATCTCGTCATCAAAGTTGAATAATTTTTGTTTCAATTTTTCTGAATAATACGCACCATCCCATTTTTCTAATTGGTCAATTCCGTCCAATTCTTTTGCGAAAGCGGTTAATTGAGCAAATTCTTTTTGAGCAGCAGGTTTTGCTTTTTCCAATAAATCATTCAAAAATGAAATTACTTTTTCAGGATTTTGAGCCATTCGTTCTTCCAAAACAAAATCAGAATGCGATTTGTATCCTAATAAATTAGCGCGTTTATGACGTAATTCTACAATTCGTTTTACGTTTTCTTTGTTATCGAATTCGTTGTCTTGAAATGATTTTTTTCCAGCAGCGATGGCTATTTCTTTTCGCAATTCACGATTTTCAACATAAGTCACAAAAGGCAAATAACTTGGAAAATCTAAAGTGAAAACCCAACCTTTTAATCCTTTTGATTTAGCTAAACTTGCCGCCATTTCTTTGGTGCCATCGGGTAAACCTTTTAAATCAGCTTCGTTAGTAATGTGTAATTGATAGTTATTGGTTTCAGCCAAAACATTCTCGCCGTAAGTCAGTTTTAGTTTGGCTAATTCGGTATCGATTTCTCGTAATTTTAGTTTGTCTTCTTCATTCAATAATGCTCCATTTCTAGAAAATCCTTTGAATTTTTTATCCAATAAAGTAGCTTGTTCAGTTGTTAAAGTCAAATTATCTTTTTGATCGTAAACGGCTTTTACACGTTTGAACAACTCTTCATTTAACGCAATATCATTACTAAATTCAGTCAACAACGGCGAAATTTCTTGAGCGATTTTCTGCATTTCGTCACAAGTTTCAGCCGAATTCAAATTGAAGAAAATCGATGATAATCTATCTAAAGTTGCACCAGCAAAATCTAAAGCGACAATTGTATTTTCAAACGTTGGCACATCAGAATTTGTAATTATGGTATCAATTTCAGCTTTCGCTTGAGCGATATTTTCGATAAAAGCAGGTTTGTAATCTTCTAGTTTTATTTGCGAAAATGGAGCTGTGTTATGTTTAGTGTTGAATGTTGAGGTAAGTGTTTTCATTTTTGTATCACAGAGTTTCACAAAGTTTTTTCACAAAGTCTCACAGAGGTTTTTGAGTAACTCTGTGTTAAACTTCGTGTGACTTTGTGCAATTATTTATTTTTTCAATTCAGCTGAAGCTTTATTTACCGCTTCTTTCAAACTTTCTTTGTAGAAAATGATTTTGTCAAGCACACATTTATCATGACTTCCGATAATTTGTGCGGCTAGAATTCCAGCATTTTTTGCTCCATTTAAAGCAACAGTTGCTACAGGAACTCCACCAGGCATTTGCAAAATCGACAAAACTGAATCCCAACCATCGATAGAATTACTCGATTTTACTGGAACGCCAATTACAGGCAATGGTGACATTGAAGCAACCATTCCAGGTAAATGAGCCGCACCGCCAGCACCAGCAATAATTACTGAAATTCCGCGATTGTGTGCATTTTTACTGAAATCAAATAATTTTTCGGGTGTTCTGTGTGCCGAAACGATATCAACCTCAGTTTCGATGTCAAAACCTTTTAAGATATCGATGGCTTCTTGCATTACAGGCATATCCGAAATGCTTCCCATTATTATGGCTACTTTGCTCATTTTTGTTTTTGTTTCAAGTTTAAGGTTTCAAGTTAGTTGGTTACATCTACAACTAATTACTAATCACTAACCACTAATTACTCGTATACTATTCTTCACTTCCTGCGCAATTTTTCTGGCTTCGGTCATATTTTCATTGACAATGGTAACGTGTCCCATTTTTCGGAAAGGTCTTGTTTCTCTTTTGCCATAAATATATGGCGTAACACCATCAATTGCCATTATTTTTTCTATGTTTTCATACACAACTTGACCAGAAAAACCTTCTTCACCGACCAAATTTACCATAATTCCAGCAACTTTGCTATCGGTATTTCCTAAAGGCAAATCTAAAATAGCTCGCAAATGATTTTCAAATTGCGAGGTATAACTCGCTTCAATAGAATAATGTCCTGAATTGTGTGGTCTTGGAGCAACTTCATTGACTAAAATTTGCTGCGCCAGTTCGTGCGAAGCACTCGGGTCATTGTCTTCAGTTTGAAACATTTCAACGGCTAATAATCCAACGTGATTGAAACTTTTAGAAACTTTTAAGGCGATTTCGGTTGCTTTTTGAGCGACTATTTCATCAATTCGTGCAGGACAAATTACATATTCTACTTGATTGGCTTCGGGATGAAATTCCATTTCCACTACTGGATACGTTTTTACTTCACCCGAAACAGAACGAGCAACGATTACCGCCAATTCATTTTTGAATGGCACCATTTCTTCGGCGATGCATTCTACGTTAGGTAAATTTTCTAAATCATTTATTGTTCGAACTATTTTCACACCATTTCCATCATAACCAAATTGAGCACTCTTCCATACAAAAGGCATCTCGACTGCGCTCGATGTGACAGCAGATTTTAGATTCTCTAAATTGGAAAATCGTTGATGAGGAGAAGTTGGAATGTTATTTTCAACATAAAAATCTTTTTGACGACCTTTATTTTGAATTAACCGTAAGGTTTTTGGTGATGGAAAAATCGGCAAGCCTTCTGCTTCCAATTTGTCTAAAGCATCAAGATTTACATTTTCAATTTCTATGGTTAAAAGATTTACCAATTTTCCGAACTGATAAACGGTGTCAAAATCCATCAAACTTCCTTTGTAAAATGCATTGCAACCTATTCGGCTTGGTGCTTCTTCACTTGGGTCAAGAACAAAAGTTTGAATATCAAATTTTCTGGTTTCAGTCAATAGCATTTTGCCCAATTGTCCACCACCGAGAATTCCTAATTTAAAATCGGATGAGAAATAGTTCATTTCGTTGTAGTTATTTTTTTATTGGTCTCATGCAGTCGCTCCGCTCGTGTCATTGTGTTGTTGTAGTTGTTGGGCAAAGATACAATTTTGAAATTATTTTAATCGTTTCAAAATATCTTTCACAGCAAACTTATAACCTGGTGTTTGATGGCTACAATCTCTAGAAAGTAAGGCTTTCAATTCTTCGTTTACCCAATCATGTTTTTTACTAAGAACGTACAATGTTCGCATAGTATATGCAGCATTGGCGGCTTTGTCAGATTGTATCAACCAGTCCAAAAAAGTTTCTATTATCTGTTCTTCTTGCTTTTGGGTTAGATGAACTGAAATATCTTTTACTAAAAACAACCCGATTTTAGCAATCGTACGAATGGCTGAATCCGATTTGAAATGCTTTAACGAATGACAATAATCATCAATGAAAGGGATAAAAAGTTCCATTCGTTCTTCGCATACTAGTTCCAAAACCCAACATGCTTTGTGATGATTTTTGTCCTTTGTGTCGAATGCAAGAGCTGTTAAATCTTTTATGTATGTAGGATTTTCAAAAATGAAATTCTTATTTTCATCTCTACTTTTCCTGTGAGCAGTGCTATTAGCTATTATTTTGTAATACGCAGCATTCATTTTGTAAATATACCTATTTTGCAAAAAAAATACAGATACTTAATACGTAATACTCAATACTTCACTAAATTTGCATCTTTATTCTCAACAACAACACAATGATACATTTACACGATAAAACTTTCGAACCATTTATTTCTTCTGAAGAAATTCAATTTGCAATCCAAAACATGGCAAAGCAAATGGATGATGACTTTTTTGACGACGTTCCAGTTTTTGTTGGCGTTCTAAACGGCGCATTTATGGTATTGTCCGATTTGATGAAGCATTACAGAGGAATGTGTGAAGTAAATTTTGTAAAAATGGCTTCCTATGAAGGTACACAAACTACAGGAACTGTAAAGCAATTAATTGGTCTCGATCAAGATTTAGAAGGTAAAACAGTAGTTGTGGTCGAAGATATTGTTGACACAGGAAATACTGTAGAAGAATTGAAAGCCATTTTCAAAGAAAAAAAGGTGAAACATCTAAAAATTGCTACACTTTTCTTCAAACCCGAAGCTTATAAAAAAGACATTAAACTGGATTATGTAGGTATCAGAATTCCAAATAAATTCATTGTAGGTTATGGTTTAGACTACGATGGGTTAGGCAGAAACTTACCTGACGTTTATCAACTAGCACAATAAAAAGGAGTTCTCAGTCATCGGTTTTCAGTTTTCAGTCAACCGAGAACAAACACAATTAATAAATTACAACTTTTAATAAAATGATTAACATCGTTCTTTTCGGAAAACCTGGAGCAGGAAAAGGCACTCAAGCCGAATTTTTAAAAGAAAAATATAATTTAGTTCATCTTTCTACTGGCGATATTTTCAGGTTCAATATAAAAAATGACACTGAACTTGGGAAACTTGCAAAAACTTTTATGGACAAAGGCGATTTGGTTCCAGACGAAGTAACCATCAATATGCTCCAAAGCGAAGTGGACAAAAATCCAGATGCAGCTGGTTTTCTTTTCGATGGATTTCCTAGAACTATTGCCCAAGCTGAAGCGCTTGATAGTTTTCTTGAAAACAAAGGTCAAAATATTACCGCAACTGTTGCTCTCGAAGCCGATGACAATATTCTAGTTGCTCGTTTACTCGAAAGAGGCAAAACTTCTGGAAGACCAGATGATCAAGACGAAGAAAAAATTCGAAACCGCTACGAAGAGTACAATCAAAAAACAGCTCCTTTGATGAATTATTACAAAAATCAAGGAAAATTTTTCGCTGTTGACGGCATTGGAACAATAGCAGAGGTAAACGAAAGATTGAACATGATTTTTGATAAATTGGTATAAATTTTCACTGCAAAAATTTATAATACTGACATTCAAAAAAAAATCAGATATTTGCAAACAGAAAAGGGCTTATTTCGACTAACGAAAAAAAAGCTCTTTTTTTGTAAAAGCATCCTATGGAAATTTTAATAATACTTTTTCTAATCATACTCAACGGACTTTTTTCGATGTCTGAAATTGCACTTATTTCTGCTCGAAAAAATAGACTAGAAACTGCCGCCAAAAAAGGAAACAAAAACGCCAAAACAGCACTCGATTTAGCCAATTCGCCAAACGAGTTTCTTTCTACTGTACAGATAGGAATTACACTAATTGGGATACTAACAGGTATTTACTCTGGCGATAAGATAACCCAAGATGTGCAAAATTTCATTGCTGGTTTTCCAGTGTTAAAACCCTATTCAGAGTCAATAGGAATAGGAGTAGTCGTTGTAGTCTTAACTTTTTTCTCTCTTGTTCTAGGAGAATTATTGCCCAAAAGGATTGGGCTCAACTATCCCGAAGCCATAGCAAAATCAGTAGCTGTTCCTATGAAAGTTGTTTCAAAAATAACCATGCCGTTCATTTGGTTATTGACAAAATCTACCGATTTTATTCTTGATGTTTTCAAAATAAAACCAACTGCTGATGGAAAAGTAACCGAAGAAGAAATCAAAGCAATCATAAAAGAAGGAACAGAAGGTGGCGAAGTACAGGAAATAGAACAAGACATTGTAGAACGTGTGTTTCACATTGGCGACAGAAAAGTAAATTCATTGATGACACACAGGAAATCAGTTGTTTTTCTTTCGCTCGATGATACACTCGAAGAAATCAAAGAAAAGGTATTGCACGAATTGCACTCGGTATATCCTGTTTGCAAAGAAAACCTAGACGAAATGGTGGGTATAGTTCTTTTGAAAGACTTATTCGTAGGTTTTGACAAAGGAGGTTTCAGTCTAAATGACATCATCAAAGAACCAGTATATTTCATTGAACACACTACTGCTTACAAAGCTTTGGAAAACTTCAAGAAATCAAAAATACACTATGCGCTAGTAACTGATGAATATGGAATTTTTCAAGGAATTATTACTCTCAACGATATTCTGGAAGCATTGGTTGGCGATGCTGCTGAATTCTATGAAGACGATTTCAAACTCATTGCTAGAGAAGATGGAACATGGCTTGTAGATGGACATTATTCGCTTCATGATTTCCTAACCTATTTTGACCTCGATGAACTAACAACCGATTATGATGTGACAACCGTTAGCGGACTTATCATGACTGAGCTAGGAAATATTCCAAAAACCGGCGAAAAGCTAATTTGGAACAAACTAGAATTCGAAGTAATCGATATGGATGGAGTAAAAATTGATAAAGTACTCGTAAAAGCAATTACAGAATAATAAAACACATCGACAACCGAAAGCTTAAAAACAATGACCGAAGGTAATTTTGTAGACTACGTAAAAATATATGTTTCTTCTGGAAAAGGAGGAAAAGGCTCAACGCATCTTCACCGCGAAAAGTTCATCGAAAAAGGTGGACCAGATGGTGGTGATGGTGGTCGTGGTGGTCATGTTATTCTTAGAGGAAATAAAAATCTTTGGACACTTTTTCATCTAAAGTTTACAAAACACGTCAAAGCTGGTCATGGTGGCGATGGTGGAAGTTCTCGTAGTACAGGTCATGATGGCGAAGACAAAATCATCGAAGTGCCACTAGGAACTGTAGTTCGCGACCAAGAAACAAACGAAATACTTTTTGAAATAACCGAAAACAACGAAGAAAAAATCATTGCCAAAGGAGGAAAAGGTGGTTTAGGAAACTGGCATTTTCGTAGTGCTACAAACCAAACACCACGCTATGCACAACCTGGTATGCCTGTTGAAGAAAAAGACATCATACTGGAGTTAAAAGTACTTGCCGATGTTGGGCTTGTAGGTTTCCCAAATGCAGGAAAATCAACGTTGCTTTCTGTGCTTACTTCTGCAAAACCAAAGATTGCCGATTACCCATTTACAACCTTGAAACCCAATCTAGGGATTGTAAGCTACCGCGATTTCCAGTCGTTTGTAATGGCTGATATACCCGGAATTATAGAAGGCGCAGCCGAAGGAAAAGGACTTGGGCATTATTTCCTTCGTCACATTGAGCGCAACTCTACACTTTTGTTTCTCATTCCTGCTGATGCTACTGATATAAAAAAGGAATATGATATCCTGCTTGATGAACTTCGTCGTTACAATCCCGAAATGCTACACAAAGATAGATTGATTGTTATTTCAAAAGCGGATATGCTAGATGATGAACTCAAAGCCGAGATGAAACAAGAACTCGACAAAGCTTTCAAAGGCACACCATACCTCTTTATTTCCTCTGTAGCACAACAAGGACTACAAGAACTTAAGGACAAACTATGGCAGATGTTGAATGTGTGATAATGATTGAAAAAAACATTAAAAATAAGCCCTAATTTTAGTTTGCAACAAACTTCTGAATGCTATCTTTTTAATGAAAAATTTTAATTGTCTTTTTGAACCTCTGAGTTTATATAAAGGGTTGGAAGACTACTCAATTATACAAAACCCTCGCAACAAACTATTAGGGAAAACCCTATAATTTTAAGGTGGTTTCCCCTAAAAGCTACAGCCATAAACACGAACCTTTAACAAATTTTTATAACGTTTTCGTTAAAACCAACTATCTTTGCAATCGCTTTTTAGTAATGCCTTGTAACTTTTCTAATCATCAGGCTACTACTAAGCTACAACTATTAACTTTTACATTTTTAAACAATGAAAAAAATTATTTTATCGCTCATCGCTGGCATCATGCTTGTTCCTACAAGCGCCAAAGCCGATGAAGGAATGTGGTTTTTGATGTTTATAGAACGTCTTAATCACCGCGACATGCAAAAAATGGGACTTCAGCTAACTGCTGAAGAAATCTACAGCATCAACAATCACAGTTTGAAAGATGCTATCGTTCAATTCAACGGAGGTTGTACTGCGGAACTCATCTCAAAAGATGGTTTAGTACTTACGAATCACCACTGTGGTTACGACGCCATTGCAGAACTTTCATCACCAGAAAAAAACTATTTGAAAGATGGTTATTGGGCAAAATCTAGAAAAGAAGAAATGAAACCATCAAGTCTTTTTGTGCGTTTCTTTGTTCGTATGGACGATTGTACCAAAAGAATTTTAGCTGTTGTTAATGATAAAATGACCGAAGCAGAACGCGACAAAGCAATCAATGCCGAAATCTCAAAAATTGAGAAAGAAAACAACGAAGGCGGAAAATATGTAGTTTCTGTTCGTTCATTTTTCCAAGGAAATGAGTTCTACTATTTTGTTTATCAAGATTATACTGATGTTCGCTTTGTAGGTACACCACCAGAAAGTTTAGGAAAATTTGGTGGAGATACTGACAACTGGGAATGGCCACGCCACACCGCAGATTTTTCTATGTTCCGTGTGTATGGTGATAAAGATGGTAACCCAGCAGAATATTCTGAAAACAACGTGCCATTGAAACCAAAACACTATTTGCCAGTAAATCTTGGTGGTGTAAAAGAAAACGATTACGCCATGATTCTTGGTTATCCAGGAAGAACAAACCGCTGGATGCCAGCAGGAGGAATTGAGCAAAACGTAAAATTTGCTTATCCTGCTTGGGTAGAAGGAGCAAAGACAGGAATGGACAACATGAAAAAATACATGGATCAAAGCGAAGCGCTGAACCTTATGTATGCTTCTAAATATGCTTCAACTGCCAACTACTGGAAAAACCGTCAAGGAATGATTGATGCACTTACCAAATTTGGTACTGCAAAAACAAAAGCTGCTCAAGAAGCTAAATTCAACAAATGGGCAAATAAGAAAGAGAACAAAGCAAAATATGGAAACGTAATTGCTAACATCAATAAGTTCTATTCGTTGACAAACGAAAAAGCAAGACATGATAATTATTTGTCTCAACTTTTCAGAACTACTGCTTTTGGAACAATAGGAAGAACACTTGGTAAACAATTGGACAACTATGTAAAAGCAGATGCTACCAAAAGAGCTCAACTTGCTCCAACAATTACAGAAATGGCGACAGAAATGTACAAGGAGTTTTATCTTCCAGCTGAAAAAGATTTATTAGCAGCTCAACTTGGTTTATATTCTTCAAAATCTACTGGATACGCTATTGCACCAATGGTATCAAAAATCAAAACTGATTTCAATGGTGATTTTGCAAAATATGTAAACGCTGCTGCAGATTTGAGTATTTTCAGTTCATTGGATAAAGTAAAAGCTTTTATTGCATTGCCAAGTCAAGGTTTGCTAGATAATGACCCAATTTATGCATTGTCTAATGATATGCTTACACATTTCAATTCTAAATCTGATGAAATTGCAAAAGCTCAAAACGATTTTGGTGCTTCATACCGTCTTTTGGTTGAAGGATTAAGAGCTTCTAAAATTGGTACTATCAAATATCCTGATGCTAATTCAACGTTGCGGTTGACTTATGGTAAAGTTCGTTCGCTTCCTGCTGATAAACGTAATGATGCTACTATCAATAATTACACAACGCTTGCAGGTCAAGTTAAAAAATACAAAAAAGGTGATCAAGAATTTGATTTACCACAACGTGTTCTTGATATGTATAAAAATAAAGATTACGGTCGTTTTGCTGATAAAGATGGTTCACTTCACGTTAATTTCCTTACTGATAATGATATTACTGGCGGAAACTCTGGTTCTCCAGTATTGAACGGAAAAGGAGAGCTAATTGGTCTTGCATTTGATGGTAACATTGAAGCGATGGCTGGTGACGTTATTTTTGATAAAAATCTTCAAAGAACTATCAATGTTGATATTCGCTATGTACTTTGGGTAATCGAGCAATATGCTGGTGCAAAAAACATTGTGGATGAAATGACTATTGTAAAATAATATTTATTTACTCAATAAAAAAAAGCCGACTTCAAGTCGGCTTTTTTAGTTAAAATATTAACCTAATCAAATTTCTATTTCAATAATTTTCTGCTTACAGTTTGTCCGTTTTCAAGTTTTATTTTGGCAACATAAACACCATTTGAGTAAGGGAAAGCTTCTTCAATCTTGTTGTTGCTTACGCTTGCTTTGTATGTGTTAACCAATTTTCCTGAAACGTCATATACCGAAACTTCTTTGATGCTATCTTCCGTTTGGATATTTAAGACATCATTGCTAATAAATGCATACACTTTAACGGTATTGTTGTCATCAATTCCCAAAGCAGAAGTTGTATATCTCAACACAAATCTATTTGGATAGTTTCCTGTAGCAGCTGTGAATGAGTAAGGATTTTGTCTTAAATCGTGTATCACATTTTCAACGGTATCTTCAATATAGATGTTTTGCGAAGCATCTTCAAATAATCCATCTACTTGATTGATAGCTATGTTATAAACTCCAGTGCTAGGTATTGTAACTCCAATTGGCACAGTATCATATTGATTGAAAGGCAATGTTCTTCCTTGTATAATCATTGTTTTGTCTTCAATTTTTGAATAAATACCCAATTCAGTTCCAGGTTTCCAAACACCATCAAATAATCTGTCTTCATCATTTGTTGCATCTTGAATATAACCAACTAAAGTTGTAGCTGCTACATTGCTAGAGTTCACAAGGCTTAACCAAATTCTGTTTTTCTCTAATGATTCTATAGACGCTTCACTTGTTGTTCTATAAAACTGACTGTTGTCATAAGTGTCACTTCTCAAACTGTTGTTGAAAGTTACCGTTTGACTTCCTGCAGCACCATCGTTCATTAGCACAAAGAAAGCTTGACCTGCACCAATTTTTCCATTGAAACCTGGAGGTGTAGAACCAGTTCCGTTGTAAGTTACATAATCGTTTACACTATAGTTATACAAATAACTTGCATAAAAAGGATTTGTATTGCTTGTGCTGATAGGGTTTCCGTGTGTCCAAAGTCTTACGGTACCATTAATATTTGTATTATTCGTTAAGAATGTATTAGCATTAATAGCTGATGGATATGGATTACCAACAAGGTTCCAGTTGTCATCAAGATTTGTAATGGTAATTCCATTTGTTCCTGAATATGGAGCTCCAGTATAACTTCCTCTAGAAATTGTTGGTTGTATAATTCCGTTATTTGGAACACCAGTAAATGTGGCAGTATATATAGCTGGAGTTGTGTTTGAATATCCACTTGGTCCTCGAACAATATATCCTTTACCAAGTACCATTGTTTCACTTCCAGCAGTCCAATATCCTTGTCCACCATTAGTATTTGATGTAGCAGGTTCCCATTTGTATATTCCCCAAGATGGAGTAGTAGGCGAAATGGAAGCCGAACTGAAGTTAGCTACTGGTGAAGACCAATATACGTAGTCATATTGTCTAACGTTTGTGCTTCTTTCCATTGATAGACTACCAGTGTTAACGGCACTATCATTTATTTGGATGAAATTAGAGCTATCTTTTACACTAAATGTTCCATTTATTCTAGTAAAGTCAGTAATTGTCAAATTATTTGAAGAATTAAGCTGTAAACTAGCATTTGTTTTAACATCCATGTTGTGACCATAAGCTTTATAGTTTGTTCCAGAAATTACTGGATCATTAGCTGTATCAGGTATAATTACACAGTTTAAATTTGTAGGAACACCACTTGGAGACCAGTTGTTCGCTTTATTCCAATCACTATCAACAGAACCAGTCCAAATTTTGTTTCCTGTAACAGTTACCGTTGTATTATCTGTATATTTTAATTGATTTCCACTGCAAAGATTATAGGTAACTTCTGCTGTATAAGTAGTAGTTACTGCAGGACAAACAGTGATGTTATTAGTTGTTCCTACTACTGGACCAGTTGTTCCATTTCCTTCATACCATTTGAAAGAAGTAATAGATGGACCAGATGGAGTAAATCTCCACGCTTCATTCGATACAGTCCAGTTAGCATCAAGACCATTTCTGCTTGGTGCAACAACAGCTGTTGTACCATCTGCATTTTGAATACCAACGATTGCATTTCCGTCATTCCAAGTAGAACACACATTCTTTTCTTTGATATATACATCAATGATGTTTGTATTTTCATAAAGAACTATCATTCCAGTGTATAATATAGAGTTACATGTTGTAGAGAACATTGGGATGTTATTCCATGAAGCTACAAGTGCACGACAACCAGTGTTTAGTGTTACTAATTCCCATCCAACCTCACCACCAACACTTGGGTCAATATCGTGATAAACTCCAAAAATTGTGTTTTTGAAAAGTGAAGTACTAGGTAAGCTAGAGCTAAATGCCCATGCATTGTATCCTCCTGGAGAGTTGTTCACGAAATCGAAAGTAATATTTCCGTTAGATCCAATCAAACATTTATTGAAATTGTTGCCAAAGAAACAGAAGTTAAATGGAAGGTTTATGGTTTGTGACCAAACATCATCTACGTTCACACTAACTGGGTTTTGTAAACAACTGTACTGATAAGGTGGATCATAAGGAATAGAAGAAACTGTATAAGTAGAAGTACTGTTTAATATTGGATAAGTTGCTTCTAGATTACTACATGTTGATGATGAACATACAACAGCAGTTGGATCTAAACCTCCTAAACCTGAACCACCAGCAACAACTTCTGGACATTCTAAAGTAGTTGTGCCTTGCCCATCGCCAACTGCACATGGTGAGAAATTTGTAGGACCAAACCATGTACTGTTATCACCACTACCACAATCTGATCTAACCCAGAAGTAGTATATTTGACCAGTTGTAAGACCTGTTAAAGTTACACCTACAACTCCTGGTGCTGTTGTTCCTGTTGGAACAGTACTTCCCGTTGGAACTGTGCCAGTTGTGTTATAATAATATTGGTATCCATTAGCAGCTGGAGGAGTTGAAGCCGTCCAATATACTGATGCACTTGTTGTTGATAAAATATTTGCAAACAAATCAGAAGGTGATGGGCATGAAGGAGTTGTTGCACAAATTCCGAACGTACCACTTCCGCCACCATATTGCCAAACTCTAATATAGATG
>Ga0116175_1000415_pt1 | contig 30324 bp, 26 predicted proteins | sample AD_UKC125_MetaG_FD_89802 | JGI IMG/M metagenome (GOLD analysis project Ga0116175, IMG submission 89802) | Active sludge microbial communities of municipal wastewater-treating anaerobic digesters from USA - AD_UKC125_MetaG | ecosystem: Engineered > Bioreactor > Anaerobic > Digestate | place: USA... | reverse complement strand
GTCGTCAGGCAAAATTTCCAGGTCGGCTCCCAATAAAGATATAGAGTCTTGGGCAATTCTTGAAATGTCTTGCTTAAACACGCTTTTTTCTGAGTCAACGCTTATGCCAACAACTTTAGCATCCCTTTTCGCAAGGCGCACTCCTACTTCAAGTCCCGCCGATGTTCCTCCGGATCCCACCGCATTTACTATATAATCTATTCTTAAGTTTTGGCTGTCGGCCTGATTAAAGAGCTCTAAGGCGCAATCCACATATCCGCATGCTCCAAGGCCGACAGAGCCACCAACAGGAATAAAATAAGGCTTTTTGCCCTTAGCTCTCAACTCATCCATTAGCTTATCAGCCTCTATGCCTATTTCATTATAGCTTGACACATCAAAAAACCGCATATCGGCATTCATCAGCTTTTCTAAGAGCAAGTTGCCTTGGAATTGAGCAGGTTTTTTGCCTTTTAGCATTAAAATTACATCAAGGCCAAGTTTTCTGCAGGCGGCACAAGTCATTCGGGTATGGTTGGACTGAATGCTGCCTGTGGTTATTATTACATCAGCCTCTTTTTTCAGGGCATCGGCCAACAAAAATTCCAGCTTTCGGCCTTTGTTTCCCCCTATAGCAAGACCGGTGTTGTCGTCTCTTTTAAAATAAATATTCACGTCTCCCAGTTTTTTCGAAAGATTAGATGCTAAATCTAAATCCGTAGGCAATTGGCAAAGTTTAACCCGAGGTAAGTTTAAGCCTGTCATATATTTCATCTTCTCCCTTTATATAATAGTAGTTCTTTCTAATTATATAGCTTTATGCTTTACACCCAAATACGCTTCTTGTACTGCAGGGTTTGATAAAAGTTCCTTTCCGGTGCCGGAAAGCACTATTCTTCCTGTCTCTAAGACATATGCATAATCTGCTATTTCCAAAGCCTTTTTAGCGTTTTGTTCAGCTAAAAGGATAGTCGTTCCTTGTTCTTTAACCTGCAGTATTGTCTTAAAAACCTCGCTTGTGTAAAGAGGCGAAAGGCCTAGGGAAGGTTCGTCTAAAAGGAGAATTTTTGGTTCGTTTCTAAGTCCTGTTGATAAAATATTTGAATTGTTCCCTTATATCACATCCCTTCACCTGGGCAGTTAGACAGATATTAAAACTTAAGCTTTCTCATTCTGGATAATGCTTCATCTATTCTGTCATCCGGTGTAGTAAGGGAAATCCTGAAAAATCCCTCCCCATATTCTCCATAAGCATTACCCGGAATCACTACTACGGCAGCCTTATCTACTAAATACTCTGCGAATGAGGCGGAAGTATACCCTTTAGGCACGCTCGCCCAAATATAAAAGGTTCCCTGGGGTAATTCAACGTCAAAGCCCATATCTTTTAAAGCTTTGAATACAAAGTTCCTTCTTTTTGTAAGTATCCGTCGAAATTCCTCCACACTGTCTTGAGGTCCTGAGAGTGCCTCAACTGCGGCGCTTTGGATCGCTGTAAACTGCCCGGAATCTACATTAGTCTTTATTCTTCCCAATGCTTTGATTATGTCTTTGTTTCCTACGGCATACCCGATTCTCCAGCCTGTCATTCTGTAAGGCTTTGATAAAGAGCCCAGCTCGATAGCTGTTTCTTTTGCTCCCTTTGTAGAAAGAATACTTGGCGCTTTATAATCTTCGTAGATTATGTCTGCATATGCGCTGTCATGGCATATGACAATGTCGTATTTCTTGGCAAATTCTATAGCTTCTTCAAAAAATTCTTTGTTGGCTACTGCCGATGTTGGATTATTTGGATAGCATAAAAACATTATTGTAGCTTTTTCGGCAATATCTTTATCAACTTTAGTAAAATCAGGCAAAAATTTATTTTCTTTAAGTAATGGCATCGTATATGGGATGCCGCCGGCAAAAAGCGTGGCTGTTTTGTATACCGGATATGCGGGATCCGGAATTAGAGCATAGTCATCTTCATCTATAAAGGCATAAGCAGTATTTACAATACCTTCTTTTGAACCGATAAGAGCCATTACCTCAGTATCAGGGTCAAGTTCTACTTCAAATCTTTTAGAATAATAGCGTGCTACGGCACACCGAAACTCATAAGAGCCTTCATAGGCGGGATAACGATGGTAGGCAGGATTATGAATTTCTCTTTCCGTAACCTTTATTATATTTTCAGGAGTAGGTATATCCGGATCGCCAATTGCTAAAGTTATCACATCAATTCCTTTTTTTGTCAAATCCGCAACTTTTTTATCAATCTCAGCCGAGATATATGGTGGAACTTTTTTAATTCTTTCTGATATCTTCATCTTTATTCCTCCCATTTTATTATGTCATTTAGCAAATTTTTTCAAGCTCTAAGTGTCCCTCGAAAACCTCCTGGGCAGGTCCCGTCATGTACACTCTTTTATCATCTGTAAGTTCGATAAATAAGTCACCTCCGGGCAAAGTAACTTTTACTTGTTTTCCCGTAAAACCTTTTTCAAAGGCGGCAGCAGCAACTGCGCATGCCCCTGTGCCGCAAGCCATGGTAATGCCGCATCCTCTTTCCCATACACGCATTTTCAAATGGTCTTTTGAAATTACCTGAACAAACTCTACATTCGTCTTTAGCGGAAAAAGCGGATAGTTTTCTATCTTCGGGCCCCATTTTTCCAATGGAACCTTTTCAACATCATCCGTAAATATTACGCAGTGGGGATTGCCCATATCAACGCCTGTTGCTTCAAATAAATTTTCATCTATTTTAATCTCAAGATTCTTTGCCTCTTTATCCGGCTCTCCTTCTACCGGAATGTCTTGATTTAGAAAACTATAAGTTCCTATATCAACTTTAATAGCAGTAACAATATCACCCTTCATAATTATTTCCGGCCTTTGTATACCGGCTATAGTTTCAACCGTCATATTTTTTTTGGCTACAATTCCTTTTTTATAGACAAAACTTGCAAAACATCTAACACCATTCCCGCACATAGGAGCTTCGCTGCCATCACTGTTTATGATCCTCATTTTTATATCTGCCACATCTGATGGCAGCACCAGTAGTATGCCATCTGCGCCGACTCCAAAATGTCTGTCGCAAATTTTTTTGGCGTTTTTTATTATTGTCTGTATATCTTCCTCCAGGCCTTTTACAACTATAAAGTCATTGCCTAATCCATGCATTTTTGTAAAATTCAAAATGTAGCCCTCCTTCTCAATATAATAATTTACAGCAATAATAATGCCAATCCTTTGATTGCCAAAATTTGCTTAAATCTAGGGTTTTTTTCTAGTTTACTAAAAAATAAAAGTTCGGTTTTTCGGAATATGTTTATTAAATTTATTAACATATCCGGCAGTAAATCTTACTTTGCCGGGATTTCCGAAAAACCGAACTATGGTTCAGATACACGAACTAATTTTGTTTTTTATGAAAGAAATTATAAAATCATCTCACTTACCACGCATAGTTATATTCTTTTATAGTAACTTACTCAAGAACCTTGGAGTATTTCTTAGAAAATTTTTCAGGTAAAAGAAAAAGAGGATAAAATCCTCTTTACATTTCAATATAAAACGAGACTCCTTCTTCTTCATTTTTGGCGTATATATTGCCGCCGTGAAGGGTTATTATACGCTGGACTATGGCAAGTCCCAAACCCGTCCTGCCTCTTGAGCCTTTGTTGTATTTTTGAAAAAGGGCATCCATGATTTCAGGTTCGATATTGGGACCATCGTTGTAAATATGAAGAAGGAAGGAATTTTCGCCTTTAGGCTCCAGCTCTATGTCGATTCTGCTTTTGGCGTGGCGAATTTGGTTGTCAAGAAGATTTTCCAGGGCAACGCGCCACTGCTCTTTGTCAGCTTTTGTTTTGACGGGGGTAAGTTTTATCGACCAATCCAAGGCCTTTCGGTGCCAGCGGAGCCTTTCAACTACTTCTTTTATAAGTTCATCCAGCTGGAAGGTTTCTAGTGTCTGCTTATGTGTGGTAAGATAGTCAAGCTTTGTAAGGTACAGCAGGTTTTGAATAAGTTTTTGAAGTCTGTTGGCTTCCTCCTCGATAACCTCTAGTGTTCGGTTAAGGTCGCCCTTTGGAAATATACCGTCTTTTATGGCCTGTATATAGCTTTGAATCACCATAACGGGAGTCTTAAGCTCATGGGATATATTCTGCAGCAAAGACTGCTGGGCTTCATCTTGGAAAATCAGCTGCTGTCGGAGTTTTTCAACAGAATTCCCTAAACGGCCTATCTCGTCCTTTCGCTCAAGTTTTATCGGTTCCTGCCAGTCTCGATTTGCTAGCCTTTCCACACGTTTTTCCAAGATAACCAATGGTTTCGTAAGATACCTTGCCAGTGCCAGTGACGGCAGCCAGCTTAGGATGAACGCAAAACCCATTATAGCTGCAAGTTTCTTAAAAAGGGTTTTCACAAGATCTTCTCTATAAGTATCCCACATATATGATACAAGATAAACATCCCGGCCCATGAGTTTGCCTCTTGTGATTACATAAAATATTCTTCTATTGTTTATCTGGCCGCTGTATTGGCAGCTTTCCTCGGTTTGGCTTTTGGCTTCATTAATTATTTGTTCCAGTATTTCTCTTGGCGGAAGTATCAGAAGATGCTTTACAGCGCCTTCCGGAATCTCGGAAGGTTCTATAGGATTTGATATTCCCGGAGACATTATGGTATAGTTTTCCTTCAGTACTATAAAATGATTGACCGTACGTATATCGTCTTGAGGCGGCCGGTTTAGTATTCTGCTGGACTCCCACTCTTCCTTTGTCGTCTCGTCGGAAAAGCGCTCAAGGACCATGCCCTGCGCGCTTTCAATAGTTGCGTAGACTTCATTGGTGAAAAATTCCCTAAGGGTTGCAGGAAGCAAAATACACAGAAGGAGAGTTATGCAAAGGGTGATTATCGCAAATACAAGCCAAATTTGCAGGGAAAGGGGAAGATTTTTCATGACTTCACCAGCCTATAACCGTATCCGTAAATTGTCTCTATATTAAGGTAGGGAAGTTTTTTCCGAAGCCGCCTTATTAAATCATCTACCACTCTGTCTGAGCCGAAGTAGTCAGTGCCCCATACTGCCGCAAGTATCTGCTCCCTGGATAGGGCTATTCCCTGGTTTTTTATAAAATACAGTGTTATGTCGAACTCCTTTGATGTCAGATCTACTGTCTCATCGTTTGTTTTGACGGTTCTGCTTGCCTCATTTATTGTATAAGGGGGAACATTGTAAATCTGAAGGCCGGGGCTGTAAATCCGCTCCAGCAAATTCCTGCACCTTATAACGAGCTCTCTGGGGAGAAAAGGCTTTGCCAGATAATCATCGCTGCCCAGCTCAAGGCCTACCACTCTGTCGATATCCGCATCTCTTGCAGAAATGAAGATGATGGGGGTGGCAGGGGAAGCCTTTTTTATTTCCTGAAGGAGATGATAACCGTCTATATCAGGCAGCATTATATCCAGTATCCATAAATCAGGAGGATCCTTTATGGCATCCTCAGCCTCGCTGCCGGTTAGGAATGAAGAAACCTGCCAACCTTCCTTTTCAAGATATGAAGTGAGCACTAAATTTAAGTTTTTGTCGTCTTCCACTAAATATATGCGGTAAGACATAAATTTTTCACCTCTCCCAGCCGGATTTATTCATAGCGCAGGGCTTCAATCGGCTTTAAGCTGCTTGCCTTATTGGCAGGATAAAGTCCAAAGAAGATACCCACCAGCATCGAAAAGCCAAAGGCAATGGCCGTCACCGAATACGTGGTTTTTGCCGTTATTCCTATAACTTGCGCTATACCTCGGCTCATTAAAATTCCGACGATTATGCCTATTACTCCGCCGATGCCGCTGAGCACTAAGGATTCTATGAGAAATTGGCTCAATATGTCCCGCTTTCTAGCGCCAAGAGCTTTTCTTATTCCTATTTCTCTTGTGCGCTCAGTTACAGACACCAGCATTATGTTCATAATACCTATGCCGCCAACCAGCAGTGATATCGCCGCAATGCCGCCCAACATCATGGTAAGCGTTGAAGTGGTTTCGTTTAGCGTATCCAGCATTTCAGTCTGGCTGAAAATCCGATAAGCTTGGAAATCACTATTGGTATCTGTCTTAAATATCCTGGAAAGTTTTACAGATATTTCTTGAGTGGCAAGGTCTACGGTATCTTCTGACGCTGCCTGCATATATATTGTCCTTACGCCTCGGTTTTGCAGGAGCCTTTCAGCTGTAGTAACAGGGATGTATATGTCTTCATCATTGGAGCCCATCATGGAGCTGGAGGATTCAAGGATGCCTACTACTTTAAAAATCTGTCCGTTAATCTTTATTTCTTGTCCTACAGGGCTTACCAGGCCGAAAATATCCTCAGCTATCCCCGGGCCCAAGATAGCAATCTTCTGGCGCATGTAAACATCGGCGGATGTTATAAATCTGCCTTCTGCCAGTTTGTAGTTTCGTATGCCCAAAAACTCTTCATTTGTCCCCTGAATCTGGGCGGTAGTATTTTTATTGCCGTGCTTTACGGTTGCGCTGCCGTTCATAATCGGTGCTACTGCGCTGATATAAGGACTTTCTCCAAATTCCATCGCTTCTTCATAACTTAAAGTGGTATTTGCTCCTCTGCCCGTTATATTTACAGTAAGTAAATTGGAACCTAGGCTTTGAATCTGCTCAGTTACTTGGGAGGTGGCGCCTTGGCCTATAGATACCAGCGCAATTACCGAAGTTACGCCTATGATTATGCCCAGCATTGTCAAAAAGGAGCGCAGCTTGTTGTCAAGAATGCCCCGCATTGCTATTTTTATGGTCTGCAGTATATCCATTTAACCTGCCACCTTTACATCTTCTATTATTTTGCCGTCCTGAATATGGACATTTCTTTGAGCCTGCTTTGCGATGTTTATGTCGTGGGTTATAAGGATGACGGTTTTTCCGCTTTTGTTAAGTTCCTTTAGTATCTGCATAATCTCAGTGCCGGACTTTGTGTCCAAGTTGCCTGTAGGCTCGTCTGCAAGGATTACGGGAGGATCTGTAGATAAGGCTCTTGCTATGGCAACTCTTTGCTGCTGGCCTCCGGAAAGCTCCTTGGGTTTATGATGTATTCTATCGCCCAAGCCCACCATTTCCAGCATTTTGACAGCCCGTTCCCTTCTTGCAGGGCCTTTTTTGCCTGCATAAGTCAGGGGCACTTCTACGTTCTCCACTGCATCCAGCTTAGGCAGCAGGTTGAAGCTTTGAAATACAAAACCTATGTGCTTGTTCCGTATAACCGCAAGCTGGTCATCGCTGAGCTTTGACATATCCTTGCCCTCAAAAAGATAACTGCCTTCGGTGGGAGTGTCCAGGCATCCGAGAATGTTCATTAATGTAGATTTTCCCGAGCCTGACGGCCCCACTATTGCTATAAATTCGCCTTGTTCTATCCCAAGTGTTATGCCATCTAATGCATGCACTTCAGTGTCTCCCAGTTTATATATCTTATAGATATCCTCAAGTTGTATCAGCATTTAACTACCCCCGACCACTGGGCGCAGGGCCTTCGGTTGGCGCAGGACCCATCGGCATCATTTCGTTTTGTCGCTGGTTATTCGAGGTTGAAGTGCTGGCGGCATTAGATAAGAGCACTGTATCGCCTTCATTTAAACCACTGACGATTTCTACGTATTCATCATTGCTGATTCCTGTTTTTATTTCTACCATATTATTTGCGGTCGAAGTAGCATTTGATGTCTTATTGACATTTTTGGAGTTTGCAGTCTTGTCGGCAGAAGATGAAGTATCGCCTTCAGCGGATGCAAGCATCACATAGGTCTTGTTATTTCGGTACTGGATGGCAGTTATGGGGAGCATAAGCACATCTTGCTTGTTTGCAATGATCATCTCAACATCCACTGTCATACCGGCTTTTAGCTCGTCTACTTTATCAGTGGTTATCGTAACATCAAATGTAGAAACATTGTTCTGGCTTGTGCCTTGTTCTGCAATCTTTTCAACCTGACCTTTAAATACTTTATCAGGCACCGCCTCTGCCGTGATATTTACCGGCATGCCTACGGTTATGTTATTTATGTCCAGCTCGTCTACAGGAAGCACAACCTGCATCTTTGCATAATTTACGATAACCGCAGCCGGTTCGCTGCTTGAACTTGAAGAAGTAGACGGTCTTATAAGGTCGCCTTCCCGAACGTTTTGCTCTATGATGGTTCCATCTATCGGAGCATATACCAGAAGATTTTCCAGCTCGGATCTTTTCGACTGAAGGTCTAGCTGTGCTTGCTGAAGGCTTAGCTGCTGCTTTTCAATATTTGTATTTATATCTTCCAAATCAAGGGAGAATAATTTTTGGCCCTTTGTGACAATTTGGCCTTCTTCAATATAAACGTTATTGACTTTAGATGATATTTCAGATTTTACTTCCACTGCATCCAAAGGCTCTATCAGTGCTTGTTCCATGCCTTCCTCTTTACCGCTGTCTGTTATTACATAGCCCTTAACGCTGGTATCTGATCCTTCCACATAATAGTTGCCGTCGACTGTTATGGTCACATAGTAATAAATGCTCCCATAAGATGTGCGCGTCCCGACGGTGTCTATTTTTGTAACAACACCGTCAATGGTGTATATAGGATCTATAAACATAATTTCAGCTTTTTGTCCTATCTTCATTTTACTTGTTTGCGAAGAAAGAAATGGAACTTTAACCTGGCATTTGTCCTGATTTTGTATAGTAGCCACAACTGTGTTTGCATTTACCGAATCGCCGACTTTAATATCGACTGATTTTACGACTCCGTCAGCCGGAGCATAAATCACAGCCTTTTCTTTTTGCTTTAAGGCGTCTTGAAGATCTATCTGCTGCTGCTTAAGAGAGAGCTCTGCTTTTTGAAGGCTGATTGCAAGGTCTTCATTAGACAATTCATAAAGCAAATCGCCTTCTTTAACCACATCTCCTTCATTGAAGTAAACTTTTTTAACTGTGCCGTCTACTTTTAAATTAATTGTTTCCTGCTCCATTGGCTCAAGGGTGCCGGAATCCTTAAGTACAACTTCCAGATTCCCCCGGCCTACTACAGCAGTAGACAGCCGTTGGGCTGCCGCAGTCCCCCTTGAGCTGCTTTTCTGTTTCCATAAATATCCTGCAAAAACCACTGCAATAATAACAACACAAATTATTGCTATTTTCATAACTTTCTTTGACAACCGCTTTTCCTCCCCTGCTCAATTCTTTAAGATTGAGTTAATTTTACTTGAGGAAAACGGATAAAATACGATTAAATTATGGGATTTTGTGAAAAGCTACACTGAACCCATTTTTCCAAGCAAGTCTTCAATAAACTGCCTGGCGGTTCTTCCGGAGCGGCTGTTGTGCCAAAGTTCCCATTTTAGCGCAAGCTCCCTTAGTTTGTTAGGTTCTATGTCAACACCCTTGCTTTTTGCTATGCCTTCTACAATTTCCAGATATTTTTCTTTGTCAGGGGAAAGATAGACTACGGTTATGCCGAAGCGGTCAGAAAGAGAAAGTTTTTCTTGAAGGGTATCCTGAGATTTTAGCTCATCTTCTGCCCTGTCGCTGTGATATTCTCTTACCAAATGGCGGCGATTGGATGTGGCGTATATAAGGACGTTTTCCGGAGAGGGTTCCAGACTTCCTTCAAGTATTGCTTTTAGATATTTGTATTCGGTTTCGTGTTCTTCAAAAGATAAATCATCTACAAATATAATAAAGCGGTAAGGCCGTTTTTTAAGGATTGACACTATATAGGGGAGGTCCCTCAGCTGGTCTTTTGTAACTTCTACCATTCTCAGGCCTTCCTCTCCGAATTCATGCACCAATGCCTTTATGGTAGATGATTTACCGGTTCCTCTGTCACCATAAAGCAGCATATTGTTTGCTCCCAAACCTTTTACAAATTGGCGGGTGTTGCGCAGGACTTCATTCTTTTGTTCTTCATATCCTATTAGGTCGCAAATTCTGATGGGGTCAGGCTCCGGAATTCCTACAAGCCTTCCTTTTTCTCCTGTGCCTACCCATTTAAATGCCCGATACTTTGCAAAATCTCCACATCCCATATTATTGTAGAATTTTGCCAGCACATTTATGTTTGCATCCCAAATAGGCGAGCTGTTAAGCAGTATCTTAATTTCCTGTCTTTTGCCATAGTAGGTTTCAGGGTAGGGAAGGGTGGAGGCGCCCTTCATGGAACACATAATAGTAAAATCTTGCCCTGCTTTTTCTTTTATATATGCTTCAATAGGCGAAAAATCGAAGTCGTGAAGTATCTGAAGATGTGCCATATCTTTTTCAACAAGTCTTCTTAATGGCTCTTCCACATCATTTAAATCTTGCCGTTCGCACCGCAGGCTGAAAGGATTCTCATCCAGAAGTATAAGGTTTAAAATGTGATTTTGCCAGAGATTTCCCACCAGCGGCTCATTGTATGCCGCAGTTTCTCTAAGAAGGCTTGAAATAAATTCGTGGGATTTTGAAACCGCTACAATTGCCGCTTCTTCATTGAATATGCTTTCAAGCATATCAAGATATTCTCTGATGATATCATCATCTAGAATGCTGCGGTAAACCGTAAGGGATTGGGCTGTTGTTTGAATATCAAATATTTGTTGTTGAATTTTGTTCATTGCTATCTCCTTCCAACATATCTTAATTAGTTTCTGTGTATAAGATGCTTTGGGACTTTGCCGCATCTATCTGACCTATATTTATCACGGTCGTGAAAACACCGCTGCCCTTATTTTCTGCAACTACCCTGCCCCAGGGATCTATCACTATAAAAGCTGCTTGTTTCTCAAATTGATTCAGAGCTACTATAAAAAACTGATTTTCGATAGCCCTTACAATATTTAAAAGCTTCCAGTAAATTTCCTTGGACTTGGGCCATGCGCCTAAAACAAAAAGCACTTTCGCGCCTAGAGCAGCTGATTGCTTTATTGCCTCGGGAAATTTCAGATTAGAAATCGGAGCAATGCCGCAGCACACCCCGTCTACGCTAAACACCATCGTTTCATCCTTTGCTTCGCAAGACTTTGTACAACTTGCGATGATATTCCCATTAGGGTCAGCAGCATAAACCTTGTTGAAAATATCAAAGGAAATTACAGTGGTTCGGCACCTTGCAGCAGTGTTTTTTAATAACTCTACTGTCGGGTCAAAGCTTGTATTTATGTGCTGAGTCGAAAAAATTCTTGGCACCACAAGAATATTAGGCCTTTTTTTCTGACTTACGGCTTTTGCCGCAAGGTTTTGTATTTTGCCTGCCGCAAGATTTATATCTTTAAATGTCGGTTCTGTTTGCAGCAATGATATTTTAAGCTCAATGTCTTCCATTTGCACCAGCTTCCTTTTAAAAAAAATCGGCTAAAAATCTTTATTTCGATTATATCACAAATTTTGTCTTATTTACTAAGAAGGAGCAATGTGATAGGATACTGATAGTATATGCCTTATCTTGAAAGGAGTACTTGCCATGCACTGTTTTAGACTATTATTATTGAAAAAGCCGCTGCTCGTTTTGCTTTCTTTTTCTATTTTCGCTTTAGGTTTTCCTTTTTCTGCCCTTGCCGCCACAGATGATGGGAAAAATTCTGCGGCTGTGCTCTGCTATCATCACATAGTTCCCGATGAAGAAGCAGCAGAAACAAAAAGCGAAGCTACGATTTCTGTTTCAGAATTCGAAGAACAGATGAGGTATCTTTACGACCACGGTTATTATACGGCTAGTTTAACCGATATAGAAAACTTTCTCTACTTTAATAAACAGCTGCCTGAACGCACTGTTTTAATTACATTCGACGACGGATATGAGTCTAATTATACATATGCTTACCCTATCTTGAGGAAATACGGCCTTCACGCAGTTATTTTTCTTATCGGAGGCGCGATAGAAACTCCATCTTCCGGGACAGCAAGCATACCAAAGCTTTCCCTTGATGAAATAAAGGAAATGTCAGAAAGCGGATTTATTGAATTTGGAAGCCACACATTTAACGCTCACTACCTGCTGGATAAAAAATCAGCCTTTGTAGAAATGAGCCTGGATGAAATCACTAAAGATTTTGAAGACATGAAGGATTTTTTTGACAAGGCAGGCGCTCCAAAGGTTTTGAGTATAGCTTATCCATATGGACAATATGATGACAAAATAGTTACTTCCGCGGTAGTTGAGGGGTATAAGCTGGGGTTCACTGTTACTTCCGGCTTTATATATCAGGATTCTTCTCCTATGACTTTAAATAGAATAATAGTTCCGCCGGGAATCGGTTTGGATAAATTCAAGACTTTAATTAACGATACATCCGAAGCCCTTCCTGAATACTATAACGGTTCCATTGTACTGCGTATAGATTCTGTCACCGCATATCTGGGAAAACAACCGGTTCCTTTAGATGCAGCTCCGACTTACGCGGACGGCAAACTGGTTGCGCCGCTTAATTTTTTCAAAGACGTGCTTAAATGGGATATTTTATGGGATAATAATACAAATAAGGTGGCAAGACGCATCACCACAAGGGAAGATGTATGGTTCCTGCTTCCGACTTATCTTTCAAGGGGACAGGTTATGGTGCCTGTAAGGGAGCTTGCAGAAAAAATGGGTCATCAGGTTATCTGGCATCAAAACGATAAAACGGTAGAAATAAAATGAGGTGTGAAGTATGAAAAACCAAAAACTTGCGCGTATCGATAAAATCCTTGCCGCCAGCGGCTATGGCAGCAGAAAGGATGTTAAAAAGTTAATAAAGGCAGGAGAGGTTTTGATAAACGGTAAGGTTGCAGGCGATGCAGGGGATTTAGTAGATCCCCAGGCAGATGAAATAACGGTATCAGGTGAACCGGTACTCTTTGAGGAGAATATATACATTATGATGAACAAGCCCTATGACGTAGTATCATCCACTCGCGACGAATACGAAACAACAGTCATTGACTTGTTGGAAGGAGAGTACTTTCATAGGAAGTTGTTTCCCGTAGGAAGGCTGGATAAAGATGCAGAGGGCCTTATATTTCTTACAGACGACGGCAAGTTAGCTCATCGGCTGCTGTCGCCAAAGCATCATGTGGCGAAAACATATTATGTGAAGGTTCGGGGAGCTTTAGATGAAGAAGATGTTAAGGCTTTTGCAGGCGGCATAGAGCTTGAAGATTTTACCGCTCTTCCGGCAAAACTTGATATTTTAAAATCGGGTAGTATCTCCGAGGCTTATGTAACTATATATGAGGGTAAATTTCACCAAATAAAGCGCATGATGAAAACCCGGGGCAAAGAGGTTTTATACCTAAAGCGGCTGTCCTTAGGGCCTCTGAACCTTGATGAGGAATTGGAGCCCGGAATGTGGCGAAAACTTACGAAGGAAGAAATAGATTCGCTTAAGGAAATTTAAGGATAAGAGCGTGAAAATCTCCGGTAAAAGCATTTTAGCTTACTGCCGGAGATTTTTATTCCTTCTAAAATAGAATTGATGAATTTATACTTTTTATGTCTCTACAGCCTGTAAGAATCATGGCTTGCTTTAGCTCATTTGCCATGGTTTCCAGCACCAACTGCACACCTTCGGCGCCGCCGCCAAAAGCACCGATGATGACAGGTCTTCCTACAAGCACTGCATCAGCGCCAAGGGCAAGGTACTTTAATACATCGGTGCCCGAGCGCACTCCTCCGTCTGCAAGAATCGTAATCTTACCTTTCAACTTTCGGGCTATGTCAGGAAGGACTTGGGCTGCGCCAGGGGTGCTGTCCAGTATCCGCCCACCGTGGTTAGAAACAACTATTGCAGCAGCGCCTGCTTCTTTGGCAAGTTCTGCTTCATCTGTTGTCATGATGCCCTTTACTATAAATGGCAGAGAAACCGATGAAATGATTTCCTTTAGTTCATCTACGTTTTTAGGACTTACCGGCTGGCCCATTAAAGCCATGGTTACAAGTCCTGCTCCGTCAATATCCATGCCTACCGCAGGTGCCTTTATTTTTTCGGCCTGTTTTGCCATTTCGATTATTTTTGGGTTTTCTCTAGGCTTTATAATCGGAATCCCATGGCCTTCGGCTTCTTGAATCGCTTCGATTCCGGATGTGTAAAATACGGGATTTCCTCCGTCGCCGCACATGCCAACAGTTCCGGCACTCTTACTCCCTGATATTACCATGCGAATGTACTCCGCCTCCGGCACAGCTCCGCCCATATTGTATTCAGAGCCGGTTATAGGCGCTGATAAAATCGGCATTGAAAGGTCTATACCTAAGATGTTTGTAGAAATATCAGGATCCTTCGCATCATGTATCGTCCTAAGATTAAGTTTTACATCGGCAAGAGCCTTAACATTTGCCGTAAAAGCTGAACCCGTGCCTATTCCGCCCATTCCGGGCACTTCGCCGGCGCATGCTATCCCGTCGCAAGTTTTGCATACCCTACAGTAGCCTTTCATCTTTTCTCGAGCCGCTTGTCTTATTTCTTTAAGATTCACTTTCATTGCCCCCAATTTATGTGTGATTAATATTATGCATATGTCAACTTATTTTACTTCGACATAAGGAGGCTATTTTCCTTCAAGTTCTTCTTGCCAGTGTTCAACTATTCCTTTTGGAGAATAGCAAAACAGCATTATCATGTCTTCGTTTGAGGTATTTTCCAGAAGATGAGTAGAATCGGAGTCAATGTAGATATAGTCTCCGGCTTTTACATCAGCGGTTTCATCATTTACGTGCATTTTGCCCGTTCCCCTTAATATAACATATACTTCTTCTTGATGATGCCGGTGAAGGGGAACAGAACCTTGAGGGAAAATCGCCACATAACCCATTACAAAGCCTTCCGCCTCTATCGGAGCTCCGGGACCTACCATTACCCGAGTAAGCCTTCCTGCCGGAAACTTTGTGCCTGTAATATCAAAGATATTGTTTATCTTCACAGCAGCCGCCTCCCATATCTATTTTAAAACTTTCAAGCCTAATAGTTTTCCTACCTCTGTCAGTTGCCTTTCCCAATTTCCAAAGGTTACAATCTGATGACACCCAAGAAGATTGTCGATGAAGCTGCTCATGGAGTCCGGCTTTATTCGGAGCTGAGTTCGGCAGGTAGGGGTAGGAGGTGTATTAAGAGTTATACCCGTGCTTACAGAAAGGGAGCTTAGATTATTTCCTATGCGGGTTATGGTTACGGGAACTCCTTCTTCTATGAGTGCCTCAGGACTTACGCCGATACCGCTTTCATGGTGATTTCTCAAGATATAAGGAAGTGGCTTGTCTTCCAAAAGAAGGGGTGAAGTACAGTGAGAAAGTCTTAAGACATCATTTTTTTCAAGCATCGGATTTGCCATCCAGGATGGTTTGTCCGTAAGGGCTTTCATCATAAAAAGCGTTACCGCAGAATCCATATCCCCTTCGCAAGCGCCGATGAAATCCCTGCTGTCGTTTAACATACTTAAAGCAATACAGCTTGTGGTACCAAGCTCCCTTAAAAGTGTAAAACAGGCTATGGCTATGCCATCGCCGTTGTATTTGCGCACCAGCTGATAAATCGCTACTGCAAGTCTGGAAGCTGCAAGGATGTCTTGTTTTTTAGGCTCAATGATTTCTTTTGCGTTTTCTATCCATTTATTTGAAATTTCTTTTGCATCTTCATCTGTAATAGATTCATAAATCCTATATAATTCCTCTAAGGTAACGCCTATAAAATCCATGCCGGTTTTTTCTTTTATCTTCTCAAAGGAGCGGCAGCTGCTTATAACCCAATCTTCTGTAACCCCTGCAAGAAGGATGACAGCTTTTTTCATCCGATCTGCAGTCTGTATTATCTGCAATAAATCAAGTATTTCAGATATCTCAAGAGACAACGCCGCAGGTTTTCCCTGCCGCTTTATAACGCTGTAGACATCTGCCGCAGCCGGCGCTGCATTTGCTTCAAGAAGCCGATAGGCAGTTTCTTGATCCAGCAGTCCCGGTTCATAAGCCGCCAATATGCCGATGCCCTCGAAACTTTCAGCAGCCTTTATCATCCATGGTTGAACAGCGCCGCTTGCCGGCACAAAAAGCCCGAATCCCTTGTGTTTCTGATTTAAAAAATTTTCCAACTCAGAACCGCTAGTAATGCTTATATTTTCCACTATAAGTCCCGGATCAGTTTCGTGAAGAATTCCACTTATATTATTGGTGACGCTTGAAATCATTTTCTGCCTTTCCACATCATTTGGAAAGTAGCGGGGTTCTGTAAAAACTATGAGATGCAGCGGCAGACGGTATTTTAGTGCATACATTTTATCACTCCAAACAGGCTTTAATATATATTGCTATTTTCCCTATAGCTCCTCCAGACATTTTCAAAAAAATCTTCATCCTTTGGAAGGGGTCGAACTTTTCGCCAGTTAAATTCGCATTCTCCATTTTTGTATATCCCTTCCTGAACCATATCTCCGATAGTACCGTCGTCTAGAGTAAATCTAAAGACATCAGGGAGGCTTTCATAAGGCTTTATACCATCTTTGTCGGTATAAAGAGCTGAGCCTCGGCTTTTACCACCGTATTTTATATAATCTTCCATGGCTTTCAGGTAAACATACTGGCTCAAAAGCATATCATAAAGGCGATAGGCCCTTGGAAGCTCTCTATAAGAAGAAATCTTTACAATCTCCTTGAAACTCTTAAGTTCGTTTTTTGTTTCTGCCGCAGCTTGAACAATTTCCTCCATGCTGCGTATAATCCCCCCAAATCGGCTCATCCGTTTTGCAGCCCTATTCCAAATTTCATTTACGGTATCGCTGTTTGAAAGAAGCTTACCGCCCAAGCCGATAGAGTCTGCGATAGCCGGCAATGCTTTCTTTATAAATTCCTCTATATACGGCGCATCGCCTTTTCGATTCGCTGCAATATACTGAGCCGCCCTGGTAGAGCCTACCTGGCCGGCATTTAGCGCTGTGCCTCCCGGCCTATATACTCCATGGCTTGCGCTGACTTCTCCCACTGCAAAAAACCCTTCGATATTCGTCTGCCACCAATTGTCAATCGAAAGCCCGCCGTTATTGTGTTGAGCGCATACGGCAACTTCTAAAGGCTCTTTTGTAAGGTCTACGCCTTTTCCCCTGTAAAACTCTACAGCGGGTTCGTTCATGCGAAGAAGTCTGTCTATAGGTTTTCCGAAGGCTGCTCCGGCCTTTTCCAAGTAATCCCTTGCCTCCGGCGAAAGAGTGCTAAAATCTATATCGGCTCCTGCCGGATTTTGCCTAAAGTCGAGAAAAACCCTTCGCCCTTTAATGCAAGTTTCTATATACACTAAAATATCTATAATAGATGAACCGTCTTCTACCTTTCTTACGTCAAAAGGCCATTGATAGCCTTTTAGAAACACCTTTGAAAGCATGTCTGCCTTATCCGCAAAAAAGTCAAGCAAAAATTCTCTTTCATCGCCGCCATTTTTATCTTGTGAAATAAATCGCGGCAGTGCCTGCATATAAGTGCCTGATACATTCCACCTGGGCTTTACTGATGATATGCCATACTGCCACTCCGTAAGGTTTTTCCCCATGATGCCTGCTTCAAAGGCAATGCCTGATGCTCCTTTTTGGCTGAAGGGATAAACCGCATCTGCATACATGCCGGCAGGGCCTCCTGTGGCATAAATAACATTTTTACAATTAAAAAGCACGTATCTTTTATCAGGGTCGTGAAGGTTCTGAAGGTCCAGGCATAAAAGGCCTAACAACTTATTTTTGTCAGTAAGGATTTTAATTACTTGCATCTTGTCAAAAATCCTGATATTTTTTTGCTTTACTGCCTTCTCTAGGCACTCTGTCATATATTTTGAGGTATAAGGACCTGCTGATGTGGCTCGCCTCTTTGGGTCATGATCTGTTTTGTAGCCGATATATTCCCCATATCTGTTGTGGGGAAAAGGAACCCCCAGCTCCGCCAGTTTCAAAAAGCACCTTGCGGAAAGCGCTGCCTCACAAAGGGCTATATCTCCATCTACGCATTGGCCGTTAAATAGGGTTTTTGCAAGGTCATATACCGAATCCGGCTCACTGCCTGCAAGGGTCAGCTTGTAATAGGTTTGTTTGTCAGAACCTGTGTTGCGCGATGTGCCTGCTTTTAAGTTTTCTGTAATTATCGCAATATCGGTCTGGCCCAAAGAAAACAGCCTGTCTGCCGCATTAAGGCCTGCAGCCCCTGTGCCGACCACCGCTGTATTAAGCGAATAAATTCTGATACCATGGCCGTTTGCCCTAATAGACGATTCCTTCATAACATTCCCTCGCTTTTTCACGCTTTACTTTTTTACAGCCTCTGGATATGAAATCCGCCATCCACATCAATATAGCTGCCGGTTGTGTATAAAAACTTGCCGGAGCAAAAGGCCGAAACCGCCTGTGCCACATCTTCCGGCAAGCCCCAGCGTTTAATCGGAAAAAGTCCCTGTTCAATAAGCTTATCGTATTTTTCTTTTGCCTGAGCAGTCATTTCCGTAGCTATAACGCCGGGCCTTACTTCATATACAAATACGGCCTCATCTGCCAGCCGATCGGCATATAGTTTTGTAAGCATTGAAACTCCCGCTTTAGAAATGCAGTATTCTCCTCTATTTATAGAAGAAACCGTCGCAGAGCAGGAAGATATATTTACAATTATGCCTCTTTTGGATTCTACTATGTCTTGCTTTATCATCTGTTTTGCCACAAGCTGTGTCATAAACATAGTGCCCTTTGTATTTATTCCCACAACCCTGTCAAAGCTTTCTTCGGTCATCTCAAGAAGATCTCGGCGCACAGCAGGAGCCACGCCGGCATTGTTTACCAACACATCTATCCTTCCAAATTTTGAAACGGTTTCCTCTACACATCTTTGCCTGTCTTGGGGGCTGTCAATTCCGCCTTGAATATAAAGATAGTTAATGCCTTCTGCTAAAAGAATGTCAAGATTTGACTTATATGCCTCTTTAGGGCTTCTGCCCAGTATCACAACATCATATCCGTCTTTGCCCAGCTGATGGGCTATTGCAAAACCTATTCCACGGCCTCCGCCTGTAACAATCGCTGTTTTTGCCATACGCATACTCCTTTTGAATAAATTTATGGATTTAAGACAATCTTAATTGAATTTGAGTTTCTGTCCAGTGCTGTTTCAAGGGCCTGCTGTAAGTCTTCCAGCTTGAATTTATGTGTTATGAGGCTTTTAAGGTCAATCTGCTGTGACATTTCAAGGGCTACCGGGAAATCCCAGCAATAGCCTTGAGACCCCTGGACTTTTATTTCGTGAGTTATGAAGCGGGATGCAGGAATGGTTATGTTTGGGTTTTCAAATATGCCGACAACTGTTGCAAGACCGTTTTTCCTAAGAGACAGAAGGGCTTGATTAAATGTTGTTTCAAGGCCTACACATTCAAAGGCCTTATCTACCCCAATTCCCGATGTTAAATCCTTTACGGCCTCTAATACATCTTCCCTGCCTGAATTTATGACATTTGTCGCTCCAAGTTTTAGCGCCATTTCCAAACGGCTTTTGGAAAGATCGGCAACTGTCACACCGGTAGCTCCGTTTTTCCTGCAAAGGGCCGCGACCATCAATCCTATGGCTCCGGCACCGATTACAAGCACCTTTTCGCCCAGCTTTATATCCGCCCTGCGCACTGCGTGAACTGCAACGGATAATGGCTCTATCAATGCTCCTTCGTCATAGGAAAGATTTGGAGGCAATTTGTAGACGAAGGGTTCTCGAACCGTAATATAGTTTGCCATGGCTCCGTCTCCCATGCGGTAGGTAAAGCTGAGGTTTTCGCAGTAGCCGTAATTTCCCGTTCTGCAGGCGGCGCACTTTCCACATACAACTACAGGTTCTACTGTCACTTTGTCTCCAACTTTAATATTTTCCACATCTTCCCCTACGGCTATTACATCTCCTGAAAACTCGTGCCCTATAGTAACAGGCAATGGCACAGTAGGGTGTTTGCCTTTAAATATATGCAGGTCGCTGCCGCAAATAGCGCTTGAGACGATTTTTATCAGCACCTTGTCTCCTTTAGGCTCTTCGACGCTGCGTGTTATAAAATCAACCTTGCCGGGTTCTACTACTCTTCCGATCCTATTTATAAGTTGTTCCATAGTGCATCCCTCTCTATTTTTTTGAGGCGTTTTTTCTTGCCTCATTATATAGCGGCAAATAAACCTGGCTGTCGCGCATTACACAACCGGTGCGGCCATGGTCCCGCATTATCTGGGTGCATTTGCTGCAGGTAATACAGCACTTATTAGGCTCCATCCTGCCTTTTGTAAGGATATCCCTTGGCGCATCAGGATACGCAATAGCTTGGCGCCCTAGCCCCATCATACCGCAGGCTCCTTCTAGAAGATTTGTGGCGCCTGCATAGGGTAAAAACCAGCGAAGCCAAGTATAGCCGCTGCCGATAACCGGAATATCTTTTGCCTCTCTTTGCACTTGGCGGGTAAGCTCAAATAACCGGGCAACGCTTTCAAGGGGATGCTCTTCCGGCATTTCTCCTCCTATGACAGGAGTATCAAAGGGCCTTGTTACATAAACTGCTTTGTAGTAAGGGTTCCCTGCTGAGCTTCCTAAAAGATTTACGCCGCTTTCGATCATCTTTCGAACCAATTTTAAAGGCTCTGTCAAATCAGGTTTCATGTAATTTTCCCTGTCTACGCCAAAACCGTAAGGATAAGGATGGGCGTCAAATACATTGAACCTGGAAGCCACTATAAAATCATCGCCAACCTTTTCCCGAACGGCTTTTATTGTGTTTAGGATAAATCGGGTGCGGTTTTCAAAGGCGCCTCCGTATTTGCCCTCTCGCATATGGCTTGCGGCAAGTTCCGATAGTAAGTATCTGTGGCAGGATTTTATATCAACACCGTCAAATCCTGCCTCTTTTGCAAGGAGGGCGGATTCTACATATTTTCGGGTAAGATTGTCAAAGTACTCATCAGATAGAACCGGCGCATCAGGCGATAGGCCTACCGTAGGGTCCAGCATAGGATCATGCTGGGGGATCATGGGCGCCGGAAGATCATCAGGTCTTGAGTATCTTCCCGAATGGGTAAGTTGGAGAATTTTGACCGGTCTGTGGCCTGCGCCATTTCCTTCTGCTGCTGCTCTATCGGTTTCTTTTACAAGTTCGGCAAATTCTTTAAAATTATCTTTCGTAAGAAACATCTGAAGGGGATTTGCTCTGCCTTCATGGACTACCGCACAGGCTTCGAACCAGATAAGTCCCGCCCCTCCAGAGGCAAAGCGCCTGTACCGCCGCCTTACCAAATCCGATGGGCTGCCGTCTCTATTGCTGTCACAGCCTTCCATAGGTAATATTGCAATAGAGTTTGGCGCAGTAAGATGCCCGACTTTAACGGGTTTTGCCAGGGGCGACAGGTCTTCGCTAAGTTTTATATTAACTTCGAGTTCTTCAATCTTTCTTTTTAAGTCATCTATTGTCTTGAAATTAAATCTTTCAAAAGATGCCATGGTATTCCTCCTCTAATCCCAAAACATCGTTGCGCCTTTATGGGCCGATGTAGTGTTTTCTCTGTAAAGCTTCAGCCAACCTGAGGCAAGTTTTTGAACAGGCTTCCAAAGACTCTTTCTTTTTGCGAACTCCTCATCAGTTACTTCGGCTGTCAAAATTCGCTTTGTTATGTCTATGTGAATGATGTCGCCATCATGTATTAGCGCAATATTCCCGCCGTCATAGGCTTCGGGAGACACATGGCCTATGGCAAGGCCGCCTGTCGCTCCCGAAAATCTGCCGTCAGTTACAAGAGCTATCTTGGTGCCAAGACCCTTTCCCAGCACTGCTGCCATAAATGTCTCCATATGAGGCATTCCTGGCGATCCCTTCGGCCCTTCGTAGCGTATGATTACTACATTTCCCGGAACAATTTCATCTTTTAAAATCGCCTCCCAGGCTTCATCCTGGGAATTATATACCTTAGCAGGACCGGTAAATTCCCATGCGGCTTTATCTACTGCTGAAAACTTCACGATAGCGCTTTCAGTTGCTATATTGCCGGAAAGCACTGCAAGGCCGCCCTGCTCATATATTGGGCTTTTGGCAGATTTTATTACATCCTTATTTAGATTTTTCGAAAGCTTTGTCTTATCGGCTATAGTGCCGAACATGCCCTTTGCATCGGTATTTATCAAACCGCTTTCCGCAAGCTCTGCAAGAACGGCGCCAAGTCCTCCGGCAGCAGAAAAATCTGCCATAGTGTAGGTGGGATGATTTGGATAAATAGCGCTGATAACAGGAACCTTGCGGCTTATCTTATCAAAAAGCTCAGGAGTTATATCTATATGGGCCTGTCGCGCCATGGCAGGTATATGGAGGATTGAATTGGTAGACCCTCCTGTTGCCATCATGTATCTTACCACATTTTCAAAGTTTTCCTGTTTTATGATATCAAGAGGCCTTATTTCATCTTTTACAAGTTCTACGATTCTGTGGGCAGCAGCAAGCCCCATTGCGCGCCATTCCTCTGTCTGAGATTTCACGCTGGCATTGCCGTGGGGAGAAAGGCCTAAAATTTCAGCAGTAGCGCACATGGTATTGGCAGTTCCCATAAAGGGGCAAACGCCCGGAGTGGGGCATGCGTTTTTTACTATTTCTCTATAGTCTTTTTCTTCAATATCTCCTGCCACATATGCCGCATAAGCCTGCTTGGTATGTGTAAGGGTTATCATTTTTCCGTTATAACAACCGGGCTCCATAAAACCGCCGGTGAACATAACTGTAGGGATATTCACCCTAAGCGCACCCATAATCATACCCGGCACCACTTTGTCGCAGCTTCCTAGGAGTATCATCCCTTCCAGCATATTCACTTCTGCAACTGTTTCAACTTCCGATGAAACAAGGTCCCTTGCAGGAAGGGTGTATCGGTCTCCCGGTGTGTTTGAACAAATGCCGTCACATATTCCGCTTATGGGAAGCTCAAGTCCTAAGCCGCCTGCCGCATAAATTTCTTTTTTAATTTCAGGCACTATCTCTTTGAAGGGGTAATGCCCCGGATTCATTTCATTCCATGCATTGATGATGCCGATTATCGGCCGTTTTACATCTTCCTCGGATACGCCCATAGCAAAAAGCAGTGCATTTCGGTGATCCAGGGATTCTCTGTTCCATTTACGAATCATTCATCATTACCTCCAAAATTTTGCGTTAACCTCCAAGATATGCCTTTTTAACCTCCTCAGAATTTAACAGTTCGCAGCCAGTGCCTGTAAGTTTTATCCTCCCGTTTTCTATAACATAGGCTCTATCGCATATATTCAGTGCTTTTCGTGCATTTTGTTCAACTAGTAGGACTGTAACTCCGCTTTCGCGAATTTGCTCGATGAGATTGTAAACTTGATTTACCACAAGAGGCGCAAGTCCGAGGGACGGCTCATCAAGAAGTATCAGCTTTGGATTTGACATAAGACCTCGGGCAATTGCCAGCATTTGCTGCTCACCGCCGGAAAGTGTGCCGGCGAATTGGTTTTTTCGGTCTTTTAAGATAGGAAAAAGTTCATAGTTCTTTCTTAAGTTTTCCTGAAGCTCTTTTCCGCTGAGCAAGTAGCCGCCTACAAGTAAGTTTTCTTCTACGGTAAGCCCTGAAAAAACTCGGCGTCCTTCGGGAACATGGACAACACCTTTTTTTACTACTTTATGAGGCACAGAAGGAAGAGGCTCGCCTAAAAACATTATTTTTCCGGACACAGGCTTTAACTGGCCGCTGATGCAGCGCAAAAGGGTAGTCTTACCTGCTCCGTTGGATCCTATGATGCTTACTATCTGCCCCTGCTGCGCTTCAACGGTAACATCTTTTAATGCTTCAATGTATCCGTAGCTTGCGCTTAAGTTTTCTACTTTCAGCATTCCGCATCCTCCTCCCCCAGATACGCCTCAATAACTTCCGGATTTGATCTGACTTCATCCGGCGTGCCTACCGCAATGGTTTTGCCAAAGTTTAAAACATAGATTTTATGGGAAATCCCCATAACAAGTTCCAATCTGTGCTCAATGAGTAAAACCGCAAAACCCAGCTCAGAGCACAGTCTGCTAATAAGTTCGGTCAGCTCTTTGACTTCTGTAGGGTTAAGGCCGGCTGCCGGTTCGTCTAAAAGCAGGACTTTCGGCTGGCAGGTAAGGGCGCGAGCGATTTCCAGGCGCCTTTGCAAGCCATATGGCAGGCTTTCCGGTTTTTCATTGGCATATTTTTTAAGTCCTACTACCTCAAGATTATGCTCGCAGATTTTGCGGCCGCGCTTTTCTTCGGCAAAGCGCCTGGGAGTAGGCAGCAAGCCATCAAAAATCGAGTAATTGGCTCTTGGATCAAAGGCACACATCACATTTTCCATAACATTTAATCCTTTAAAAAGCCGGATGTTCTGAAATGTCCGAGAAATACCCTCTCTTGTTATCTGGTGCTGCTCCATATTCGTTATATCTTTTCCATCTAAAAAAACTTTGCCTTGATCTGCCCGGTAAACGCCGGATATGACATTAAAGGTGGTTGTCTTGCCTGCGCCGTTGGGACCGATTATTCCTACAATATCTCCTTTATCCGCAGTTAGGGAGAAGTCCTGAATAGCTTTAACTCCGCCAAAACTTTTGCTGATATTTTGTACCTCAAGCAGCATTTTTCTTCTCCCTCCCTATTCCAAGGCTTTTTAATGAAAGTTCGTACTCGCCGAACAGGCCTGCAGGCTTAAAGTTGATTATGAGCAGCACTAAGATAGAATAGAACACAGTCCTGTATTCCGCCGCAAACCTGAGCATTTCAGGCAGGGCTGTAAGAATTGCTGTGCCGATTATGGAGCCGGTAAGACTGTTGACTCCTCCAAAAAATACCATGATGACCCATTCGGCGCTTTTCTTCCACCCGAAAATTCCGGGATCTACATATGTTGTATAAAAGGCATACAAAACACCGGCATAAGCGGTAACTGCAACGGAAAACAAAAATGCTATCATCTTTATTCTCGCCACATCTATACCCATGGCTTTTGCAGCAAGTTCATCGCTTTTTGCGGCTATGCACTGTCTGCCATATTTTGATGCTTTAAAATAGGCTACAAGGGCGATGCATACTGCCGCAGAGGCCACTGCCAAAGTAAATGTGGTCTTTTGAGGAATTCCGGAAAATCCTAAGGCTCCACCGGTTATAGACTGCATTTGATTCAAAAGTGCTGTTATGGCTTCGCCAAAGCCTAATGTGACAAGAGATATATAGTCGCGGCGAAGGCGAACGGTAGGTAGCCCCACAATATATCCCACAAGGACACTAAGCGCAATTGCTATTATTGCCGCCAGCGCAAAAGGAAGTCCTACTTTTACCACAAGAACACCGGAAATATATGCGCCAATCGCCATAAATGCCGCTTGGCCCAAGGAAAACATGCCGGTAAGGCCTGTTAGAACATAAACGCCTGTAACAGCTATAACAGATATTAATGTGAAAGTCATTACTGAAAGATAAAATTCCATATATCCACCTCCTAAGCCTTTTCCTGCACGTTGGATCCGGCAATGCCCTGGGGCCTTATGAGTAGGAATACCAACATTATTAAGAATGAAAATACCGGAGCATAACCTGAACCTGCGAAGTTTATAAGGAGGGTTTCAGTAAGCCCTAAAAGCAGGGCGCCTGCAACTGCTCCAAAGACGCTGCCCAGTCCGCCGATAACTGATGCTATAAATCCTTTTACAACTAAATTTCCAAGCTGAGGATACAGGGTATAGTTAATTCCCAAAAACACACCTGCAAGGCCGGCTAGAGCACCTGAAAGGAAAAAAGCAAGTTGTATAATTCTTATCACATCTATACCCATCAGACCTGCTGTTTCCCTGTCAAAAGAGACAGAGCGGAGAGCGCGCCCGAATTTTGTCTTTTGGATAAAAAGCATTAGAAGCGCTAAAGCTGCACAAGATGAAACAAACATTATTAAATCTGATTTCGATATAACTATAGAGCCTAGTTTTACAACGGTTGTTTCAAAAAATCTGGGGTAATTGTAGAAGTTGGGGCCTACCCAAATTGTTACAATACCTTCATATAAGGTGCCAAGCGTTATAGAAGATACGAAGAAATAAATCGGCGAAGTATTGCTAAGCGTTATTTTACGAAAGGCAACGAGTTCGCCAAGGCAGGATACTAAGCCGCCTGCCAGCATTGAAATTGCTACCACCAGCAGCAGTGAAGAGTTCACTGTTACAGCAAAAAAGTAGCCGATGAAGGCGCTGAGGGTCATTAGGGCGCCATGGGAAAAGTTGGAAAACTTTAAGATATTGAATATAAGTGAAAATCCCGTAGCGATAATTGCATAAACCGATCCCAGCGCCAGTCCGTTGATTATAATCTGTAAGGACATGGATCTTTCCTCCCGATTGCTCAATACCCCCCTATAAAGCAGGGGGGTATTGAAGTTTCATTTTAAAGCTTTATAATTATTCAGATGCCGAATAGCGTTTGAGCATAACAGGAGCTTGGTTTTTGATTTCATGCATAACCATTTCAAGACCCTTTGGCTGATGAGTTGCCGGATCAATTGTTATGGTTCCGGTTAAGCCTTCATAATTTGTAAGGTTCTCAATCGCATCCCTGATTGCTGCAGGATCGTCTCCGACTTTTTCGATTGTAGAGGCAATGATTTTCATAACATCATATCCTAAGAAGAATTTGTTTGTTGCATCATTGCCGGTCTTTTCCTTGTAAGCTGCGATAATATCTTGAATTTGAGGTTCGGTCTCTGTAATGTTGTTGATATAGATAACTCCATCTGCTTCTGGTCCGCAAAGCTTCGGGAAGGGCGGGCAAGCGTCAAGGCCGCAGATTAGCGGGCCGTTAAATCCTATTGCGCGAGCCTGCTGAACAATCAGTATAAGTTCCTGAGTATAGTTGGGTGCATATATCGCTTCAGCACCTGCGGATACCAGTTTATTCAGCATGGTTTTAAAGTCTTTGTCGTTTGGCTGGTAAGTTACTTCGCCAACGATTTGTCCTCCGTTTTCAACTGCAACTTTCTTAAAGGGTTCAACCAGTGATACTGAATAAGCGTTTGACTGATTGTAGATGATACCTATTTTCTTTAAGCCTTTTTCTTTTACTGCAAACTGTGCCATGATAGCTGCCTGCTGCTTTGCAGAAGGCTGGAACAAGAACATGTTTTTGTAAGGTGTGCCGTCGTCTTTTATTGTCGCTCTGTCATCAATTGCAAAATGAAGCACCGGAATGTTGTACTGTTCAGATATTGGTGCTATGGCTATGCCGATATTTGCAACCGGAGGTCCGATTACAGCAGAGACTTTATCGGTAGTGCACATACGTTTAAATGCATTGATAGCTTCCTGGACATCAGCTTTGGTGTCATATGTTACTACTTTTATTTGACGTCCGTTTACGCCGCCGTTGGCATTAATTTCGTCAGCTGCCCATTTTGCTCCTTCCTCCACCATTTTTCCGAGAGTAGAAGTTACCCCTGTAATATCTTGCAGACAGCCTATGACAATGTCGCCTTTAGCTTCTTCGGTTCCTGAAGTTCCGTTTTCGCCGGTTGTTCCCGACGGAGCTTCGGTTTTTGAGCCGCCACCGCAGGCAGTCACACTAAAGAGCAATAAAACTGCCAACAAAAGTGCTACTATTTTTTTCATTTTCTCTTTTTCCTCCTAAAAATTTATTTTTTATTATCAATCAGCCCCTTCAAGATGGCTGACTAATAAGCATAAATTGTTTATCTTGTGGATTTGCGTATTATAAGTTCTGAAGGCATAATCTCCACCATTGCACCTGAGGGATTGTCTTTGCTGCAGAGCTGAAGCACCTTGCTTGCCGCTCTGGCTCCTATATCGTAGAAAGGTTGAGATACGGTGGAAAGGGGCGGGTCTATCAGAGAACTGAATTCTAAGTTATCAAAGCCGATAACCGAAATGTCGTCAGGAACTCTGAGATTGTGGTCTTTTATAGCTCTTATAGCCCCGATTGCCCTAAGGTCAGTGGTTGCAAATACCGCATCAAACTCAATGTTTCTATTCAGTAAACTGTTTACTGCATTATAGCCGTCAAGGCTCCACTGAATGCTGTCAGAGTCATCACCTGTTATAAGTTCGTATTCAATAGGTATGCCTGCATCAAGCAGTGCCTGTTTGTATCCGCTAAACCTGTCCCGGTAAAGAGCCAGCTGCTGGTTTCCTTTTACAATGGCGATTCGCCTGTGGCCGGTCTTTATAAGGAATGAAACTGCATCATATGCCGCTTGAAAATTGTCAATTACTATCATATTGGCTTTTATGTCAAGTTTTCTGACTATGACTACCATAGGAAAGCCTTCTTGCTCCAGCTCTTCTAAGTGCTCGACCTTTTTTGCCGCGGGAGCGATTATAAGACCGTCCACCCATCTTTTGCGAAGTTTTTGTATGGATTCTTTTTCGATTTCTGTATCTTCGTCGGTATTACACAATATTACTGTATATCCGTATTTTCTTGCCACATCTTCCACGCCTCTTGCTATAACAGGATATATCGGGTTTCTTATGTTTGGTATAATAAGCCCTATGGTTTTTGTTTTTCCGTCCTTGAGGCCTTGAGCAAGAAAGTTCGGGCGGTAATTTAAACTTTTTACCGCTGCCATTACCTTTTCTTTTGTATCTTCAGCAACCACGTCGCTGCCGTTTAGAACTCGAGAAACAGTGCTGGGTGAAACTCCCGCTTTTTTTGCAACTTCTTTTATTGTTACCATCTGAACTCCCTTTCTTAAGACCTGTAATCAATTTACAGCAAATATTTGGTTTATGTAATTGAAAACGTTTCCAAATTGTAGCCAATAATATCCAGGATTCTGAAGCTTAAGCATTGTGTTCAAAGTAGATGAATTCGAGTATTTGCTTATATATCAAGAAATTGATAGAGTTCAAGAATTTTGCTGTAAATGAATTATCTTATGAAAACGTTTGTATTTATGTACATATTTCGACGCGTTATTAGAAATTCCTGCTTGTTTTTTTAAAATGAGCAAAAAAATTTTTGGTATAAAAAAAGGAATGCTATATTTTTAAAGCAGCATTCCTTTAATGTTATTTTAGTGTCGTCTGTCGTTATCTTTGAACCCTTCCTGAGGCGTCTCCCTTTGCCAGGTTTTCAACTTCCTTTACTGTCACGTGATTGAAATCCCCTACGATGGTGTGTTTCAAGCAAGAAGCCGCTACGGCAAATTCTACTGCATCCTGGGGATTATAGCCATTAAGTAAAGCATAAATCAAGCCGCCGCCGAAAGAATCGCCTCCGCCCACTCTGTCAACTATGTGCACTTTGTATTTTCTTGAAGCATAAAGTTCTTTTCCGTCGTAATAAAGAGCGGACCAACCGTTGTCTGATGCGGAGTAGCTTTCTCTCAGGGTTATTGCTACACCTTTCAGCGAGAATTTCTCCATAAGCTTCTGCGCCACATCTTTATAACCTTCCATACTCAGCTGTCCTTTGGTAATATCAGACTCAGCTGCCTGGATTCCGAAGACATCGGCAGCATCTTCTTCATTGCCTATGGAAATATCTACATACTGCATAAGTTCAGACATGACTATGCGCGCTTTCTCCCTTGACCATAGTTTCTTTCTATAGTTTAGGTCGCAGCTGACGGTAATTCCCATTTTGTTTGCGGTTTTTACTGCCTCCAAACATGCCGCTGCTACGTCATCTCCGAGAGCGGGGGTTATTCCGGTAAAGTGAAACCATTTTGCGCCATCGAGAATTTTCTCCCAGTCAAAATCTCCGGCCTTTGCTTCAGATATGGAAGAATGGCTGCGGTCATAGACCACAAGAGATGGCCGCTGGGATGCGCCTATCTCGTTGAAATAAATCCCAAGGCGTTCTCCGCCCTTTACTATATAGTCAGTATGCACTCCATATCTTCTGAGATGATTTATAGCAGCCTGGCCGATGGGATTGTCCGGAACTTTTGTCACAAAATAAGCGTCTTCTCCGTAGTTTGCAAGGGATGCGGCAACATTGGCTTCGCCACCTCCGTAAGTTACATCAAAGGAATCAGCTTGAACAAATCTTAGATAGTTAGGCGGTGTGAGCCGCAACATTATTTCACCAAAAGTTACAACTTTATTAGCCATTTGAAATACCCTCCTAAAATATTTTTGTTATTTTCTTGCAGCCTTTACGGCTTCTACAAACTTGCGAGCTGTATCTTCAACTTCCGCGTAGTCGCCTTTTTTGGCGCCTTTAGTAAGTTCTCCGCCGACACCAACAGCCTGGCAGCCTGCTTTAATCCATTCGCCTGCGTTTTCTAGACTTACGCCGCCTGTTGGGATAAATGGAGCGTAAGGCAAGGGGCCTAACAGAGCTTTAATCATAGAAGG
>Ga0116175_1000412_pt1 | contig 30365 bp, 27 predicted proteins | sample AD_UKC125_MetaG_FD_89802 | JGI IMG/M metagenome (GOLD analysis project Ga0116175, IMG submission 89802) | Active sludge microbial communities of municipal wastewater-treating anaerobic digesters from USA - AD_UKC125_MetaG | ecosystem: Engineered > Bioreactor > Anaerobic > Digestate | place: USA... | reverse complement strand
GAAATGTCCAATCGATGATAGGCAGGCAGATTATTATCATTTCTTGAACTATAACTAGGAACAGTAATTCCTTCATATTCATATTGACCATTAGGATAAGTTACTGGTTGGCCAGTTTGGAAAAATAAATTGGCAGCAAAACGCCATTTATCATTATATTTATAATTGGCAACAACCACTAAATTATGTAGTTTGTCAAAACCGGTTTTATACCAATCGCCATTGTTTATACCAGTTTCATTTGGAGTTCTTCCTTCTACTTTTTGTTCAGTTCTAGAAAGAGTATAGGATATCCATCCAGTAATTTTTCCAATATTTTTTCGGTATAAAACTTCAAGGCCATAGGCTCTAGCTTTTCCTCTCAATATTACTTGCTCTATAGCTTCATTCGCAATTAAATTTGCGCCATCAATGTAATCTACACGGTTTTTTACATCCTTATAAAAGGTTTCTATCTCGAGTGAATATTTGTCTTCTTTGAAGTTTTGAAAATACCCAATAGCATACTGATCCAATAGTTGAGGTCTCATAAAATAGTCACTTGGAGCCCAAACATCGAGTGGAGTAGGCGATTGCGTATTTGAAATCAAATGAAGGTATTGTGACATTCTGTTATAACTTGCTTTTACAGATTTGTCTTCGTTAATCATATATGAAAAGGCAAATCTTGGCTCTAGGTTGTCAAATTTTGCAATTGTTTTGTTTCTACCATAATGAACAGTGCCTATTGGTTCTGCACTTTCATAAATTGAAAAACTCTCATTAAAAACTACAGGTTTATTATCTTGGTAGATATTCAATGTTTGTTCTCCTAGCCTCAAGAAATTGCTAAATCTAATTCCGTAGGAAAGAGAAATTTTATCACTAATTTGATGCTCAGCATCTGCATAAATTGCATTTTCTAAGGCATATTTTTTATCAAGTTGTCTAGGGTTTATGCTTGATGAGCTATTGGTAGGTTCAACTTTACCTGGATTAAAGTCATAATAATTGCTTTGAATACCATAGGTCAATTTAAGTTTATCCGTCAAATAATGTTTAAAATCATATTTTATGTTGTAATTTTTAATTCCACTATCCCAGTTTAAACCGATGAAATCTAGTGTTAATCCATAGTAATAATCAGAATAGATTAAGGATAAATTTGAAAATAGTTTATCAGAAAAAAGGTGATTCCATCTCAGATTTATTACAGCATTTCCATAAGTATTGACAAAAGAATCGTTGAGACTAAAAACATCTCTACCAAAATAACCAGACAAATAGAGGTTGTTTTTTTCGTTGATACTATAACTCAATTTTGTATTCAAATCATAGAAGTAAGCTGAATTTTTGTTGTCAGATAATTTTAAAAATAAATGTGCATACGAACCTCTTCCAGCGACAAGAAATGAGCTTTTCCCTTTGATAATTGGACCTTCGGCTAGAATTCTACTAGAAATTAAACCAATTCCACCATTCATGTGAAAATCATTTTTATTCCCGTCTTTTTGATAAATATCTAAAATTGATGAAAGTCTTCCACCATAACGGGCAGGAATTCCTCCTTTATAAAGTTTTAAATCCTTTATAGCATCTGGGTTGAAAACAGAAAACAGTCCAAAAAGATGTGAAGAATTATAAATTGTTGCTTCGTCAAGTTGAATTAAATTTTGGTCTGCACCACCACCACGGACGTTAAATCCTGATTGACCTTCGCCAGCATTTGTCACACCAGGCAATGTCAAAATTGATTTTATAATATCTACTTCACCCAAGATTACGGGCATTTCTTTAATTTCTTGAATAGTTAATTTATTGACACTCATCTCGGGTTTTCTAATGTCAATTCTTTTTTTATTCGAAGTAATAACGACTTCTTCAAGAACTTGATTATTTTCAGTTATGAAGAAATTCTTTTTTAAATCGCTATTCAAATTGATAGTTTCGCTGATTGAAGAATAGCCTAAATAACTTATGGATAGCTTGTAAATGCCTTTGGGTAAGGTGATGGAATAAAATCCATATTCGTTTGTTGTAGTTCCAGTTTTGGTTTCTTCCACAAATACAGAAACTCCGATAAGTGTTTCTTTGTTTTTTGAATCGTAAATGGTTCCGCTGAGAGTAAATTTTTCTTGAGAAAACAATTTACTTGAAGATAAAAGAATAAGTAAAACAATAGTAATTTTTTTTAGCATAACATTTTTTTGGATGTACAAAATTCTTAATAAAAAGAATAGCTTGTTCATAATCAATTGTTAAGTTTTGGTTAATGGTAAAGCTTTTGTGCACATTTTTTAAATATTTTTACATCGTTATTATTGAAGATGAAGGTTTATTTTAATTTGTTTTTTCTTTTTGCTGTAATTACTTGTAATGCACAGTTTGATACGAATAAAAAAGTATTGAATATTGCGCCTGTAACAAGTAGTTCGGGTCAGGTTTCTACAACATCTTCAAGCTCTATAAAGTATCCAAGCATTTTTGACAAAAAAGACAAGCTACTTGAGAGTGTTTCTCTTTTGAAAAAGAAGGAGGAAGATCAAAAAAGCGTAATGGAAAAAGAAAACTTTCAAAATCCATCCAAAGAATATACCGATAGAATGAATAAAAAAGGCGATGGAGAAATTTTGGAAAAATACAAAAGCGATAGTTTTCTTGGTCAGTTTAGAACAGGAACAAAGATAGTTAGTATTGCCTGTCGCGATCACGAAGCGCCAGATGGTGATGTAGTTAGGATTTGGCTTAATGATAAAATTGTTGTTGATGCTATTTTACTTGATGTAGATTTCAAAGAAATTTACCTCGATTTAGAAGAAGGTATTAATAAGATAGAAATTGAAGCACTTAATCAAGGAGAATCTGGACCAAACACTGCACAATTTGTTATATACGACCAGAAAAAAGGCATGATTACATCCAATAAATGGAATTTGACAACTGGAGTAAAAGCTAAATTGATTATTTTAAAAGAGAATAATACTTTAGAAAAGAAAGAATAAAAAAAGCCTCTTGAAGAAGAGACTTTTTTATTTATAGTTATGGATTATCCTAACTTGGCATCCAAATTCGTTTTCAACGCTTGTAGAAAATCTTCAGTTGAAAGATAATCAGCATCTGTTAAACCTTCAGGTTTTACTAGCATCGCTAAATCTTTGGTCATTTTTCCGCTTTCAACAGTTTCAATACAAACTTGCTCCAAAGCATTGCAGAAGTTAATTAATTCTTGGTTGTTATCCAATTTTCCTCTGTGTTCCAATCCTCTTGTCCAAGCAAAAATTGATGCAATTGGGTTGGTAGATGTTTTTTTGCCTTGTTGGTGTTGACGGTAATGACGTGTTACAGTTCCGTGTGCAGCCTCAGCCTCAACGGTTTTTCCATCTGGTGTAACCAAAACAGAGGTCATTAATCCTAACGAACCAAATCCTTGTGCAACCGTATCCGATTGAACGTCACCATCGTAATTTTTACACGCCCAAACAAAACCGCCGCTCCATTTCATCGCAGATGCCACCATATCGTCAATCAAACGATGTTCGTAAACCATTCCGTTTTTATCAAAATCGGCTTTGTAATGTTGTTGGTACACTTCTTCAAAAATATCTTTGAAACGTCCGTCGTAGGCTTTCAAAATGGTATTTTTAGTTGAAAGATACAAAGGCCATTTTTTAGTCAAAGCCATTTGAAACGACGAATGTGCAAATCCGTAAATACTTTCATCGGTGTTGTACATTGACATGGCTACACCATCACCTTTAAAATCGTAAACATTCCAAGTAGTAGTTTCACCAGCTTCGTTGGTGAATGACATTGTCAAGGTTCCTTTACCTTTGATTACTTTATCAGTGGCTTTGTATTGATCACCAAAAGCGTGACGACCAATAACGATTGGTTTGGTCCAACCTTGAACGTAACGTGGCACATTACTCATAATAATAGGCTCACGGAAAACGGTTCCGCCTACAATGTTACGAATAGTTCCATTGGGTGATTTCCACATTTCTGATAAGTTGAATTCTTTTACGCGTTCTTCGTCAGGAGTAATGGTAGCGCATTTGATACCTACATTGTATTTTTTGATAGCTTCGGCACAATCGATAGTGATTTGATCTTTGGTTGCTTCTCGACTTTCGATTCCTAAGTCGTAATATTTGATGTCTAAATCCAAATAAGGAAGAATTAGTTGTTCTTTGATAAAACTCCAAATAATTCGTGTCATTTCATCGCCATCGATTTCTACAACCGGATTAGCTACTTTAATTTTTGCCATTTTAAGTATAATTTGTTGTTGTGTAATTATTTTTTTGCGGTAACAAATATAATTAATACAATTAGAAATTCTTTTATAACTCGTGGCGAAAACGATTGAATTATCAATTTGATATTTTAAGGAATATAAATTATGAATTTGATAATTTTAATGTAATTTTTTTGCATAAAAAAAGCCTCGAATGTTCGAAGCTTTTTTTATTGTTGGAAAGAATGTAATTATTTTCTTCTTTCTTTGATTTTTGCTTTTTTACCAGTAAGTTCTCTAAAGTAGAAGATACGAGCTCTACGAACTTTACCTCTTTGATTAACTTCAATTTTTTGTAAAGCTGGCATGTTGATAGGGAAGATACGTTCAACACCTACAGCACCAGACATTTTACGAATTGTAAAAGTTTCAGTTAAACCAGCACCTTTTCTTTGGATTACAACACCTTTGAAAAACTGTGTTCTAGTTTTTTCACCTTCTTTGATTTCATAATAAACGGTGATTGTATCACCAGCGTTGAAATCTGGAAAATCTTTTTTAGCTACGAATTCGTCTTGAACGAATTTCAATAAATCTGCCATGATTTAAAGTTTTAAAAGTTTGATAATCAGTTCAACATTCACGATTTTCGTCAGAGGTTGAGCCAAATGTGGGCGCAAATATACAACTTTTTTTTAATAAACAACTTTTCGTTTTAGTTTTCAGTCACAGTCTCAGTTTTCAGTAGATACTGCTGCGACTGTGACTTTATACAGTGACTATTCTTCAAGCAAATCTGGTCGTCGGTTTTTTGTGTGTTCGTAAGCTTTATCTTCTCGCCATTTTTCAATATTGGCAAAATGACCACTGAGCAAAACTTCTGGAACCTTCCATCCTTTGTAGTCAGCTGGTCGAGTATAGATTGGAGGTGAAAGTAAATTGTCTTGAAAGCTATCGGTAAGTGCTGATGTTTCGTCACTTAAAACGCCTGGGATTAAACGGATTATTGCATCACAAAAAACAATAGCACCTATTTCTCCACCTGAAAGTACATAGTCACCAATAGAAATTTCTTTCGTTATAAATTGGTCTCTAACTCTTTGATCAACACCTTTATAATGTCCGCATAGTATTATTATGTTTTCATAAAGAGAAATCGAATTGGCCATTTTTTGATTTAGTGTTTCACCATCAGGTGTCATATATATGATTTCATCATAATGGCGTTCCGATTTTAATTTTGAAATACATAAATCAATGGGTTCAATCATCATTACCATTCCTGCTCCACCACCAAACTGGTAATCGTCAACCGTTTTTCTTTTGTCTTTTGTATAATCTCTAAGGTTGTGGAAATGTATTTCTACTAATCCTTTTTCAATGGCACGTTTCATAATCGAGGCTTCAAAAGGACTTTTTAGTAATTCTGGCAGTACAGTAATGATATCTATTCGCATGGTGCAAAGATAATTATTATTTCTTTGTTGCTTTTATTGAATATACCATCGGGATTTTGTTTCCAAATGTTTTAATTCTAAACTTATTGGGTTCAAATTCTTCAATTGCATTGAAGCAACTGTATGGCGAATAATCATATTCATTGAAAGAATTGATTTCCAAATTATTTGATATCAATGAATTTAAAATTTCTGAAATGGGATGATTCCAGCTGATAGTTTTTGTTGAAAGTTGGGCATCTTTTTCGGCATAAGTACCTGTTTCTTCTTCTATGATTGGTTCAATATTGAAATAACTATAAAATACTTCTTTGAAATCATTATCATACATCCACACTACAGGATGAAAATCGGCCATAATGAATTTGCCATTTGGTTTTAGAAAATGAGAAACAACTTTTGCCCATTTGTCTAAATCGGGTAACCAACCTATTGTTCCATAGCTAGTGAAAACAATATCAAACTTTTCATTCAGATGATTTGGAGCATCATATAAATCGCAGCAAATAAAATCGGTATCTAAGTTTAATTGATTGGCTATTTCATTTGCTCCTTCTATCGCTTTATTGGATAAATCAATTCCTGTAGCTTTTGCTCCCATTCTAGAAAGTGACATTGTATCTTGTCCAAAATGACATTGCAAATGCAATATCTTTTTTCCAGAAATATCACCTAGAAGTTGAAGTTCAATCTCATTTAGAGTAGATTTTCCATCTAAAAAGCTTTGCATATTATAAAAATCTGATGCAATATGCACGTCAGTTTTATCATTCCAAGCTTTTTGGTTGATGTTTATATAATCAGGATTTTTTTCCATTATACTCCAAATTGTTTAAGATGATGATCAGTATGTTTCCACATCAAAGCATCCCAATCTTCATAGGTCATTTTACCCCAAAAAGGATGATCCATTAACTTTATTGACGATTTTCCTTCGCTAGCAAAACGAGAAAAATTTGAAATCAATTCAGATTTGGCTTTCTCAAAATCAATCTCACTAGCAATAATAAACTCTTTTGCTGTTGGAGAATTCTTTTTTAATTCGCCACCATAAAAAACTTTTTTCTTGAGCATTCTGCCAAGTAGTTTCATTAAAAAGTTGATTTTTAAATCTTGTTTATCAAAAGCCACATCAGTTGCAAGTTTGCAGTGCTGTAACATTTGTGCAGCATTCATTTTTCCCCAAAGAGGTTTGGTATCTGGTGTTAGTTTGTTGATTCTATATATGATTGAATCATTAGATTCTTTATTAAAAATAGACTCCATAGTTTATTTGAATTTTAATTCATTCAAAAATACAATTATACCTTTATTCTACAATATTATTTTACCTTTGCACACATTTAAAAATTGATTTTATTATGGAAAACGGAATATATGCTAAGTTTAATACCTCAAGAGGTTCAATTTTAGTAAAACTTACACATGATTTAACGCCTGGAACTGTTGGTAATTTTGTTGGACTTGCCGAAGGACAATTAGAGAATACTGCTAAACCAATGGGAAAACCTTATTATGATGGTTTAAAATTTCATAGAGTAATACCTGATTTTATGATTCAAGGCGGTTGCCCACTAGGAACAGGAACTGGAGATGGAGGTTATAAATTTGATGATGAATTTCACCCAAGTTTAAAACATGATAAGCCTGGAGTTTTGTCAATGGCAAATGCTGGTCCAGGTACCAACGGAACTCAATTTTTTATTACTCATGTTCCAACACCATGGTTAGATGGAAAACATACTGTTTTTGGACATGTTGTTGAAGGACAAGATGTAGTTGATTCTGTTGCTCAAAATGATTTGATAGATTCAATTGAAATCATTAGAGTAGGAGAAGAAGCAGAAAAGTGGAATGCTATAGAAGCTTTTAGAACTTTTGAAGGTTCAAGGCTAAAAAGAATTGAAGAAGCAAAAAAGCAAGCTGAAGAAGCTATGGAAAAAATCGCAGCTGGATTTGAAAAAACAGAAAGCGGTTTGAGATACAAAATCATCCAAAAAGGGAATGGTAAAAAAGCCGAAAACGGAAAAACAGTTTCGGTGCATTATCAAGGTGCATTAGATAATGGAAAAGTCTTTGATAGTTCTTATGCGCGTAAAAAACCGATTGAATTTCCATTAGGAAAAGGTTATGTAATTGAAGGTTGGGACGAAGGAATTGCGTTATTGCAAGTTGGCGACAAAGCTCGTTTTGTAATACCTTCTTATCTTGGTTATGGTTCAGCTGGCGCTGGTGGAGTTATTCCTCCAAATGCAACTCTAGTTTTTGATGTGGAATTGATGGATGTAAAATAAATTCTGAGATTAATTTCTACTTAAATATTTTAAACCGACAGCAAAAACTATCGGTTTTTTTATAGATTTACATAAACCAAAATTTATTAATTATGAAAAACAAAATAGTAGTAGTATTAGCGTTAGGTTTTTTGGCTTCTTGCGCTACTAAACCAGTTCAAAAAACAGAACCTGTAGTAACTGAAACAACAGGTGATGTAATGGTTGCTAATGGTAAAAATTTGTATGAAGGTAAATGTGGTAAATGTCATGATTTGCCAAAAACAAATGCATATACTGCTGAAAAATGGGTAGATATTTTGAAATGGATGCAACCAAAAGCAAAAATTTCTGATCAAGAAAGAGAAACTATTCATTTTTATTTAGCTAGACAACTGTAGTTGTTTCATGAGTAATCTTATTTCTTGGTCCGATTTCGAAGTAATAGAAATGCGGATAGGAACAATTGTTGAGATAAATGATTTTCCCAAAGCAAAAAAGCCAGCTTATCAATTAACGATTGATTTTGGTAAAGAGATCGGTATAAAAAAATCTTCAGCTCAAATAACTAAAAGATATTCAAAAGAAGATTTGTTGAATAAGCAAATTGTAGCTGTAGTAAATTTTCCTAAAAAACAAATAGGTAATTTTATGAGCGAATGCCTAGTTTTAGGTTCTATTAATAGTGATGAAGTAGTGTTACTAACATCTGATTTGAAAGTCGAGAATGGTTTGCGAATTGGTTAACTTATTGGATAATATCAAAAAAGCCCAAAATTAATTTTGGGCTTTTGTTTTTTTAAATATCATCGAAATCTATGTCAGTAAAACTACCTTTACCTTCTTCTTTTTCTGTTTGATATTCTTTCTTAAAATCTTTTTGATGTCTTTCAGAAATTACCTCTTCACCTTTGCTAGATAATACATATTCTGTCATTTCGTCAAGAATTTCTCTGAAAGCTGCAAAATCTTCTTTGTATAAATAGATTTTGTGTTTTTTGTAATGAAACGAACCATCTTCTTCAGTAAACTTTTTACTTTCAGTGATAGTAATGTAGTAATCATCAGCTTTTGTAGCTCTTACATCAAAGAAATATGTTCTTCTTCCAGCTCTTAAAACTTTAGAAAAAATTTCATCTTTTTCTAACATATCATTTTCTCTCATATTTTTTCAGCAATTAATAGTGTTTGTGTTTTTCAAAAATGATAATTTTTTTGATACAATGCAACAATTAATTTAATTCTTTTTCAGAAAGTTGTTTTAAATATAATTCTGAATAATATCCATCTTCATTTATCAATTGATTATGAGAACCTTCTTGAATTATTCTTCCTTCATCAAGTACAATAATTTTATCAGCATTCTTAGCCGAAGAAACTCTATGACTTACAATAATGGTGGTTGTGTTTTTGCTAATTTCTGTCAAATTATTTAAAATCTGCTCTTCAGTTTCTGTGTCCACAGCAGAAAGACAATCATCAAAAAGAAGAATATTAGGTTTTTTTATTATCGCTCGAGCTATTGAAACTCTTTGTTTTTGACCACCAGAAAGTGTTATTCCTCTTTCGCCAAGAATTGTATTGTATTGATTTGTAAAAGCAATGATATTATCATGTACAACCGCATTTTTTGCAGCATTAATTACTTCTTCGTCTGTTGCATTTTCTTTACCAAATTTGATGTTGTTTTTTATAGTATCCGAAAAAAGAAAAGCGTCTTGAGGAACAATACCTATACTTCCTCTTAGATTATAAAGATTTAGTTCTTTTATGTTTTTATTGTCCAAAAGAATATCTCCCGAAGTTGTATCATATAGTCTGGAAATCAATGATAAAATTGTCGATTTTCCAGAACCTGTTTTTCCTAAAATTGCCAAAGTTTTTCCATTATCAACCTTAAATGATACATTTTTTAATGCTTCAATATTGGTGTCATCATAGGTGAAACTCACGTTTTTGAATTCAATTGCACCATCAATAGGCGTTTGTTTCTCTTCATGATTAATGATTTCGGGTTTGGTTTTCAAAAACTCATTGATTCTTTTCTGCGAAGCTTCAGCTTCTTGAACTAATGATGAAACCCAACCTATTGAAGCAACTGGCCAAGTTAGCATATTTACATATAATATAAATTCGGCAATTACACCTATGCTTTCCATTCCAGGTTCATGATTGATGTACATCATTCCTCCAAAATAGATTACAATCAGGTTACTAACACCTATCAATGCAATCATCAATGGTCCAAACAAAGCTTGAACTTTTGCCAAATTCATGCTTTTTGTTTTGCTTTCCTCTGCAAGTTCTTCAAGTTTTTCTTGATATTGATTCTCTAAACTATATGCTTTTACAACTCTAATTCCAGAAAAAATTTCCTGAGTGAAACTAAATATTTTTGATAAATATTGCTGAAATGTCGTACTTCTTTTGTTAATCTCTTTGCTTAAGCGAAAAATAATATAAGACAAAATGGGCAATGGAAGCAAAGTGTAGAGCGTAAGTCTCGGTGAAACATTGTACATGTAGATTATTACTACCACAAAGCGTATTAATGTATTGATGGTGTACATAACAGCAGGACCAACATACATTCTCACTTTGGCAACATCTTCACTAATTCGGTTCATTAAGTCGCCTGTTCTATTTCTTTTGTAGAAATTTTGATCAAGCACTTCATAGTGTTTAAAAACTTCATTTTTTAAATCAAATTCTACATGCCTTGACATAACAATTAGTGTTTGCCTCATTAAAAATGTGAGTATTCCAGCAATTAGTGTAGTTCCAATAATTAAAAGAATATTATTTAGCAATTCATCTTTAATCAATGCATGATTAGAATTATTGCTATGGAAAGACTCAATGGCTTTAAATGATTTGCTAATTAGCTTTGGAGTAAATAAAGAAAATATCTGGGCAACAATAGTAATAATAATCCCAAGAAGGAAACTGTATTTGTATTTAATAAAATATTTATTCAGATATTGAAGCTCTTTCATTATTATTATAAAAAATTAAAATAAAAATTAACTAAAATGTTAAAAAACAACTTAAAATGTAATTATTGTTTTGATAAAATAAAATGATTTTATTAACAATTTGCTAATTATTTTGAAAGTTAATGCATATTATTGAATAAAACATTAATTTTGCACCTAGTTTTTGTAAAAAACAAAAATACCAATTAATTTTTATACTATGACTACAGAAATCACAACTCCAACAGAGTTAAAAAAAATGGATCCTGTCTTTGGTCAACTATCATTTGATAATCACGAACAAATCGTTTTTTGTCACGACAAAGATACAGGTTTAAAGGCAATAATTGGTATACATAATACGGTTATGGGACCAGCGCTTGGAGGAACTAGAATGTGGAAATATGCTAACGAATGGGAAGCATTGAATGATGTATTGCGTTTATCTCGTGGAATGACTTATAAATCAGCAATAACAGGATTGAACCTTGGTGGAGGAAAAGCGGTAATAATCGGCGACTCTAAGCATGATAAAACTCCTGAAATGATTACCAAATTCGGTCAATTTGTAAATTCATTGAGCGGAAAGTATATCACTGCAGAAGACGTTGGAACAACAACTGCTGATATGGATAGAATTCACAAAGAAACTAAGTTTGTTACTGGAATATCAGAAGAACTTGGTGGTTCAGGAAATCCATCGCCAGTTACAGCCTATGGAGTTTACATGGGAATGAAAGCTGCAGCAAAATACAAATTTGGTTCTGATAATCTTGAAGGAAAAAGAATTTTAGTGCAAGGAAACGGACATGTTGGTGAAACACTTATTAGCTATATCCGTAAAGAAGGAGCAGAAGTTTTTGTTTCAGATATTCATCAGGAAAAAATGGATGCAATGGTTGAAAAATATGGTGCCAAAATTTACACTGGTGACGATATTTATTCAGCAGATGTTGATATCTATTCACCTTGTGCTCTTGGAGCAACTATAAATGATGATACAGTTTATAAAATTCAAGCAAAAGTAATTGCTGGTGCTGCCAATAACCAATTAGCAGTAGAAAGTATTCACGGAAAAGTGCTAAGAGAAAGAGGAATTGTTTATGCTCCAGATTTTCTTATCAATGCTGGTGGTATCATCAACGTATATGGTGAAATTGTAAAATATGAAAAAGGAGAAGCAATGCGTAGAACAGAAAATATCTATAACACTACCTTAGAAATTTTTAGCTATGCTGAGCAAAACAATATGACAACACAACAAGCTGCTATGCAGATTGCTGAAAATCGTATTGAACAAAGAAAAAAAGAAAACGCTAACAGATAATATTGTTGTCTAAAATATTTCTATTTTTGCAAAGCGAAAGATATTCTTTCGCTTTGTTAATTTTATAAAGTTCTTACAGGTGTTAAACAGAAGACATATTCGAATTAAAGTGATGCAATCCATATATGCGATGCATCAAAAAAATTCAGACGATATCGAGAAAGAGGAAAAATTCTTGATGCACAGCATCGACTCTATCTTTGATTTATACTTAACAATTCTTTCTGCTTTGGTTGAAATTCAAAAGAAAGAAATTGAATTTCTTGACGCTTCCAGCAAAAAACATTTGGCAACACCTCAAGAAAAAAATCCAAACAAAAAATTTATCCAAAATGCTGTTTTGAACACTATTGCTAATTCAACTTCTTTGAATCAAGCATTAGAAAAAAGAAAAATAAATAATTGGATTAATGATGACAGCTACATTCTAATATTGCTTGCTAGCATCAAGAACAGCGAAATATATGAACGATATATGCTTGATAAAAAATCATCTTTTGATGATGATAAAAAGTTCATATTAGATATATTCGAAAAAGTATTGGCACCAAACGAAAAGCTGTATGAATATCTAGAAGACCATAAATTGACTTGGATTGATGATATTCCAGTTGTAAATACTCAAATCTTGAAGGATTTGAAAAATCTCTCGAAAGATAGCTCATTTGAAATTTGTAAACTTTATAAAGACATCGAAGACAAAGAGTTTGTTAGTTTATTGTTCAGAAAAACAGTATTAAACGAAGTAGAATTGGCTAAAGAATATATTGATAAAACTCCAAATTGGGATGCTGATCGTATCGCCGAAATGGATACAATTATTCTGAAAATGGCAATTTGCGAATTGTTGAAATTTCCATCAATTCCTGTAAAAGTTACTATAAACGAATATCTAGAATTGGCAAAAGAATATTCAACCCCAAAAAGTAGTATTTTTATCAACGGAATTTTGGACAATCTAGTGAAAGAATTCAATACAGAAAATAAAATCAAAAAAACAGGAAGAGGTTTATTATAATTATGAAATGCCATGAAAATCATATAATGGCAAGCATCTTTCTTTAAATTAAAATATTTTATACAGATGAAAAGAATATCATTACTTATGCTTTCGGCTACCATGCTGATAGTGTCTTGCAAAAAAGACGATGCTTCATCAAAAATTGATAATGCAACAGGCGAAATTGCTCCTGCAGATCCAAATGCTGTTAACCCGGAACCAAAATTAGCAGCACCAGAAGTGAATACTAATCCTGCTCCAAAACCTGTGGATGGCAAATATCCTAAAATGTCACTTTATGAAAAAGAGTTCAATTTTGGGTCTATTAATCAAGGTGATAAAGTAGAGCATACTTTTACTTTCAAGAATACTGGCGAAGCAGATTTGATAATTTCTGATGCAAGAGCTTCTTGTGGTTGTACTGTTCCAGAATATCCAAAAGATCCTATCAAACCAGGAGAGGAAGGAAAACTGAAAGTAACTTTTAATTCTGCTGGAAAAAGTGGTCATACTATGAAAACGGTTACAATTACTTGTAATACAGAAAAAGGAGTTGAACTAATTAATATTAAATCATTTATAAAAGTACCAAAAAAATAATCTGAATATATATGGGACAATTAAATCAAATATTACCTTTTGTTTTGATGTTTGTGATAATCTATTTCTTTATGATTAGACCACAACAAAAAAAAATGAAACAAGAAAAAGAGTTTGAAAATGGCTTAAAAGTGGGTGATAAAATTATTACCAAAAGTGGTTTTCATGGCAAAATAGTTGAGCTTGCAGAAGGAACAGCTATTATAGAAACTATGGCAGGCAAACTAAAAATTGAACGTTCGGCTATATCGTTAGAAATGACCGCAGCACTTAATAAAAAGGCTTAATAAAAAAAATCCCAATCTTTGATTGGGATTTTTTATTTTCTGTATTTGTCATTCAAGCCAATGTTCTCTAAAATCATTGGTTTTATTTTTTCAAAACGTGTTTCTTTTGTCTTTTCCTGCTTGGCTGTTGCCATGTATTCCCAAAACTCTTTTTGTTTATAAGGAGAAAATTTTTCAAAAGCATTTTTCAAATCCTTATCACTATTTAGTTTATTGTCAAAATAGTCACACTTCATAGCTTCTTTCTTTTCAGGTTTTATAGACAAACCTGCTTTTTCGTTTTCGATAGCTTCATTGATGTAGTGTAAAATAAGTTTTTCGTTTATTTCGTCTTTTGATGTAAATCGCCATTGGCGCAAGCCTTTAGTAACACCTTCATTGGCATTTACTAGGACTTTTGCTTCATCTTTTAGGAAAACTCCATTCCAAAACCAAATAGTGAAAAAGTTTTTAAAACCACCAATTCCCAAAACATTTTTGTTGTTGATAGTATAAACTTCGCCACCCCATTTTTTGGTTTCAGTGAGTTCAGTTTTTTGGATGATTTCTCGTAATAGTCCAAGTTCTTCTTCCCACAAATGATTGCTTTGCCATGGATTATTATCAGCCATTTACAATTATTTTTTCTTTTTTGAAAAATCGGTAGTAGCAGTTAGTTCAGCAATTTTAATAATTACATCTACAGCTTTCTTCATGCTCTCCACAGGAACGTATTCATATTTTCCATGAAAGTTGTGTCCGCCAGCAAAAATATTCGGACAAGGTAAACCCATGTATGATAAACGGCATCCATCAGTTCCACCACGAATGGGTTTTATCAATGGTTTTATACCTAATGATTTCATTGCTTTTTCGGCCAAATCTACAATGAACATAACTGGTTCAACCTTTTCTTTCATGTTGTAGTATTGGTCTTTTATTTCAGTTATTACAATATCTTCACCAAACTGTTTTGCATATTTTTTGTTGAATTTTTTTGTAATGTTTTCAACCATTTTTTTACGCTCTTTGAATTTTTTCATGTCATGGTCGCGAATGATTAGTTCTAGCTTGGTTTCTTCAATGCTTCCCGACAATTGCGTTACATGGAAAAATCCTTCATAACCTTTAGTTTCTTGTGGGATTTCATTTTTTGGTAATTCATTTATAAAATTATTTGCCAGCAACATTGAATTGATCATTTTTCCTTTTGCATAACCTGGATGAACGCTTTTTCCTTTGAACGTAATTTTTACACCAGCAGCATTAAAATTTTCATATTCCAATTCGCCTATTTGACTTCCATCCATGGTGTAAGCCCAATCGGCACCAAATTTTTTCACATCAAATAAATCGGCACCACGACCTATTTCTTCGTCTGGAGTGAAACAAACTCTTATTTTGCCATGTTTAATTTCTGGATTTTTGATGAGGTATTCCATAGCCGTAACAATTTCGGTAATTCCTGCTTTGTCATCAGCACCAAGAAGTGTCAGGCCATTTGTTGTAATTAGCGTTTGTCCTTTATAAAGTAATAAATCTTTGAAATAATTTGGCGAAAGCACAATGTTTTCCTCTTTATTGAGCACGATGTCTTTTCCGTCATAGTTCTCAATAATTTGTGGTGTAACGTTTGCACCTGTAAAATCGGGTGTAGTATCGAAATGCGCAACGAAACCAATGGTTGGTACTTGGTGTGAAACATTTGAAGGCAAAGTAGCCATCACATAGGAATACTTGTCTATGGTAACATCTTGCATGCCAATGGCTTTCAGCTCTTCTACTAATTTATTGGCTAAATTCCATTGTTTTTCTGTGCTTGGAGTTGTTTCTGAATTTGGGTCAGATTCTGTGTCGATAGTAACGTAACTTATGAAACGATTGATTATATCTTGCATTTGATTATTTTTTTCAAATATACAAAAGATTGACTTTTCTAGTTTAAAGGGATTGAAATTTGAATTGACTGTATTTGTGAAATATTATTTATAGATTGGGTAATACAAACCTATTTTGTTGATTACGCAAAGTCAAGTTTTTTTAAGCAATGGTTACAAATCTTCACTATTGGGATTAATTATTAATAGTTACACTTTTAACTTTATCATTTTTAAAGTAAATGTACATACATGTAACTGGACTTTGTGTTCCTTTTGCATGAGGTTTTAATATTACAAACCACCAACAATTATCTTTATATCTAAATTGTTTTATATTCGTCGTATCAAGTAGTTTAATAATATCTTTTTTTGTTTTTCCCTCTAAGCGATTGTTATTAATTATGTCACTTAACATATAAAATTGTTCGTTCTCCTCAGCTTTCCATTTTTCTGAATCAAATTGCTTATTACTACAACTAAATAATAAAAAAAGTGTAAATAGTAAAAGATAATTTTTCATAGTTTTCTTGGTCTATTTAGATAGACTTTATTAGTTTCATTTTCATTTTGCTCATTTCTATGAATATTACTGCCAAAAAATACTTGAAGCAGATTTTCGTAGCGCTTTATTTAGCTAAGATATGAAAAATATTAGAGCAAAAGAGTAGAGGAGAAAACGATTTGTATAGTTTTATAATAATAAAAATCCTTAACCTTTTAGGATTAAGGATTGATATTAATACAAATTTGTAAATCTATCGGGCATGGCTTCATGCATAATGGTATAAATTTTTTCAAAAACATCTTCTACAGATGGTTTAGAAAAATAATCACCATCAGTTCCATAAGCTGGTCTGTGTTCTTTGGCGGTTAGCGTTTGTGGTTTGCTGTCTAGGTATTGATAAGTGTTTTGTTCATCTACAATTTGCTGTAAAATATAAGCGCTTGCTCCACCAGGAACATCTTCATCAATTACCAATAATCTATTGGTTTTCATAATGCTTTTTACACAATCGTGTTGTATATCAAAAGGTAATAATGATTGTGCATCAATAATTTCTACATCTATACCAATTTCTTGTAATTCTTTAGCTGCTTGTTCCACTATTCGAATGGTTGAACCATAGGAAACAACAGTAATATCGCTACCTGTTTTGATGGTTTCTACAACGCCAATTGGAGTTTTGAATTCACCAAGGTTGGTTGGCATTTTTTCTTTCAATCGATATCCGTTTAAGCATTCAACTACCAATGCTGGTTCATCTGTTTCTAGAAGTGTGTTATAGAAACCAGCAGCTTTGGTCATATTTCTTGGAACCAAAACATGAATACCACGAACAGCATTTATAATCATTCCCATAGGCGAACCCGAATGCCAAATTCCTTCTAGTCTGTGTCCGCGAGTTCTTATAATCAATGGTGCTTTTTGGCGACCATGAGTTCTGTATTGTAATGTAGCGAGATCATCGCTCATGATTTGGATAGCATAAAGCAAATAATCTAAATATTGTATTTCAGCAATTGGTCGTAAACCACGCATTGCCATACCAATTCCTTGACCAAGAATAGTTGCTTCGCGAATACCAGCATCGCTTACTCGTAGTTCGCCATATTTCTCCTGCATTCCTTCTAATCCTTGGTTTACATCACCAATATTTCCGCTATCTTCACCAAAGATTAAAGCCTCTGGATATTTATTGAAAATAGCATCAAAATTATCACGCAATACCAATCGTGCATCGACTTCTTCAGCAGTTTCATCATAAGCAGCTTTTACTTCTTTTACCGAAGACACATTTACCGATGATTGTGAATACAAGTGTGAACTGAACTTTGGTTGAATTTTATCCGTATAATTTTTTATCCAATTGGCTAATGTTGTCTTACCACTTTCCTTGATAATCAAACGCAATACTTTGCGAGCTGTGGTAATGATATCTTTTCTAATAGGTTCTTTTATGGATGCTAAATCGTTAGCATATTTTTCAACAAAAACTTTATTATCACTAGAAGAAGCTATCGAATTTAATAGGTTTACCAATTCTGTTCGCTCATCTTTAATCGGAGTTGTGAAATTGTTCCAAGCAGTTTTTTTGCCTTCGAGAACTTCTTTTTTTGAAGTTTCATCTATTTCGTCTAATTCTTCGGCTGTAGCCAAATTATTTTCTATCAACCAATTTCGCATTTGAGCCAAACAATCAAATTCTGCTTCCCAAGCTAATCGTTCTGCATTTTTGTATCGTTCATGACTTCCCGAAGTAGAATGTCCTTGTGGTTGTGTTAATTCCTGTACATGAATTAAAACGGGAACATGTTGTTCGCGAGCAATTTCTGAAGCTTTTTCATAAGTTGATACCAACGAAGGATAATCCCAACCTTTTACTCTTAAAATCTCATAGCCATTATTTTCCTCGTCGCGTTGAAAACCTTTCAAAATTTCTGAAATATTTTCTTTGGTGGTTTGGTATTTTGCATGAACCGAAATTCCATATTCATCATCCCAAACACTCATAACCATTGGCACTTGCAAAACTCCAGCAGCATTGATGGTTTCAAAGAATAAGCCTTCACTTGTAGAAGCATTTCCAATAGTTCCCCAAGCAACTTCGTTACCTTCTTTAGAAAAATGAGTAAGGTTTTCTAAACCTTTTACGTTTCTGTAAATTTTTGAAGCTTGTGCTAATCCTAGCAACCTTGGCATTTGACCAGCAGTTGGCGAAATATCGGCGCTAGAATTTTTTTGTTGAGTTAAGTTTTTCCAGTTTCCATTTTCGTCCAGCGAATGAGTAGCAAAATGTCCACCCATTTGACGTCCAGCACTCATTGGGTCAAAACTCAAATCGGTGTGACCATATAATCCGGCAAAAAATTGTTCAATTGTCATTGCGCCTATTGCCATCATAAATGTTTGATCACGATAATAACCCGAACGGAAATCACCATTCTGAAAAGCTTTTGCCATAGCAAGTTGTGGCACTTCTTTTCCGTCGCCAAAAATTCCAAACTTGGCTTTGCCTGTTAGAACTTCTTTTCGACCAAGAAGACTACACTCGCGACTTATTCGAGCAATTTTATAATCGTTTAAAACTTCAGTTTTAAAATCGTCAAAAGTTATTTCTTTTTTAGTTTTTGTTTCAGTCATAACTCAAATGGTATTTCTCTTGGAAACAAATTTAACGAAAAAGTAATAATAATTGTAATAATGATTATAAAATAAAATTAAAAATAATGTAAAATTCAGGTAACAAAAGGGTTTATAAATAAATTATATCTAAAAAAAATAAGATAAATTAGAATATAATTCAAATATAGTTCAAGTTAGAACCATTTTCTCGTGAAAAGATTTAAAAGAGTTTCGGGTCTGAAAGTGGCAATAAACCTAATTCGTTCTCCATAGTTTTTTTCGCCAATTTCCCAACCTAAATTAGAATAAACTGGGAAATACAATTCAAAATAATCAGGAACAAGATTTAAACGAATTCCACTATCGTAAACAAATTGTGCAGCTGATTTTTTGTTTTTTATTGCACCAATATCGCCATAAACTTCAATCCAATTCCAAATATTGGTGCTAATATTTGTTGTTGCCATCCATTGATTGGCAAATCGTGTTTCTAATTTTGATTTGAAAAAACCATCGGTTACAATTGATTGTTGACTGAACAAACCTGTTGTTTCTGAACGTCCAAGATAATCACTTTCAAAAAGATAATCGCTTGGTCTATCTAACCCAAAATCAAAATAATTGCTGGTGTTATTATTATAAATAAATGTTCCTGTAAATACACGAATGTTCAATTGTCGGTTATTATCAAAAAGTTTCCTGAATTGAAATTCAGAGGCTATTTTTCCAAAGCTATTTGAAAACTGCATATCACCCATAAGATTGAAATGATGGGTTACTTCGGTTTTTGAATTTATAAATTTTGCGTTGAAAATACCATAGTTTTCGGTGTTTTCTGCGGTTGTAAAATTGGATTTTTCTTTGTTTACAGATATGTATTTCAACATCAACATTGATTTCTCGTTGTTTCTAAAATCGTCAGGTCTAAATCGCATAATTATTGATGGATTTATCTTTGTGTAGTAGGCATCTGGTGCATAATGAAGATAATGACCATTGAGTAAATACTTCATTTCATACAGATTTCCACTGCGGATATAATGGTTGACATATAGAAATCCTTTTCCAGAAAAATTCTTGGTTTTTGTTGAAAAAGTAGGATTAAAATCAAATATAAAAGGTTTGTCTAAAATGGTCTTGTTGTGTAAACGCATACCAGGCAAAAATCCATCATATAAATTGTATTCTAGCGTTGGAACATACAGGATTTGATTGTAAACAGGATCTTCCAAATCTTTCATAAAATTGAATTTGATAGGTCTATTATTCAATCGAAATCCGTGTAGCGAACGCCAATTGTTTCTTTGGTTATATTCTGGAACTTTGTTTTCATAATTGATTACAATTCGGTCGGCATCGTTTCTAGGAATAGTAATGACGCTATCTTTTGGCAAAACTTCAAGCCATTTTTTGAAAACAACTTTTTTGTCTTTTATTCCATAAATAGGTATTGGAACATTGGTATTTGTTCTGTTTTTTATGGAGAAACTTATGCTATCTTTTGTCTTGGTGACTTTGTCAAATTTATAATCGATAATGTCTCTTGATGAAATGATTTTATCAAAAAACCAATCAATTTTTTTGTTTGATTTAGCGGTTAGAATATTTCTAAAATCTTTGGGTTCGGTTTGTGATGATGTATTCAATTTATAAAAATTTTTAATCCCATCATGAACAATTCCTTCTTCAAGATAATCTTCGAGATATATAAAACTCAGACCAGAACGGTATTTGGAGGCAATTTTTTCATTAAATTTTATCAACTTGTCTTTTGGTAAATCCAACTGTTGATCAAGATTTTTACGAGCCATCAGCATATAGAAATAACTGTATTGGCCATTAAAACCAAGACTTACTAAGTTATAACCTCTTAGAATTTTTAGCTTTGAAACATTGCCCATCATTTTTGATTCTGGGTAATTTTCGTCTATATATTTCATCATCAAATACACTTGAATTCCATCATAAATCCAGTTGTCATTTCTAGGGTTTAATCGAATAGTATTGTGTAAATAGTTGTTGAGATAGGTTTTTAGAAATTTAATTTCAAATAAAAATTCATCGGGAAAAGGACTTATAAAAGCTGGTAATTGATTTAAGCCATAAAAAGGATTTCGCTCATAATCTGTTTGCGAAACGGTAATTTTTTTGAAAGGATAAGCACCCAAATTTTCTTTTACATAATTAGTGATTTTGTCAATCAAAATCGATTTTGAAATATCGGAAACACGACTATCGGCAAGGTTTGTGACTACTTCAATATCATCATTTTTGAAACTAAAAAAATCATTTTTTTTCGATAAATAAAGGATGAACTCAAGTCTGTTTTTACCGCTTAACAAATGCTTGGTTTCTTTATTATTAGTGGTTTTATTTTGTTCGTCTAAATCGGTAGAAAGGTAATAATCACTGGGAGCAATAATTTCTATGTCAAAATCTGAAAGAGCATTTGAGATATCATCAAGATTAAGATTGTTGTATTCAATAAAACGATGATTTTCATATCGAGCTGGCGTTAAATACCAGTTTTTCAAGGTCAATTTACCTTGATTTCCATATCCATACTTTGTAAATTCATCCGACGGAAGCTTGACAGTATAAGTCAATTTTAGAGAAGTTTTTTCGTTAGGTAAAAGCTTTTCTTTTAGTCTAACATGAATTATGTCATTGAATTTTGTATCTCTTTCCCAAACTGCAAATGAGTTTTCACTATCGAGTATGGTTATATTCTGTGTTTTTCCTCTTTCCTTGTCTTTTGCTAGATGAAAACCTCGTTCAAATTCATCTGAAAAGCGTTTTCCCAAATCAGTATTTTTATCGGAGTAGGCGTTCATCCAATCGTTCAAAACAATGTAAGTAAGCGTATCATTTGATTGATTAAAATAAGTAAGTTCTTGAAAAACAGTCAATGTTTTCTTTTCTTCATCCACATTGATAGTCATCTTTGAATGATGCTGAGACCAAACTGTATGGCAAAAAAGTAATATGAAAAGAATTTTTTTCAAGAGTTGATTATTTTTCAAAGAAATCATTCAGCACTAAAGTACTTAATTTTTTTGCACCTTCAACATTCATGTGTCCGCACGACGAAAAATATTTATCATCAACGACAGCATTTTCATAGTGATGTATCTCTGGATATAGTTTTTTCATTTCTTGAAAATAATTGCCAAAATCTTTCATTGTATTTTGACACATGGGCAAAGAAATGGGAATAAAATTGATATTATTTTCCTTGCACAATTTTCTTATTTCTTCATAACCTTTATTTCTTTTTGGAGAAAATTTACTCATGTCATAATAAAGGTTTTTACCTCTGTTTGGCAAAGGATAAAATCCACCTAAATCAAAAGTGTTTATTTTTTTGCTTTTTATGGACGCGCCAACTTCTCTGTAGCCAATTGCTTCATTGACCGCATAGCGATAAAACGGAATGTATCTGTATGAAAAATATTCAGGGATGTTTTTGTAATGCTCTCTTATGATTGGTGAAATAGGTAAATAAGGCAAAAAAGTTGCTCTAATATTATCTGAATGTGAATTGCTGTTGAGGTTCAAATCTACATCGAGGATAAGATTTTTTATTTTAAAATTTTTAGCAAGCATTAATTTTAGTGTCAAAGCCGTTTCTTCAAGCTTAGAACCACTCATAGCATAGTTAAATGTTTTTATTCCTTTGCTGTTGAATATTGACGGAACAAAATGATTTTCTGCTCTCGATGAACCTAATATGACTAAGTCATAATTTTTATCTTCGGTTGTTAATACCAATTCTGTTTTGTTTCTTCCTGAAGTGTGACAAAAAACATAGGTGTAAAATACATCCAAACTAATCATTATCAGTAGAATGAGTACCAAAATTTTTCCTATGTATAATATAAATTGCTTCATTAAAACTGGAAGTATATGAAATTTTTATAATCCGAAAAAATGCCTAATGTTAGTATAGCGGTTATTGCCAACGCTAGTTTTATCCACGAATACTTACCCGAAATAGGTTCTATTTTATTTCTGTTATTCCATTCAATTAGTGTAAAAATAACTAGAAACACAATTAATTTTTCAACGCTTCTACCAATGTGTAAATATTGAAAACTATAAATATGATTAGTAAAAATTCTATAAATATAATCTACCGCTTGATGGATAGTATTGGCTCTAAAAAATATCCATGCAAGACATGTTATGGCAAATGTGAAGGCAATGTTGCTGATGATTTTTAAGGAATTCAAATTGAAACTCAATTTAAATTCGCCCATGTTGTTTCTGTTTTTATTGAGTAATAGAAGCGGTATGAAGTAAACAGCATTCAGAAATCCCCAAACAATAAACGTCCAATTTGCACCATGCCAAAAACCGCTTAGCAAAAAAATGACCATTACGTTTCTAAGCTGAAACAGTTTTGAACCTTTACTTCCGCCAAGAGGAATATATACATAATCTCGAAACCATGACGAAAGCGAAATATGCCAACGACGCCAAAACTCAGCAATATCTCTTGAAAAATACGGATAATCAAAGTTTTTTAATAAATCTATTCCAAAGAGTTTTGAAGTTCCGAGTGCTATATCTGAATAACCAGAAAAGTCACCATAGATTTGAAATGCAAAATATACAGCACCTAGAATGAGCGACATGCTATTCATTGTAGTATAATTGTCAAATATCTCGTTGGCATAAAGCGCACAAGTATCTGCAATAACAACTTTTTTGACCAATCCCCAAACGATTTGATAAATACCTTCTTTAGCTTTCTCAAAATCGAATTCTCTTTTTACTTTTAGTTGAGGTAAAAGATGCGTCGCACGTTCTATTGGCCCAGCAACAAGCAAAGGAAAATAGCTCACAAAAAGCGAATAATCAATGAAATTTTTCTCAGTTTTAATCCTTTTGTAATAGACATCAATGATGTAGGATAACCCATGAAATGTATAAAACGAGATTCCAACTGGAAGTATCAGTTTTAAAAGAACTGGTTCAACATGGAAACCAAAACCGCTAATAAATTCTGTAGCTGAAACAGCAAAAAAATCATAGTATTTGAAAACAGCCAATAGTCCAAGATTTATGGAAATACTGAGCCAAAGCCAAAACTTTCTAATTGATTTTTTTTCGTTTTCTTCAATCTTTATAGCGGTGTAATAGTCTAGAAATGTTGAAAAGATTAGTAGAAACAAAAACCTCCAATCCCAACAGGAATAAAAATAATAACTCGCCAGAATAAGAATTAAATTCTGATTTTTTTTTGATTTATTGGGAAAAAACCAATAGAAGATAAATACTATTGGAAGAAATACTGCAAACTTTAGCGAGTTGAAAAACATAGTTATAGTTTTCAAAAATTAAATTCCAAACACCAATTTTTTTTTGGAATTTGGAATTTAAAAAAGTTGAAATTTGTTAGAAATTCGGGCTTAAATTGTATTTTTTATAGAAATTATCAAGAACTTCAACAACTTCTTCAGCAGTATCAACCACTTTGATGAGGTTCATGTCTTCGGGTGAAGCATTTTTTTCTTGATCTATCATTACAGTTTTTACCCAATCTAGCAAACCAGTCCAAAATTGACTTCCAACGAGGATAATTGGGAATTTGCCAATTTTTTTTGTTTGAATTAAAGTAACGGCTTCAAATAACTCATCGAGTGTACCAAATCCGCCAGGCATCACTACAAATCCTTGCGAATATTTTACAAACATTACTTTGCGGACAAAGAAATAATCAAAATTTAGATTTTTATCTTTATCAATATAAGGATTATGGTGTTGTTCAAAAGGTAATTCAATGTTTAAACCCACTGATGTTCCACCTCCAGAATGAGCACCTTTGTTTCCAGCTTCCATAATTCCTGGTCCACCACCGGTGATAACACCATAGCCAGCTTTTGAAATTTTGAAAGCAATTTCTTCGGCTAGTTTATAATATTTGTTGTCAGGTTTTGTTCGAGCCGAGCCAAAAATAGAAACACATGGACCAATTCGCGCCATAGTTTCATATCCGTTTACAAACTCAGCCATTACTTTGAAAATTGCCCAACTGTCGTTGGTTCTTATTTCATTCCAAGTTTTCTGTTTTAATTTTTCTTGGATTCTTTCATCTTCATTCAAAAATTCGTCTTTTATCATAATATCTAATTCTTCTTTTTATGGGTAAATTTTTGGCTAAAATAATCATTTATCAAAACATACCATTTTTATTCAACGAATGTTACACTAACAATTTTGTTGTTGGCAATTTCATAAATGGCAACTCCACTAAACTCAAAATCATTGAATTTGATTTGCTCTTCATCAATGATGATGTTTTTGCGAACAATTCTTTTTGAAATGGTACAATGCAATGTTTTTGCTTTGCCAAAATATTCTGTGAAGTCTTTTCGCAATTGCTCTTTACCGTCACTAGTCAGTTTGTTAGGAAAATTGTAAATTTTCACATCATCAGAGTAGAAGCTAAGAAAGAGTTCAATGTCTTTTTGGTTGTAAGCATCTACTTGTTTCTGAACAATGGTTTCGGGTGATTCTTGTTGCGAAAAACCGTTTAACGAAACCAATAGCAGAAATAATAAATAAATTCTTTTCATAATTATTTATTTTAAAGTTCTTTTTTCAAAAATTGTGCGGTATAACTTTTTTTATTTTTAATAATTTCTTCTGGTGTTCCTGTACATAATATTTCGCCACCATTTTTTCCACCTTCAAGACCAATATCTATAATATAATCGGCTAGTTTTATTACGTCCATATTATGTTCGATAATGAGAACCGTATTGCCTTTATCAACCAATTTATTAATCACATCCATCAATACACGAATATCTTCAAAATGCAAACCTGTTGTGGGTTCATCCATGATATAAAATGTGTTTCCAGTATCTTTTTTAGATAATTCGGTAGCGAGTTTTACTCGTTGTGCTTCACCGCCAGAAAGTGTTGTACTTTGTTGGCCAAGCGTAATATAACCTAAACCTACATCTTGAATAGTTTTTATTTTTCTGTAAATTTTTGGAATATTTTCAAAAAAATCTACCGCTTCATCAACTGTCATGTTCAACACATCTGAAATTGATTTTCCTTTGTATCGAATTTCAAGTGTTTCTCTATTAAATCGTTTTCCTTGACACGTTTCACATTCTACATAAACATCTGGTAAAAAAGCCATTTCTATTGTTCTCACACCGCTACCTTCACAAGTTTCACATCTTCCACCAGCAACGTTGAAACTAAATCTTCCAGCTTTGTAACCACGTATCATTGCTTCTGGAACTTGTGTAAATAAAGTTCTTATTTCGCTAAAAACATCTGTATAAGTCGCAGGATTTGAACGTGGCGTTCTACCAATTGGGCTTTGGTCAATATCGATTACTTTATCAATGTGTTCCAAGCCATCAATTTTTTTGAATGGTAACGGTTTTTTTACGGCATTAAAAAAGTGTTCGTTCAATATAGGATACAACGTTTCGTTAATTAACGTTGATTTACCAGAACCAGAAACTCCGCTAACGCAAATTAGTTTTCCCAGTGGAAATTCGACTGAAACATTTTTTAAATTATTTCCGTTGGCACCAATTAATTTCAATGTTTTACCGTTGCCTTTTCTTCTGGTTTTTGGAACTTCAATTTGCATTTTTCCACTCATAAATTGAGCAGTTATTGTATTTTCTTTTAGCAATTGTTTTGGTGTTCCTTCACTAATGATTTTTCCACCATATTTTCCTGCTTTTGGACCAATATCAATAACCCAATCAGCACGTTCAATCATGTCTTTATCGTGCTCAACAACTAGAACTGAATTACCAATATCTCGAAGATTTTCAAGTGAATTGATTAAGCGCTCGTTATCTCGTTGATGCAAACCAATGCTTGGTTCATCTAAAATATAAAGAACACCAACTAATTGAGAACCAATTTGTGTTGCTAACCTGATGCGTTGTGCTTCGCCACCAGAAAGTGATTTTGAGCTTCGGCTTAACGCCAAATAATTCAAACCTACGTCCATTAAAAACTGTAATCGAGCTTTAATTTCTTTAAGAATTTCGGTTGCAATGGTTTTTTGTTTTTCAGATAAGTTATTGTCTAATTCTTTGAACCAAATGGTTAATTCTGAAATATCCATGTTGGATAAATCGGCAATATTTTTATCTAAAATTTTAAAATATAACGCTTCTTTTTTCAATCGAGAACCATTGCATTCTGGACATTCAATTTCGTCCATAAATTCTTTTGCCCAACGTTTTAATGATGTAGAATTGCTCTCGTCATATTGATTTTTGATAAAATTTGCAATTCCTTCAAAATCTATTTTATAATCTTTAGTAACTCCTGCAGCTTTTGATTTTACAGAAAATTTTTCATTTCCACCATTCATAATCATATCCATTGCTTCAGCAGGAATGCTAGAAATGGCATCGTTTAGCGTAAACCCAAATTTTTCACCGATAGTTTCTAATTGTTTAAAAATCCAAGAAGATTTGTATTCTCCAAGAGGTGCAAAACCACCATTTTTTATTGAAAGTTTTGGGTTTGGGATAATTTTCTTCTCGTTTATTTGATTAATTGTTCCAAGACCATTGCAACTTTCACAAGCACCTTTTGGCGAATTGAAAGAAAAATTATTAGGTTCAGGATTTGGATAGGAAATTCCAGTGGTAGGACACATCAATGTTCTACTAAAAAAGCGAACATCTTTGCTATCGTGTTCAATAACCATCAAAATATCTTCACCATGATACATGGCAGTTTTGATGCTTTCTGCCAAGCGTTTATCTAAGTCATCATCATTGCTAATTTCTAATCTATCGATGACAATTTCTATATCATGAGTTTTATAACGATCGAGTTTCATTCCTGAAACTAAATCTTGAATTTCTCCATTAACACGCGCTTTTACAAATCCTTGCTTGGCAATTTGTTGAAATAATTCGGCATAATGACCTTTACGAGCACGAATAATTGGTGCCAAAATATTGATGCGTTTTCCGTTGTAATTTTCTTTGATTAACTCTTTGATTTGTTCATCTGAATAGGAAACCATCTTTTCGCCAGTGTTGTAACTGTATGCATCGGCAGCACGAGCAAAAAGCAAACGCAAAAAATCATAAATCTCAGTAATAGTACCAACTGTAGAACGTGGCGACTTGCTAGTCGTTTTTTGTTCGATAGCAATTACTGGCGAAAGGCCATCGATTTTATCTACATCTGGACGTTCTAATCCGCCAAGAAACTGACGAGCATAAGCAGAAAAAGTTTCAATATAACGGCGTTGACCTTCGGCATAAATTGTATCAAAAGCCAAAGAAGATTTTCCTGAACCCGAAAGACCAGTTATTACCACTAGTTTTTCTCGTGGAATGGTTACATCTATATTTTTAAGATTATGCGCTCTTGCGCCTATGACTTCGATAAATTCTTCTGTGTTTTGCATATCAATTTTTGGCAAAATGCAAAGTTACAATTTTTGATTTAGGATTTAGGTATTTCATTATTTCGGATTTTTTATATTTGGCAAAAAAAAAGTTTATATTAACAAATTTGAAACATAAATAAAATGAAATACTCACACCTGTTTATTTTATCAGTCATATTTATTGTTTTTGATTATTTATGTTTTCAAATTTCTGAAAGATGGATTATTACTGATGTTTTTGCAAGATTGATTTTGTGGGTTATCATAGTTTTATTATTTCTTATTGCATTGATTAAATTTATCAAGAAAGAAAAAATTACAATTAAAAATTTAATGATGCCAATATCAGTCATTCTTTTAGTCTATCTATTGTATTTTAAAAATGATTTATTTACAGAAAAACCAATTTTAACAGCACATTATAATGGTGATATTAATGGATTAACTTTAATGTTGTTTAAAGATAAAACATATAAAATATTTGATAATTCTGCATTTGGTGGTGACGTTTTTACAGGGAAATATGTTACTAAAAGTGACAGTTTAATTTTATCTAATGAGTTTCCCTTAGGTAAAGAAAGACATTTTTCCAACATTTTATTAAAATCAAAAGACACAATAAAATGGAAAAATTATGACAATAATTTTGAATTTAAAATAGTAATTATAAAATAAGAAAATAATGAAACTTTTAGGTATTGGCTCAAGAATTAAACATTCAGAATTTGGTCTTGGTGTAGTTACTAATGTAACAACGAAGCATTATTGGGTAACTTTTATTGAAAGCGGATTAGAAACTATTGAAATCGATGCTGATTTTGAAGTTATTGAAGCAGTTGATGGCGAAGTAGATACAGTAAGTTTTTATGAAGTAGAAAAAACACTGAAAAATTTGCTTCAAAAATATAGCGATATTACTCAAATCGTTCCTATTGCTGATAAATGGAAAGGCGGAAAGCTAGTTCTTGAACCTGGAACACCAACACAAAATAAAGAAGTTCCTATTGATGTTTTTTTTAATAAAATCATCATGGTTCGTGATAGATTGAGAGTAATGGAACAAAAAGTAAATGCTAGTAATCTTGAACAAACTGAAAAAATAGAACTGCAACAATATATTACTAGAATTTATGGAAGTTTAACCACATTTAATGTGTTGTTTAAAAGCACGAGCGATTATTTTGTAGGTGAAAAGACGAAGTGAAAAAAATCCCTTTCAACTGAAAGGGATTTTTTTATTCAATAATAAGTTCTTTTAGTTTGGTTCTATAACTTACTAAAATATTTATTTTAGACAAGCAACCATAGTATTTTCCTTTGTTGAGCACAATCAAAGTTTCGCAATGTGAAATCTCAAATTTTCTTATAGAATTCACGGTTTTTTCACCAAGGAAAATCAGTTCTTTGGGTTGAGAAATCAATTCTTTGAGTGTGAAAAACTTCAATCCAAAAGGTTTGAATAAATGCGGTCTAACTTTTTCAAATTCTATAAGACCAACAAGTTCATTATCATTATTCAAAACAGGAATTATTCTTTGCGAATTTGATGAGAATATTTCAATAATCTTTTCTGGCGTATCTGTTTCGAGTATTGTTTTGTAATCGGTTTCTATAAGGACAGAAGTGTCTATACTTTGAAGAATATTATTGTCTTTATCGCTTGTGAAAACTTCACCTTTATCGGCAAGATGCTTTACATCCATAGAGTGTTTTTCAAATTGTTTCGACACAGCAAAACTAATTGATGACACAATCATCAAAGGAATCATCAAATCGTAACCACCAGTTATTTCACCAATAAGAAATATAGCTGTTAGTGGTGCATGAAAAAGTCCGCTCAGGAT
>Ga0116175_1000408_pt1 | contig 30500 bp, 26 predicted proteins | sample AD_UKC125_MetaG_FD_89802 | JGI IMG/M metagenome (GOLD analysis project Ga0116175, IMG submission 89802) | Active sludge microbial communities of municipal wastewater-treating anaerobic digesters from USA - AD_UKC125_MetaG | ecosystem: Engineered > Bioreactor > Anaerobic > Digestate | place: USA... | reverse complement strand
GGGCGCTGGTCGTCGGCATGCTCGCGTTGGCCGTCGTCGTCGCGACCGCCATTGTCGCAGCCGTCGTCGTCATCGCGCAGAATGACGATCCGCCGACACCGAACAACGCCGGCGGATCGTACGAACCCGCAGGCTCCGGCACTGATGTTTCCGACAACTCCGACGGTGGCACATCAGCCGACAACGGTTCCACCGGTGAGGTTTTGTCGGGCTCCGGTGGGTGCGGTTTCGCGACCGAGACCTCTCCCACCGAACGCCAATGTCAGCTCCTGGCCAAGATGCCGTCGGAGATCAAGTCCGTGGCCACCTGTGATCCGACTGATCCGTGGCGCGGTTCGAACACGGCTGTGCAATGCCTTCCACCCTCCAACGCATCCGCACCGTATTACAGCGTGGTGCTGTACGACTACTCCGATTCAGCCACCGAAATCACCGCGGTCAACTTTTCCGAGCCACCGGAGAACGGCACCTGGCCCGAACCCAATTCACAGAACACGTGGACCACCCCGACAGGTACCACCGGCGGAAGAATGTACTCATTCAGCACCAACGCGGGCACGTGGCATCAGATATGCACTACCCGATGGAGCACGAAGACGGCGTCATGCATCGGTTACGATCCACGCGTTCGGACAGCCACACAGGTGGTCGGCTGGTGGCAAAATCAGGTGTACCTGTGATCTTTCGCACTTCGGATTAGGGGATCCATTTGGCGCGCCGAGCGATGGTGCCGCGCAGGAGGAATGCGAGGAACCGTTGCCGCTCATCCGATGTGGGTTGCCGGGAGCCGGCGAGCGAATACCCGACGATCAGCTTGTTGACATCGGCGACGCCGACGACCGCCGCGGTTTCCCCCGCCCGGTACAGATTCCAGCAAGATGCGCGGTCGACGACGGTCAGCGAACCGGTCCCAGAATGGTCAATGGATAGACGACTCCGCCGCCGAGGACATGCCGCGCCAATGTCACCACCTCGGACGAACGCAGATCGAGCTTTCGCAATTCATCGAATGTCGCCCATCTCGCGCCGAGCGTATCCTTGTTGGGTTCGGTGCGGGGCGGGTCGTCGGTCTTCGGGGATGCCACATAGATCACGCGGGCCCGCGCGGCGCCGCCGTCGACGGGCTGGTAGTTCACCGACAGCACGCCATCGAGGGTGATCTCGATGCCGGCCTCCTCCATGGTCTCGCGGTGCGCGGCATCGGCGAAGGTCTCACCCACCTCGACCCGCCCTGCGGGGATATACCACGTCTCACCGTGTTTGCGCTCGTGCACCACCAGTATCCGCCGCCCCAAGCGGACGACGACAAGTGCGAAACTCCACGTCGGAATAGGTTCACGTGCCATAGTTGCTCCCCAATCGGTCATGCCCCGACCCTCCACGTGGGGTCAGGACCACCTCGTCGAACCTGACCCGCAAACCTCACTCGGCCTCACCACCCTGTTCACCTACCGCAGCCGCCTCGACCAGGCCGTTCTCGTCGGCGTCGACGACACCATCGCCATCGAGATCTGAGGATCGGCCGGCCAACCCTGGGTGTTGACTACTGCATCCGACATGGGCTTTTCGTGATTCTCTCTGTACGGTCGTGGTCAATCAGGTAGGAGACCGACCAGCGGGAGAAAGTTCCCACGGACAAGCAGGAACTTTGAGCCCGAGCCAGAACTCCTACTGATCGACGGCAACCACGCGGGACAGGACCTCTCCAACTCGGATACCAACCCCTGCTCCCCTTAGCAGAATCGCATGGGGATTCACCTGATGAACAGTTCCTGGTACGTGACCACCGGGTTGCACACGCTACACACGATTTCGGCGGGCGCACCCGTACAGGTCATCGCCGCCGCTCCCGGCCGGTCGGTCGTCGACATCCACCCGGGTTTCGCCGTGCTGCTCACCTGGGACGAGCGTACGTCCATCGCTCAGCGAACGGTGTCGATCGCCCTGCTCGGGCTACGCCCCGCAGCCGGGTCGAGCGTCGCTTTCGTGGTGGTTCCGCCACATGAGGTGAACGGCACCCACGATCTGATGCGTCGGGCATACATCGAGAACTGGTCGCATCGGGCGCCGCATAACGTCATGGGATTCAGCACGAGCAGCTCGGAATCCGGTGTAACAGCCATCATTGAATATCTGGCCTCGTTACCGGTCCGAAATATGGGGGATCTCGGCGACAACGGCTGGGTGGGGATGTTCGCATGGCTCGGCGACTTCGCGGGTGGCGGCGTGGCCGATATCCGGCACGCGGTATGGGACAGCGGCACATTCGGAAGGTGCCGACCTCATTCTCGGGCACCCCTACCCACGGTCGTCAACTATCCGCGCCTCCGGCAACCCAGGTGGTACCGGCAGCTGGGGTCGCATGTCACCGAGTCGGGCTTTGCCGTCGAATGCCTCGGGGATGACGCAGTGACCGATCAACGGATCATCGACACCGGTCGTGGGATACATCTTTCGATCACTGAACCCGACGACAACACCGTCCTGGCCCTGATCTTCTTCCCCGACCCGGAAGTCAGCTCGGCAATCAAACCAGCCGCCCTTGAATTATACTGGGACAGCGATGATTACCCGTTCCGCATCACCCCGGCACCCAATCGCCCCGATCACTGTACCGACATCACGCTCGGCAACCCGAGCCAAGGGCCCGAATTTTGCTGCGTCCTGAGGCCCGACGACGTCGACAAGCTGGTCACGCTGATCTGCAAGGCACCCGCCGCCTCGGCGTACACGATAACCGAATGGCCATTTCCCGGAATCTGTGTGTGGCGCGGCACCATCGCCGACAATGGGCAAGCCGTCGTAGAGCTGATTCCCCCGGATATGGTGGCCGAAGACTTCCACAGTGGCCGCTATACCCAGGTCACCACTGTCGACATCACGTCGCAGTGGTCGTTCTCCGATCAGGCATCGCGTCCGGTGGCGCGGATGGTGCACGTCGATGGACCAACGCCAGCCGCATCGTCCATGCCCCCAGCAGCGCCGAAGGTGATTTCGGTAACCGGCGGACCCGTGGCCGAGGAATCACTGATCACCGTGCACGTCCCGGGCGGATGGTTCGAGAAGGTGTCGGTGAGTCTGTTCGCACCCGACGGCGAGGCCAATGCGATCGTGTCGGTGGAACCGCTCGACGAGTCGATCGGCCTCGACCGGTACAGTGCCGTCCAGGGCGACCTGCTGCGCCAGGAATTCGACGACTATCGGGAAATCTCCTTCGAGAGAATACAATTGGACGATGGTACGTCCTGTGATCTGCGTGTGTTCTCCTGGCGTCCGCCCGACGGGGTGCCCGTCACCCAGATGCAGCTGTACTACGTCGAACCGGGACACGGCTTTACCACGACAGCGACCACACCGTCGACCCAGTTCCATCGTTTCGAGGACGTCTTCCGCCGCACCCTGACCACGCTCCGGCTGGGCCGAGGGGCCTAGGTGTAAGACCTACGCAGAGCCACAGCGACGACCGATGATCAGGCAGGAAATCGGCGGTGCAGGGCCAAGTGAATCTACCATGCACGAAAACCCTTGTCCCCCAAGCTTGGGCAGGCCGGTAGACAACGTCTTCTGGATGCCAGGCCGCACAGACCGTCCGCTCAGCGATCCTCAGTACTCCGACGAGTCGTACGGCTCCCTGTCGACCGCATCACTCCACGAATCCCGGTCGGCATCCGGGGTCGGCGCCAACCACACATCGATCTGCTCGTTGTCGCTGTCCTGAATTTTCTGCATCAGATCGTAGGCGTTCTGATCCCGGATATTCCCGGACTCGTCGAAGGCCGCGTTCCACAGCGGGCTTCCCGGTCCGGTGCCACTCCCGGTCGTGCTCGTCCCGCCCGGCGCTACCGCAGTGTCCGCCGTACCTTCACCATCGGTGTCCACGTAGGTGGTGCCGTTGACGACGATCGTCTCGAACAGTCCGTTCTGATCATTGTCGGCGCCGACCGTCTCGAAGTGTCCGTCGCCGTCCATGTCGACGGCTTCACCGTCGATGAGACCATCCTGGTTACGGTCGAACTGGTAGGTGTCGATCACGTTGTCACCGTTGGTGTCCCGTGCGAATGCGTCGGCAACACCGTCGCCGGTGGTATCAAGTGCCAGCGTGTCGGCGACACCGTCGCCGTCGGTGTCGAATCCCTGCGTCATTGTCGTCTCCTCGTCTTGGTCGCCGGTTGTTGTCGACCGATGATTGATAACAGTTATGAGCACGCCGGAGCGGGAAAAGTTCCTCACCACCGTGAATCGCCGACCAACCGGTTGCGGTGCGCCGACTGTCGCGGAGACACCGCTGTGAGGAGCACCTACGGTTCATAGCGCCGATCATCGGGTGCCGCGTCAACGACCCGGGGACGGCACCAATTCCGCACGTCGAGTGATGATGCCGCGCACACGGAATGCGACGAAGATATCGCCGCTGTCGGCCATGGTACGACCGAGACTCGCGATGAGTGCGTCGGTGTCGGCGAGGAACTGTCGACGCTCGTCGGCCGTAGGTTGCCGGGCGCCACCGAATGAGTGCCAGGTGACTGCCCTGTCGGCGTCGGCGACACCCGCGGCCACCGCAGTGGCGGCGGTTTCCCGCGCCCGAACCATCGGGTCATCGATGGGGCGAACCCGGATCGCCGCCCCGATGGTGGCAACCACGGCGGCCGGAACGGCCAGCGCCGAATACATCAGCAACGTGCCCTTGGCCGTCTCGATGATGCCGTGGATACCCTCGGTCGTCACGGCGAGTACAAGCCCACTGAAGAGCGCGATCACCCCGCTGACGCCATAGAGGATCGCCGATCGCGACCACCCCGGACTTGTCAGCGCGGCGGAGTACGCCGTTCGCGCGCCGGACATACCGAGGCCGACGCCGAACACCAACGCGGCCAACAACAGTGTCAGGAACCACCACGACTCGCCGCCGCCGCGACCCACACCGGACACCACCACAATCGCAAGGGCGCCGAGAGAGCCACCGATGAGATACGGGTCGGTGAGGATACTGCGCCGCGGCCCGCCGGGGCGACGCCACGGTAGGTCGACCGTCGTTAGATAGCCGGGAAACCATTCTCCGGCACCAGCGGCCCACCCCGGTATCGTCCGGTCGGTGATGACGAGCGTCGCCGCGTCGACATCGTCGCGGAGCCATACCGACAGTTCCCCGGCTTCGGTCAACCGGTGCCCCGGCGCTGGCGCCATCATGGTGGTTGCCGCCGATGCCAGCTCGGTCGCCGGCACCGAACTGCCCCATACAGTGCGGGTATAGGTCACCGAGTTTGACAACCGGACCCGGCTCTCGGTGATCGGAACCAGCTCCGTGCGATCACCGATTCCCGGCCGATCCACCCCATCGGAGAAGCCGCGGTGACCGGCTCGACCATGGCCGTCCGACTCATAGGTGTGCCCGGGCTCGTCGTTGGTCCCGGCCTCGTTGCTTCGTTCATGGCTTCGGCCGGGTTCATAGAACTGGTCGGGTTCATGGAACTGGTCGGGTTCATGGAACTGGTCGGCGGCGGTGCGGTGATCAGGGCGCGATCGGTCCTCCGCTCCGCCACCTTGGGAAGTCCCCCCGACCGGTGCCGATGCGAGCAACGCACCCCGTGCCACCAGTGTTTTCGGATCACCCAAGGCTTGTATCTCGGCGATGGTCGCGAGTTGCCCGTGCACCGCCGGGATACGACTGGAGCCACCCGACAGCAGGATCGCCACCGGCCTGGCGGACGGTCCGGCCGCGTCCAGCGCCTGACGTGTCAGCCAGGCCGCTCGCTCGACCAGATCACATACCTGATCATCGAATTCATGTCTGGTGATTTGCAGCGGCGTACCGCCCATCGGCAACCCGACAACCGCCCGACTCGACTCCGACAGCGTTTCCTTGGCATCTCGTACCCGATCGGCCAGGGTCAGCACGATGGCCGGATTGTCCTGCCACGCCGGGTCTTCACCACGTGCTGTGAGGCTCCGTGCAGTCCAAGCGAACAGTCGCCCGTCGAAGTCGTCTCCGCCCAGACCGGCGTCGCCGGCCGCCGAAACCACCCGAAACCCCGAATTGTCGTGGTCGACGACCGCGACATCACAAGTGCCGCCGCCGAAATCGAAGACACACAATCGTCGGTCCCACAACAGGCCCTCTCGGGACGAGTAGTACCAGGCGGCGGCCTCGGGTTCGGACACCAGGCGAAGCGTGGCCGTGGGCACACCCACCGATGCGGCCGCCGACCGCAGCACACCCAGCCGGTCGCCGCCCCACCCCTCGGGATGGGTGATGACCACTTCGTCGAAACCGCCGATCACACCGGCGTGCCGTCGCACGACCCGCAGGACCTCCCCGAGGACCGCGGCAATCACCTCAACCACCGGAATCTGGCGTCCACCCAACAGCATTCGTTGTTCACCGATGTGCCGTTTCGGCGTCCGCTCGAATGCCGGCGGATCGATCAACGCGTTGTTGATGGCCGCCTTGCCCACCAGCAGGTTCTGTCCGTCGGCGTATACCGCCGACGGCATCGTGTCGCCGTCCCCCAGCCTTACTGTCGTCGGCACGTTGTCGCCCAACTGGATTGCCGCAGCACAATTGCAGGTACCGAAATCAATGGCAACCCGCGTGCGTACCCCACTTGTCATCGATAGCCGATCTCCTAGTGATGCCGTAACCCTAACCGAATCTGACGCATACGTCCGCGACCAGGGCGCGTCTCCCCGTTCCCTTTGCCGCCCTCGGCGGAAGAATTGGGCGACACGCCCTAGGGTGTATTTCCCCAGCGGCTGTTCTGCGCGTGGGCGATGGCGTCGCGGATCTTGTCGGCGCCGCCGAATATGCCACCCCAGCCGAAGTATCGGCCGTCGTTGAAGTATAGTTCGTGTTCCAGACCCATCGGGTCCCGATAGACGACACGTACCCAGCTGTTGACGATATCACTACCGGCAGCACCGAATCCGCCGATCCCGAACTGTCCGACAGGGACCTCACGGGTCAGCTTCGGGGATACATAACGGAATCCGGCAGAACTCAGGGTCAGCGTGCCGGTGTGACGGTCCTTGATCCGTCCGACCTTGGGCGGCGCTTCAAGTGCCCATACCTTGTTGAATACTGTTTCATTCATGTCGGTCTCCTCATGTGTCGCGTGCCCCGGTCGGTGCCGGCCGGGTTGATGCCGACGCCGAACGCGGCAGCGAGGATTTTGTGCTCGGCTCTGACTGTAGACAGTCTTCGGTCGATGATTACCGGGCGAAGTACGCCTTGCTGTTGCCGTTTACGATATTGCTGAAGATCAGGCCCGGAATCACAATCCCCAGAATCCCCAGGCCGGGCTGCCCGTCATTGAGGACCAGGACGATCAGGCTGATGGCGTTGACTCCCATGATGACCAGGGACACCGCGAGCAGCGGTGTGCCCGACTCTCCTCGAAAGGCGACGAATGCGGCCCAGGCCAACGCCGTCGCGAGCACCAGGTTAATCAGCGCCAACGCTATACCCAGGCCACCACCGACCAGGGCGGTCATTCCGATGGCCACCAGCACCATGAGTGCCGAGTAGACAAGACCGATCACGGCCGCCGCGGTCACCGATCCGGGCCGTGCCCTCGGTTGGTCGGCGCCGGGCCGGACGTACGGCGGAAACGCACCGCTGCCTTGGGGAGGATTGGCGGGATAGGACATGCTCACTCCTTCATGTTCGTTGTGTCGGAAGCTATGAACTATCCGAGTGGTCGAGGGGCGAAAGGTTCCACCGGGGGCAGACCAATATTCGGGGCCGCGAACGGCGTCGACCAACCGTGCTTTCGGCGCGGCGGGAACCAACAGCGGTTACCGCACCTCATAGCCAACAGACGAACGGCGGGCGTCCGCCGACCAAGACACGACCACCCGAGGAACCATGGCAAACACTCGCCTGAGCATCGATTTCGGCACCACCAACACCGCGGCCGCATTCGCCGACGTCGCCGGCATGACCCACGAGATTCGTCTATCACCCAGGTCGGCGCTGATGCCGTCGGCGGTATTCGCCGACCGCGGTCAGCTGGTCGTCGGCACGGCTGCGCTCAACCTGGCGGCCACCGATCCCACCGCGTTCGAGGCCAACCCGAAACGACGACTTCAGGAGCATGAAGTGTACCTGGGCGGACAACGCTTTGCCGGTACGGCACTGGCCGCATCCGTATTTCGCCACGTCCTGAGCGAAGCATCCCGGGTTGCCGGCACCACCTTCGACGAGGTTGTTCTCACCCACCCGGACAGTTGGGCCGGTCATCGCCAGGAGCAACTGCGCATCGCCGCCACCCAAGCGGGTATCGCAGGGAGGGATATCACCCTGGTGACCGAAGCACGAGCCGCGGCCACCTACTATTCGCTACAGGACCACCTGCCGCCGGACTCGCGCATATGCGTGTACGACTTCGGCGCGGGAACTTGCGACGTCGCGGTACTCGACAGAGCCGCTGACGGCACCTATTCGGTTGCCGCCTGCCGCGGCCTGGACAACCTGGGCGGCACCGATCTGGACGGCCACATCTTTTCCTGGACGGTCCGTCAGCTACAAGCCACCGCACCGCATCTGGCAGCTCAGCTGGACAATCCCCATCTACGACTCACCTTGGTCGATAACGTGCGCAACGCGAAAGAAACACTGTCGATGGCGACGCGGGCGCACATCGCCGTTCCCGGTGGCACGTCCATCCAACTCACTCGCGGCGAATTCGACACCCTGATCCAGGCTGATATCGGGCGCTCGGTCGACCTCACCCGTCAGTTGATCGCCGACGCCCACACGATCAGTGAACAACCGGTGAGCCGCATCTACCTGGTCGGCGGATCAAGCCATATTCCGCTGGTGCACGACGAACTCGCCGCCCTGGGAGAGATCGCCACCCTCGGCGATCCGAAGACCGTCGTCGTCCGCGGCGCCCTCGGCCACAGCACCACCACGAGCCGACGGCCCGAACCCGCTCCGCCGGGTGCCCGGATCACCATTCCGGCGGCCGTGGCGGGGCGAGTCACCTTGACGCTCACCGCACAACCCGGCAGCCACGTGAGAATCGGCCAACCAATCGCATCCTGCTACGACGGCACAACGCTAGGAATGCCCGCAGCCACCCTGGACTCGCCGGTCGAGGGTAGCGTGCGAGCGCTCCACTGGCGCCCGGAGTCCGGGGTGAACGCCGGTGACGCGCTGATCTCGGTCGCACCCGCATTCGTCGCCGACCACCAGTTGCCCGCCCTCCCGACCGCGGACGCGATCATCACCACCGTCAACGCCGTCGGCACACCGACCACCGACAGCAAGTCGGCGATCTGGTCGTTGGCGTGCAGTTTCGTAGGAATCTTCCTCTGCGGGCTCGGACTCCCTTTCGCGATCGCCGCACTGTGGCTGGGCATTCGTGCACGCAAAGAAATAGCAACTTCCGGAGGCACCATCGGCGGCAACACACCGGCCATCACCGGAATATCACTGGGCGCGCTCGGAATCGTTGTGAACGCGTTCATGCTGGTCGTCATTTTCACCGCCTGACACCCACGGGCCCCGCAACCCAGGTAGTGGACGACGGTCCCGGGGTCTATCACCGGGTGCGGACCACTGACCTCGACAAGCTGGTCACGCTGATCCCTAAGGCGCCCGCCACCCTTCGCATCGGCGATAGGAATCGACCAGCACAGTCAGGTCCCGAAGTCGATTGCCACCCGAATCGTCATATCTCGATCAGTCTTCCTGTTCTGTCCACCCACAGTCCGCCGGCGATCGTACGGGTCCGCACGTCCACCATGACCCGGCCGGTGTACCGGCCGGGTCATGGTGGACGTGGCTCAGACGAGGTCGGCGCCGTCGATCGGGTCGTCGGTCACGGTGGAATCCAGCTCGGCGTCCTGTACCCAGGTGTCGGCCTCGCCGTCGTCGTCGGTGTCGATCGCCACATCCTCCCCCACCGCGACCGTCTCGAACTTGCCGTCCTCGTCGGCGTCGACACCGACCGTCTCCAGCTCACCGTCACCATCGGCGTCGACGGCGACACCGTCGATCACACCGTTCTCGTCCAGGTCGACCGCGACGGTGTCGATGACGCCGTCAGCGTTGGTGTCGGCGGCCAGGGCGTCGACGACGCCGTTACCGTCGGTGTCGACGTAGGCCGCGTCGATGACGCCGTCGCCGTCCAGGTCGACGGGCTCGGCTTGGTTGGTGGTTGTTGCATCCGACATCGGGGTGTCCTTATCTATCTGTGTGGTTGCTGTCGATCAGGTATGAGGCCCGATGATGGGAGAAGGTTCCCACGGCGGCGGAAACGTTGTCGACGAGGGGCGTAACGCTGGCCCGCACCGCAGATGCGGGTATCCGGATGCACGATGACATACTGCGCACATGCGGTCCACCAATTGTGTCTACGTCGATGTCGGCTACCTCATCGCCTCCGCTGCCACGCGGGCCACCGGCACCTCGTTGCGCAGCGGCATCAACGTCGACGAAGCCGCCCTCATCTCCGCGCTGATCAGCACCGCCGCCGACCTGTCGGGCCGGCCGACGCTGCGCGTGCACTGGTACGACTCGGCGAAAGACGGTGTACCCGATGCCCGACAGGAACGGATCGGTGAACTGCCCAAGGTGAAGTTGCGGCTCGGCCGGTTCGGGGTCGGTGGCGAGCAGAAGGGCGTGGACCTGCGCATCGGGCTCGACCTGGTCACCCACGCCCGCAACAACGCCTCCGACGTCTTCTTCCTCGTGTCCGGCGACGACGACCTCACCGAGGCCGTCGAGGAAGCACAGGTGCACGGCGTGCAAGTGGTGGTCCTGGCCGTCCCCAACGCCGCCGGAAAGCCGCACGGCATCAGCCGGCACCTGCTGCGCGCCGTCGACGACATGCGCGTCATCGACGGTGCGGCCGTCGACGCCGCGGTGATCAAGATCGACCGGAAGGTACCCGAGAGCACCGAACCTCAGCCCGCCGCCAGGCCGTCGGAGGGTGCCCGCCCCGGACCGAAACCCGGGCCACGCCCGGCTGCCCCGTACCCCGCCGCACCGAAGCCCACCCCCACCGAGCCGCGCAAGGCATCCCCGGCGACCATCGCCGCGTCCGCCCAGATCCCGATAGTCAAACCCGGACCGGTCGCCAAACCGGAACCGACCAGCACCCTGGCCTACAGCTCCAATACCGGGGAGATCAGCAAATTTCTGATGCCTGGCTACGACACGGACATCGACGTCGACAACGACGACACCATCGAAGCAGTCGCCGAACGAGTCCTGTCCTCCTTCCTCGACACCGCTTCTGTCGAGGACGTCCGCTCGCTCGCCACGTCGCGGCCGTCGATCCCGCAGGATCTCGACCGGGCGATGCTGATGGACGCCTCCGACGCCCTCGCTGTCGGCGACATCCCCGAACCGGTCCGACACCGGCTGCGCGAGATGTTCTGGCAGAAGTTCAACGCACGCCGACCGTGAGCCGCCCACGGGATGAATTCAGGCAATTCGCCGATCGTGGGAACTTTGACGCCCCACGCACCCTCCTACCTGTCGACACCATTCACCGACAGCCACCGGGGAGTTCCCATGACGCAGGCATACGACGCCAACGGCGACGGCATCTACGACTCGTACGCGACCGACACCAACGGTGACGGATACGCCGAAACCATCCACCTCGACCAGAATCAGGACGGCTACATCGACGGCGCCGGGGTGGACGCGAACGCCGACGGCTATATGGAGACGGTCGGCGGCGACTTCAATCAGGACGGCCGATACGAGACCGTCGTCACCAATGGCGTCACCTACGTCGATACCGATGGCGACGGCCTCGCCGACACCCAGCAGACCACCTACAGCAACGGCGACTACACGATGACCGGCGACACCTTCGCGCCGAGCGGCGTCGTCGGCGGCACGCCCTCCTACGACGGAGTCGGCGGATTGGTCGTCGATATGGCCGGGCAGTCGGGTACCGCGGCGTGGAGTGACGGCGACTACGACGGCGACGGCATCTACGACTCCCAGGACAGCTATCCGAGCAACCCCGAATACTACTGAGCCATACCTCAAGCCCCGGATGCAGCCGCAGTCGGGGCTTGACGCTGCGAGGCTCACCCCTGAACGAACCTCGGCACCGTCGGGAGCATGGACGCAGATCACATAGTGTCGAGTCGTAGAACATCAAATCCGGTACGGCCGACATCCACCGCGACTGACAGGAGCATTATCACAATGAGCACGCCTGACGGACTGCCGCAGTGGTGGAGCCAGATCGATGACACCGATCTCTCGCCACCCGATGCGACCTGGCAGGGCGCTCTGGATGCCGCGTTCGATGACGGCCGCGACGTGGACTACGACCTGTACGATACACCGGCAGAGATCACCGGGGAGGCCGTCGATGACCAGGACGACCACCTCGCCGGCGACGAGTTCGACGCTGCCGTCGATACCGAACCGGACAGCCATTCGTTCGATTCCGAGTTCTGCGACGACGACACCGTCATCGAATTAGTGGATTTCAGCGACGACGGAGGCCAGGGGCATTGTTAGCACCCCTGTTGATTCGCGGATAATTTCACGAATGCGCAAGTAGATGAACGGCACTCCCGTGTGGTGCGCGGGCGGTGAACTCGTTTCCGCCGATAAAGACGAATGTTGCAACCGTCTAACTTTTCCGGTCGGGTAGTGCCTGAAACAGCAACGCCGATATATGCTCATCTGATGCTCAAGGTCACATTCGCCCACCGCGTCCGGACCCGGAGTCGCGACCGGCTGGTTCGGTACCCGTGAGCACCCCCGCAGACACCGACCATCTGGTCCGAGCGGCCACCGCCGGTGACCGGCATGCCTTCGTCACGCTGGTCGGTATGCAACGCAACCAACTGTGGGCGGTCTGCTACCGCATCACCGGCAACCGGCTCGACGCCGAGGACGCCCTGCAGGAGGCGATGATCGCCGCCTGGCGCGGCATCGGCACCTTCCGTGGCGACGCTAAATTCTCCACCTGGCTCTACCGCATCGCCTCCAACGCGGCCATCGCCCAATCCAAGAAGCGGATGCCCGCCGACAACATCGACGACCACGAAACCCCCTCGCTCATCGATATCGCCGCCGATGTCACCACCTCGGACCGGATCCAGACCGCACTGGCCGAGCTCCCCGACGCCTACCGGGTGACGTTCGTGCTCCGGGTGTACGGCGACCTCAGCTACCAGGAGATCGCCGAACACCTGTCGATACCGGTGCAGACGGTCCGCAGCCGACTCTCGCGCGCCAAATCCGCATTGCAGGCCGCACTGGCCGACCTGCGGTGCGGGTAGAACCATCGCCCTCACGACGCGGGCGCGGCAGCCGGTGAAGGAACGTCCGACGCCTGAGACTTGGCCAGCTCGGCACGAAAAGCGTTGAGAATAGCGGTAATCCGTTTCAGTTCGGTGTCGAGGATATTGACCTGCTTCTGCCGCTCGGTATCGTCGGCGCGAGCAGCCGCGGCGGACTCGTTGATCAGCTTCTGCGTTTCGGTGAGAGATTCGGACAAGATATCGGCGTAACGCAGTCGCAGTTCGGGCACAAACTCACTGAGCGCCGATCCGATCGCGGCCGTCGTATCCTCTCGTGCCTGCCGAATCGTCTCAGTCAGCCACCTGGTGAGGTTCTGTCGGCCCACTCGACGGGCACGAAAACCCACCAGGAACGCCACCCAGGCAGGGCCGAGCACACCCCCCACCACCGCCCCCGCCGCGGCCCCGGCCACGCCGACGAGTCCGGCCGCCGCCGTACTGACACCACCGCCGCCGGCGAGCCCCATCGCGCCCATGGTGACCAGATGCGGATCGAAGAATCCCTTCCACCGCTCGTACTCCTTCGGCGGGCGCAGGTCGATGTCATCGAACCCGGATAGCGCGGTGGCCATCGGACCTGCCTGCACCTGCGCCTCACCGACCATGTCAACGGCGATTGCCGTCAATTCCTCCTGTAGCCGCCTGGCGATCCCCACGAACGTCGTCTCGACCTCCACGGATATATCCGCGACCACCGACCGCGACTGATTGTTGAGTGCCACCGCACCCATCGACTCGATCTGCTCCTCCCATCGCGTTTTCAACTCGTCGGCGTATTTCCTCAACTGTGCGTTGGTCTCATGCTGCAGGCGGTCCTTGCGCTGAGTCAGCCGCGTCCCCCATTCCTTCTGGGCGGCCTGCAGCTCTTCGAGTCTCGCCTTTTCCTCTGTCATCTCCCGGTGGGTCTTCGGTGCGTCGACGATCGCCAGCTTCTGCGCTTCCAGTTCGCCCCGCAATTGCCCGAGTGCCACCTGGGCGCACTGGATGGCATTGCGGCGCACGATCCGTTTCGGATCACCGAGCGCGGTGTTGATGACCTGACCGAGATCGGGAACTCCCGACGACGTCCACGCCGATGCGGCGCGATCGGTGTCTCCGATCGATATCGCGCGCAACGCGAAGGCATTCGACACACCGAGCACCGGAATTCCGGCGAACTGCGACGCATGCTGCGCGAGCAGCCGCCGATTCTCCTCGATGACGGTCCGCCACTCGCGTAACGCCTTGTCCTTCTTGGTGACCGCGAGAATCACGGTACCGATCTCGGCGGTGACACCGCGCAGAAATTCCAGCTCCGCCGCACTGATCGGAGCGAGGGCATCGCACACCATCACCAATGCGCAAGCACCCTCGGTGGCGGTGACGGTAGCCTGCACATGCTGCGGGTTGAGCCCGTTGACGCCGGGCGTGTCAACGATGACGGTTCCCGCTAGATGTACTGCGTCAACTGCGATTTCGGCACCGATCGGGATTACTCCGTCGATGTCGTCGGCCGCGTGCACGCCGTCGACGGTGACCCAGTCGAGAACCTCACCGGCCGGGATCGGGTGGCGGCGCCCGTCGGGCAGGATCAGCGCGGCCCAACCGTCGGGGGTGTCGACGCCGGTCGGGATGTACCGCACCTGCGCCGAGGTGGCGATTTTGGTGTCCACCTTGGCCAGATCGGATCTGCCGATCAGCGAGTTGACCAGTGAACTCTTACCGCGTTTGATCTCGCCGACGATCACCAGAGTCCGGGTGGGAGGTTCCCGGCCCGCCACTTCGGCGATCCGGTCGGCCTCGGCGATCTTGTCGCGTTTGCGCAGCGAATCCTGCGCCGCCACGAGCGTATCCACTGTGGTGCCTGCAGCAGGCTTGGTCATCGGCACTCCTGCATATCGGTGCTGTCGATCCATGCGGAATCTGTGGTCAGTCGATAGGAGTGATCGGCGAACCGAAAGGTTCCCCGATTCACGACGCGGCATTCCATGGTGGTGTTCCTGCAGGGTCAGCCCAAGGCGCGCCCGGCCGCCAATTGGTAGCTGCGTTCGAGCACCGTGAGCGCTTCGCGTTCGGCCCCCGAGAACACCGTCAGCTTGCGACTGCGGCACGCGGAGATCCGGCCGAGTGCGGCATCACGCAACTCGGCATCGCCGACATATCGGGGCACGCCCACCAGCTGCCGCGGATTATCGGCGCGCAGAACGTGTTCGAGCTCCTGGATCAACGGGCTGCTGGAGGCACTGAGCACCAACCGGTCCATCGCGGCGAGCTCCCGCAAACAGTGCAATTCGGCGCTGAGTTCGGCGCGTTCGAGCAGCGTGAGCACCTCCGACCGCGCCGCTGACGTCCACGCCAACTGCCGCAGCACCGCCAACGTGGTGCGTGCCTTGAGCACACCCCCCGTATGCGCGATCCGGTCGTTGATGGCGCGGTGCAGATTACCCAAACCGGAGCGCTCTATAAGCCAGTCCGACAAAGCAATTGCGCCACGACACGCAGTCCGCCTGCCATGGACGAGCCCGTACAGCCCGACCTTGTCGTGTAGTGCGGCCATTACCGGGTCGTCGCCACGTTCCACCGCTTCGGCCAACTCGAACTCGTCCAGGTCGGCGAGCCTGCCGAGGGCGGCCGCCTCCGCTTCGGAGATCCCGATCTCGGCGCTCTCGGCCATCAGACCGGCCACCGGAATGGCAGTGCGGGCCAGATCGTTGTGTTCACGCGCGAGGCGTTCGGCATGCTCGGCGGCGGTGTCGAACGGGTCGGTGGCGCCAAGAACACCGTCGCCGGCCACATCGGCGCGCGATATGACCACGATGGTGTTGAGTCGGGTCGCGCCCATGGCGCGCAGAAAGTCGACCTCGTCCGTACGCAGATGCCCACCTTCGACGAGAAACAGCAGCACCTCCGGCTGTGGCAGACCACCGAAGTCGATCAGCGCCCGTCGGGTGGCCTTCTCGGAAGTCACCTCATGACTGCTCAGGCCGGGGGTGTCGATGACCCGGTATTGATCCCGCAACCGGGACTGTGGTGTGTAGGCGACGGCGTAATCGACCTGGCCGGGTGGCATCCCGAGATCGTCGGGCGCCAGCCCACGTATCCGGGCCGGTTGGCCGTCGCCGAGCGGATGCAACTCGAATCGTTCCGGGGCACCGCATTCGTAGAGCGTCGCCACCCGCGTGCACTCCCCGGCGTCGGTGGGTGCGATCTGCGCTCCGACGAGAGCATTGACCAGCGTCGACTTGCCGGAGCTGACGCGACCGGCGAGCGCGATGGTCGGCACCCCGCTCAGCCGCGCCGCCAGCGACGCCACCTGAGGCTTCTCCTCGGTGGGTACGACGCGCTCGACGGCGCTGAGCAGTGCACTGATCGCCTCCATCACCACGACGATTCCATGCTCTCTCTCCGAATCTTCCGCACTCAAGTACGACCCCAGATTCTGACACGGCACCCGGCCGATCGCCACCGTCCGAACGGTCGAAATGGACCGGGGACGGCAAACGACGTGATTCTTACCGGCATTTCAGGCAGGTCCGTGGAACTTTTCCCATCGGCGCCCCCTCTGACCAGGCAATCACATCTTGTGAGTTTTCTGGATTCGACACAAGGAGTACACGATGGCCGACTTCGCAGTCGACACCGACCCCGACGAGGAGGTCTGCGCCGACGAAGCCCACCCTGATACGGACCCGGCGGTGCCCAGCCTCGGGATCGACACCGACGAGCAATGGCGCGTGCCCGAGACCGGTGAACCCCAAGCCGGCCGGTCCCCGACCGGCGATTCGGGGCCGAAAGAGGAATTCGACGAGCACTGGTTCTACCAGGCCACCGACGGCACCTGCGTGCCGGCGAGCGTCGCACAGATCGTGTCCGAGTACTCGGGTGTCGAGTTCACCGACGAGTCCGCTTTCGTCGCATACGCGATGGAACAGGGGATGTTCGTCGACGGTGAGATCTCCAACGGGATGACCATCGAGGATTCATACCGACTCATGGTGGCCACCGGCATCCCGGCGACGATGGTCGAGGGCAGCACCATCGACGATCTTGAGACGCTGGTGGAATCGGGGCACGGAGCCATGGTGTTCGTTGATTCGGGCTACTGGAATCCGGGTGCCGAGATCCTCGACGAGTGGCTCGGCACCGACGTGGGCGCCGACCACTGCGTCGTGATCACCGAAATCGACCGGGAGGCCGGCGTCGTCTACCTGTCGGACACCGGCACCCCCGACGGCAATCAACTCGCGGTTCCGCTCGACGAGTTCGAGAAGGCGTGGGCGGAAAGCAACAACACGATGATCGTGTGTGACGAGCCGTCACCCAACGCCGAATTCCTGGAATCCGGGACCGACAAAGACAGCAGCGCGCTCGGTACTCAAACCCCCGGTACCCAAGCCCTCGGTGCCCAAGACACCTCGCGCAGCGGCGAGGACATCGGCCGGGAGTTGCTCGAGCGCACCCCCGACGACCAGCAGACCATCGACGTCGAAGATGTGGTCTCCTGGGCTACCGACAACCCGTGGATTCTGCTGCCGATCGTCATCGGAGCGGGCGCCGCGCTCGGTAAGGCGGGACGACGGTGAACGTTGCGAGCGGTTTCGGCACAATCGATTTCAGTTTCTGGCGGCTACTACTGGTGACGGTGGTCATCGGCTGTGCCGGTGTCCTGGGCTACCTGGTCAGCGCCGACATGTCACCGTCGGCGCACGGCCGGTCCGTCCGCGGCTCCGGCACCGAACCGCCCACCACACCGATGCGTGGTCGGCGGGCCGGTCCGCCGCCACCGGCCGCGCCGCCCGCCGCACCTCAACCGCCCCCCGTAGTTCCCCAGCCGCCCGGTCCCGGCGAGGACGCCGGGCGTCTGCTGCGCGCCCTCATCGGCGCCTACGACACCAGCACGGAGCAGTCCGTGCGCCTGCACATCACGCAAGAACTGCACAAGGCGGGCGTCGAGATCGTCATCATCGAACCGGGTGTCCCCTTCTCCGCCGACCACATGCGTTGTGTAGCAACCGAAGGTACATCAGAACCGCAGGTCGACCAGCTGGTCGCCCGCACCGAGCGGCCCGGCTGGATCCGCGCCGACGGCGCCGTCGTCCGGGTTCCCGAGGTGACCATCTGGAAAGTACCCCGATGAAACGATCACCCAACCCCCTGATGATCATCCTGGCGGTGATCGGCGCCTGCGCGGCTTTGCTGCTGGTCACCGTCGACTTCAGTAAGGCCAGCGAATCCGGAACCCAGCAGACCGACCCGACCGAGCCGGACAAAAAGGCGGACACAAGTCCTCCCACCAGCAAGCAGACCCCGAACGATAGCAAGCCGAGTGACAATACCTCGGGCGGCTCGGGCGACTTGAACCCCCCAGGGGTTGGCGACTCTGGTGGGGCCCCTGTACCACCGCCCGGCACCTCCGGACAGGGATCGAACGTCGACCCACCGCCATATCAATTCGGGAGTCGGGAGCCTCTCTCGGGCTTGACAGCGCTCACACCCGATGAGGGCCCGGTGACCCCGACGACCACGCGGACCGCCAGGAGTGGCACGGTGTGAGCACCAGCCACACGGGACGAGAGGAAACAATGGGTCAGACCCGTCTCAGTATCGATTTCGGCACCACCAACACCGCCGCGGCTTTCCTCGACCGGGACGGACAGCTCCACCAGATCCGGCTGTCACATACCGCCGCCCTGATGCCCTCGGCGGTTTTCGCCGACACCGCGGGCGCGACGGGACACGCGACCCGCGCCGCGCTGGTCGTCGGCGGTGCCGCGATCAATCTATCCGCCACGCGTCCCGAAGCCTTCGAACCGAATCCGAAGCGGCGTCTGCGCGAACCGGACATCATGCTGGCCGATGCCCGGTTTCCGACCGTGGAACTTGTTGCTGCCGTATTTCGTTCGGTGTTGTCCTCGGCATCTGCGGTGGCCGGCACAGGGTTTGACGAGGTAATCCTCACCCACCCGGACGGGTGGGCCGGATTCATGCAGTCGCGGCTCCGGGAGGCCGCGCACCGCGCCGGAATACCGCCGCAGCGGCTGCGGCTGATCACCGAGGCGCAAGCGGCCGCACAGTACTACAGCAGCAGAACGGATCTGCCCGCCGTGCCACGGCTGTGCGTGTTCGACTTCGGTGCGGGCACCTGCGATGTGGCGGTCCTCGATCGCACCGACACCGGCTATACGGTGGTAGCCTCGGACGGCCTGGAAGACCTCGGCGGCAACGATATCGACGGCCGCATCTTCGATTGGATACTGCGATACGTCACCAGGCCGGGACATACCACGACGCCGGCAAACCAGCTGCTTCCGCAGTTGCAGAACCCACACGCCCGGCTGACCCTCATCGACCATATCCGCAATGCCAAGGAAACCCTGTCGACGGCCAACCGTGCGGTCATCCCCCTCCCCGACGGAACACCGATCCAGTTGACCCGCAACGAATTCGATGCACTCATCCACTCCGACATCCAACGCGGGGTTGCCCTGACCACGCGGGTACTGGGTGCCGCCCAGCAGCGGGCACCGATTCCGCTGGGGCAGATCTACCTGGTCGGCGGATCCAGCCACATTCCACTCATCCATCGTGAGCTCGCCGCACTCGGCCCCATCGCTACCCTGGGCGACCCGAAAACCGTTGTTGTCGAGGGTGCCCTACGCGAACCATCAACACGCTCAGGGCCACCGCCGGTTATCCCGGTGCACGACCCACTCGACCCGAACCACCTCCACGACCGAAACCAGGAGCGCCACCGGGACCAACAGCACAATCAACACCAGCAGTACAACAGCGACCAGCAGCACGACCACCGGCAACAGCACGATCAATATCAGCAGAACGATCTGCATCAACAGCATGACGACCGAGGTCGGGAGAACATCTCGGCATCCCGTCGCACACCGGTGATCGCGCTCGTCACACTCGTGCTGGTGGCGGTGGCGGCAGTTGTCGCCACCGTCGCGGTCACCACCGACAACAACAGCGGCAGCGACGACCCGCCGCGGGAAATCACCGCTGTCGCCGACCTCACCGGAGTGACCTCACTGTCCACCAGCTACGGCAAGGACGGCACGGTGACGTGCGCTGTCTCCGACACCGTCCCGTACTGCTGGGGCGACAACCACTACGGGCAACTCGGCGATGGCACCACCGTCAACCGCGCCGTACCGACCCCGGTCAAAGGACTGGCATCGGCCGACACCATCACCACCAGCGGCCTCACCACCTGCGCCATAGCCGACGGCACCGCATACTGCTGGGGAGACAACTCCGGCGGCCAGATCGGTGACGGCAGCACAACCAACCGTGTCGAACCGGTACGGATCGACACGCTGCCCGAGGTCACCACCATCTCCACCGGAACCGCGAACTACAGCGACGGCACCCTGGCCAGCGCCACCTGCGCCATCGCCGACAACACCCCGTACTGCTGGGGCAACAACAAGTACGGCGGACTCGGCGACGAATCAACGGTCGATCAGACTGTGCCGCAAACTGTTCCCGGACTGACCGGGGCCAGCGAGATCGTCACCAGTGGCGGTACCTCCTGCGCCATCGCCACCGTACTGTACTGCTGGGGCGCCAACGGCGGCGGCGAAATAGGTGACGGCACCACCGAATCGCGCGCCACACCGGTAAAGGTCGGCGGCTTCGTCAACCCGTCGTCGATCACCACCAGCGGCGGCACCACCTGCGTCATCGACGGCACAACACCGTACTGCTGGGGCAACAACACGAGCGGAGCCCTGGGCAACGGATTGCTGACCGGTCACGCCACCCCGGGACCGATCCCGGGGCTGACCAATGTGACCAGCCTGTACACCAGCGGATTCGCCACCTGCGCGCTCTCCGGCGGCGCCGCGTACTGCTGGGGCGAGAACGGCGACGGCCAGCTCGGCGACGGCACCACCACCGACCGCACCAGCCCCGTCCGCGTCCCCGACATCGCCGATGCCACGTCGATCACCACCCGTGGAACCACCACCTGCGCCATCGTCGACAAATCCGTCCGCTGCTGGGGCAGGCTCTGACGGCGTCGCACGTCCACGACCCTGACATCGCCCGGGAACTTTCCGACACCACCGCCCGTCCTACCTAGCAACAACCCCACACCGGCAGGAGATCACCATGGCGCAATACATCGACACCGACGGCGACGGCACCCCCGACGCCCTGATCCTCGACAACGATGGGGACGGCACCCCCGACGCCGCCGCATTCGACCTCGACGGCGACGGATACTTCGAAACCACCAGCCACGACAGCGACGGCGACGGAACCCTCGACGTCACGGTTGTCGACAGCGACTTCGACGGCATCCCCAACGACATCGGCTACGACACCAACAACGACGGCAAAGTCGACATCATCGGCTCGGACACCGACAACACCGACGGAATCATCGACACCTACCGAATCGACTCCGACTACAACGACGTCGCCGACATCACCGCCGTCGACTCGAATACCGACGGCATCCCCGACGTGGTGGGCATCGACGCCGACGAGGACGGCAAGTTCGAGACAGTGGTATCGGTGTCGATCGACACCGACGGCGACGGAATCGCCGACTCGGCCAGCACCGCATCGGCCGTCCCCGACGGCGACGGCGACGGAATCGCGGACTGCCAGGATGCAGCCCCGGACAATCCGGCGTACTTCTAGAAATCGCCTCCCCGGCCACCTCGCAGTCGGGCGAACATCGATTACCCCCTCCGGTAGTGATGAATTCACGGTACGACGCCGAGGTATCCGCGTCGATTACCTCGGAGGTTATGAGCACTCGATAGACGGCGGGAGCTGAGATGGAAACAACCTCGGAACATCGGACCGGACGTAGTAGCGGCCTCATTCCGACTACAAGATGAGAACCCGCCGCCTCCCCGGACTCCCGGTCGCCGTCGGTGTCGGCGATCACCGCGGATGCGGCAACCTGCGACTCGGCGGAGGTATGCTCGGTGGTGGTTGAATCTGACATAGTGTCTTCCGTTTTCGGAGGTGGATGTCAGGTATCAGCGCGGAGTCGGCGAGAAAGTTCCCGACGCCGGGAAGCGGAACTCAGATATCGGGTGCGAAACTCCTGGTATGTCTGCCACGTTCATACACGACGGTCGGTGCGCAGGGCGTGCTTACTTCTTTAAAAAGCGCACACCCGCTTTGGATCTCGGCCGTCCCCCCAGCGGCTCCACCCGAGAACGGGTGGAGCCACACGTGTGTTGTCACGACGACGCCGACCACCAAGAAATTGGCTGGAACTTTTCCGGCACCGCGCGCATCCTACCTATCAGATGACCGGTGCGAAGGGCATGCTTACTTCAACCAAACTCCACGAGTGCATGTCCGCCGCCGATCTCGGTCATCCCGGCCCGACAACAGCCGGGCACGGGCCACGCGTGTCCCCGTCCCCGGCTGTTGTCGGGCCGGACCCGAAGAGGAGGAAACCGGTGGCCAAGTTCAACAAGCCCACGCCCATGGCGGCATCGGGGATACAAACCTCGACCCACAGCGACACAACAACTTTCGGAGGACAGCGGGGCTACTCGCACGATCCGCGGAGTGAACTGTTCCTGTCCGCGGTGTCGAGCCTGACCGACAACACATTCTACGAGAGCGAAAGCGGCCGGCTCACCCGGCAACGCGTCCTCGTCGGCGACATCGCAGTCGGTGACCCGCGGTGGATGCTGTCTTTCCTGCGCTGGCTTCGCGACGACGCCCGAATCCGGACGGCGTCGCTGATTATCGCCGCCGACGCGGTACACGCACGGCTTGCCGCCGGCGCCGCCGACAACCTCGCGCCGGGTGAGCGTGGCATCAACCGGCAGCTGATCGAGGTGGTGCTGCAACGACCCGACGAGCCCGGCGAGATGCTGGCCTACTGGCATTCCCAGTACGGGCGCACCGTACCCAAACCGGTCAAGCGGGGTGTCGCCGACGCGGTGGTCCGGCTGTACCACCAGCGGAGCCTACTCAAGTACGACGGAACGTCGAAGGGCTTCCGGTTCGGTGATGTCATCGAGCTGACCCATCCGAAGGCGTCGTCGCCGCAGCAGGGCGCACTGTTCCGGTACGCGATCGACCGTCGCCACAACCGCGACACCATCGACATCGGTGACCTGCCGATGATCGTCGAGCGGGAGCGGTTGAAGGCCCAGCCCGCGGAGCTGATCCATCGGCTCGCCGACCAAGGCACCCTGCCCGATATTCTCGCCGCCGCGGGAATGACGTGGGAGGCAGTGCCGTCACTGGTCGACGGTCCGTGGACACCACAGCTGTGGGAGTCGATCATCCCGAGTATGGGAGTGATGGCACTGGCGCGGAACCTGCGCAACTTCGACGCCGCAGGTGTGTCGCCGCAGATGGCGCAACTGGTTTCGGAGAAGCTGTTTGATGCGGCCGGCGTCGAGCGGTCGCGGATTCTGCCGATGCGATTGCTGTCGGCGTACCGGGCCGCACCGAGTGTGCGCTGGCACGCCCCGCTGGAGGCGGCGCTGCAGCATTCGCTGGCCGCGATTCCCCGGCTGGACGGGCACACGCTGATCCTGGTGGACCGTTCGGGGTCAATGTTCTACTCCACCAGCCAGCGCTCGGACCTGACCTTCGCCGACACGGCAGCGGTGTTCGGTACGGCCCTGGCGTTGCGTGCCAAGCGGGCGACGCTGGTGGAGTTCGGCACCCTCTCCAACCAGGTGCACGTGCCGAAGGGCGGTTCGGTACTGCCGATGCTGTCGCGGTTCTCCGACCTGGGCGGCACCGACACCGCGCGTGCGCTCCGCGGGCATCTGCGGCCCGAGCACACCCGGGTGGTGATCCTGACCGACGAGCAATACACCGGCCACGGGGCCGACCCCGGCGCGGTAGTACCCGCGCACGTGCCGCTGCATACGTTCAACCTGGTCGGCTACCGGCAGGCGCACGCCGCCGGGAGCTCCAACCGCTACTGGTACGGCGGCCTGTCCGACGCGAGTTGGCCGCTGATCATGTTGAACGAGAACAGTTCCCGTGGCCGATGGCCATGGGATGCGGTCAAGCCGGCAACGGGCGAGCCGAAGTCGGGTAACCCGAAGCCGGACAAGCCAACGGTGACCGTGTCCGAAACCGTCACCGTGCTGAGTGACAGCGGTGCCCACAATCAGTACGCCGAGCCCGGAATCGGCCCGCAGACAGTAGTGGGCCCGGACACGCTGGTGTGGTCACCGAGCGGGGAAGGTACCCAGCCGATGCAGATACCGATGCCGGTGGACGCGGGTTACCGCCCCCACGACGACGTCCCACCGTCGACCCGAAAATGGTGGCATCTCGGCCGTAACCGGGACTGAGTTCGGTCGTTGCCGATCGAGTCACCTCGGTGTGCGGGTGGTCCCGGACTACGGGACCACCCGCACATTCCCGCACGGAATCCGTTTCCAGAAATCGGGTGCGGTACACATCGTGGGCCTGCTATGGTTGTGGTCGACGGCCGGTGCGCAGGGCGTGCTTACTTCCATTGCCCGGGTGGGGTTGTGGGTTCGATTCCCACCTCCGGACGATGTCCAGAGTAGCTCAATTGGCAGAGCACACTTATAGTTGCGCTCCCGCTCGGATCTCGGCCGTCCCTCTATGGCTTCACCCCATCACGGGTGGAGCCATACGTGTGTCGCCATGACGATGTTGACCGCCAAGAACCGTGGGAACCTTTCCGGTGCCACGCGCATCCTACGGATCAGGTGACCGGCGCGACGGGTATACCCGCTTCAGGCGACTTACTGATCAGCCGCACGTCCACTGGGCACCGGTAACAGAAAACCACGACACCCAGGAGTTGCCGCAATGGTCCCGAATGTCCCCCGGAACGACCCTGTCCAGCCCGACGAACCGGCCGAGTCGGCCTCGCCACTATTCGGTGACGGCTTACTCGATGGTGACAGCTTTTCCGCCGTCATCGAGCACCCCGACCCCGCGCAGTCGTCGACGGACACCCCCGGAGCGCAGATGCGATGAGACCGCCGATTCTCACCGACCCCGACGATTCCGAGCTCCTGCGCCGACTCGTCACCAATCTTCCGCTGATCGCCGCACGCCTCGACGATCCTTCGGCGTGGACGGGAATCCGGGTCAGCGAGGGCGGTACGGACTATTGGCGCGTGCAAGCCCGCTCGGCGCTGGTGACGCCGGGGTCACCACGGCACGTGTATACCGCTGCGGTGCACTATTTTCCGTCCGGATCGCACCGGCAGATGCACCAGCATCGACGGCCTATCGCCGTGATGCCGGTGGGCGAGGATTGCGCCGACGATGACCCGCTCTACGATATGCCGTGGCTCGACGGCCGGATACGTGGCGAGATGACCGTCCGATCGCGCCGGCCGTACGCCATCGAGCGCTGCGATGTGGCGCACGCGGTGCACGGTATCGCGGCGCATATGTCGATCAATATCGCCGACATCACCGACGAACCGGTGCGCCCCACCACCAACACCATCACTCCGACCGATGACGGGTCCACCGCCGCCATCCTGGCCAGGATCAGCGGGATCTGGCAGGTCCGGACCAGGTGAATGTGCTGGTAGTCCCGGATTCCGGGATCATCAGCACACTCAACATCACAATCAGTTGTCTGCGCATGACCGGGAACTTTTCGCCGTCCGGTAGCCTCTCACAGGTTGTCGACACAACAGAACGCCGCGGGAGAACCCGATCGGTCTCGGCGAAGAGGAGTACCTGTGGCCGGTCCACGTCTGAGTATTGATTTCGGCACCACCAACACCGCGGCCGCCTGGGTCGACCCACAGGGACAGATCCACGAGATACGACTGTCACACACATCGACACTGATGCCTTCGGCGGTGTTCGCCGAACGAGGCCCGACCGGCGCCGGTGTGGTCGTGGGATCGGCGGCGATCAACTTGTCGGCCACCGCCCCCGACGCCTTCGAACCCAATCCCAAACGACGACTGCGTGAATCGGACATCATCCTCGGTGGCCACCGGTTCGACACCACCGAACTGGTCGCCGCGGTCCTGCGGTCGGTGATCGGCACCGCCACCACCGTCGCCGGCACACCGTTCAGGCAGGTCACACTCACCCACCCCGACGGCTGGGCCGGTCACCTACAAAACCGGCTCCGCGACGCCGCGATCGCCGCCGGACTCGACCGGCAGCGCATCAGGTTGATCACCGAAGCGCAAGCCGCCGCGCACTACTACAGCGCCCATCGTGATCTGCCCGCCGACAGCCGGATCTGCGTATTCGACTTCGGCGCCGGCACCTGCGATGTGGCGGTCCTGGACCGCACCCCCACCGGCTACACCGTCACCGCATCCGACGGACTGGACGACCTCGGCGGCACAGACATCGACGGCCGCATCTTCGACTGGACCCTGCGACACATCAGCGAACACGCCAACCACCTGATGCCGCAACTGCACAACCCGCACGCCCGGCTCACCCTGATCGACCGTATCCGCGACGCCAAAGAAACCCTGTCCGCCGCGAACAAGGCGATCATCGCGATACCCGGTGCCGGTGCACCGATCCAGTTGACCCGAGGCGAATTCGACACCCTCATCTACCGTGATGTGCAACGCGCCGCCGCCCTGGCCCGCCGCGTCATCGACGCCGCCCAGCACCGGAACCCCGGGCCGGTATCCCGGATCTACCTGGTCGGCGGCTCCAGCCACATCCCACTGGTGCACCGTGAACTGTCCGCGCTGGGTCCCATCGCCACCCTCGGCGACCCCAAAACCGTCGTCGTCCAAGGCGCGCTCCTGGCCCAACCCGCAAGCCCGCCCCCGCCTCCGCCACCTCCTCCGCCGACGGCGGGAGCACGGGTCACGATCCCGGCCGCCATCGCGGGCCGGTCCACCATGACCGTGACCGCCGCACCCAACAGCTACATCACCGCCGGCCAACCCGTCGCCTCCGGCCACACCACACCCGGCCGCCCCGCCTTCACCCTCGACTCCCCCGTCGAAGGAATCGTCCGAAAGATCCACTGGCGACCGGAGAAAGGTGTCACCGCAGGCCGGGGAATCGTCAGCATCGCCCCCATGTCGGTATCCGACGACCAACTCCCGCACCTTCCACGCATCGATGCCATCATCACCGCACGTACACCGGAACCACCACCGGAAACCGGACGCAAGAGTCGACGCGGACTGCTGCTCGGCCTCGGCGCACTCCTCGTCGCAGTCCTTGTGGCAATCACCGCGACGCTGATCATCAACGGTCAAGACGACGAGCCGAACACCGACGCGGCATCGTCCAACAATTCATCCGGAACATCGGATGACTCGACTTCGGGGTCGGATTCGGGCACCTCGCCGGACGACTCCACATCGGGGTGTGTGCTGACCGATGTGGCCGCACCCACCACTGAACAGTGCGCGCTGCTGGAGCGCATTCCCAGCGAGATCCGGGACAACTCATATGTCTCGTGCAAGAGAGCGGAAGAGCCCAGCATGACCATGCTGGTCAGCGGAATCACATGTTGGCCAAGCTCAATGCAATCATCGCCGTATTACGAAGTGCGGGTCTACGATTTCGGTACTGCGGCAACAGCGGCCGCCATCACATTCGGGTTCGTCGAGAAGCCCGGCGCCACCTACCCTGACGTCGGCACCAAGTTCTCCCCGAACAGCTACACCTCGTATTCGATGGCCGGCACCGACGGATACAATATGTTGTGTTCAACCCGTGAAACGAGTCAATATGGTTCGTGTATCTTCTACGATCCGGCCGTCAAACAACCTTCAGAAGTGCACAGATGGTGGATTGAACAACCCTACCTGTGAGTACCGGCAGCATGAATTCGGGAAGTGCGTGGGCGTCCTGACCCGAAAGGTCGTCTCACCAGGTTTCGAGGCTCGCAAGCTCGCGCCTCAACCGTCGTGGTGGACGGCTCGGACCAGGTGCGAGCTTGCGCGCCTAACGGCTAGTACTACAGTCGTAGATCTAGTGCTCCGTCTCAGTTTCAGCTGACTCGTTGTTCGAGTTTGGTTCGTGCGCGAGCAACTTTGGCAAGTATTGACTCGGCGGTGGCGGTCCAAACGTAGGGTTTCGGATTGTCGTTGTGCGAGTTCAGGAATTCCTCGATGCTGGCGATCAAGTCGGGCACGCCGGGAAAGATCCCTCGGCGAATGTTCTTGTCGGTCAACTCCCCGAACCAGCGTTCGACCTGATTGAGCCACGACGACGATGTCGGCGTGAAATGCAGATGAAACCGCTTGTGCCGGTTCAACCATCGCTGCACATTAGGATGCTTGTGGGTGGCATAGTTGTCGAGGATCAGATGCACCGCCAACTCATCGGGCACTTCGCGGTCGATGGTCTTGAGAAAGGTGATGAACTCCTCGTGCCGGTGCCGTGGCAGACACTGACCGATCACCTTTCCGGTCAACACATCCAGCACCGCGAACAACGTGGCGGTGCCGTTGCGTTTGTAGTCATGGGTCATCGTGCCCGCCCGGCCCTCGACCATCGGCAACGACGCCTGCGTACGATCGAGGGCCTGAATCTGGGATTTTTCGTCCATACACAGCACGATGGCCTTCTCCGGCGGATTCAGATACAGCCCAACGACATCGACCAGCTTCTCCTCGAACCGCGGATCATTGGACACCTTGAACGTGTCCACCAGATGCGGCTTGAGTCCCAACTCCGACCAAATCCGTTGCACTGTAGCTGGCCTCACCCCAACATGGTCAGCCATCGTCCGACACGACCAGTGCGTATGCCCCTTCGGCTTGGTTGTCTTGGTCAACCGTACGATCTCGGCCACCGCGTCCTCGCTGATCGACGGCTTACGGCCCCGTCCCTTGCGCACCTGCCCGAACTTGCCCAGTCCTTCCTCGGCGAACCGCGCCCGCCACGCCCGCACCGTGACCGCCGTGACGCCGAGTTCCTCAGCGATCACTCGATTGCCGACCCCATCCGCGGCCATCAACAACACCCGAGCCCGCAACGCCTCCCGATGCGGCGCAGCCTGCGCCCGCGACAACGACTCCAACGTCGCACGCTCAGCCTTCGTCAACCGCAATGGCGCTGCAGGTGGATTCATGGAATCATGAATACCGAACAACGAGTCACTTATTTGCGAAACACACCACTAGCAGACAGTTCTCACGCCTCGGTCGCCTTCTTTCCCACTGCAAGCTCATGGACGTAGTCGTCTCCTGTCTGCAGCTTGAATCCGGATGACTTGCGGACGTTATGCACAACGCCGAGTACGAGGATGAGCGCGAGGTTGGACAGACCGACGGTCGAGGTCTTCAGATCGGAGGTGAGCACCAGTACGCACAACACGGCGATACCAATCCACAAGATCATCTCGACAGCCAGCAGGACGCTGCGTCGTGTCCGAAACGTACCGGCCGACAAGGTCGACGCTTCGAAACCCTTGCCGCAAAAGCGGCAGTATTCGGTCGTCCTCGCCGGTGAGCCGGTCGGCGGTCGGCGCACCACGACATGGGTGGGCATGTACTCGCCGGTGCTCCGATCGGTGAAATGGCGGATCACGACGTCGGGCTCTCTCATCTCTACCTCTTCCCCACCTGACCGGATCATCGGCGCCGCGCACAACACGGACCGACGTCGGCGAGTAGTTGAAATATGCGTTCAATGCGTCAGAGGGCAGACGCACGCGAATGGTTCCCGCCCATCACCCATCCACCACCTGTCGACCTACCCGAATCGCCGATCAGGCGATGCGAAGCCCCGGAATGACTGTGACCCCCGCACCGAAAGCGCGGGGGTCACAGGGGTTTTCAGACCGTCAGTGACTACCGGTAGTCGTTGGAGAAACCGTAGTCGTCCAGCGGAACCGCGGCACCGGACGGGGCACCGAAGGTGCCGTCCGGGCTGTAGTAGGTGTCGTCGTAGGACGGCACCGCGTACGCGGCGGCACGCGCCTCCTCGGTCGGCTGCACCTGGATGTTGCGGTACTTGTTGATACCGGTACCGGCCGGGATCAGCTTACCGATGATCACGTTCTCCTTGAGACCGATCAGCTTGTCGCTGCGGCTGTTGATAGCCGCATCGGTGAGCACGCGGGTGGTCTCCTGGAACGACGCCGCCGACAGCCACGAGTCGGTCGCCAGCGATGCCTTGGTGATACCCATCAGCACCGGACGGCCCGCAGCGGGCTCGCCGCCCTCGGTGACCTGCTTGCGGTTGGCGGCCTCGAACTCGGCGCGCTCGGTGAGCGAACCGGGCAGGAACTCCGTCGAACCCGAATCGATGATGGTGACCCGGCGCAGCATCTG